>Ga0136621_1000915_pt1 | contig 11794 bp, 10 predicted proteins | sample AntDryUQ445A2306_FD_104673 | JGI IMG/M metagenome (GOLD analysis project Ga0136621, IMG submission 104673) | Polar desert sand microbial communities from Dry Valleys, Antarctica - metaG UQ445A (23.06) | ecosystem: Environmental > Terrestrial > Soil > Desert | place: Antarctica: Dry Valley...
AGGAGGTCGCGGATGACGGCCACCGTCGCCGGGCCGGCCGCCTCGAGATGCGCACGCACCCTCCGGCGCGCCTCCTGCGCCTGACGCGTCGTGAGGTAGAAGTCCGACACCTTCACGAGCTCTTCACTTTCGACCAGAGAGCGCAGGAGGGCCGGGTCGGCGCGCAGCTCTTTTGCAGGGGGAGGCGAGAAACCGGCCGACTCGATGTTCCGGATGAGGGCGTCGCGGGCCCGTCTCTGCTCGGGGGCAAGGTCGACGCGATGGGAAGCGAGCCGGACCAGCCGGCCCTCGTCGGCAACGCCGGCGTCCAGCGCCACCAGGGCGTCGAACTCCTCCGCCCCCACCTCGGTAGCGTCCCGGGCGGCCTCCCTGGTCAATCCGCGTTCGAGCGGATGCTCCCTGTGGTGCCGTTCGAGCGCCCGGTGGAGCGCATCATGGAGCCTCTCGACGTGTCCGGCGGAAGCGAGCATCCGGCCCAGCGGTATGACCCCCGGCGGGAGCCCGGTTCCGGAATGGCCGGCCCGCACCACCGCCTCCCGGCCCTCGATTGCCCCGGCCGCCTCCACGATCGCCGCCAGGGCGGCCGGAGGGGCTGCGCCGCTCAAGCGCTCGAGCAGCCGGAACCGTGCCGGATCCTCCCGGCGCGCGGGGCCGGCCCATGGATCGAGGACCTCCCCGCCGGCGAGCGTCAGGACGCGCCCGGCGTCTCGCACGACGAAGCGATCCCCTCGGCCGATCGGGAGGGGGTCGCGCAGGCTCAGGTGCGCAAAACCGGCCTTCCCGGGCTCGAGGCGCCCCGAGCCGTAGAGCCTGAGCCGCACCGGGACCTCGGCCGAGCCGACATAGAGCAGATGGGAGCCCTTCTCCGCCAGTCCCCGCCGACTGGGCGAGATGCCCGGGGTGCGCCGGGCCTCCCTTGGTGCGTTGCTCATCTGGGCAAGGCGCGCCGAGCCGACCACCCGAATCGATGCGTCGAAGCCACGGGTCGCCTGCCACTGGGCGGGCCGCACGATTGCATCGCCCCGCACGGCGCCCTCTCGTTCGAGCCCTGCAAGATTCAGAGCCACACGGTTGCCGGGGGAGATGCGTTCAACTGCTCGTTTGTGACTTTGGACTGTACGGATGCGGGCGCGCCGTCTGCCGGGCGCAACCTCGACTTCGGCCCCGGCTTCGAACGAGCCACCTGCGAGAGTTCCCGTCACGACCGTCCCGGCTCCTGCGATGGTGAAGACCCGGTCGACCCACAGACGCGGACGATCGAGGTCGAGTGCCCGAGGAGCAGAAGCCACCACACGGTCGAGCGTCTCCAACAACCGGTCGATTCCATCGCCGGTCACGGACGAGCACGGAACTATGGGCGCGCCCTCGAGCGATGATCCTGCAAGGTTGGCATTGATCTCGTCGATCACTAGCTCGGTCATTTCTTGATCGACGGTGTCGGCTTTGGTGAGGGCGATGACTCCTGTCCTGACGGCAAGGAGGTCGATGATCGCGAGATGTTCGGCAGACTGCGGCATCCACCCTTCGTTGGCTGCAACCACGAACAGACAAACGGTGATGCCTCCGGCGCCGGCGAGCATGTTCTTGATGAAGCGTTCGTGCCCCGGCACATCGACGATCCCGATCTCGCGCCCCGACGGAAGCGGCACCCACGCGAAACCAAGGTCTATCGTCAGGCCCCGCCTTTTTTCTTCGGCGAAGCGATCCGGATCGATGCCGGTGAGGTGTTCGACCAGTGATGACTTCCCGTGATCGACGTGACCGGCCGTGCCGATAACCTGCATGGCTCGACGATACAGGTGACACCCGCTACATTGGGATGACCGAGGCTATCCTGCCGCTACTCGATGGGACGCCTGCGAAGACGGTTCACAGCTTTGAGCCACCCGGGCTCAGCCCCTTTTCGGCTTGAGCAATCGCCCACGCCGCGTTGACAAGTCCGATGTGGCTGAATGCCTGGGGGAAGTTGCCGAGCAGCTCCCCGGTCGACGGCTCGACTTCTTCGGCCAGCAGGCCCACGTCGTTGACGTAGCCGATTGCCTTCTCGAACGTCGATCTGGCATCTTCGATGTGCCCGGCGAGCGCTTGCACCTGAGCGAGCCAGAATGTGCACAGAAGGAACGTTCCTTCCTCTCCCTCGAGGCCGTCGTGGGACTTGTAGCGAAATACCAGGCCGCGCCCATCGGTCAGGCGCTCCTCGGTCGCTTTGATCGTCGCCAGCATGCGGGGATCGTCGGCGGCGATGAATCCCACGATCGGCATCATCAGGTTTGCGGCGTCGAGATCGTCGGAGCCGAACGCCTGAGTGAACGCTTGAGCCCCATCGCTCCAACCGCGCTCGTGGATCGCGTCCTTGATCTCTTCGCGCTTCTCCTTCCAACTGCCGATCCGGTCATTGGCGCCGAGGCGATCGGCGAGATGGATGCCTCTATCGAGGGCGACCCAGCACATGAGCTTCGAGTAGAGGAAGTGTTGTGGTTCGCCCCGCTGCTCCCACAGCCCGTAGTCGGTTTGCTCCCAGCGCGCCGCCGCGGCCTCGGTGACGTCCACCAGAAACGAGGCCGTCGTGGGTTCGAGCTCGCCCAGCTGGTCCGAGAGCCGGTAAGCGGCGTTCAGCAACTCGCCGTAGACATCGAGCTGACGCTGGTTCCAGGCATCGTTCCCGACTCTGACCGGACGGCTGTTGCGCCATCCCGACAGGTGGGGAAGCTCGCGTTCGGTGAGGTCTCGCTCGCCGCCGACGCCGAACATGATCTGCAGGTCCACGCCGCGCCGCATCTGTGAGGCCGATGCCCCCGCCATATAGGTGAAGAACGAAGTTGCCTCGTCCGGACATGCTGCAACCCATAAGGCTTCGAGGGTAAGGCTTGCGTCACGCACCCACGTGTAGCGATAGTCCCAGTTTCGTTGGCCGCCCGATTCCTCGGGAAGCGAGGTCGTTGCGGCCGCACAAATGGCGCCGGTCGGCTGGAAGGTGAGCGCCTGCAGGACCCGGCCGCTGGTGTGAATGAGATCCTCCCAGGGCCCTTCGTAGCTTTGGTGAATCTCGGACCACGAGCGCCACGCCGCAATGGTGTCTTCGAGGCGGCCCAGTATTTCGTTCTGACTCCATATCTGCGGGGGCTGTTCCCAACTCGCTCGGTATTGCAGAGCATAGGCGATTGTCTCTCCCCGACTGAGCGAGATACGGACCTTCGCTTCCGAACGGTCGATTTCCATCTCCACCGGAGCCGACAATGCCAATCGCTCCGCTCCACCGCGAGCGGTAATGCCTCCCTCAGTCGGCGCCAACAGGGGGTGAATGAGTCCGTATTCCGGCCGGGGCGCATACTCCACAACAATGTCTGCCGTACCCTCGAGACAGGTCACCCGCCGGAGCAAGACGTGAGGACTGTCGGTACCGAGCTCGTGACCCCGCTGGTTGCGGCCGACGGCCAACGCATCAACAAGACTGACCCTGCCCGTAGCGGTTCGAAATATCGTTTCGAGAACCATGGTGGGCCCAAGGTATGAACGGCTGATCTCTTGGACCTCGAGCGGCTGGATCGAGAAATGGCCCCCATCCCGATCGAGGAGGCGGGCAAAGGTAGAGGGCCTGTCAAAGCGCGGGAAGCACAACCAGTCGATGGAGCCCGTTCGGCTGACAAGCGCGGCGGAATGGCAATCGGAGAGGATCGCGTAATCGGCAATGGGAGTGTTGCTCATCCGTCCTCCTCCAGGTAGTCGTGGTTCTCGATTGCTTTGAGCCGTACTTCGCTGAGGCTAGGGAAAAAGGGAATTGCCGTGCCGATCATGTCTATCTCGGTCATTCGCAGCGGGATCTCCTCTCGTGTCCTCCACTCACCGGAGGTCGCCAACCGTACCCCCGAGCGCGCTATCCTTGCGTATGCCTTGTGCAGTCATCCTCGATGTCGACGGGACCCTCGTCGACACGAACTACCATCACGCCATTGCCTGGTACCGCGCCTTTCGCCAGAGCGAGGTGACGGTGCCCCTGTGGCGCATTCACCGCAGTATCGGGATGGGCGGTGATCAACTGATCGAGTCCCTGGTTGGAGCGGAAGCAGAGGCCGAGATCGGCGAGGAGGTCCGCACAGCCCACACCGTCCTCTACATGGCGCTCATCGGGGAGGTCGCGCCGATGCCCGGCGCCAAAGCGCTTGTGGTCGAGCTTCGCCTGCGAGGCCACCCGGTTGTGCTCTCGAGCTCGGCGAGCTCCGAGGAGATCGACCATTACATCGACCAGCTCGACGTTCGAGAAGACGTGCAGGGGTGGACAACCTCGGCCGACGTCGAAGCGACGAAGCCAGAGCCAGATCTCATCAAGGCTGCTCTCGAGAAGGCAGGTACCGACAGAGCGGTGCTCATCGGAGACACGCCCTACGACATAGAGGCGGCAAAGAAGGTGGACGTCCCCACGGTCGCTTTGATGACCGGAGGATTCTCGGAGCAGGAGCTAATGGATGCCGGCGCAGTCATCGCATTCAAGTCGATAGAAGAGCTGTGTGCGAACTTCGACGCGACCCCATTGACCTCTAGCTGACCGGACGTCAACCCGCCAGGATTGCGGAGAGGGCCGCCTCGAGCGCGGCATCCTGCTCACGCGCCACCGTTCGCAGATCCAGCAACACCATGTCGTTCTCGATGCGCGCAACTACAGCCGGTTCGCCGTGGCGCAGGGATCGTTCGATCTCTGCCGTGCTCCGTCCAGCATCGCCAATGGAGATTGCCCGTGAGCTCAGTTCGGTGCCGGGGAGCGATCCACCGCCGAAGACGGATTTGGAGGCGACGCTTTCCATCTTCAGGTCGACCCGGCCCAGCCTCTTCGTCACGGAAGCGATGATTCGCCGGGCTCGATCCTCTAGCTCGATGGGTGACGTCAATGCCATGTTCCACAAAGGAAGTGCGGATGCGTCGCCTTCGAGGTAGACGATCAGAGTTGCCTCGAGCGCCGCGAGGGCGAGCTTGTCCACGCGGAGTGCGCGCAACAACGGGTGTTTGGAGATCTTGACAATCAGATCGGAGCGTCCGGCGATTACGCCGGCCTGTGGACCACCCAGGAGCTTGTCACACGAGAACGTGACAAGGTCGGCACCATCTGTCAAAGTAGTGATCACCGGAGGTTCACCTCGGACCCAATCCGGCGCGCCGGGAGCCGCCAGCAACCCGGATCCGAGGTCATAGATGAGGGGGAGGTCCAGTGATCGCGCCAGGCGCGCTAGATCCTTGGCTTCAACCGATGCAGTGAAGCCCTGAATCCGGAAATTGGCCGGATGTACCTTCACGAAGGCAGCCGTTTGGTCAGAAACGGCGTTCCTATAGTCGGCGATGCGGGTGCGGTTGGTTGTTCCGACCTCGACCAAGCGCGCTCCGCTGGCCGAGATCACATCTGGGATCCTGAACTCCCCGCCGATCTCGACGAGCTCCCCCCTGCTGATTACCACCTCTCGCCCGCCGCATAACGCCCCCAGTACCAGCATCACTGCCCCGGCATTGTTGTTTACGACGAGTGCGGACTCCGCCCCGGTCAGTGTCTTCAGTAGCGTAGTTGCGTGGGAGTAGCGGCTCCCGCGTTGGCCTTCTGTGAGGTCGTACTCGAGATTCGAGTAACCGCTCGCCACCATGACCACGGCGTCCAACTGCGCCTTTCCCAGGGGGGCACGCCCCAGATTGGTATGGATGAGGACCCCCGTAGCGTTGATGATGGGTTTGAGCAGGGTCCGATCAAGAGCTGCAGCATGCGACTCGGCGAGCGTGACGATCTCTTCGAACGAGTACCGCCCGGCCCCCGACTGCACGGCCGACCGCGCTGTCGAAATTGCTTCTCGAGCGGCATGGGCGCGGGTGCTCGCAGGGATGTGGTCGTCGAGGGCCTCCATTACATGGTCGACTCCCGGCAGTAGCCGGAGCTCCTCGGAAAGATGATCATCGCGATGTGTGCTCACCACAGAGATGATGCCAGAGGCGCCCGGTCTCGGCGCGCCGCACAGCCAACGTCTTGGATTTCTTTTCTAAAGCGTCGCCCCGCACCTGTCGAAATACTCACCCATGAGAATGAGGACGTCTGCTCACGTGCGCACATGGGTCGCCCTGATGTGCTTGCTGGCGGGCTTGACCGGGCTGCAGCCGGCTGCGTTTGCGCGCAAGTTCGACCGTTCCCTGCACAGACGCGATCGGGGGGCGGACGTCAAGGCTCTCGAGGTACGCGTTGCGGGATGGTTCTCGCACCGCAATCAGTCGCAGCTTCCGGTGAACAACTACTTTGGCTACCGAACGTTGGTGGCAGTGCGTCATTTTCAGAACCACTATGGACTGAAGCCCAACGGGGTTGCCGGTAACGGCGTCTTCAAGATCTTCCGTCGCTTGAAAAGCCGAGATGGTTCGACGCGCCACTTCGACTGGAAAGAGTTCGCACAACGCGCCAACTCTTCCTGCGGGGCACAGGCAAATGCCTATGCGGGAACATTTCGAGGAGGCGCCATCTCGTTCACTCGCGTGAAGAGCAATGTTCGCCGGATGATGTGGCGTCTAGAGGCCGTGCGCGCAAAAGGCGGAGCCAATCCCGTCGGTATCAATTCCGGGTTCAGAAGCGTCACCTACAATGACTGCATCGGGGGGGCGAGCGCATCGCAGCACATGTACGGTACAGCGGCAGACAATCGAATTGCCGGTATCGGCAACCGCCGCGCTCGTGGGCTCGCCAAGAACAGCCAGGTACAGGGCATAGGTTGCTACTCGTCTGCATCGCATAACCACTTCGATCTGCGCGTGGAAAACCGCTGGCTCCCTTCGAGCCGTTTCTGGTGGTGGCCCGATCGCGATTCTGCAGGGAGGGATCTCGATGAGACCGGACGGCCTTGCTTCGGCGAGACAAGCCGTCGTCGCGGGGGCGGCAACAAGGCCCTCAGCACTATCGAAGCGGTGAGAGCGGGGACTCTGGGAGCGGGATCCTTTGTTCCCTCGGCCGAAGAGGTTGCAGCATTCGAGCAGGCAGGCGAACCCGACGACCTGGGAACCGCCGACTGAGTCTGTGAGGAGCGCTGCGCAGCCCGGACGGTTAACCCTGGTGGTCCTTGGCCTCCTTACGGTTTCGCTGGGGGCCAGTTGCGTGGCACGGGACGAGAAGGGCGACGGGTCGCACGCCCGCGATGGCTCCCCACAGCAAGCGCCGTCGGAGAGCTCTTCGCTTCTGTTCCTCGATGGCAACTCGCTGCTTCGCCTCGATGTCGCGTCCGGCCGCAAGACGCGTCTGGGTGCATTTCCGGCTCCCGACGTGCGGGCGTCGCCAGGTTCGGGCTGGATTGCGTATGTCGTCCCCGGGCAGCCCACGGCGGAAGCCCATCCTGACTTCCTCACCGACCCTCGCCTGCGCCTGTTCGATGTCGGCTCCGGCGGGGAGATGATCCTGGGCCGGGGATTCTCCCCGCTATGGGACCCATCCGGAAGCAAGGTTGCCTATCTCAGGTCGTCGCCGAGCCGATCGTGTGATGGCGAGACCTGCGCCGGAGGCGTCTCCGTGAGGGTGGCGTGGCCGGGCGGCAGGACCGAGACGATACTCGAAAAAGGTTCGTACGGACTTCTCGGATGGGCCGGAGACAGACTTTTGGTCGCCGACGCCTCCGACACCACCCACATCCTGAGCGTGGCGGCCTCGGGGAACAGGTTGAGGCTCCCGCTGGCGCCCAGCCAGTTCTGGGGCGCCTCTCCCGACGGGCGCTGGATGGTGAGGGTCGGGACGGAGGAGACTATGTTCGTGCGGCTCAGGGCCGGCCGTTTGACCACCGATACGACCCCGATAGCCCTGGGGGGCCGTCTCTTGGCGGCCGGGATGTGGGCTGCCGATTCTTCGGGGGTGGCTGCGATGGCCCTCGGAGGGCGCGACGCCCCGGAGATCGTCCTCTTCTCCCCCGAAGAGCCCGAGCTGCGTGCCCTGCCTCACTCGAGCGGCGTCACCGGCGCGCCGCTGTGGTCAAGCGAGGGGCACGCCCTGTTGTTTCCTCGCGTCTCGGGGGGAGGGGCGAGGAAGGTGATCGCGAGCCTTTGTCCGGCGAGTGTCAACCCTTCCCAGGATCGGAAAGGGGAGTGCCGCTCGTTGCTGTCCTGGCGGCAAGGCGTGATTCTCCTTCGAATGGAGCAATGACGCGGCTTTCCCCCCGGGTACGGCCTGGCTCCGATCAGGCCGAGGAATAAAAGTAGGGAATCGATTTGTTTATGGTGAAAAAGGAAGGGAAATACGGTAGACATCTAAGGGTGCCCGTTCGGCACTCCAGGTGAGGAGGAAACCCCTTGTCCGTCATGGACACAGAGACTCTAGATTGGCAAGACAACGCAGCCTGTCGCGAGCACAGCAATTTGCTCTTCTTTGGTGAGGAAGGTGAATCCGAGCTCGAGAAGCAGGCTCGCGAGGCGCGAGCCAAGGGTGTCTGCGCCCGCTGTCCCGTGACCGAGCCGTGCCTCGAGTTCGCCATGGAGACCAATCAGAAGTACGGGATCTGGGGCGGGCTGACCGACAAGGAACGGGCATCGCTCAAGCGGCGGCGCGCCCGGGCCCGAAGAGCCTCTTAGATTCCGGCGTCCGGCCCTGCGGGCTTGGTTGCGCGCAGACGTTCTGCCACTTCCCTGTAGCGTCCCACCGGGACGAGATGGACCCCCTCGAATGCTCCGGAGTCCCTGATCTCTTCCACTTGGCTCAGGGCCAGGTCTATTCCCAGTTCGGGGTTCCCATCGAGTTTTTCCACGACGGCTTGTGGCACGGTGATGCCGGCGATAGTGGCGTTGACCTGAGCGGCCATCCTGCTGCTTGCCAGGACCAGGACCCCCGCATAAACCTGCCCGTCGAAATCGAGAGACTCACGCCACCGGACAAGAGCTTGTATCTCGGGCGTGATCTGGGTGACCAGGAAGTCGGCTCGGGCTCGCCAGGTGAGGGGGCGATCCACCCTGACAGGAGTCCCTATCCGGAAGTGGGGGAACCCGCTGAAGAGCGACCCCGTCCCGAAAGTGCGAACCTCTTCCATCATGCCCCTTACCGTCAGATCTTCGGCGCGCCGGCCTTCCTTCGGGGCGTCTCCGTACACGAATAGGAAGTGATCGACGCCGTAGGCCGCCGCCGTAAGGAGATCCCTCCTGAAGCCGAGCAGGTTGCGATCCCGTGCGTTCACACACGCCACCGAAGCACATCCCTGGTCGGCGACTTCACGGGCCACCGCAATGCTGGAGACGGTTGCTCTCCCCAGGTGATTGTCGGGAATCAAAAAGGCGTCCGTAACTGGTTTGAGCGCTGCTATCTGATTGCGGACATGATCCAGGGCCGGACGGCGAGGGGGTTCGATCTCGCAGAGCACACTGAAATCAGTGCGGTCGAGAAACGATCCCGTTTCGGATGGTGCATCGGCTGAGGGCACCCTTCGGATATACCAGGTCCGACAAAGAACGGTCCGGCCGGGTTGCTCGCCCACTTCGTGCATAAGAGAACGGGCGGGGATGATGTGCTCAGTCATCCGGGCCCCCAGCGTGGGTGAGAATAGAGCCCATGTGGATGAGACCTGGCTTGACGGGCGGTCCGGTACCTTGCCGGTGAACCTTTCCTCCGAGGCGTCGCGCGGCGTTGTCGGTGCGAACAAGGCGCCGGCATGGCTTGCTCCGGATCTGGCGCGGGTGGAGAAGCTTCTGTTGGCCACGGCGGGCTCGTCTCAGAATCCTCTGGTGAGTGAGGCTTCAACCCATCTGATCAAAGCGGGAGGAAAGCGTGTCCGCCCACTCATAGTGGTCTTGAGCGCTCGCGCTGGGCAGAGTGGTCTGGTTGGGACCGACCGGGCGGCAGCGGCGATCGAGCTGATCCACCTGGCCTCGCTCTATCACGACGATGTCATCGACGAGACGGATGTGCGAAGGGGTGTGCCGACGCCTCAGGCGAAGTGGGGCACTGCAATAGCGGTGCTTGCCGGTGATTACCTGTTTGCCTCCGGCTGCGCATTGGGAGCGCAAGCGGGCGGGGAGGTTCCCATACTCCTGGCTTGCGCAATCACCGAGGTATGTGAAGGACAGATCGCCGAGACGGAGTACCTCGGTGATCCGAGCCGAAAGGCGAGCGAGTATCTCGATACCATCCGGCTCAAGACTGCGACCTTGTTCCGCGCGGCGGCGGAGCTCGGCGCGGCGACATCGGCGGCCACCCCTGAAGAGAGGGCCTGTCTCGTCGCCTTCGGTGAAAACTTCGGGATAGCCTTCCAGATAGTCGACGACCTCCTCGACCTTGTCGGTGATCCCGAGACCACCGGCAAGACTCCGGGCACGGATCTCAAAGAAGGCGTGTTCACCATGCCCGTCCTTCTGGCCTGCGAGCGCGACCCGGCACTGCTGTCGCGCCTCGCGCGGGGCGACCGCGATCTCGATGCGATCCTGCCGATGATCGAAGCGACGGGAGCCCTGAGCCTGACGGCCACAGAGGCAGCCGCCTACGCGCACAAAGCCGTTGACGCGTTGGAGGGACTGCCGGCCACAGAGTGGCGGGAGGCGCTGGCTTCTCTCGTGGACGGCGTGCTCGCCCAGGTCGAGTGAGCGAACTTAGTGCTATGTCCCCTTTGCGAAAGAACTGTGCCCACCGCGCGAACGGTCGTTGATCTGACGAAGTAATTCGTCGCGCGCCGCACGCACGGCCTGTCGCGCGTCTCTGGAATGATCCCTGGCAAAGAGATGATTGCGCCCGTAGTGGAGCTCGATGACGACGTTGTGCTCGGGGGATGTCGCTTTGCCGTTGACCCTTACCTCGGCCCTGACATCACGGTAGTCGCTCAAACGGCGGTCGATCTTCGCCAGGTCCTGCTCGATGCCGTTCACATCATCGCTATCGAGATGTTCGCCGGGAGATGACACACGGATCTGCATGCCGCAACCTCCTCGCTTGTGCCACGGGGCTTCTGTGCTAAGGCATGAGGGAATCGTACGCTCATCCCAGCCATTGGGAAAAGGCCTCGGGCAGGGTCCGATCCGAGAAGTTGGCGGTGACATGCCGGCGTCCGGCCCTACCCAGCCCGTCCGCCAGAGAGTCGTCCTGCAGCAGGGATGTGATCGCCTCCGACAGTGCCCGCGGGTCCGAGGCCTCGACCACGAAGCCCGTTACGCTGTCGATCACGGCTTCGGGGGTCCCTCCTGAGCGTCCCGTCACACACGGGACTCCACTTGCCTGTGCCTCCACCAGGACGATGCCAAGTCCTTCCCCTTCGAGGCCGAACCAACGGTCGACGACCGGGAAAGCGAACACAGAGGCAGAGGCGTACAGGGCAGGCGCCTGCTCGTCGCTGATCCGCCCCGGAAATGTGACCTTCACGTCGTTGGCCCGCGCCAGCCGTTGGAGGTAGTTGGCCCGGGGGCCTGTTCCGGCGATGACCAGAGTGGCTTCGGGAACGGCTGCGGAAACGGCAGGCCAGGCTTGGATCAGGCGATGCGCACCCTTGCGGCGTGCAAGCCGGCCGAAGCTCAACACCATTTTGTCGGAGTCACGCAGTCCGAGGTCGTCACGAATCGGCCGGGTGTCCGTTTTCGGATGGAAGCGATCGAGGTCGACGCGCGCAGGCAGGCGCTCGAACGGTGGGTGCGGCTGTTTGTACTTGTCGAGCAGGGTACGGACTTTGTCACTGGTGTGGTGGCTCACCGGCAATAGGAGGTCGGCGGCAGCAAGCGATGCAGCGACAAGCTTCCCAAGCCCAGGGATTGCCCCCGGGACGGTGGTTTCTGCGCCGTGGATCACACTTGCATAGGAGTAGCCCCTTCTATTCAGTGCGGGGCCCAGGAG
>Ga0136621_1000916_pt1 | contig 11785 bp, 21 predicted proteins | sample AntDryUQ445A2306_FD_104673 | JGI IMG/M metagenome (GOLD analysis project Ga0136621, IMG submission 104673) | Polar desert sand microbial communities from Dry Valleys, Antarctica - metaG UQ445A (23.06) | ecosystem: Environmental > Terrestrial > Soil > Desert | place: Antarctica: Dry Valley...
ATTTACCCATGGGCAAGCAGAAGTTCGAGCGCACCAAGCCACACGTCAACGTCGGCACGATCGGTCACATCGACCACGGCAAGACGACGCTCACAGCCGCGATCACGAAGGTGCTCTCCGAGTCGGGCACCAACACCCAAGTGGCGTCGTTCGACTCGATCGACAAGGCTCCGGAGGAGCGGCAGCGCGGCATCACGATCAACACCGCGCACGTCGAGTACGAGACCCAGAATCGGCACTACGCCCACGTCGACTGCCCCGGCCACGCCGACTACATCAAGAACATGATCACGGGCGCCGCGCAGATGGACGGCGCGATCCTCGTCGTATCGGCGGCGGACGGCCCGATGCCGCAGACCCGCGAGCACATCCTCCTCGCCCGCCAGGTCGAGGTGCCGTCGATCGTCGTCGCCCTGAACAAGGCCGACATGGTCGACGATCCCGAGCTCCTCGAGCTCGTGGAGATGGAGGTGCGCGAGCTCCTCTCCAAGTACGAGTTCCCGGGAGACGACATCCCGGTCATCCAGGTTTCGGCGCTGAAGGCGCTCGAGGGCGATCCCGAGTGGACGCCGAAGATCCTCGAGCTGATGGAGGCTGTCGACTCGTACATCCCCGAGCCCGTCCGCGACGTCGACAAGCCGTTCCTGATGCCGATCGAGGACGTGTTCACGATCACCGGCCGCGGCACCGTCGTTACCGGCCGCATCGAGCAGGGGAAGATGACCGTCGGCGAGGAGATCGCGATCATCGGCATCCACCCGGAGGTCGTGAAGACGGTGATCACCGGGCTCGAGATGTTCCAGAAGACACTCGACTACGCGCAGGCCGGAGATAACGCTGGCGCGTTGCTTCGCGGCATCAAGCGCGAGGACGTCGAGCGCGGCCAGGTGCTCGCCAAGCCCGGTTCGATCACGCCGCATACGCACTACAAGGCCGAGGTCTACGTCCTCTCCAAGGACGAGGGCGGGCGCCACACGCCGTTCTTCGACGGCTATCGGCCGCAGTTCTACTTCCGCACGACCGACGTCACCGGCTCGATCAAGCTGCCCGAGGGGCAGGAGATGGTCATGCCGGGCGACAACACGAACATGGAGATCGAGCTTATCCAGCCGATCGCCATGGACCAGGGACTCCGCTTCGCGATCCGCGAGGGCGGTCGCACCGTCGGAGCCGGCGTCGTCACGGAGATCGTCACGTAGGGACGGGTATGCCCGTCCCCTACAGGAACCCATAGAAAATGGCGCAACAGAAGATCCGCATCCGCTTGAAGGGCTACGACCACCAGCAGGTGGACCGCTCCGCGTCTCAGATCGTGGAGACCGCTCAGCGCACCGGCGCCACGATCACAGGGCCAGTCCCGCTGCCGACGGAGAAGAACGTCTACTGCGTGATCCGGAGCCCGTTCAAGGACAAGGACTCGCGTGAGCACTTCGAGGTACGCACGCACAAACGCCTGATCGACATCCATTCCCCGACGCCGAAGACGGTCGACTCGCTGATGCGGCTCGACCTCCCGGCCGGGGTCAACATCGAGATCAAGCTCTAGGCACTGCGATGAAAGGGATCCTCGGCACCAAGCTCGGCATGACCCAGGTCTTCGACCAGGAGACCGGACGCATGACCGCGGTGACCGTGATCCAGGCCGGCCCGTGCCCGGTGATCCAGGTGAAGACCGTCGACACGGACGGCTACGCCGCCGTACAGCTCGCGTTCGAGCCGGTGGCCGAGCGCAAGCTCTCCAAGCCGGAGAAGGGACATCTCGCGAAGGCCGGAGTCGGGCCACATCGTCATCTTGTGGAGCTGCGCGGCGAGAGCGGCCTGACGGTCGGTGAGACAGTGACGGTCGAGTCGTTCGAGCCTGGTGAGAAGATAAAGGTGTCGGGGGTCTCGATCGGCAAGGGATTCCAGGGGACGATCAAGCGGCACGGCTTCACCCGTGGCCCGGTCTCCCATGGTTCCCACAACGTCCGCAAGCCAGGATCGATCGGCGCGTCCGCCACGCCGTCCCGCGTCTTCAAGGGGATGCGCATGTCGGGACGCATGGGCGGCGTGCGGGTCACGCAGCCCGGGCTCGTCGTGCACGAGATCGACGTCGAGCGAAATCTCCTGCTCGTCCGGGGCTCGGTTCCCGGGTCGGCGAGCGGACTCGTGGAGATCCGGGAGGCGTGATGGCCACTGCACCGAAGGCGCCCGTGCTGGGCGGGACGAAGGCGAGCGAGGTAACGCTCGATCCGTCCGTGTTCGCCGCGGAGCTGAAGCCGCATCTCGTCCACGAGACGGTTCGGGCGGAGATGAACGCCGCCCGCGCTGGGACGCGCGGCGGTAAGAGCCGAGGGCTCGTCGCCGGCGGCCGCACCAAGCCGTGGCGGCAGAAGGGAACCGGACGCGCGCGCGCGGGCACCATTCGCGCACCTCAGTGGACGGGCGGAGGCATGGCGTTCCCGCCCGGCATGCGGAGCTTCGAGGTGAAGGTGAACCGCAAGGTGCGCCGGGCCGCGTTCAAAGGCGCGTTGTCGAACCATGTCGAGAACGGGACGTTCGCCCTGCTCGATGGCGCTGCCTTCGACACTCCCTCGACGCGCCAGGCGGCGGAGCTGCTCGCCGACTGGTCGGAGCGCCCGACGCTGGTCGTTGTCACTGAGGACGAAGAGGTTCTCGTCAAGTCCTTCCGGAACCTCGATCGGGTGCTCGTGACCGTTCCGGCGGAGCTCGATGTCGTCTCGGTCGTGTGGGCTCGTTCGCTGCTGGTGACCGAGGCCGCCCTTCCGCTCGTTCTCGCCCGCGCGGGTGCGGAGAGCGAGGAGACCGGACGATGAGCACCGCTCGCCGTCGGCTCGCGGTCGCGGTCGCGGAGGAAACCATGTTTCCCCCGCGGACCCCCTTCTTCCTGAGAACGTGGGGAACCTCCCGGTCTCCCACGCCCCTCCACGCTCATCGGCCGGAGACCGGCCGATGAGCCTCCATCCCAATCAAGTGCTGCTGGCACCGGTGGTCTCGGAGAAGAGCTACTCGCTCATTTCCGACCGCAAGTACACGTTCCGCGTCCACGAGGACGCGCACAAGACGCAGATCCGGCAGGCTGTCGAGGAGCTCTTCGAGGTGAAGGTGCAGAAGGTGGCGGTTCTCAAAGTGCAGTCGAAGCCGAAGCGTCGCGGAGTTACCAAGGGCCGCCGGCCGGGCTGGAAGAAGGCCATCGTCCAACTCCGCGAGGGACACGAGATCGAGATCTTCGAAGGAGCCACCGTCTAATGGCCCTCCGCAAGTACAAGCCCACGAGCCCGGGGCGCCGGTTCATGGCGACATCGGGATTCGAGGAGATCACCAAGTCCGAGCCCGAGAAGACGCTCCTCGAGCCCCTGACCAAGAAGGGTGGCCGCAACAATCGCGGCCGGATCACCACCCGGCACCAGGGAGGCGGTCACAAGCGGCGCTTCCGGACGATCGATTTCAAGCGCACCAAGGACGGCGTCCCGGCGAAGGTCGCCGCGATCGAGTACGACCCCAATCGCTCGGCGCGGATCGCGCTCCTGCACTACGCGGACGGAGCGAAGGCGTACATTCTCGCGCCGTCGCGCTTGCGCGTGGGCGCGACGGTCGAATCGGGTCCGAACGCCGACATCAAGCCGGGCAACGCGCTTCCGCTCGCCAATATCCCGACGGGGACGCTGGTGCACTCGGTCGAGCTCAAGCCGGGACAGGGCGGGCGTATGGCACGCTCGGCGGGCTCTTCGGTTCAGCTCGTCGCCAAGGACGGCGAGTATGGCGTGCTGCGGCTCCCCTCGGGTGAGCTGCGCCGCGTGCTCCTGACCTGCCGCGCGACGGTCGGGCAGGTGGGAAATACGGATCACGCCAACCAGTCGAGCGGAAAGGCCGGCCGGAGCCGATGGCTCGGGAAGCGACCCACGGTGCGCGGCTCGGCGATGAACCCGGTCGACCACCCGCACGGCGGCGGCGAGGGCAAGTCGAAGGGCGGTCGTCACCCTGTCACGCCCTGGGGTGTGCCGACGCTCGGCAAGCGAACCCGCCGCAAGCACAAGGAGTCCGACAAGCTGATCGTCCGCGGCCGCCGTCGCGGCAAGGAGAGGAAGCGCTAAGTGAGTAGATCGTCCAAGAAGGGGCCCTTCGTCCAGGACCGGCTGCTCAGCCGGATCGAGGCGATGAACGCGACCGGCGAGAAGCGGATGGTTCGCACGTGGTCGCGGACGTCGACCGTCTTCCCCGAGATGGTCGGACACACGATCGCCGTGCACGACGGTCGTAAGCACGTGCCCGTTTTCCTGACCGAGCAGATGGTGGGCCACAAGCTCGGCGAGTTCGCGCCCACACGGACGTTCCGGAGCCACTCCGGCGACCGGCAGGCCCAAGTAAAGAAGCGCGCATGAGCGTCGCAGCGACAGACGATCGGCAGCGGGTGCGCGCCCAGGCGAAGTGGGTGCGAACCTCCGCGCGCAAGGCGCGGCTCGTGCTCGAGCACATTCGCGGGCGCTCCGTGCCCGAGGCTCGGACGATCCTCGCCTTCGCCACTCGCGCTGCCGCGACGGACATCGAAAAAGTGCTTCGCTCGGCAGTCGCGAACGCCGAGGCGAACCACGGCCTTGACGGAGACGACCTCGTCGTCGAAGTCGCCTACGCCGACGAGGGCCCGACGTTGAAGCGCTGGAAGCCGCGCGCTCGCGGCCGGGTCAACCGCATTCGCAAGCGAACCTGTCACGTCACGCTCGTCCTGGTCGAGCAGCCGGCGAACGCGCCGAGGCGCCGATCGCCCAAGCGGGCCGCCGCCTCCGCGGAGACGCCGGGAACTGATTCAACTGCAGCCGCGAAGCCCAAGGCTTCGAGGCGGCGAAAGAAGGAGGCGGTCGCGTAATGGGCCAGAAGGTGCATCCCGGCGGGTTCCGCGTCGGCGTCATCCACGATTGGAAGTCGAACTGGTGGACCGGGCGCCAGGAGTTTGCGGCATACCTGCTCGAGGACGTCAAGATCCGCAAGCACATCCTCGGCAAGCTGTCGCATGCGGGCCTCTCCGACATTCTCATTCGCAAGGACAAGCAGCGCATCACCATCGACATCTATACCGCCCGCCCCGGCATCGTGATCGGCAAGTCGGGCGTGGAGGTCGATGCGCTGCGCCGGGACCTGCACGCGCTCACGCAGAAGAACGTGCACATCAACATCAACGAGATCAAGCGCCCGGAGCTCGACGCGAAGCTCGTCGCGCAGTCGATAGCCGAGCAGCTCGAGAACCGCGTCAGCTTCCGGCGAGCCATGAAGCGCTCGCTGGCGTCTGCGATGCGGTCCGGCGCCCAGGGGATCAAGATCACCGCCGCGGGCCGTCTCACCGGCGGAGAGATGAGCCGGCGCGAGATGTACTCGGAGGGCCGAGTCCCGCTGCACACCATTCGCGCGGACATCGACTACGGTCAGGCGGAGGCGAAGACGACGGCCGGCCAGGTCGGCGTCAAGGTCTGGATCAACAAGGGCGAGATCATGCCCGAGGGCTTCGAGGGAGCCGGCGGTCGCGACTCTCGCCTCGGCGACCAGGATCAGGCGCGCCGGCGACAGGGTTCTTCGGGCGAAGGGCTCGGGGCCTCCCGTGAGGGTCGCGGGCGCAATGTCGACCGCGAGGGTCTCGGCATCGTCCCCAGAAAGCGACGCGGCCAGCGTCCGGGAGGCCGGGCGACGCAGCGACCGCGCGGTGAAGATGTAGGTGCGATCGCGACAGACGCTGAGGTGCAGCCCGTCGAGGCCGAGACCGTGCCGCCGGAGCTGGTGGTCGAGCCGACGCTCGAAGCCGCACCCGAGTCGACACCTGAAGTCGCTCCCGAACCGACGCCTGAACCTGCGTCGGAGACGGCTCCCGAGACCGAGGCCGAGGGCCGAGCCTGATGCTGATGCCCCGCAAGACGAAGTTCCGCCGCCACCACCGAGGGCGCCGCGCCGGCCTGTCCAAGGGCCAGACGACGGTGCAGTTCGGCGACTTCGGGCTCAAGAGCTTGGAGGCGGGATGGATCTCGAACCGCCAGATCGAGGCCGCCAGGATCGCGGCCACGAGGAAGATCCGCCGAAGCGGGAAGGTCTGGATCAACCTCTTCCCGGACAAGCCCTTCACCAAGAAGCCGGCCGAGACCCGCATGGGCTCCGGCAAGGGCTCTCCCGAGGGCTGGGTCGCAGTTGTCAAGCCGGGCCGCGTCATGTTCGAGCTGGCGGGGGTCGACGAGGAGCTGGCCAAAGAGGCGCTCCGGCTCGCGGCCCAGAAGCTGCCGGTGAGGACGAAGTTCGTGAAGAGGGAGGCTGATCTCTTTGAGAGCTAGAACGATCGTGAGGGAATTCATGGTTCCCCCACGTGCCCCCTCCTTTCGCCGTGCTGACCCGGAAAGCGGGGCCAGGGCTCCCGCCGGGCAAAGCCCGGCTCCGCCCTCGGCCGTGCCGCGCCACGGAGGGAAGTCATGAGAGCTAGAGAGCTGCGTGCCCTGACCGACGACGAGCTCGACCGGAAGATGGCCGAAACACGACGGGAGCTTTTCAACCTGCACTTCCAGACCGCTACCGGGGTGCTCGAGAACAGCGCCCGGCTGCGAACGGCCAAGCGCGAGATCGCGCGCATCCTGACCGTGAAGAGCGAGCGTGCCAGAGGACTGACGACATGACTGAGGAGAACGTGAACCCAAGCGAAGACACGCAGGACGAGACCGTGACCGACGTTGCCCCCGAGGCGGCATCGTCGGAGACGACCGATGCACCGGACGGCGTCGCGGACGTCGAGAACGTGCCGGACGAGGCGGCCCCCGTAGACGAGGCTGCGGCGGAACCCGAGCCGCCTGAAACCGAGCCGGCGACCGAGGTGCCTGCGCCGACAGCTGAAGACTCTTCTGTCCTCGAGCCCGCCGCCGAGCCCGAGGCGGTGGGCGACGAGCCTGTTGCCGAAGCGACCCCGATCGTCGAAGAGGAGCCCGCCGCGGAAGCCGTCGAGACTGTCGAAGAGGAACCTGCCGCCGAGGAGACTTCTGCCTCGAGCGAGAGCTCGGAGTCCTCCGAGCCCGAGCCGGCCGCAGCGGTTGCCGCCGTCTCCGAGCCGAAGAAGAAGAAAAAGCGCCTTCCTCGCTCGCTGCGTCCGCCGCGAACGAAGACCAAGCGGGAACGGCCCGCCGAGCGCAAGCCCATCACCCGTCTGCCCAAGCCCGAGCACGCTCGAGGACGCCGTCAGGAACGGCAGGGCAAGGTGGTGTCCGCGGCCTCCGACAAGACGATCGTCGTCCGCATCGACAGCGCGAAGGTGCATCCGATGTACAAGAAGGTCATCCGCCGAAGCACCAAGCTGCACGCGCACGACGCGGAGAACCAGGCGAAGATCGGCGATGTCGTCCGCATTGTGGAGACGCGCCCGATCTCGAAGCAGAAGCGCTGGCGGCTCCAGGAGATCGTCGAGACCGCTAAGTGACGCTCGCCGCCCGCACAGCTCGCACGCGCTGGCTCGCTGCAACGCGGCGCCAGCCGTCGTCCTCCCTGCGTCCTAGCCTGGCTTTCGTTTCGCGGCCATCGCGCACGATCTGTCCGGATGGAGAGCGTCGGTGATCCAACAAGAGTCTAGGCTTCGGGTGGCGGACAACACAGGTGCGCGCGAGATCCTGTGCATCCGCGTGCTCGGCGGCTCTCATCGTCGCTATGCGCGGGTGGGAGACATCATCATTGCTACCGTGAAGTCGGCCACGCCCCAGGGCGCGGTCAAGAAAGGCGAGGTCGTGAGGGCGGTCGTCGTGCGGACGAAGAAGCCTTACGGCCGAGACGACGGCACGCTCATCGGTTTCGACGAGAACGCCGCCGTTCTCATCGATCCCCAGTCCAATCCGCGCGGGACGCGCATCTTCGGTCCCGTCGCGCGTGAGCTCCGCGAGAAGAACTTCATGAAGATTGTCAGCCTGGCCCCGGAGGTCTTGTAGGTGTCTTTGAAGATGAAGGTCAAGAAGGGCGACATGGTGCAGATCATCACCGGCAAGGACCGTGGCAAGCGTGGCCGGGTTCTCGAGGCACGCCCGTCGGAGAAGAGGGTGATCGTCGAGAACCTGAACGTCTCCAAGCGGCACACGAAGCCGCGCCCGATCCGCGACTCCTCCCGCATGGGTGGAGCGCAGATCTTGCCGGGCGGGATCATGGACAAGCCGGCGCCGGTCCCGGTCTCGAACGTCATGGTCGTCTGCCCGGTCTGCGGGCTGCCGACGCGCGTAGGGATCATCGAGAAGGAGGCCAAGGGCGGAACGATTCGCGTCCGCGTCTGCAAGCGCGAGGGCTGTCGTCAGGAGATCGACAAGTGAGCTCCGCGACCGTCGCCAGCAAAGCACCGACTCCCGAGGCGTACGTGCCGCGTCTCAAGGAGCGCTACGAGACAGAGATTCGGCCGCGGCTGCAAGAGGAGCTCGGGCTCTCGTCGATCATGCAGGCCCCGCGCGTGACGAAGGTGACGCTGAACATGGGCGTCGGGGAGGCGAAGACGGACGCAAAAGCGCTCGATGCCGCCATCGACGAGCTCTCCGTCATCTCGGGCCAGCACGCGCAGATGCGACGCGCGACCAAGTCGATCGCCAGCTTCAAGCTCCGCGAGGGGATGCCGGTCGGCGCGCGCGTCACGTTGCGCGGCGCCCGCATGTACGAGTTTCTCGACCGGCTCGCCTCGATCGCGCTGCCGCGGATCCGGGACTTCCGAGGGCTGGACCCGGGGTCCTTCGACGGGCGCGGCAACTACTCGATCGGCATCCGCGAGCAGATCATCTTTCCCGAGATCGACTACGACAAGGTTCCGTCGGTGCGCGGGCTCGACATTGCGATCACGACCTCGGCGACGACGGACGAGCACGGGCGCGCGTTGCTCGGCGCCATCGGCCTCCCGTTCGCCGCAGAGAGAAGGGATTCCTAGTGCTCCTTCAAGCGCTCTCATCCCTACCTCTGGCGGCTGCAAAGCGGCGCCATGCCGCGTCCTCAGTCCTACCCCAGAAAGTGCTGACGCACTTTCCGGGGGCCCCGGAAGTCGCGTCCATATCCACTGATATGGACGCTCCCTGCGTCCTTGCCTGGCTTGCTTTTCGCGCGCCAGAAGCAGGGCAAGAACACTTGAAGGAGCACTGATGGCCAAGAAGTCGCTCGTCGTCAAGCAGCAGCGGGGGTCGAAGCACAAAGTACGCGCGTACTCGCGCTGCAACAAGTGTGGCCGCCCGCGTGCCGTATACCGCAAGTTCGGGCTCTGCCGAATCTGCCTGCGGGAGCTCGCCCATCAGGGCGCAATCCCCGGCATGACGAAGTCGAGCTGGTAGGGGGAGACGTGCTCACCGATCCGATCGCCGACATGCTCACCCGCATCCGTAACGCGAATCGCGCGTTGCACGAATCCGCGTCCATGCCGACCTCCCGCATGAAGGAGGAGATCGCGCGCATCTTGAAGGACGAGGGCTACATCGCGGACTTCCGGGTTATCGAGACCAAGGACGCGAAGGACAAGCCGCTGCCCTACCGGACGCTCGTGGTCGAGCTCAAGTTCGCGCGTGACCGCCGTCGCGTCATCACCGATCTCAAGCGGGTCTCGAAGCCCGGCCGCCGCGTCTACGCCGGCAAGGATCGCCTGCCGCGCGTGCTCGGCGGGCTCGGTACCGCCATCATGTCCACCTCGACCGGGGTCATCACCCACCGCCAGGCCGCCGAGCGCGGCGTCGGCGGCGAAGTGATCGCATTCATTTGGTGATCGGAGATCACCAAATGAATAGAAGGAAGAGCATGAAATTCGAAGCATTCAATATCAGATCTTCAACTCCGGAGGAGTTGAAGATCTGATGTCGCGAATCGGCCGAAAGCCCATCGAGCTGCCCTCCGGGGTACTCGTCGCGCTCTCGCCCGGCCGCGTCCAGGTCAACGGCCCGCTCGGCGAGCTGAGCCAGGTCGTGCCGGCGCGCATGCAGATCGAGAAGACGGAGGCCGAGATCATCGTCACCCGTCCCACGAACCGGGGCGAGGATCGCGCGCTGCACGGTCTCACGCGCACGCTGGTCGCCAACATGGTCGAAGGCGTCACCAAGGGCTACGAGAAGCACCTCGAGATCCTGGGCGTCGGTTATCGCGCACAGCTCAAGGGCACCGAGCTCGAGCTCGCGGTCGGCTTCTCGCATCCGGTGACGATCAAGCCGCGGGACGGGATCAGCTTCGAAGTTCCGATCCCGACGCAGATCGTGGTCAAGGGCATCGACAAGCAGGCGGTCGGTCAGACCGCTGCCGAGATACGCAAGGTGCGTCCGCCCGAGCCGTACAAGGGCAAGGGCATCCGCTATCGGGGCGAGCTGGTTCGCAGGAAGGTCGGGAAGCGCGCATGACAGTCCTCACGAAGCGCCAGGCACGCATGCGCCGCCAGCGCCGCATCCGCGGCAAGATCGCGGGGACCGCCGAGCGTCCGCGGCTTGCCGTGTTCCGCTCGAACCGCGGGATCTTCGCGCAGCTCATCGACGACCAGAGCGGCCGCACGCTTGCCTCGGCGAGCTGGACGACGGTATCGTCATCCGGCTCGAAGACGGATCAGGCGACCGCAGTCGGCAAGGCGCTGGCGCAGGCAGCGAAGAAGGCCAAGATCGACCGCTGCGTCTTCGATCGCGGTGGCTACCTCTACCACGGACGCGTGCAGGCTCTCGCCGAGGGCGCACGCGGGGAAGGACTCCAGTTTTGAGCACCAGGGAAGTTGCTGACTCCCGCGAGCTGAAGGAGCGGGTGATCGAGATCAACCGTGTCGCCAAGGTCGTGAAGGGCGGCAGGCGGTTCTCGTTCACCGCCCTCGTCGTCATCGGCGACGAGATCGACCGCGTGGGGCTCGGCTACGGAAAAGCGCGCGAGGTCCCACTTGCCATCTCCAAGGCCGTGGAGGACGCCAAGAAGAATCTGTTCACGGTGCCGAAGCACGGGCAGACGATCACGCACGAGATCGTCGGCCAGTTCGACGCTGCGCGTGTTGTCCTGCGTCCTGCAAGTGAGGGAACGGGGGTCATCGCCGGCGGTGGCGTTCGCGCCGTGCTCGAGCTCGCGGGTATTCGCGACGTGCTCGCGAAGAGCCTCGGCACCACCACGCCGATCAACATGACTCGAGCGACGGTGGAGGGCCTGCGACGGCTCGTTCGCCCCGAGGATGTCGCGCAGCTCCGCGGCAAGACGATCGCCGACGTGATTCCGATTCCCCGACCCGCGACGCGTGCGCGCGCCGAGGAGGCGCTCGCGCTGGAGCGTGCAGCTCTGGCGCCCGTGCCGGCAGCGGACGACATCCCGGTTGAAGTGGCCGTCTCCGAGGAGACAACTTGAGCTCTCTGAAGATCACGCAGGTTCGAAGCACCATCGGCCAGACGGACCGGCACATCGGCACCCTGCGCGCGCTCGGGCTTGGGAAGATCGGCCGGACGGCCGAGCACAAGGATTCCCGCGAGCTGCAGGGCATGCTCAGGCAGGTCAATCACCTGGTTCGCATCGACGGGAAGGACGCCGAGTAGGCCATGGCCTCGGAAGAGCTGAACCTCTCCAACCTCGAGCCCGCACAGCCGCGCAAGACGCGCAAGCGCGTGGGCCGCGGTCTCGGCTCCGGCAAGGGGCGCTACTCGGGTCGCGGGATCAAGGGCCAGAAGTCCCGTGCCGGCTCCCACAAGCTGCCCGCCGGGTTCGAGGGCGGGCAGATGCCGATCGACATGCGCCTCGGCAAGCTCCGCGGGAACACCTCGGCGGATGCGATGCCTATCGGGCCGTTCCGCACGCACACCCAGCCCGTTAACGTCGGCAC
>Ga0136621_1000917_pt1 | contig 11775 bp, 12 predicted proteins | sample AntDryUQ445A2306_FD_104673 | JGI IMG/M metagenome (GOLD analysis project Ga0136621, IMG submission 104673) | Polar desert sand microbial communities from Dry Valleys, Antarctica - metaG UQ445A (23.06) | ecosystem: Environmental > Terrestrial > Soil > Desert | place: Antarctica: Dry Valley...
GACTGGCTAGACTCGCGGCCTGATGCGCCTCGCGACCTACGAGCACGACGGCAGCACGCGTGTCGGTGCCGTGGTGGACGATCGGATCACCGAGATCGCGCGCGATATGGTCGAGCTCATCGCCCGCGGCCCGGCGGGGCTCGAGAAGGCCGTCGCGATCGCCCGCCCGGGCCTGGGTACGCCGCTCGGCGCCGTGCGGTTGCTCGCCCCGATCCCTCGCCCGCGGCGCGACGCCTTCTGCGTCGGGTGGAACTACTCCGAGCACTTCCGCGAGGGCCAGCTCGTCCGGGGAAGGGACGCGCCGCCGGATCTGCCCGAGTGGCCCGCCCTCTTCAGCAAAGGTCCCAACACTGTCGTCGGCCCCGAGGCGGGCGTTGCCTTCCCGTCGCCGCACTCCGAGCAGCTCGACTGGGAGTGCGAGCTCGCCGTGATCATCGGCCGCGAGTGCCGCGACGTGCGCGAGGAGGACGCGCTTGCGCACGTGTTCGGCTACACGTGCGCCAACGACGTATCCGTACGTGACGTGCAGCGTCGCCACGGCGGGCAGTGGTTCAAGGGAAAGAACTTCGACACACATCTGCCACTCGGTCCATGGATCGTCACCGCGGACGAGATCCCAAACCCGCATGCGTTGCGGATATCAACGCGCGTGAACGGAGTCACGAAGCAGGACTCGCGAACGGAGCACATGGTGTTTGGCGTCCCGCGCATCCTCCGGGAGCTTTCCGCAGGCATGACGCTCATCCCCGGCGATATCGTCATCACGGGGACACCGGAGGGTGTTGGCTTCGCGCGAAAGCCTCCGGAGTTCCTGAAGGTCGGCGACGTGATGGAGGTGGAGATCGAGAGCATCGGCGTGCTGCGGAACACGGTGATCGCGGGGAGGTAGCGTGATGGGCGAGAACGTGCGCTTCCCAGCGGACGGCGGCCAGGCTGACGGCTACCTGACGGTGCCGCCTTCCGGGCGTGGTCCGGGCGTGGTCGTGATCCAGGAATACTGGGGCCTCAACGACCAGATCAAAGGCGTGGCGGACATGTTCGCGGAGGAGGGCTTCACGGCGCTGGCGCCCGACTTCTACGGCGGGAAGGCCGCTGCGATCGGTGAGCCGGACAAGGCGCAGAAGCTGATGATGGAGCTCCAGGGCGACCAGGCCGCACAGGTCGCGCGCGGCGCCGCCGAATACCTGCTCGGCCAGAGGGTCGTGAGCGCCAAGAAGGTCGGCGTCATCGGGTTCTGCATGGGCGGCGGGCTCGCGCTCCTGACAGCGTCGGTCGCGCCGGATTCGGTCGGTGCGGTCGTCGACTGCTACGGCGTGGGCCCCCAGAAGCCGAATGACGTGAGTGCCATACGCGCCCCGGTCCTCGGCATCTTCGGTGGAAAGGACACGATCAGCCCCGAGACCATCTCGGCGCTCGGACGCGATCTCACCTCCGCGGGTGCGACGTTCGAGCATCACGTGTACCCCGACGCCGGACACGCGTTCCTGAACGAGCAGCGGAAGGACACCTATCGCGAGGCCGACGCGCGCGATGCGTGGGGCCGGATCCTTTCGTTCATGAGGCTGCATCTCGGGTAGCAACGGTCGCGAGAGCCTGTCGCTCAGCGGATAGCGCCAGGCTACGGACGTCGAGCGAAGTACTTGGCCTCCGTGCGCGTTGCCCTCCGCGCCGCGCATGTTCCTGCGGCCGTTCAGCCGGTCTAAGAAGTACCTGAGAAGGTGCGCACGGCCAGAACAACCTCAGCCACCGACTACCTCGGGCTCTCCGCCGAGCAGCTGAAGGAGCAGCTCCGGTCTGGCGACAGCCTCGCGCGGATCGCGGCCACCACCGAGGGCAAGAGCCGCGACGGGCTCATCGCGGGGCTGACGAGCGGGGCGGAGGCGCAGATCAAGTCGGCGCTCGACGCCGGCCAGATCACCCCGCAGCTGGCGGACGAGGCACGCACTCGGGCCACCGTCGCGATCGTGAAGATCGTCGACCGCGAGCCCGGCGAGCGCAAGGCGAACTGAGCGGCCCCTCCTCCTTCTGACAGCGGAACGCGGGTGCTGGAAGCGGCATCCGCGTTCCGCTCGCGACGATGCGCACAGCGGCGGACCGATGTGGCTCATCTCCGGAACGACTGAACACCGTGTCGGTCGCCTAGCATCACGCGCCATGCCGAAGCGCGCGCTGCTGCTTCGCGATCCGGATTTCCTGAAGTACTGGTCGTCGCACACGATCTACGGATTCGGCTTCCCGATCGCGAATCTGGCGATCCCGATCGTCGCGGTGTCCTCGCTCAACGCCAGTCCCGTCGAGATGGGCTATCTCGCGGCCGCCGGAACGCTCGCGTTCCTCGCCGTGGGTCTGCCGGCCGGCGTGATCGTCGACCGGTCGCGACGCCGTCCGCTCATGATCGCTCTCGATCTGTTGGGCGCCGGCCTCCTCGCGCTCGTCCCGCTGGCGGCCATCCTGGGCGTGCTCCGGCTCGAACTGCTCTACGGCATCGAGTTCCTGTTCGGCTGTGTCGGTGTCATCGCCACCGTCGCGTTCCAAGCGTTCCTTCCAACGCTGGTCGGTCGTGACCGATTGGTCGAGGCGAACGGGCGTGTGCAGCTGAGCGCCGCTGCAGGGCATGTCGCCGGGCCAGGGATCGGCGGCGTGCTGATCCAAGTCTTCTCCGCACCATTCGCGATCGTCGCTACAGTGCTGAGCAGTCTCGTCGGCGTCACGCTGCTGGCCTTGATCCGCGTGCAGGAACCCGCGCCGCGTGCCCGTGAGCGTTCGATGCTGGCGGAGGTGCGCGAGGGGCTCGAGATCGTCATCTCCGACCGGACCATCCGCGCGATCATGCTGTGCGGGACGACGCACAACGTCTTCAGCAACGGGATGCTCGTCGCGCTCTACGTCCTGTTCGCGACGCGCGATCTCAGGGTGCAGCCGGCCGAGCTCGGGCTCGTGTTCGCGGCGGCAGGCCCCGGGTCGATCCTCGGCTCGCTGCTCGCCACGCGCCTGCCACGGATGATGGGGCTCGGGCGTGCGCTCGGCGCGATGCAGGTGCTCACCGGTGTCGCACGGCTGGCCATGCCGATAGCCGCGCTCGCAGCAGCCGCCATCCCGCCGTTCATGACGCTCGCGGCCGGGGAGTTCCTGCTGGCGGTCGTGCGCACGATCTTCAACGTGAACCAGCTCAGCCTGCGCCAATCGATCACGCCGGACCACCAGCAGGGACGGATGAATGCGAGCATCCGCTTCGTGATGTGGGCGGTCGTGCCGTTCGGCGCCCTGCTCGGCGGCTTCGTTGGAGAGCGCGTCGGGCTCCTGCCGGCGATCTGGATCGGTGTCGCCGGCACGACGCTGGCAGCCCTCTGGATCTTCCTGACCCCTGTGCGCTCGCTCGTGCAACCTCCGGAGCCGCTTGCGGTCTGATGCGGCGGACATCGCGGCCCGTCTTTTCCAATGAGCTGCGCGCGGCGCTCCAGCGATCCGCACACGATCGCCGGGCATGGAGGAGATCGCCAAGTGCGATGTGCGATGCGCGAACTGTCACCGGCGTCGCACCGCGAAGACACGGAAGTACTACAGGGAGCTGTCGACGCGTCAAGAGGGAACTCGGCCGATCGGCGAAGAGTGGTCTGACTACTGCGAGCCTGGAGGGACTCGAACCCCCGACTTCCACGTCCGTAGCGTGGCGCTCTATCCGCTGAGCTACAGGCTCTCGCGAGTTGATTCTACCGCAGGTGCTTCCTCAGGAACGGGATGATCTTCCCCACGCATCGCGCGCATCGGCCTCGCGATACACATCCTTCCGCTGCTCGTGCAGGAAGGCGTGGGTCGGTCTCGGGGTAGACGTGCTTCTGGACGTTGTACCGCCGCCTCGAGATCGCGACCGAGCGCCGCGATGTCCTGCGGAGGATGTGAAGTCGGGGGTTCGAGTCCCTCCAGGCTCGCCGCGCGGCGGTGACGCGGATGAGGACCCTCCTACGATCCGGTGAGCGCCTGCCAGAACATGCGGACCGACGTCACGCCGACGATTCCCGCCAGCAGCAGCATGAGCACGCGCGGCTGGCTGCGCTGGCTCACCGCCGCGCCGACCGGCGATGCCACGAGGGCGGATGCGAGGACGATCGTGCCGAGCACCGGGTCGATCTGCGCCGTCGCGGCCTTGCCGGCGAGTCCCGCCAGCGCCGACAGCATCCCGATCCCGAGCGATGTCCCGATCGCGACGCGCGCCGGGATGCGCAGCAGATAGACGAGCGCCGCGATGATGAACGCGATCGCGCCGATGCCCACCATCCCCCCGAAGAACCCGATCACCGCCGCGAGGACGACGGCGAGCGGGACATTGACCCGGAGGTCACCGACCGCAACCTGCTGGCTCTGGACCGGCAGCAGGAGCGCGATCGCTCCAGCGAGCGCGAACGCGGCGAAGATGAAGAGCAGCACGCGGTCAGGCGTTTGACCCGAGACGACGGCGCCGGCGAAGGACGCGATGGCGCCGACGGGGCCCATCACGCGGACCAATCGCATCGACACGTTGCCGTAGCGGCGATGGCGCAGCGTTCCCATGAGACCGCCGGCGACCGCCTGGAGGATCGTGAGGCCGGTGATGACCTTCACCGGTATCACGGCGGCGCCCACGAACGGCGGCAGGTACAGCAGCACCGGGGCGAGCACGAGGCCGCCGCCGATGCCGAGCAGCCCGGAGAGGAAGGATGACAACGCGCCCGCGATCGCGACGAGGGCCTCGGAGGACACGAGCGCAGGGTATACAAAGGACATGCGGCCGCTGCTCGCGCTCCTGGTGGCCCTCATCATCGTGAGCCTGCTGTTGCCCATGGTCCTGGCGCTCGCGCAATGAGGTCGCACCTCGCCGCCGCCCTCATCGTCGTCGTGTCGTGCCAGACCGCCACGCCATCCGTGACCGGCTCGCCCGCGCCACCGGGCACGGACGCGATACGGTCCGTTGCGGTCGCGACGGCCACAGTGGTCGCGTGGCGCCGTCTTGCCGACATACCCACGCCGCGGAGCGAGGTCGCTGCGGCGGCCGCGGCCGGCCGCATCTACATCATCGGCGGGTTCGGCGGGGGCACCATCGTCGAACGGTACGACCCCGGGACGGACCGATGGGATCGTGGGCCGTCCCTGCCCATCGCCGTCGACCACGCGATGGCCGCGTCCGTCGGCGCACGGACCGTCTACGTCTTCGGCGGCTACGCCAACGGCCGAGCGACGGCGCGCTCCTTCCGGCTACAGCTGGGCGCGGACCGCTGGGAGGAGATCGCGCCGATGCCCGCGCCGCGCGCGGCCGCCGCCGCGGTCGCGCGAGGGGACAAGGTCTACCTCGTCGGGGGCGCCGACGGTGACCGGCTCGTAGCACCGACCTGGATCTACGAGACCGCTGCGGACGCCTGGCGCACGGGCGCCGCGATCCCGACGCCACGTGACCACCTCGCGGGGGCGGATCTCGACGCCAAGGTCTGTGCCGTCGGCGGCCGACGCCTCTCGCTGACGTCGAACCTGCCGACCCTCGAGTGCTATGACCCCGGTGGCGACACCTGGGAGAAGCTCGCCGATGCTCCGACGCCCCGCGGGGGTGTCGGTGCGGCGGTCATCGGAGAGACCAGGCTCGTGTTCGTGGGCGGGGAACAGCCGCAGGGAACGTTTCGGGAGGTCGAGATCTTTGACGCGCGCACACGCTCGTGGTCGCGCGGTCCCGACCTCCCGGCACCGCGCCACGGTGTCGGTGTCGCGGCGATCGGCGCGACCGTCTACGTCATGACCGGTGGACCCAGACCCGGGGGCAGCCAGACCGTCATCTGCGAGGCGCTCGACCTGCGGTAGGGTGCGGCGCGTGGGCGCGCTGCACGTGACGCTCGCCAACACGATCGTCCTGTACCTCGTGCTGGTGGGCCTGTGGGGTCTCTGGCTCGGCGCGCGCGCGCTCGGACCGAGCTCGAGCTTCCGCGGCGCGCTCGTCATCGCGGAGGGCGCCGCGGTCGCGCAGGGCCTGGTCGGCCTGCTGCTCGCACTGCAGCGTCCGGTGAGCGGGATCCACGCGTTGTACGGCGTCGCGCTCGTGCTGGCGCTCCCGCTCGCCGCGACGCTCGTCCGTGGACGTGCCCCGCGCGGCCAATCGATCGCCCTCGGCATCGCGGCGCTCTTCACCGCGGGACTCGCGATCCGTGGCATCACGACGGGCGGGGGATGAGCCCCAGGCATCCGGCGATCGATCTCGAGCCGGATCTGGATACCGCGGCACTCCAGGCTCTTCGCGGAGACTTCCTCTACTTCAACGTGGCTGGCTCGGGTCCCACCTTTCCCGCGGCCCAGGACGCCGCCGAGCATTTCCGCCGCTGGCTCAACGAGGTCGGGATGTTCTCCCACGTTGGGTACGACGCGTACAACGAGGTGCTCGCGGAGACGCGCGCCGACCTCGCCGCGTTCGTCGGCGATCCCGGCGGCGCATCGCGGATCGCCCTCGCGCAATCGGCCACCGATGCGCTGAACATCGCGGTCGCCGGGCTGCGGCTCCCTTCGGGCTCGCTGATCCTGACCACGACGGAGGAGCACGCTTCGGCGCTGCTTCCCGTCTACGCGCGCCAGTCGAAGGGCGACCGCGTCGAAGTGCTGCCCTACCGGAGTGCCGACGATTTCGTCGCGTCCGTCCGGCTGATGCGCCCTGCCGCGATCGTCATCTCGCTGGTGTCGTGCAAGAGCGGCATGGTCCTCGATGTCGCGGCGGTCGCCGCAGCGGCGCGCGAGCTCGGCGCGCTCGTGATCGTCGATGCGGCGCAGGCGGCGGGGCAGGTGGCGCTCGACGCGCGATCGCTCGGGGCCGACGCGCTCGTCCTGCTCGGCCACAAGTGGCTGCACGGCCCGCTCGCGACGGGTGCACTGTGGGTGCGTGATCCCGCGGACCTCGACCCGCCGCGTCTCGGCTGGCGCAGCCGTGTGGTGCACGACCTGCGCGGCGGATTCCAGCTGCAGCCGGACGCGACCCGCTTCGAGACGGGCACGGTGGACGCGGCGGCCTTCGTCGGTCTCCGGCAGGCCCTCGCGATCCAGCGCGCGCTCGGCGCCCGCGTGGGGGAGCGGCTCCGTGTGCTGCGGAACGCGCTCTTCGACGCCCTGGCGGACCTGCCGTTCGAGCTTGTCTCGCGACGCGAGGACCCCACAGGCATCGTCGCGATCGTCCCTCGGGGCGGCGACGCGGCGGGTATCGTCACGCGCATGTGGACGGACGAGCGCATCGTCGTGAAGCATCTCGCCGAGCCGTCCCAAGCCGAGGGGATCCGCATCTCGTTCTGGGCGCTCCATCAGCGGCACGACCTTGAGCGGCTCGCGGAGGCCCTGGCCCGCCAGTCGGCGGTGCGGCTGTGAAGCTCGACGGCCAGACCGCCATCGTCACCGGCGGTGGGCGCGGGCTCGGTCGAGCCATCGCGGAGACGCTCGCCTCACTTGGTGCGCATGTCGTCATCGCCTCGCGCAACGCGCCCGAGCTCGACGAGGTCGTGCTCCGGATCAAGCGCTCTCGCGGCCGCGCGCTCGCGTACGCGGCCGATGTCTCCGACGAGCGCCAGGTCCAGGACCTCGTCATCAATACCGAGCGCTGGGTCGGTCCCGCGACGATCCTCGTCAACAACGCCGGCATCATCGAGCCGATCACTCCGCTCGCGCGCTCCGACGCGACCACGTGGCTCCGCCACATCGCGATCAATCTGGGGGGTGTGTACCTCACCACCCGGGCGGTGCTGCCGGGGATGCTCGAGCGCGGATACGGACGCATCGTGAACATCTCCTCGCATGCAGCGGAACGCCCGAGCGCGGGGTGGACCGCATACACGGCGGGCAAGGCGGCGGTCGAGCAGCTCACCCGCTCGCTGGGTGTCGAGCTCGAGCGCACCGGCGTGACGGTCTGCGCGCTGCGGCCGGGAAAGGTCGAGACGGCCCTGCAGGAGCGCGTCAGGCGCTCGTCGGCCGAGGACTTTCCGCGTGTGGAGGAGTACCGCGAAGCGAAGCGTGCGGGGCAGGTCGCGGATCCAAAGGACCGCGCGCGGATCGTCGCCTACCTCGTGAGCGACGGTGCGCAGCGCAACGGTCAGATCGTCGAGCCTGACGAGGCGCTCGAGCGTGTGGTCGCGGAGGCGCTCGACGCGTCGCCCTAGCCTTGACCTCGCGAGCGCGTCGCGCGGGCGTTATCCCGTCCCGAGCACCACCGATTTCTTCTCGAGGTAGCCCTCGAGCGCCTCGAGGCCGTGCTCCTTGCCGAAGCCGGACTGCTTCGCGCCTCCGAACGGCAGCTGGTCGTACGCCACCTGGATGTCGTTCACCCAGGTGTAGCCCGCCTCGATGCCCTCGGCGGCGCGGCGCGCCTTCGCCAGGTCCCGCGTCCAGATCGAGGAGCCGAGACCGTAGACGCTGCTGTTCGCCTTCGCGATCGCTTCGTCCAGGTCGTCCACGATGAAGAGCGGCATCGCCGGCCCGAAGACCTCCTCGGTGGCCATGCGGGAGTCCTCGGGAACGTCCGCAAGCACCGTCGCCTCCATGAACCAGCCCCGCTCGAAGTCCTTGCCCTCGGGGCGCTTGGCGCCCGCGAGAACCCGCGCGCCGCGACCGACCGCGTCGGTGACTTGCGCCTCGACCTCCGCGCGCTGTGCCTCGGTGTGGAGCGGCCCCATCTTGGTGCCTTCGGCCAGGCCGTTGCCCGTCTTCCATTCCTTCGCCGCGCGATCGGCGATCTTCGCCGTGAACTCCTCGGCGATGCCCCGGAAGAGGTACACGCGCTTCACCGCGAGACAGGCCTGTCCGGCGTTGAAGAAGCGGCCGATGGCCGCGGCCGCGCTCGCGCGGCGGATATCGGCGTCGTCGCAGACGATCATCGGGTCGCTGCCGCCGAGCTCCAGCGTCACCCGGGTCACGTTCTCGGCAGCGAGCTGCATGATCCGCTTGCCGGTCTCGGTCTGGCCGGTGAACGCGACCTTGTTCACTCCCGGGTGGCGCACGAGCGCGTCGCCGATCTCGGCGCCGGAGCCATGCAGCGTGTTCAGGACGCCCGCGGGGAAGCCCGCACCGTTGATGACCTCGATCGCGCGCTGGGTCGCGAGTGGCGTGGTGGACGCCGGCTTCAGCACCACGGTGCAGCCGGCGGCGAGCGCCGGGCAGATCTTGTTCGCCATGAGCGTGAGCGGGAAGTTCCAGGGTGTGATGGCGGCGACGACACCGACCGGGCGGCGGATGGTAAAGCCGATCTTGGCCGGATCGTCGAGCGGCACGTAATCACCGCGGATCTTGTCGGCGAGCCCGGCGTAGTACTCGAGATTCTCCGAGACCCGGGAGGCCTCGAGCACCGCGTGCGCGAGCGGCTTGCCCTGCTCCTGCGAGAGGATGCGCGCGATCTCCGGGACCGCCGCCTTCATCCGCTCGGCCGCCTGGTGCATGAGCTGCGCGCGCTTCGTGGGCGCGAGCGCCGACCATGCCGGCAGAGCCTTGCGTGCGGCCGCGACCGCCGCGTCCACCTCCGCGCTCGTGCCGCGCGGGATGCTGTCCACGACATCTCCGGTCGCGGGGTTGCGTACCTCGATGGTCTTGCCGCTGCTCGCGTCCGCGAGCTCTCCGCCGATCAACATCTGTGGCATCTGAACAGGCCTCTCTCTCCGCGCGCACGTTGCCCCGACAGGCCGTGCGGCTCAGCGATGTGGGGTGGGGTTCCGCTAGATTGTGCCAACTGCGCGCACGTCCCGTCGGGAGGTAGCGAATGCCGGTCGTCCGTCTCGAGAAGCAGGCTGCCGTGGGGCACATCATCCTGGATCGCCCGCCGGCCAACTCGTACGACAAGGCCTTCCTGGACGACCTCTCGCTCGCGATCGACGAGGCCCGCTTCGACGCGGCCGTGAAGTCGATCCTTGTACGCAGCGCGTCGGAGAAGTTCTTCTCTGCCGGTGCCGACGTCAAGATGTTCGCGTCGACGGACGCCGACTACCAGATGGCCTTCGTGATCCACGCGAACGAGATCATGTCCAAGCTCGAACGCACGCCGAAGATCGTCGTCGCGGCGATCAACGGGCACTGCCTCGGTGGGGGCCTCGAGATCGCGCTCTGCTGCGACTTCCGGATGGCAGCCCAGGGCACCTACAACATCGGCCTGCCCGAGGTGACGCTCGGCGTGCTCCCGGGCACCGGCGGCACGCAGCGCCTGCCGCGGCTCATCGGCCGCCAGAAGGCGCTCGACATCATGGTGCTGGGCGCACCGGTGCAGCCGGAGCGCGCCAAGGAGCTCGGCATCGTCGACGAGGTCGTCCCCGCCGCCGAGCTCGTGCCCAAGGCGCAGGAGTGGTGCGCGGCGTACGCGAGCGGTCCCACGCTCGCGATCGGCCAGATCAAGCTCGCGACCGTGCTGGGCGGCGGCATGCCGTTCGACATCGCGATGCTCTACGAGCACCAGGCCGTCGGGCGCCTCTTCGCCTCCGACGACTTCCGCGAGGGCGTCAAGGCGTTCACGGAGAAGCGCAAGCCCGACTACAAGGGCACATAGGCAAGCTCCTCGCGCTGCGCGAAGCCGTCGCGCGGCACACGGCTGACGGCATGTCCATCGCACTCGGCTGCTCGCTCGAGCCCGCGATCCCGTTCGCTTTCGTGCACGAGCTCATCCGTCAGCGGCGCCGCGAGCTCGAGTTGATCGGCCCGATCAGCGACATCGCGTTCGACATGCTCATCGGGGCGGGTTGCGTGCGCCGGGTCACCGCCGCCTGGATCGGCAACGTCTCGGCTGGCCTCGCGCACTGCTACCGCCGCGCCATGGAGCATGGTGTCCCGAACCGCATCGAGGTCCGCGATCACACGAACTTCACGCTCGCCCAGGCCCTCCTGGCGGGCGCGCTCGGCGCGCCGTACCTGCCGACCCGTACCATCATCGGCAGCGACATCGCCCGCGCGAACCCGACCTTCGTGCCTTCGACCTCGCCGTTCGACGGCACCCCCTTGCTGCTGGTCCCGGCGATCACGCCCGACCTCACGGTGCTCGCGGTGCAGCGTGCCGACCGGGACGGCAACGCGCATCTCTGGGGTCCCTGGGGTGTGGCGCAGGAGGCGGCGCTCGCCGCCGGTGCGGTCGTGATCCTCGCGGATCAGGTCGTGGCCCGCGACGTGATCGCAAGCGATCCGAACCGCACGATCGTGCCGGGAACGAAGGTCGTCGCCGTCGTCGAGGCGCCGGGCGCCTGCCATCCCTCGCCGCTGCAAGGCCGGTACGCGCGCGACCACGAGTTCTTCCACGAGTACCACCGCGCCACCCGTACCGCGGAGGGTTTCGCCGGCTGGCTGGCGGACTGGGTCGACGGCACGCCCGACCATGCCGCGTACCTGGCGCGCCTCGGGGAGCGGTGGCCGGCGCTCCGGCTGATCGGCACGCCTGCGGCGGAGGCCCGCTTCTAGTGGCACCAGTGGACGTCTCGCCCGGCGAGGTCATGGTCGCGCAGGCGGCCCGGGAGATACAGGACGGCGAGCGCGTGTTCGTGGGCATGCGGCTGCCGCTCATCGCCTTTGTCGTCGCGAAGCGGACGCACGCCCCGAACGCCGTGGGGTTGTTCGAGCTCGGAATCGTTCGCGATCAGCCGGCTCGGGAGCTGCTCTATACGATGGGCGACCCGCCGAACGTCGCTGGTGCGGTGTGGTGCGCCCGGACGATCGATCTCATGGGTCTGCTCCAGCGCGGCGACGTCGACGCCGGGTTCATCGGCGGTGCGGAGATCGACCGGCACGGCAACCTCAACACGACGGTGATCGGCGAGGACCGGA
>Ga0136621_1000919_pt1 | contig 11767 bp, 13 predicted proteins | sample AntDryUQ445A2306_FD_104673 | JGI IMG/M metagenome (GOLD analysis project Ga0136621, IMG submission 104673) | Polar desert sand microbial communities from Dry Valleys, Antarctica - metaG UQ445A (23.06) | ecosystem: Environmental > Terrestrial > Soil > Desert | place: Antarctica: Dry Valley...
CCCTGGTCGATCGCGAGAATCACAGCCTCCGCAGGCTACCTCCCGACTTGCGCAGTTGACCCCGAGCAGCGGGTGGCGCAGGTGGTGGCCCCGAAATCTGTCCGCACCGCTGTACGGCAGATCTTTCGGGGCCATCCCTGCGACAGGACCCTTGACCCGCTGCTCGGGTCAGCGTTTCGCGGCGTAGACGCGGGTGAAGTCGCGGAGCTGGCGGCCACGGTGGATGAACCCTCCGAGGCTCCGACCGGTCGCGCGATGCTCCAGGTCGAGCTCGACCTCGCGGACAAGCAAGCCGGCGCGGACGCAATCGACGGTGATCCCGATTTCCATCCCGTAGCCGGCCGCAAACGGGAACGACGCCCGCATGGCGGCCGGGCTCAAAGCCCGCTGACCGGAGATCGGCGCCCCTGCCTCATAGCCCGAACGCCGCCGAATCGCCCAGCGCGCGTAGCGAAGCGCGACCCCGAAGCCGCCGCCGACCCGCCAGCGAAAGGCGGCTATGGCCAGGTCGCATTCGCCGGCGGCGACGTGATCGAGGAGCTGCCGGAGCTCGCCGGCCGATTCCCCGAGGTCGCCGTCGCAAAGCACGTAGGTTGGCGCGCCGGGCTGCGACGCAAGGTCGATCACGGTCGTGGCCGCAGCCGTCATGTTGCCGCCCTTGCCTACCGGGTTCTCGCGAGTGACCACTGTGGCGCCGTGGGCGCGGGCGACCTCGGCGGTGGCGTCGTCCGAAGCGTCGTCGGCGACGATCAGATCGGCTCCCGGGAGTGCTTCCACCAGGGCCCGGCACGTTCGCCCGATGCGGTCGGCCTCATTTCGCGCGGCGATCAGGACGACGACTCCGGGCGCTGCGGCTGCGGTTTCCGGGGACACCGGCATCTATTCTGCCGCCAACCGGGAACAGATGACTAGCGGAAGGTGGCCCAGGAGCAGATGGCGGAAATCGAAGCGCACATCACCGGAACCGTTTGGAAGATCGAGGTCGCCATCGGCGACACGGTCGCTGACGGCGACACGGTGGTGATCCTCGAGTCGATGAAGATGGAGATGCCGGTTGAGTCCGAGGACGACGGAACGGTCTCCGAAATCAAATGCGAAGAGGGTCAGTCGGTGCAGGAGGGCGACGTGCTGGTCGTTTTGGAATGAACACCGAAGCCCTTGCCTCGGGGAAGCTCGAGCTTGACTATCCGGCCGACGCGGTCGCCCGGCTGCGCCTCAACAACCCGGAGAAGCGCAATCCCCTGGATCATGAGGTCCTTGACGCGATCGCCGCCGCCCTGCCGACGCTGGATCGCGGGATCGAGGTCCGCTGCGTCCTCATCACAGGTGCGGGCCGGGCGTTCTCGGCCGGCTATGACATCGGCGCCATCCCAACGGAAAGCTTCGAGCGGGACGCGGAGGCACTCGTCGCACACCCCTTCACGGCGGCGATGGACCGGATCAGCGCCCACCCATATCCGGTCGTGGCGGCGATCAACGGCCACTGCCTGGGCGGCGGCCTCGAGCTGGCCGTGCGCTGCGACCTCCGCATCTGCGCGGCCGGGGCCAAGCTGGGCATGCCACCGGCAAAACTGGGCCTGATCTACGGGCACACCGGCCTCGAGCGCTTCATCGACGTGATCGGGGTCGCGAACACCCGCGACATGTTCTTGACGGGACGTGTGATCGAAGCCGAGCGAGCGCTGGCCATTGGGCTTGTGGGCGAGGTCGTCGCGGACGAGGGGATCGAGGACGCATCGGTTGAACTCGCGGCCCTGATCGCCGCCAATGCGCCGCTGTCGGTCAAGGGGAACAAGCATGCGATCGAGATGCTCGCCCGCTTCCCGAGGCTGACGGCAGAGCAGGAACGGGAGCTGGTCGAACTACGCGAGTCCTGCTTTGCGTCCGAGGACTTCCGCGAGGGGATCGCCGCGTTCGCGGAGAAGCGCCCGCCCCGCTGGCGGGGAAAGTAGGACGGCAGGGCTCCCGACCTCCGATGCGATCGCCTAAATTGCGGATTCGGCGCGAACTTGTCGGTCAATCGGTGCATTGATCGCGCGATGGCGTCCAGGTTCGTCCATACACTCGGTTGATGCCGCATGTGGTGATCAAAACGCGCGATCTGGACACCGATGCCAAGGCCTTCGAGGTGGTCGAGGTGGATCGGGTTCCGGACAACCCGCTGCGCCAGGAGCAGCACCTGGAGGAGGTCGTCAAGGCGCTCCACCCAGACGTCCGCCATCGTTCCTTTGCCGAGGGCGTCTCGAGCTTCGTCGCGCCACAGCACTTGGTCGTCGCCTATTACAAGGAGCAGCGCCAGGCGGGCCCCGGGAAGGAAAACCCAAGGCCGAGCGACGGCGACGACGCGGCGGAGCAGGACCAGCTCTTCGCCGCTTGAGGGCGGTGGGTCGCCAGTGAACGGCCCTGGTGGCGGGCAGCTTCGACTCGGGGGTGGGGCAACCCACAACCTCAACCTGTTCTCCGAGCACTTCCTGAAAGAGCGCCTGCCGGAGTGGCCTGAGTACCACGACGCGGAGATTGGCGAACTCCAAGCGCAACTCTCTGAGTTGTGGAAGAACGAGCGGTCCGGCCTTGCAGCCGATGCGAATGAGGCGCAGACCGAGGATCGCTTTATCAAGCCAGTGCTCAGTGCCCTCGGATTCGAGTTCATAGTCCAGTCGGATCTACCCGCGGTCGGCTCCCGTCGGCGACCCGACTACGCCCTCTACCTCGATCCAGAGGCGCGCGAGGAGGCGACCTTGCAATCCGACGCGGCCGTCTACTCGAACGCCGTAGCGGTCGCGGACGCCAAGCGTTTCGACCGCCCGCTCAAAGGCCGGGACACGAGCGGGGGGCTGTCCGATGATCCCGAAGCTCAGATCGTCCACTACATCTCGGTTACCAAGTGCCCCTGGGGCGTGCTTACCAATGGGCGGCTCTGGCGCCTCTACGCGGCTGCAGGCGACCTGGTGGCTGGGGCTCACTTCGAGATCGATCTTGTCCATGTGCTCGAAGCCGAGGACTCCGAATTGTTCCGCCGTTTCGTATTGATGTTCGGCGCGGATTCGTTTCGGCCTGGCGTGGATGGCCTGACGCTGCTCGACCGGCTCCTTGAGGAAAGTGACGCATCGTCGGCCTCGGTCGGCGCAGCGCTCCAGGAGCAGGTGTTCGCAGCCGTGCCCTTGATTGCCGAGGGCTTGCTGGACGCGGAGAAACCCACTCAGGAGGCATTGGACGCAGCCTTCGAGCACGCCCTCATCATGCTTTACCGGCTGCTCTTCTGCCTGTACGCGGAGGCGCGCGACCTTCTGCCGATTCAGAACAGGCACTATCGCGAGTACAGCCTGCGCAAGCGCCGCGCCGAGCTTGCTGAACAGCTTGATGCCGGGCGCACGTTCAGTCGGGTTTCTGACGATCTCTACAACGACCTGCGCTCGCTGTTTCGCATCGTCGATCAAGGCGACGACGACCTCGCCGTCAACGAGTACGACGGCGGGCTCTTCGATGCCAATGCGCATCCATACTTCGAGGGCCGCTGGGTTTCCGATGCGCTGCTGGCCCCGGCGCTCGACAAGCTGTTCCGCGTTAACGCTGATCAAGTCGACTATCGGGACCTCTCGGTTCGCCATCTGGGCACGATCTACGAGCGTTTGCTCGCCTACGAGCTGACGACCTCAAACGATGGGCTGACGCTGGCTGATTCTCCACGTCGGCACGGCACGGGCTCTTACTTCACCCCCCGTCCGGTCGTCGATCGCATCGTCGAGCGAACCTTGGAGCCGATCCTCGCCCGGCGATCCGGCGAGATTGCCGACGCTGCACTGACCGGTGATGCCGCGCTCGAGCGTTTCCTCGAACTGCGCGTCCTCGACCCCGCGATGGGGAGCGCGCATTTTCTCGTTGCCGCTGCCGGTTACATCTCGCAGTACATCGCCACCGATCCGTCCTACGACGGGGATTTGGACTGGCAGCAGATTCAGAGGTTGGTCGCCGAGCGCTGCCTGTACGGGGTGGACCTCGAGCCAATGGCGGTCGAGCTTGCCAACCTTTCCCTTTGGCTGACCACCGTGAGCGAAGATGAGCCGCTCACATTCTTGAGCAACCTCCGGGTCGGCAACTCGTTAGTCGGTGCCCAGGTCGAGGAGCTGTTGGCCGGCGGCGAGACGATTTTCTCGGCCACGATCGCTCGTGATGTGGAACGCATGCTCGGGCGCGCGGGTGAGATCTCGGCCACGGCTACCCACCGCGGCGCGGATGTCGACGAAAAGCGCAAGCTTCAGGGTGAGGTCGATGGGCTCCGCGAGCCACTCGAACGTTTCGCGACGAGCACGATCGCCGATCGCTTCCCCGAGCTAAGCCACCAATTGTTTCACTGGGAGCTGGAGTTTCCGGAGGTCTTTCTCGACCCAAGCGGCAGGCGCAAAGCCGAGGCGGGCTTCGACGCGGTGGTGGGCAACCCGCCTTACATCCGGATCCAGGAGTTCGGTCGCCAGCTCGCGAGCTACTGTCGTGAGCGCTACGACGTTGCGAGCGGCAGCTTCGACGCGTACGTGGTTTTCCTCGAGCGCTCGCTGTCGCTTCTGGCACCAGACGGCCGCCTTGGGTTCATCGTGCCCAACAAGTTCACCAAGCTGGAGGCCGGTGCCAAGCTTCGCGAGTTGCTCGCGACCGGCGAGTTAATCGAGGACTTGATCGATTTTGCTGACGCGCAGGTCTTCGCAGGCGCCACCAACTACACGTGCATTCTCGTACTCACGCGCACAGGCACGGAAGGATTCGACTTCCGCAAGCTGCCGCGCACCGGTATCGCGCTTCGAGAGGCACTTACCGATCCCGATTCGCTGCCCGCGGAGCGCTTTCTTGCAAGCGACCTCGGAGATCGGCCGTGGGTCCTGGCATCGGGAAGCGAGCGCGTCGTGCTGGATGCCCTAAGGCGGGACTCGACGCCGCTCGGCGAACTCGCGGCGAGCATCTTCACCGGACTCCAGACCGGGGCCGATCCCGTTTACATCGTCGAGGATCGCGGCGAACGGGGCGGGAATCGCATGGTCTACTCGAAGGCCTCGGATCAGGTTGTCGCGCTTGAGCCGAATCTGTTGCACCCGCTGGCGAGTGGTGGCGACGTTGAGCCGTACGCGTTCAAGCCGCTCGCATCGATGCTGCTCTTCCCTTACGGTCGCGACGCAGAGGGTGAGATGCGACCGCTCACGGAGCATGCACTGGAGCGGTTCCCTGGCTCACTGGCCTACCTCCGCAGCCATGAGGAGGCGCTCCGCGGGCGTGAGCGCGGCAAGATGGATCACGAGGGATGGTTCCAATACACCTATCCCAAGAGCCTCGGGAAGCACGATCTACCGAAGCTTGGGGTGCCGCGCCTATGCGAGCGACTACGAGCGAGCATCGATAAGGAAGGGGGCGTCTACCTCGACAACGTGGATGTGAACGGGATTCAGATCCAGGACGGCATTGACTCGTTTTCGCTGCTGCTGCTTCTCAATTCTCGAGCCCTCGATTTCATGTTCCGCCGCGTCTCGGTTCCGTTTCGGGGTGCCTTCATGTCCGCCAACAAGCAGTTCATCGCGCCCTTGCCGATCCGAGCTCCGACGGGCGACGCCATCAGGCCTATCGAGGCACAAGCCCGGGAGTTGCACGCATCCGCGCACGCCTTTGGCGCCGAGCGGGCCGGGTTCCTTGGCTGGCTGGAGGGTGCCATTGGTGCACCCGTCAGTGGGCTTCAGGGCCAAACCCGCATTCGCGCGTACGACACTCTGACCCTGGACGAGTTGCTCGGGATCCTGCGCAGCAATCGCGCGCGGCTCGGTGAGTCGCCGGACTCACGGGCGTTTCGCGATGCCGTGAAAGCTGAGCTCGCTCAAAGTGCCGAACGCCTCGCGATCCACCGTCGTGCGCTTGAGGAGGGTCGTCTCAATGCGGACGATCTCGTTTACGACCTTTACGAACTTTCCGATAGTCACCGGCGACTGATCGACGCTGAATATGAGCAGGCGGAGGGTTGGGCCCGCTCGATGTACCCGGAAGGCCTGGCCAGCGGCCAAGGGTCAGGCAGCAGCCGAATAGACCGAGATGTGGGGCCGGTGATCTAGCCCGGTCCGCTCCAGCAACTCACGCAGCTTCGGGTCGCACTCGGCCTGGGGCAGCAATTCGAGCGGGCACAACTCGCCGCCCGATTCCATGCGGCGGGCGGCTAGGTCAACGATCTCGGCCTCGAAAGTCTCCGACGCGAAGTCCTCCTCGACGACAGCACGCCCGATCCAGGTCACGCCGCCGGGGCCGGCGACTTCGAGCAATTCCGGCGAGGGTTGCTTGACGGACCACCCACCACGCCGGTAATGGGACCGCAACCGATCCGTTAGTTCCGCCCTCGCCTCGCTCATCAACCGGAATATCGCAGCGAGCCCCGACGGAACCACGACGCGAACACGGACTTTCCGGGCTAACCGTCACTCCGGGCCCTCTTCGAGGCTAATCGGGATGAGCACCCGGTCAACGTCGTCGACGGCAACCAGCTGAGCCTTCTCGTCAGCCTCACCGGCAACCCCGGAAAGCTTCACACCGCCCTCGTCATGGCTTTCGTAAACGCCGACGACAAAGTGCCCGTCGGTGGTCTTGAGCTTGACCAAGGTCCCGGGCCTGAGCTCCCTGAGCGTCAGTTCGATCTCGCTTGTCAGGTATCCGAGCGTAGCCCTGTGAGCAGCGGGATTCGGCCGGTACGTAATCTGCAGTGGCAATGACCGGCGAGACCACACCAATGGTCGCCCTCTCCGCCGCCGATCAGACGATGGCCGGCCTGATTGCGCGGATCGGGCCGATGTCGATCGACAGGCGGCGCCGCGGCCGGCCCAAGGGCGACGCGTACGGCACACTGCTGCGCGCCGTTGTCGGCCAGCAGCTATCCGTCAAGGCAGCGGCCACGATCTTCGATCGCGTCCTGGCGTTGTTCGGAGGCAAGATGCCGACCGCCGAGCAGCTCCTCAAAGCCGACGTGCAGGCGCTCCGCGGCGCAGGGCTGTCCGCGCGCAAGGTGGAGTACCTGAAGGACCTCGCCATCCATGTGCTGGATGGCGAGCTTGAGATCGATCGCCTCGGCGAGCTCCCCGACGAAGAGGTGATCGCCCAGCTGGTCGCGGTGCGCGGTCTCGGCATCTGGACGGCCCACATGTTCCTGATCTTCCACCTCGAGCGCGAGGACGTGCTGCCGGTCGGCGACCTCGGCATCCGCAACGCGATCAAGACGGAGTACCGCATGGCGGAACTTCCAGCCCCGGCCGAGATGGAAGCGATGGCAGAGGCGTGGCGCCCCTACCGCACGCTGGCGTGCCTCTACCTGTGGGAGTCGTATTCGGCAACTCCGGCGTAGCTGGAAGCGCGATGGCGCTTTGCACGGAGCGTGTCGCACAAACCCCTCGCGAAAAAGTCGCGGCGCGACTGCACAGTCGCGGGCGGGGGCGCGTGCGCGGCGCGCAATCGACGCATCGGCGCTCGGGCGAGCCCCACTTAGGGCCAATTTCTAAGGAGGCCGGAGATCGGCGCTGAGAGCCTCGATTTTGGTTTGTGCGACAACCTCCATGGAATGCGCAATAGCGCCCCTCGAGCGCATAGTGCTCATCGAGGAGCACCTTCGCGGCCTGGCGAAGAAACAAAGGAGGCCGGGCTAGGGCTCGAGCTTGCGAAGCGCCCAGAGCCACGTGGCGAGACCGATGGCTGGGAGCGCTACCCCGCCGACCGCTATCGGATCGCCGCCGCCCTTCTCGCGGACCTCGAAGCCGCCAGCCATCGCGTCGCAGACATCGACTCCCACATTGAGGAGCAGAGCCGGGCGGGCGAGATTGGGCGAGCGCGCCGCGAGCAGCGTAAAGACGGCGACCCCGATGTACTGGCCACCAAAGCCGCGCAGTGACATGACCGATTCTGGTTCGGCTGGCGCATAGCGGCCAGCCATGAACCGTGGTGCGAACATTGCGGCGAGTCCGTAGCCGAGGCGCCCGAAAGAACCGGCGGTCATAACGGAGCGTCCCGAGGCCACGCGCTGACCCTACCGCAGGGGTGGGCCGATTTCGCGCACGTAGAGGGGCTTGACACCGTGGATGGCGCTTGCTCGTTCTAGCCGCTTCGGATGCGCCTCGGGGTCGCTGAAGCGACGATCGATCTCGCCGCTTGGATCGGGTTCGGGCATGGTGGGTCTCCTTCGTTCGGTGAGGGCGGCAAGTATGAACCCGCCTGACGTCCGATCCCGTGCCTAGCCTTCACGTTCGATGGCGCCCCTGATCACGTTCGACGAGGCCCTTGCGCTGGGCGAACTCACCGAGCACGACGACATCCTCAAGCTGGTGGACCGCGCCTGGGAGGTGCGGCAGGAGGAGTTCGGCGATTCAACGGACCTGTGTTCCCTGGTCAACGCCAAGTCTGGCGGCTGCGCCGAGGACTGCGGCTTTTGCGCGCAGTCGCGCTACGCCGAAGCGGACACCCCCATGCACGCGATGCTGGAACCGGATCAGATCCTGGAACACGCGAAGGCGGCCGAGGCCGCCGGCGCGCACCGCTTCTGCATGGTCACCCAGGGACAGGGACTCTCGAAGCGCGACTTCGAGAAGGTCGTCGAAGGCGCCAAGCTGGTCAGCCAGAACACGAACCTTAAGCGCTGCGTCTCGATCGGACACATCTCCCCCGTCCGGGCCAAGCGGCTGAAAGAAGCGGGGGTTCAGCGCGTCCATCACAACGTCGAATCCGCCCGCTCCTACTACCCCGAGGTATCGACGACCGTACGCTACGAGGGGCGCCTGCGCACGCTGGACGCGGTGGCCGAGGCGGGGCTTGAAAGCTGCGTCGGCGGCATCCTCAACCTGGGCGAGTCGAAGCGCCAGCGGGTCGAGATGGCATTCGAGCTCGCGGAGCTCAACCCGACGTCAGTGCCGATCAACCTGCTCAACCCGCGAGCCGGCACGAAGTTCGGCGACCGCGAGCTGATGGATCCCTGGGAGGTCGTCCAGTGGGTTGCGATCTTCCGCCTGATCATCCCCAGCGCCCTGTTTCGCCTCTGTGGCGGCCGGGTCGAAAACCTGGGCGACCTGCAACCGCTGGCGGTCAAGGCGGGCCTCAACGGCGTGATGATGGGCAACTTCCTGACCACGCTCGGCTCGGAGCCCGGCGACGACAGGGCCATGTTCGAAGAGCTCGGCCTGAACGTGGCGCGCCAGCCAGACAACGGTGCCAACCCGCGGCCCGACAACCGCGACGGCTGGCTCGAAGGCCAGGCGCCTTCCACTCCGATCGACGAGCTGATCGACCGGCAGGCGGAGGCAAACTTCTGGGACCCCTCGACGCAGCTTCGCGTGATCAAGAAGAAGGGCAAGGTGCCCGAATATCCAAAGCGGCCTTCCGACGCGGAGCCCACTGAGGCGGAACAGCCGGCAGGCTGGGGCGACTAGCAGGCTTGGCGATGGACGAAGTCAAGGGAAGCCTCCAGGAACTTCGTCGCGTCGGACTCCATCGCAAGCTGCGGCTTGTCGAAGGCCCGCAGGGGCCGCGGGTGACTCTCGACGGCACCGAGGTACTTCTGCTTTGTTCGAACAACTATCTGGGCCTCGCTGACCATCCCCGCGTCCGGCAGGCCGCCGCCGAGGCCGCTGAGCGCTACGGAGCGGGAGCGGGGGCATCGCGACTGATCTCGGGCAACATGGAGCTCCACCGGCGGCTCGAGGTGCGCCTGGCGGAATTCGAGGGCACTGAGGCGGCGCTGCTGTTCGGTTCCGGCTACCTGGCGAACACGGGAATCATTGCGGCCCTGGCCCGCGAGGGCGGTGTTGTGTTCTCAGACGAGCTGAACCACGCGAGCATCGTCGACGGCTGTCGACTAGCCCGCGCCGAGACGCAGGTCTATCGCCATGCGGACCTCGACCACCTCGAGTGGGGCCTGCGCGAGGCCGGGAACCGGCCGATGGTGATCGTCACCGACGGGGTGTTCTCCATGGACGGCGATGTCGCGCCGTTGATCGGCATTCACGAACTCGCGCAGCGCTACGGCGCCCGGCTGGTTGTCGACGAGGCCCATGCGACGGGGGCGCTTGGGCCGGGCGGGCGAGGGTCGGTCGCCGCCGCGGGCCTTTCAGGCGCGATCGACGTCGTGGTCGGCACGCTCGGCAAGTCACTTGGGAGCTACGGCGCCTACGCCGCCGCCAGCGCCGAGCTCCGCGACTACTTGATCAACACGGCCCGGCCGTTCATCTTCTCGACCGCTCCCCCACCGCCATCGATGGGCGCTGCGCTTGCGGCGCTCAGCCTGCTCGAGTCCCGTCCCGGCGCGGTCGAGCAGCTGCGGCGAAACGGCGCGGTGCTGCGTGAGGCGCTCGATGGCGAGGGCCTAGACGTCGGCCGGTCGCGCACCCAGATCGTGCCCGTCATCGTCGGGAGCTCCCGCTTGGCGCTGGCGCTTTGCGAGCGGGTCCTTGACTGCGGGGCCTTTGCCCAGGCGATCCGGCCGCCCACCGTTCCCGATGGCACCGCCCGGCTGCGCCTGACCGTCATGGCCAACCACCGGGCGGACGAGCTACAGCGCGCGGCCCACCAGATCGGCCGGATGGCGCGCGAACTGGGAATCCTCCAACCCGCCCGTGCCCAGCTCCGCTCCGCCGCCTGACAGCGCGCCGTCCGCCGCCGGGGTCTTCGTCACCGGCACCGGCACCGAAGTCGGCAAGACCATTGTCGCAGCGCTGATTGCGCGAAGCGCGAGCCTTCGTGGGCAACGGGTTCGCGTTTTCAAGCCGGCGCTCAGCGGGCTCGACGACGACACCAGGAGCGGTCAGCCGCCGGATCACGAACTGCTGCGGCTGGCGGCTCACTCGCCGCAGGACGATCACGAGATCGCGCCGTACCGGTACGGGCCGGCGGTGTCACCCCACCTGGGCGCCGAGCTGGCGAGCGAGGCAATCGACCGCTCGCGGTTGCTGGCTGCTGCCGAACGCGCGCGGAGCGATGCCGACTTCCTGGTCTGCGAGGGGGTCGGTGGCTTCCTGGTCCCGTTGCGGCTGGATTATCTGGTCCGAGACTTCGCGCGTGACATGGCTTTGCCCGTCGTCGTCGCCGCTTCCCCGGGCCTCGGAACCATCAACCACACGCTCTTGACGATCGAATCGGTGCGGACCGCGGGCCTTGAGTTGGCAGCTGTAGCGCTCACCCCATGGCCGGCGGAGCCCGCCTTGATCGAGCGCTCCAACCTCGACGCAATCAACCGGGTCGGGGGCGCACCCGTCCACACCATCCCGTGGATCGACGCCGCGGCGCCGGACACCTGGCCGCAGCTCGACCTGAAATTCCGCCGAGGCTCGGTCTAGTCTCGCTGGCGAGCGATGTCAGACGCGGTCAGCAACTCAATCCAGCTCGACCACTCGCACCTCTGGCATCCGTTCACGCAGCAGGGTGACTGGTGCGCGGAGGAGCCGCTGATGATCGAGCGGGCCGAAGGGACGGACCTGATTGACACCGCGGGCCGCCGCTACATCGACGGCGTCTCCTCGCTTTGGTGCAACGTCCACGGCCATCGCCATCCCGGCATCGACAAGGCGATCCGCGACCAGCTCGACCGCGTCGCCCACTCGACGATGCTGGGCCTCTCGCACCCGCTGGCGGCCGAGCTGGCGGCCAGGCTGGTCGCGATCGCGCCGCCGGGTCTCAGCCGGGTGTTCTACTCGGACTCCGGCTCGACCGCGACGGAGATCGCGCTCAAGATGGCCTTCCAGTACTGGCAACAGCGGGGCGGCGAGGACGCCAAGCG
>Ga0136621_1000920_pt1 | contig 11767 bp, 11 predicted proteins | sample AntDryUQ445A2306_FD_104673 | JGI IMG/M metagenome (GOLD analysis project Ga0136621, IMG submission 104673) | Polar desert sand microbial communities from Dry Valleys, Antarctica - metaG UQ445A (23.06) | ecosystem: Environmental > Terrestrial > Soil > Desert | place: Antarctica: Dry Valley...
GACCGTAGGCGGCGGTGGAAACGGCGACGATCAAGACCGAACCCGACCAAACGATGTTGAACTTCGACGAGGCACTGGCACGCAACATCGTGCTGCCGAGCCCCTTGCCGGTCGCCAGCCATTCGGCCAGGAGGGCGCCGCTGATCGCCGCCGGTAGGGCGATCTTGGCAGCCGCGAACAGCGCCGGCAGGGCGAATGGCAACCGCACGCCGAACAGTTCGCGGGTTCGCGATCCGCCGTACGCGGACACGACGTCACACGCCTGGCGGGGAGCGTTGCGCATTGCCGTTGCCGCGGCGACGAGGGTCGGGAAGAATGTGACGAGCCCGACAATGACGGTGACACACCACAGCCCGCGTCCGAAGATGAGTGCGATCAGCGGCGTCATCGCGATGATCGGGATCGACCTCAGCGCGATCGCGCTCGGCATGATGACGGCGTCGAGGAACGGCGACGCCACCACCGCGCAGGCCACGAGCACCGATGCGGCCAGGCCGACACTGAATCCGACCGCCGTGTCGACCATCGTGGTCCCGAACGCAGTGAACACGTCTGACCGGTCATCACTGATCCGCGTGAGAAATCGCCAGACGTCGCCCGGACGTTTGGCGAAGTACGGGTTCAGGTCGTACAGCCGCAGCAGTGCCCACCACGCCGCGACCAGAAGTGCAGTCGACGCGATCGCCGTCAGCACCATCGACACCGGTTTGCGTCGAGATTCTCCGAGCTGGACCACGCTGATCGGCCGCTCGCCCGACGCCCACGGCAGCAACACCCGGGCCAGCGCCCCGGTTGCACCGTACGCGAGCCCCACAGTCGCGCCGATCACCACCGCCAGGCCCCACGTCCGGGCAACGTCGAACGAGGACTGCGACAGGATCATCGCCACGCCAAGTCCCCGCCGACCGCCGAGATACTCGCCGATGATCGCACCGAGCAAGGCGGCCGGGGCGGCGATGCGCAACCCGGCGAAGAGTGAGGGCAAGGCAGCCTGCACGCGCACCGTTGTGAACGTTCGGAGTCCACCGCCACCGGCGGTGTGCACGACGTCGAGGCTCGCGGGGTCCGCCGACCGCAGCCCAAGCACACAGCACACCATGGTCGTGAAAAACACCGCGAGCGCCGACAGCGCGATCTTGGTCGTCGCGCCGGTGGTGACGATCTGCAGGATCGGGCCGATCGCCAGCATCGGCAGGCAGTGGACCGCAACGGCGATGCGCTCGAACAGCGGGGCCAGCGGACGGACGAGCACGATGGCCGCCGCCACGATGGTTGCGGCGAGGTTGCCCCACAGATATCCCCATCCGGCCTCGGCGAACGTCGTGCGCAGATGGGGCGGGTAGTAGGAGCGATCGTCCCAGATCTGCGCCGCGACCTCCGGAATCGTCGGCGTCACCCGCGGCGCCACCCAGACCGCCACCACGGTCCACGAACTCACGACCACGGCCAGCGCGCCGAGCACTCCACCGAGCCGGCGGCGCTGGCCGATCATGGTGTGGGCCTCGATTCGGCGTCGAAAAGCAACGCGCTCAGCGAGTCACAAATCATGTGGAACTCGGGGCTGCGCAACACGTCGGGCGTGCGGGGGCGAGGTAACTCGACCGGCACGATGTCGCGGACCCGGCCCGGCCGTGGCGTCATGACTGCCACCCGATCGGCGAGGAACACGGCCTCCGCGATCGAGTGCGTAACCAGCAGGGTCGTGATCGCCCGCTCCGACCAGATCCTCTGGAGCTCGACGTTGAGGCGCTGGCGTGTCATCTCGTCGAGCGCGCCAAACGGCTCGTCGAGCAGCAGGACGGCGGGTTCGGTGACAAGCGCGCGGGCGATCGCGGCGCGCTGGCGCATTCCGCCGGACAGTTGGGCCGGTCGGGCTCGTTCGAAGCCACTCAGGCCGACGAGCTCGATGAGCGCGCTGACGCCGCTCCCTCGCTTGTGATCCCCGGAAATTTCCAGCGGGAGACGGACGTTGCGTTCCACCGTTCGCCAGGGCAGGAGCGCCGGGTCCTGGAACGCGATGCCGAGCCGACCCGAGCGCCGCAACGACGAGGGCAGTGCGCCGTGAACGAAGACCGTGCCACTCGTCGCCCCCTCGAGGTCAGCCAGGATCCGCAGCACCGTCGACTTGCCGCAACCCGACGGACCGAGCAGCGCGACGAATTCACCCCGGCTCGTCTCGAGGTCGAGTCCGTCGACAGCCGTGATCGTCTTGCGACCGATCTGGAAGTCCTTGCGCAGCGCCGAGATCGCCAGCCCGGCGGCGCCCTGGTGCGCCGCCGACTCGGGGCCGGCGATCACGCCGGATCGGGGTCCATACCCAGGCGTTCGAGCAATTGCGTTCGCCACTGCCGATCGCGACCGGCGTGCTCGGGAACCACCAGGGCGCCTTCCGTGAGGAAGTGCACCAGACCGCGATCCATCTCCCGACCGCGGCCTGTGTGCATGTCCAACGCATGGTCCGGGATTTCCGGCACCGCCCCGGCGGCGATGTCGAGGCGCAGCACGCTCACCAGTTCGTCGTTGGAGCGATCCTTGTCCGATCCGGCGAGCAGCCGAACTGCGTGCGCAGCAAACAGCAGACGGTCGTGACTCCCCGGCTCGTATCGGCAGCGCGCGGTGTCGAGCGCGACGATCGTCGCGATCGCCCATGGCAGACCGAACCCGATGTCCTCGACCGCAATGACGTGGAGCCGATCCCAGAGCAACCGATCGAGGTCCTCGCTCGTCGACGACATCTCGGCCGCGCAGAGGACGGCGTTGCGTACGTCGCCACGCCGGATCGACTTCTGGAGCGTCGAGATCACTTCGTCAGCGGGTAGCCCACCGACGGTGGTGACCGATGCCCACGGATCGTCAATCGCGTCCGCCACGCCTCAGAGCTCCTCGAGCAGCTCGTTCGTGAACAGTGACTCGTCCACGTCGATATCGACCGATTGCATCGTGGCGATGTTGTCAGCGATGCCCTGCTCGGCCATCCAGAACAAACCGTGCTCCTCGATCTCCGGCGTCTCGATCAGCGCAGCGAACGCCTCGAGTGTGGCGGTCTGGCCATCGACGTCGAGATCGAGGTCGACCCCGTACTCGTCCACGACGATTTGGGCCGCGGCTGCGGGATCAGCGAGTGCGTCCTCCCACCCGCGCCGAGTGGCCCGCAGGAAGCGCACCACGGTGTCGCGCGCTTCGGGGTCGGCCAACGTGTCCTCGGTGACGAAGAACGCATCGGCGTAGAGGTTGTACCCGTAGTCGGCGAGCAGGAACGTCACTGTTTCGATGCCCTGGGTGGCGAGGGCGATCGGCTGATTCGTCTGGAACGACGCGAACGCGTCGACCTCTCCGGCCACGAGCGGGGCCGGATCGAACTGCACGGGGACAATGGTGACCTGAGACGCGTCGACTCCGGCGGCGAGGAAGAACGCCGCGTAGATGGCTTCACCCGATTGCTGCAGGCCAAGTGTCTTGCCCTCCAGACTCTTCGCGTCCGGCACCGGGTTCGACGCCAACGACATCACGGCCGATGGGTTCTGTTGCAGCGTGACGCCGACAATCTTGAGGCCGGCTCCTTCCGCATTCGCCAGGGCGATCGTGTCAGCAGACGACAGCCCGATGAGCGCCGAACCTGAGGCGACGGTGGGTTCGAGGATGGCTCCCGGTCCGCCCGGTGTCAGCGTGGGTTCGAGGCCTTCTTCGGCGTAGTAACCCTTGGCCGCGGCGACGAACTCGCCGGCGTTCTCGACATTCGCAATCCATCCGAGTTGGACGTTCAGCGCGCGGAGCTCGGCCGGTGTCGTCGCGACACCAGGCCCGCCCATCGTTCCGAGCAGCCCCGGCACGCGCCCGAACGCCGGACTGAGGGCAAGCCCGGCGGTGCCGAGCGCGGATAGTTGGATCAGCCGCCGACGGCCGAAGGTTGATGGGTCGGTCACGGGAACCTCATTTCGTGTTGTCGTTGAACCTGCAGATGGAAGACCTCGAGGACGTCGTCGACAGTTGGGAACGACGTCTGCGTGCCGGCGCGACCCACAGACAGTGTTCCTGCCGCGCAACCGAGCCGCGCGGCGTCGGTGGGAGACAGGCCCGCCGCCACACCGACGCAGAACGCGCCGACGAACGCGTCGCCGGCACCGGTCGAATCGACGACTTCGGCCACGGGCGCCGCGATGTGCTCGGTCGTGGTCCCATCGCTGAGGATGGCACCGTCCGACCCGAGTGTCACGATGAAGCGGTTGCCGTACCGGCGGACGGCGTCGCCCACGCTCTCCTCGCTCGCGGCGCAGCCAACGAGGGCGAGGAATTCCAACTCGTTGGGGATCAGCCAATCGGCGACACCGAGCAGCGCCGGCTCGATCACCGACGCCGGCGCCGGATTGAGCACCGTCACGGCGCCCGCACGTGCCGCCCAGGCAAACGCCGCCGCGGTGGCCGGCTGTGGCGTCTCGAGTTGGGCAAGTATCACGGACGGCACCTGGGATCGTCGGTCCAGCGCGGCGATCACGCGATCGGCGTCGAGGGCGTCGTTGGCTCCCGGCGCGATGAGGATGCGATTCGCGCCAGTGCCGTCCACCCAGATCGGCGCGACCCCGCTTGGCCGGCCGGTGATCACGCTGACGCCCGATGTATCCACGCGGTAGCCCGCCAAGTTGTCGATCGTCGCCGGGCCGATGGGGTCATCTCCGACGCACCCGATCAACGCCACTTCCGCGCCCAGACGAGCGGCCATGACGGCCTGGTTGGCGCCCTTGCCGCCAAAGCCCTGGGCGTAGTGATGCGCGCGCCTCGTTTCACCGTCGGCCGGCATGCGATCGCAATAGGCGATCTGGTCGACCATCGTCGACCCGACGACGACGACCTGAGCATGACGGAACGTCGCCGCCGACACTGCGCTCCCTCGCTCGCCGGTCACGATTCGCCCCTCGGCGGCCCCGTTGACGAGCGAACGATCAGGTTCGTCTCCAGCCGGACCGTGCGCCCGGCGCCCGATGCGGCCTCGGAAAGGCGAGCCAGCAACATTCGCGTCGCGACGGCGCCCTGCGTCTCCGTCGCTCGATCGATCACGGTCAGCGGAGGGTCGATCAGGTCGGCGAGCAGGTGGTCGTCGAACCCGATCACTGACACGACGTCGGGAACGCGCACGCCGAGGTCGTGCAACGCCCGCAGCAGGCCCACCGTCATCAGGTTGTTCGCGGCAAGGACGGCGGTCGGGGCGTCAGCCCGACCGAACAGGCGCATCGCGGCCTGGTAGCCACCTTGCACTCGAAACTCACCGTGCTCCACCGTTACGTTCACGTCGGCCTCGGCGCACGTCGCCACAAAACTGTCGTGACGCTCGGCGCCGGGCGTCGTATCGAGCGGCCCGGAGATCAGTGCGATGCGCCGGTGCCCAAGATCGAGGAGGTGGCGGGCCGCTGCAGCAGCCCCGCCGGCATTGTCGATCAGGACCGAGTCCGTCGATCCCGGATCGGGCAGCGTGCGGTCGACGAGCACCACCGGCACCCCCAATGCATCGAGACTTTCAACCGTCTCGGCGTCATCGCGCGCCGGCGCAAGCAACAGACCGTCCACGCGGCCGTGGATGTTCGCCAGCACGTCGTGCTCGCGGTCGGGGCTCTCGTCGGTGTTGCACAGCACGACGGAGTAGCCGGCGCCATTGGCGACCGACTCTGCGCCCTTCACCACCGCAGCGAAGAACGGGTTCGTCACGTCGGGCACCACCAACCCGAGCGCCAATGTCTTGCCCGACTTCAGCCAGCGAGCCACTTCAGATGGCCGAAACTCCAGTTCGTCCATCGCGTCGGCGATGCGATCTGCAGCTTGCACCGACACACCCTTGAGATGCCGCGACACGCTGGATGTCGACACCCCTGCGGTGCGCGCAACGTCGGAGATGGTTGCTCGGGACCGTCTGGTATCGATACCAGCAATCGTTACCTCACGGGTGCGTCGATGTCAATTGCCGGATGCGGCGACCGGCGGGCGTCACTCAAGCGATACCGAGAAGAACTGTCCACGCTCGGGATCGTCGAGCTGCTCGACAATCCGTCCCCGGCGAACCGACGTCGAGTTGGTGGAGGTGATCGACACGCCGTCGCCGTTCGTCGCACCGGGCAGCAGTTCGGCCGGCACGAACACGCTCGGCGCGTCTTCCCGGACCTCAAGTTCGATCGACCACACTCGGCGCTGGCTCATCACCCGACTGTACGCCGGCGGCGCGTTCTGTCAGCCGGGGCGGGTAGTCCGGATCGGTGATCGGGCACCGACGGCATGCAAGGCGAGGCTGCTGAGCGCGCCCGCCGCGATCACGACACCGGCGATCCACGCCGCAAAGTCAGCGGGCGGGACTTCGAGCAGGAAGAAGTCGCCGATGAACGGGATCGTGAAGGCAGCGATCGCCATCGCGACGAGGGCGACGATCAGCACCAGGCGGATCCGGTCGAGCGGCCGGGCCAGCTCGCAGAGCAGCCAGAGCCCCACGCCGGTCAGGGTGAGCGCAGCACCGCTTTGCGCGTGTTCGATCGACAGGACGAGCACGTCCTCACCGACCTTGTAGATCGACATCGCCGCGACGCCGGAGACCAGGCCGGCGGGGATCGAGAATCGCAGCACCCGTCGGATGAAGCCGGGATGGGCGGGGTCGTGGCTCGGCTGGAACGACAACACGAAGCCGGGAATGCCGATGGTCAGCGCATCGACCACCGTGAGGTGGCGCGGCCGCAGCGGATAGCGGGTTTGCAGGATGCCGGTGAACACGGCAAGCACCGCCGCCCACGCCGTCTTGGTGAGGAACAACCGGGCGACTCGCTCGATGTTGGCGATGACCCGTCGACCCTCGGCGACGACGCTGGGCAACGTCGCAAAGCGATTGTCGAGCAGCACGAGGTCGCTGACGGACTTGGCCGCTGACGTACCCGAGCCCATGGCGATCCCGAGGTCGGCGTCCTTCAGCGCCAGGGTGTCGTTGACACCGTCGCCGGTCATCGCCACGACCTCGCCGCGCCCCTGGAGGGCGTGAAGCAATGACCGCTTCGCGTCCGGGGTCACCCTCCCGAACACGGCGGTGGCCTCGGCGACATCGGCGAGCTCGCTCGCTTCCTCCGGCAGGTCGCGGGCGTCGACGTAGCGATCGGCATCGGGGACGTTGCAGCGCCGGGCGATGGCCGAGACGGTGACCGGGTTGTCGCCCGAGATCACCTTCGGGCGGACGTTCTCCTTCAAGAAGTAGTCGACGGTCTCCGCGGCGTCGGATCGCACCTCGTCGTCGAACAGCACGAGCGCCACGGCGCTGAGGTCGTCGGGCAGCTTGTGCCCTGACGGCATCGAACTTGCTTCGGCCAGCAGCAACACTCGCCGGCCCTCCTTGGCCAGGTCGTCGACCCGCGGCGCTTCGGCGTGGTCACGCGGGAGCAGGACTTCGGGAGCGCCGACGTACCACGCTCCTCCCGGATCGAACTCGACGGCCGAGTACTTGTGCGTCGAATCGAACGCCACGCGTCCGGCGACCGACCAACCCGGGTTGTCCGGATGAGCGGCCTGGATCGCCTTCATCGTGGCGTTGGGAAACTCGTCGGCCGACGCGATCGCGGCGAGCGCGGCGCCGATGTCGTCGCCCCGACCGGCGCCGTCGCGGTGCCCGTCCAACGCCTCGACGTTGTCGAGCGTGACCGCACCCGTCGTCAAGGTTCCCGTCTTATCGGAGGCCAACACCGTGACTCGGGCCAGCGTCTCCACCGCTTGTAGCTTCTGCACGAGCACGTTCTTGCGACCGAGGCGGATCACTGCCACCGCTTGGGCCATGCTCAACAGCAACACCAGGCCTTGCGGCACGAGCGCGACGACACCGGCGACGACACCGACGAGCGTGTCGTGCACCGACTCGTCGTCGGCTGCCCGCTGACCGAAGTACAGCATCACGGCCGCGGGCACGATCGCCCAGGTGACGAAGCGCAGGATGCGATCGATGCCGTTCGCCGTTTCCGACTTCGGCGCCCGGAACTTCTTCGCTTCTGCCGTGAGACGGGCGGCGTATGAGTCCTCGCCCACCGCAGAGGCGCGAGCGACGCCTCCGCCGGCGGTGACGAAGCTCCCGGACTTCACTTCGTCGCCCGCGGCCTTGTCGATCGCATCGGCCTCGCCGGTGAGCAGCGACTCGTCGAGGAAGAGGCTGTCAGACTCCAGCACCTCGCCATCCACCACGACCTGGTCGCCGGGAGCCAGGGCGAACACGTCGTCGACCACGACGTCGCCGCTCGCAATCTCCTGGCGCTTCCCATCCCGCCACACGGCGACCTTCGCCGCGCTGACGAGTGACAAGCGGTCGAGCGTGGTCTTGGCGCGCCACTCCTGGAAGATGCCGACACCGATATTGAGGACCATCACGAACCCGAAGAGCGCGTCGCGCCACTCACCGAGCGCGAGCACGACTCCCATGAGCGCGGCGATGACCGCGTTGAAGCGCGTCAGGACGTTGGCCCGAACGATCTCGCCGACGGTGCGCGACGAGCGGTCATCCGTGCGGTTGACCTTGCCCTGAGCTGTGCGCTGGGCAACCTCAGCGGCGTCGAGGCCGCGCTGGGACGTTGCCACGGCCTCGTTCACACGCCGAACCTACCGGAGCACTCCCCTGCCGGCGCCGCGATGCTCAGGCTGATGGGATGCTCAGGCTGATGGCGATGCCGTGCCCGCCGGGATGTCCCAGTTGAAAGCCCTGGCTGCTCCGAGCTGGCCGGTCTTGCTGTCCTGCGGCTTGTAGTTGATCTTGACGGTCTTGAAAACCATCTCGACCGACTGCGTGATGTCGCCCTCCGACGTCCCGCTGGTGGCCACCCTGGTGATGTAGGCACTCTCCATCGTCATGGTGAAGTAGGAGGACTCGGGCCTCGCACTGCCGGTCGCTCGACGCACCTGTAGTTCTACCTTCGGGAATGATTTGCCGTTGCAGATGTAGCCCATGAGCACCGTCGACGAGGTGTCGAACGCGTGTACCCAGGTCATCGTGCCCGGTTTCGGCTTGCCGACACTCGCGCCACCGCCCTTCGTCCAGCTCGATTCAGCTTCGATCTCCCAATCCCACCCTTGGATCTCGATCCACTTCTCGTTGCCCCGCTGGATCGACTCGCCGTCGGCCTTGTCGAAGAACGTGACGAATGCGTTGACGGCCATGATCGGTTACCTCGTTACGCCCTGCCGGGCACCAGTTCAAGCGGCGCCGACAGTAATTCTCAGCGCAGGCGGAAAGGCCCGATTTAGCGTTGCCGATGGCCGCGGCGGGTCATTCGGATGAGCGCGCGCCAGAACGTGCCGAGCGGGTTCGATGATCGTGACCGTATGTCGGTGTTGCGCGTGAAAGCGAGCGGGGGGGAGTTCGCGCCGGTGTTCGCCAGGAGCGCGCTCCAAGCGCAAATCGAACGTGCGGCGGTCGCAAACGCGCTCAAAGTGCGCGCGCGGCGACCTGGTAACCGATCGCGCGTTCAGAGTGGGAATGCGACCGGCGGCGATCGCAGACGCGCTCCAACTGCCCAGGTGGCGAAGGGGGTGGACGAAACCCGTCGCGACGAGCCGACAACCCACCTTCAAGAGCGAACCGGCGCTACGTCGCGGCCCATCAACCCGTCGGCGCCGCCTGGCGCTTGCGCTCAGCAGAAACGACTGAATCCGGCCATACGGCCGACTCCGACATCAACGGCCGCAGGACCGGAACCGGCCGTTAGACGACGCCGCGGGCCGCCCACGCCCGGGCGGACACGACAAATGGTGCTGGCGGAAACGCCTTGCGGCACCGCTGACGGAGCTCGGCTCGACGATCGACATCGAGGCCGAGCACATAGCGGCCGGCCGGACCGACGCCGAGGGTAAAGGGATCCCACCACTCGTCGAAACTCGCATGCTCCACGCTGACCGCCACCGTGCGCTCCTCGACCTCACGCATCCCAGCGTCGTGGAACAGCTCGCCGAGGTGACCTTCGCGGGCTCCCGCAAGCGTTGACTCGTCGTGGACATCGGGGTCGAGCTGGTGTGCTGCCTCCCAGAACGGGCAGAGTGGTCCGGTGCCGGTCTCGTGATCCCACACGCACGCGGCGACGAGGCCATCTCGACGGGTCACGCGGCCCATTTCGGCAAGTCCCGCGACGGGGTCGGCCATGAAATGCACCACGAGCTGGGCCAGCGCGACGTCAAACATTCCACCTTCGAACGGGAGCTGCTCAGCGGCGGCACGACGAACATCGACCTCGGGGTGACGCTCCTGAGCCGCGGTCACGAAGGATTCGGACGGATCGACGGCCGACACGGCGGCCGATCCCAACCGCCGCACCAACTCGGCAGTTAACGCTCCCGGGCCGCAGCCGACATCGAGCACCCGCTGCCCGGCGCCAACCATCGCGAAGTCAGCGAACACTGGACCGAGCGGCACCGAGTATCTGCCCATGAACCGGTCATACGCGTCAGCCCCGACGCTGAAACTCACGAGCCAAATCTACGCACGCGAGAACAGCAAGGTCGTCAGCACGCATCGTCGTGGCGTACCGTCGCGCGGCATCGCCACCAACCGTGTTCCCGCGCTGATCAGCGAGGCGCGCGCTGCGCCTGAGTTCGCGGCCTTCGTGGCCATGGCGGCCCCGCTCATCGCCGGCGCGCCACGCGGTGACGGGCACCCGGTGCTCGTTCTCCCCGGGCTCGGCGGCAGCGACACCTCGACCCGGCCGCTGCGCTGGTTCCTCGACCGCCTCGGGTACCGCACGTACGGGTGGGGTCGCGGGAGAAATGTCGGACTGAGTCGTCACGTGTCGGCGGCCCTGAGCGAGCGGTTGGCCGTCCTCGCGGACGAGCACGGGCGGAACGTCAGCCTCGTCGGGTGGAGCCTAGGTGGGGTCTACGCCGGAGCGCTCGCGCGACACGCACCGCATCGCGTCCGCACGGTGATCACGCTGGGTAGTCCGCTCGCTGGTCAGCGGCAAGTCCCCGCTGACATCCCGACGACGTCGGTGTACAGCCGCTCCGATGGCATCGTGCCATGGCGAGCATCGGTCCTCCCGGCCGCGCCGATGAGTGAGAACGTCCAGGTGCGGGGCAGCCACCTCGGACTCGGCCACAATCCCCCCGTGCTCGTCGTCGTCGCCGACCGCCTGGCTCAGCCCGAGCAGGCATGGCGGCCGTTTGCCGCCCCGCGCTGGGCGCGCCGGTGGATCCCCGCTCCTGCGCCGGTCTGACGTCGCGCATCACGTTGCGGTCGCAGCCGAATGGTCACGTCAACGGATGACGGCAACCGGACAGTGCGCATGGGCAAGCACGTCGAGCCCGGTGGATCCGACGATCAACTCGACAAGGGCGCTGCGGCCACGCGTCCCGATCACGACGAGATCGGCGTCGCGTGACGCCTCGATGAGCGCGAACGCGCCGGTGCCGGCTGCAACGACGGGCACAATCTCGGCGCCATTCGGCGAGACGCCCGCTCCGTCCGTCGCCAGGTCGATGGCGTGTCGCAACATCGCGTCGTCGTCCGCGACCGCGCCGTCGGACTCGAGGCCCGGCTCACGCAGCGGTCCGGCAGCCACCGCCGGTACGAAGTCGGCGTGTGACACTTCGATCCGCTCAACGCCGGGCAGCCGCACCGCCCAGCGCAGCGCGACCACCGACCGGTCGTCGGGCTCGTCGTCGTCATCGCCCTGATCGACCCCGACGACGAGCCGGCGCACCGGAACGCGCGTGGCTCCTCGCACCACCACGACCGGGGAGTCGGCGTGCTGGACCACGTCGTGGGCGACCGACCCCAACAACA
>Ga0136621_1000921_pt1 | contig 11765 bp, 19 predicted proteins | sample AntDryUQ445A2306_FD_104673 | JGI IMG/M metagenome (GOLD analysis project Ga0136621, IMG submission 104673) | Polar desert sand microbial communities from Dry Valleys, Antarctica - metaG UQ445A (23.06) | ecosystem: Environmental > Terrestrial > Soil > Desert | place: Antarctica: Dry Valley...
GGTCCAGCGTGGCCGCATGTCCGGCGTGGCCAAGGGCGGACACACCATCGCCTTCGGCGACTATGCGTTGATGACCGAAGAGCCGGCGTGGATCACCGCGCGCCAGATCGAGGCCGCCCGACGCGCCATGACCCGCTACGTCAAGCGCGGTGGCAAGATCTGGATCCGCATCTTCCCCGACAAGCCGGTCACCAAGAAGCCGGCCGAGGTGCGCATGGGCTCCGGCAAGGGCGCGCCCGACCACTGGGTCGCGGTCGTCAAGCCCGGCCGCATCCTGTTCGAGATGGCCGGCGTCCCGGAGACCGAGGCGGCCGAGGCGATGCGTCTCGCCGGCCACAAGCTGCCGATCAACGTCAAGTTCCTGGTGCGTGAAGGAGTGAGCAGCGATGGACATCACTAAGGTCCGCGCGCTGACCGACACGGAGCTCGGTGCCGAGCTCAGCACCCAGCGCCGCCATCTGTACGACCTGCGCTTCCAGCTGGCGACACGCCAGCTGACCGACCACAGCCAGCTGACCAGCACGCGGCGGACGATCGCCCGCGTACTGACCGTGATGACCGAGCGTGGGATCGACGAGAGGATCGTCGCCCGCCCGGAGCCCGAGCCACGAAAGCCAGCGACCCGCCGTCGCGCTCCCAGTAAGGAAGCGGCCGCGAAGACCGCAACCGGAGGTAAGAAGGAATGAGCGCGCAGGCGCTGCCCACGACGCGCACCGCGATGCGCAAGGAAAAGGTTGGACGCGTTGTGTCCGACAAGATGGACAAGACGATCGTTGTCTCGGTTGAGCGCCTGTCGCGCCACCCGCTCTACAAGCGAGTCATCCGCCTGACGACCAAGTTCAAGGCCCACGACGAGCGCAACGAGGCGCGCATCGGTGACACCGTGCGCATCGTCGAGTCCCGGCCGCTGTCGGCGACCAAGCGCTGGCGGATGGTCGAGATCATGGCCCGCGCCAGCGAGGGTGCCGGAGAGCCGGTCGTGGGTGAGGAAGCGGCAACAACAGAGGCGATCCACGCAGCCGCCCACCCGGGTCGTGCGCAGGCCATCGAGGCCGGCGCAGCCGACGCCGAGTTGGAGGAGGCCTCCTAGGTGATCCAGCAGCAAAGCCGTCTGAAGGTGGCCGACAACACGGGTGCGCGGGTGATCCAGTGCATTCGCATACTCGGCCGCTCGCAGAAGACGACTGCCGGGATCGGCGACGTCATCGTCGCATCGGTCAAGCAGGCGATCCCCAACGCCGCCGTCAAGAAGGGCGACGTGGTTCGCGCCGTGATCGTGCGCACGACCAAGGAGCTCGGCCGGCCCGACGGCAGCTACATCCGCTTCGATGAGAACGCCGCGGTGCTCATCAACAACCAGGGCAACCCGCGCGGAACACGCATTTTCGGCCCGGTGGCGCGCGAGCTGCGGGACCGGAACTACATGAAGATCGTGTCCCTTGCCCCGGAGGTGCTGTGATGGCAAAAGCAGACGTCCATCCGCGCGCCCCGCGCGTTCCCGACATCCGCAAGGGCGACCAGGTGCTCGTGCTGTCCGGCAAGGAAGCCGGCAAGCGCGGCACGGTCGAGCATGTTGTACGAAATCGGCAGGGCTACCAGAAGACCGTCGCCAAGTACGGATCCGACTGGCGCAAGGTCAGCCCGCTGACCGGCGTCGCCGTCGTGGTCGAGGGGCTCAACATCGCCAAGCGACATACGAAGCCGCGACCTAAGTCCGGCCGCACCGAGCGCCAGCCACGCATCCAGCAGGGCGGAATCCTCGACGTGCCTCAGCCGATCCTGGCCAGCAAGGTGATGGTCATCTGCCCGCACTGCGGTGAACCGACGCGCATCAAGCATGGCGTCGGTGGTGACGGCCGCTCGATCCGCGTGTGCTCCAACTGCGGCGAGCCGCTCACGCGCGAAGAGAAGAAGTGAGCGACGAGAAAGTGGTCGACCAGGAGACGCTGGTGGACGAGCAGTCTGACGGGCTCGAGGCTGAGTCCCAGGCAACTGGGACGGCCGAGCCCGAGGCTGCGGCCGAGCCCGAGGCAACCGCCGAGCCCGAGGCAACCGCCGAGCCCGAGGTTGCGGCCGAGCCCGAGGTTGCGGCTGAGCCCGAGGCTGCGGCGGCCGAACCTGCGCCGACAACGCGCAGAGAGAGGGAACGCACCGCTTCCCGCAAGCAGAGTGCCGAGCCGGGCCCCGCGTCCGCTGGCGCCCGTACCGACGGTCTGCGTGGCCGGTACCACGGCGAGGTCGTGGTGGCGCTCCAGAAGGAGTTCGGCTATGCCAACCCGATGCAGGTACCGCGCCTGACGAAGATCGTCGTCAACATCGGCCTGGGCGAGGCACTGACCAACGCCAAGGCGCTCGACGCTGCCGTCGGCGACCTCGCGTCGATCACCGGTCAGAAGCCGATCGTCACCAAGGCGCGCCGCTCCATCGCCCAGTTCCGGCTGCGGACGGGTAACCCCATTGGTGCCAAGGTGACGCTGCGCGGCCAGCGCATGTGGGACTTCCTCGAGCGCCTAACGCGGCTGGCACTGCCACGCATCCGCGACTTCCGCGGCGTGCCGAGCAAGTCGTTCGACGGCCGCGGCAACTACTCACTCGGGCTGCGCGAGCAACTCGCATTCCCCGAGATCGACTACGACAAGATCGACCGGTTGCGCGGGCTCGAGGTGAGCATCGTGACGACCGCCCGAACCGATGAAGAGTCCAAGCGGCTGCTGCAGCTGCTCGGCATGCCCTTCGCTAACTGACGACTGCGGCAGACAGGAGAATCGATGGCAAAGAAATCACTCATCGCGAAGCAAAAGCGCAAGCCACATCATCCCGTTCAGGCCTATAACCGCTGCTTCGTCTGCGGCAGGCCGCGTGGCTACCTGCGCCGATTCGCCCTGTGCCGGATCTGCTTCCGCGAGCGAGCCCTGCTTGGCGAGCTGCCCGGCGTGACCAAGTCGTCGTGGTGAGCAGATGAACGTTTCCGATCCGATCGCAGACATGCTGACGCGCATCCGCAACGGCAGCCGCGCGCGTCACACCCAGATCCTGGTCCCGGCTTCGCGCACCAAGCGCGCGATCGCCGAGATCCTCGTGGCGGAGGGCTTCATCGAAGCCTTCGACGAGACGCGTGAAGGCCCGACCGACTTCCTGCGCCTGCAACTCAAGTACGTCGGCAAGGTACCCGTGATCAGCGGTCTCAAGAGAGTCAGCAAGCCCGGCCTGCGCGTATATGCCGCGAAGACGGACATTCCGCGTGTTCTCGGCGGCCTGGGCGTGGTCATCGTCAGCACCAGCCACGGAATCATGACCGGTTCCCGTGCGCGCAAGGCACAGCTGGGCGGGGAAGTCCTCGCCTACGTCTGGTAGGTCGACCATGTCACGTATCGGCCGTCTCGCGATCACCATTCCCGCCGGTGTCCAGGTGGACATCGAGGGCAACCACGTATCGGTCTCGGGTCCGAAGGGCAAGCTCGAGCGCGACGTCGCGCCGGAGCTGCGCATCGTTCACGAGGACGGCACGCTGCGCGTGGAGCGACCGAACGACGACAAGCGCTCGCGCGAGCTCCACGGGCTGACACGCACGCTGCTGGCCAACATGGTCATCGGCGTCACCGACGGCTATCGCAAAGGCCTCGAGATCACCGGCGTCGGCTATCGCGCTCAGCTCGTCGGCAGGAAGCTCCAGCTCAATCTTGGCTACAGCCATCCGATCGAGATCGACCCGCCCGACGGTGTCAGCTTCGAGGTCGAGACCCCTGTCCGCCTGGCGGTCGTGGGCTACGACAAGGAACTCGTCGGCCACGTCGCGGCGCGCGTGCGCAGCACGCGCAAGCCCGAGCCGTACAAGGGCAAGGGCGTCCGCTACGCGGGCGAGGTAATCCGCCGCAAGGCCGGCAAGGCGGGCAAGATCGGGGGCAAGAAGTGAGCATCTGTGTGAACCGCCACGCCGCGCGCACCAAGCGCCACGAGCGCATCCGCCTAACGCTCGCCGGTAGGGCCGATCGTCCCCGGCTGGCCGTATTCCGCAGCCTCAACCAGATCTACGCCCAGGTCATCGACGATGCCACGGGACAGACGCTGGCCAGTGCTTCGTCGCTCGAGGCCGGCGTTCGCAAGTCCTCGGGCAACAAGACCGAGCACGCCAAGGCCGTCGGCCGCCAGCTCGCCGAGCGAGCCCGCGATGCCGGAGTCAAGCAGGTCGTCTTCGACCGCGCCGGATACCGCTATCACGGCCGCGTCCGTGCGCTGGCCGATGCCGCCCGCGAAGCCGGGCTCGACTTCTAGAACCCGACCAAGGAGAACGTTTTGCCCCGCATCGATCCTGCTCGCCTGACACTCGAAGAGCGCGTAGTCCAGATCAACCGCGTCGCCAAGGTGGTCAAGGGTGGCCGCCGCTTCAGTTTCAGCGCGATCGTCGTGGTCGGCGATGGCGCCGGGCATGTCGGCGCTGGGCTGGGCAAGGCCGGCGAGGTCCCCGAGGCGATCCGCAAGGGCGTCGAGGACGCCAAGAAGAACATCATCAAGGTGCCGATGGTGGGCACGACGATCCCGCACGAGGTGTCCCAGGCCTTCGGCGCCAGCAAGGTGTTGTTGAAGCCCGCCTCGCAGGGTACCGGCGTCATCGCCGGCGGCTCGGTGCGTGCCGTCGTCGAGGCAGCGGGCATCCGCGACATCCTCTCCAAGTCGTTGGGGTCTAACAACCCGGTCAACGTCGTGCGCGCCACCCTCGATGCGCTGCGCGGCATGCACAGCGCCGAGGAGCTCGGCCAGCGACGCGGCAAGGACTTGCGCAGCATGATCAGCGGCCAGCCGGCGCCCGGACAGCAGACCGAACAGGCTTCGACCGGCTCAGGCTCGAACACCAGGACATCCGTTGGCCAGGGCTCGCCGGGCTCGGCGAACACATCGCTGGCAAGGCCAAAGTCAGCGGACGCTGCTCCAACGAAGTCCGAGGCGACTGCGGAGGCCGAGGCGCCTCCGGCGGCCGAGTCAGCTCCGGCGGCCGAGTCAGCTCCGCCCGAGGCGGCTCCGCCGGCCGACGAAGCGCCTGACGAAATCGCATCGACGGAGGCCTCAGCCAATGCCGGATAAGCTGCGCGTCACTCTCGTCAAGAGCACCGTCAGCCACACCCGCCGCACACGGGCGACCGTCCGTGCGCTCGGCCTGCACCGCATCGGTGACACGGTCGAGGTGGCCGACACGCCAGAGCTCCGCGGCATGGCCAACGCCATCCGCTTCCTGGTGCGAACCGAAGAGGTCAAATCGTGAAGTTGCATGACCTGCGCCCCGCCCCCGGCTCGCGCCGCGACCGGACGCGCGTCGGCCGCGGGATCGCTGCCGGCAAGGGCAAGACCGCCGGTCGCGGCACCAAGGGCCAGAAGGCGCGCGCCGGCGCGAGCATCCCGGCCTGGTTCGAAGGCGGCCAGACTCCGATCCACATCCGCGTACCCAAGCTGCGTGGCTTCAAGAACCGCTTCAAGATCCAGTTCTCCGTCGTCAACGTCGGCGTGATCTCCGAGTACGCGGCCGCGGGCCGCTTCGGAGTCGACCTGGAGACCGGCGCCAAGTCAGCCAAGAGCAAGCCCTCGGATAAGGCACCACAGACCGTCAACGCCGAGGTGCTCGCTTCCGCCGGCCTGATCGGCTCGACCGATCGGCCGCTCAAGGTCCTCGGCCAGGGAGACGTGACGGAGAAGCTATTCGTCGCCGCGGATGCGTTCAGCGCCTCCGCGCGGCGCAAGATCGAGGAGGCAGGTGGCTTCGTCCAGGTCCTCGCGCCGGAAAAGGCTGCGCCCGAGCCCGAGCCCGAGCGCGAGCCCGAACCCGAGACGGATGGCGCTCGATTTGAGGCGACGACCTCTGAGCCGGAGCTCGCCGGGTCGTCCGACACCACGCTGGAGGCACCCGCCGGTGCCGCATCGAAAGAGCCCGAGGCGGCCGAGGTATCAACCGAGGGGGCGCCGAAGTCGCCCCGCAAGCGTGCCGCGAAGCAGAGCGGCGACGAGGCTTGACCGTTCGAATGTCGACGAGGCTGACAAATCGCAGCCAAGCCGTGCGTTACCGCGCGTTTCGCGGTACGCGGGTGACAGATCCGAGCGCGGCTGAGCTCGCCGATCGCGCGACGCGAGCACTTAACGGCACGCATCGCCAGGCTGTGTCAATGACACCGACATTGGCCGACTTATCAACTCCGCCAGTGGCCGGAAAGGGCAACTAGCCGTGTTCGAGGCACTCATCAATGCCTTCCGTGCGCCGGACATTCGCCGGCGCATCCTTTTCGTGCTCGGCATGTTGGTCGTTTACCGGGCGCTGGCGGTCGTGCCCGTCCCAAGCGTCGACCAGGACGCCGTCCGCGAACTGATCCAGTCGCAGACCTTCCTGCAGCTGCTCGACCTGTTCTCGGGCGGTGGCCTGTCCTCGTTCTCGATCGTCGCGATGGGCGTCAACCCGTACATCAACGCCTCGATCATCATGCAGCTCATGACCGGGGTCGTTCCCCGGCTCCAGGCGCTGTCACGCGAAGGCGAGTACGGCCGGACGAAGATCAACCAGTACACGCGCTATCTGACCGTGCCGCTGGCGCTCCTGCAAGCGTACGGCTACCTGGCCATCCTCAGCTCCAGCAACATCATCACCGACTTCGACATCCTGTCGATCGCGACGATCGGGCAGATGGTGACCCTCGCCGCAGGAACCATTCTCGCGATGTGGATCGGTGAGCTGATCACAGAGCGGGGGATCGGCAACGGCATCAGCTTCATCATCTTCGCCGGCATCGTCTCGCAGCTGCCGCGCGGCATCGCGTCGTACCTCTCATCGCCGGATATCGCCGCCGGCGTGGCGTTCGTCATCCTGGCCATCGTCGTCGTGGCCGTGATCGTCTACATCCAGGAGGGCCAGCGCCGCATCCCCATCCAATACGCCAGCCGCGTTCGCGGCCGGCGGATGTACCAGGGCGGTGCCACGTTCCTGCCGCTGCGGGTCAACCAGGCGGGCGTGATCCCGATCATCTTCGCGGTCAGCATCCTGCTCTTCCCGACCCAGATTGCGTCCTATTTCGCGTCGCCGCCGGGGGCGGATCCGAGTCAGATCACGATCGCGAACCAGATAGCCGACGCGATCGTCAACTTCCTGAGTCCGAACGGGATTCCGTACATCGTTGGGTACTTCCTCTTAACCATGGGCTTCACCTACTTCTACACGGCATTCACTTTCAAGCCCGATGAGACGGCCGACCAACTGCGCAAGAACGGCGGCTTCATCCCCGGCATCAGACCTGGCTCGCCGACGCGCGACTACCTGGCAAAGGTCGTCTTCAGGCTGAGCCTCGCCGGCGCGATCTTCCTCGCCCTCATCGCCGTTTCGCCGATCATCCTGTCGTCCTTCTTCCAGGGAGGTGTAGTCGGCGGTTTCGCGCTGGGCGGCACTGCGCTCCTGATCGTCGTATCGGTCGTCGTCGAAACGATGAAGCAGATCGAGGCGCAACTGATGATGCGCAACTACGAGGGCTTCATTCGTTGAGGGTTTACGTCATGGTCGGGGCGCCGGGTGCGGGCAAGGGCACGCAGGCGGCGCTCCTCGCAGAGCGTCTCGGCGTGCCCCACGTTGCGTCTGGCGATCTCTTCCGCGACCACATCAGGCGCCAGACTGCCCTCGGCAAGAAGGTCAAGGGCTATCTCGAGCGCGGCTCGCTCGTGCCCGATGACCTGACCGTCCAGATGATCTCTGATCGACTGACCGAGAAGGACGCACGCGCCGGCGCCATCCTCGACGGGTTCCCACGCACGCGGCCACAGGCGACGGCGCTGGACAAGATGCTCGACCGCCTGGGCGGTCGGGTAGCTGCCGCGCTCTACATCGACGTCGACCGCGACGAGCTCATCCGCAGGCTGTCCGGCCGCTGGCTGTGCTCGGCCGCGTCGGACCACGTCTATCACGAGACAGCGCGACCGCCCAAAGTCGCTGGCAAGTGCGACATAGACGGGGCCGAGCTCTATCAGCGCGAGGACGACAGGCCCAAGACCATCAGTGCCCGCCTCGAACAGCAGGTGCCGCCGATGTTCGAGGTCATCGACTACTACGCGGATCGCGGAGTGCTCAACACCGTCAAGGGCGACCGTCCGGTGGCCGAGGTCACGGACGAGTTGATCCACGCCGTCGCGCAGCCAGCCCACGCAAGCGACGGTCGGACCCCGGCGGCGACGCCGGGAGCCGAGCGCCTCGCGCGCAGCGGCCGGTCGAGGGCCGGCTGCGGAGGAAAGCTGTGACTACTCCTGTTGCCGAGCGCCGCGTGACGCTGAAGAGCAGCGCACAGGTCGAGAAGATGGCCGTCGCCGGCCGGCTGGTTGCTGCTGTTCTCGATCGTCTCGAGTCCGAGATTCGTCCCGGGATCGCCACCGAGCAGCTCGATGCGATCGCCGAAGAGATGATCCGCGACGCGGGTGCGACGCCCTCGTTCATCGGCGTTCCGGGACGGCTGGCGCCTTATCGCCACACGCTGTGCGTCTCGATCGACACAGAGGTGGTCCACGGCATTCCCGGCGATCGGCGAATCCGAGACGGCGAGATCGTCTCTGTCGACGCCGGTGCCATCGTCGACGGCTGGCATGGCGATGCCGCGCGAACGTTCATCGTCGGCGGCGTGTCCGAACCGGTCAGCGCACTCGTCGAGACGACACGACGGGCGATGTACGCGGGCATTGCGGCGGCCGTGCCGGGCAACCACATATCCGATATCTCAGGCGCGATCGAGGACATCGCCAGCGCCTCCGGTTACGGCATCGTCCGCGCGTTCGTCGGCCACGGCATCGGCAACGAGATGCACGAGGAGCCGCAGGTGCCCAACTACCGCACCGGCAGCCGCGGGCGGCGGCTCGAGCCGGGTCTGTGCCTGGCGATCGAGCCGATGTTCATGCTCGGATCGCACGAGGTCCGCGTGCGCGACGACGGCTGGACAGTCGAGACCATTGACGGGAAGCTCGCCGCGCACTGGGAGCACACGATCGCCATCACCGCCGACGGACCGAGAATCCTGACCACGAACGGGTCTGACGCCGCCGTCGAACCAGCTCAAGAGGCGTTGTCGGTTACGTGACAACTCTGGTACACTCTTCGATCGTGCGCCGGGCAACGCTCGGCCACTTTTCACGCTCAATGAGCGGCTGCGGCCAGCTTGCTGGGCTCCTCATCCACCACTGACCTAATCACGGGAGTTTGCCGCCGCCTGTGGCCAAGAAGGACGCGATCGAAGTAGAGGGAACGGTTATCGAGCCGCTTCCCAACGCGATGTTCGCCATCGAACTGGAGAACAAGCACCGCGTTCTCGCCCACATCAGCGGCAAGCTGCGGATGAACTTCATCCGCATCCTGCCCGGGGACCGCGTCCGTGTCGAGCTGTCGCCATACGACCTCTCGCGCGGCCGGATCACCTATCGGCTCAAGTAGATCATCGGCTGAAGTAACAGGTAAGAGGGCTCGTTGAAAGTCTCGGCATCCGTCAAGGCTCGTTGTGAGCGCTGCAAGATCATCCGCCGCCACGGCGTCGTGATGGTCATTTGCACGAATCCCAAGCACAAGCAGCGCCAGGGCTAGCAGATGGCACGTATCTCGGGGATCGACATTCCGCGCGAGAAGCGCGTCGAGATCTCGCTGACCTACATCTTCGGCATCGGTCTGCCCACGAGCCAGAAGATCCTCGCACAGGCCAACGTCAACCCTGACACACGCGTGCGCGACCTGACCGAAGACCAGGTCAATCGCCTGCGCGAGATCATCGACCGCCGCTACAAGGTCGAGGGCGACCTGCGTCGTGAGGTCGCGCTGAACATCAAGAGGCTCCAGGAGATCGGCTCGTACCGCGGCATGCGCCACCGGCGCAACCTGCCCGCGCGCGGCCAGCGAACCAAGACCAACGCGCGCCAGCGCCGCGGACCCAAGCGCACGGTCGGCGTGCGGCGCAAGAAGTAGGGGTAGGTAAGAAAGCCAGATGGCGGAAAAGAAGGGCCCTAAGAAGACTCGTCGGCGCGAGAAGAAGAACGTGCCCACCGGTCATGCGCACATCCAGGCCAGCTTCAACAACACGATCATCACGATCACCGATCTCGCCGGCGCGACCGTCGCGTGGGGCAGTGCTGGCACGGCCGGTTTCAAGGGCTCGCGCAAAAGCACGCCGTACGCCGCCGCCCTGTCGGCTGACGGCGCCGCGAAGCGGGCCATGGAGCATGGCATGCGCCAGGTGGAGGTCTTCGTCAAGGGCCCCGGCGCGGGTCGTGAGCAGGCCATCCGCTCGCTCCAGGCTGCCGGCCTGGAGGTCTCCGCGATCACCGATGTGACGCCCATCCCGCACAACGGCAACCGCCCGCCCAAGCGGCGTCGGGTCTAGGCGGGGGAGCAGAAACATGTCTCGTTACCGCGGTCCCGTTTCGCGCCTCTGCCGGCGCGAGGGCATGAAGCTCTATCTGAAGGGCGCCAAGTGCTACACCAAGAAGTGTCCGTTCGAGCGGCGGCCAAACCCGCCCGGCCAGCACGGAGTGCGCCGGCGCAAGATGTCCGAGTTCGGCGTCCAGCTGCGCGAGAAGCAGAAGATGCGGCGCATCTACTCGGTCCACGAGCGCCAGTTCAAGACGTACTTCGACACCGCTGAGCATCGACCCGGCGTTACCGGTGAGAACCTGCTTCGCCTGCTCGAGACGCGTCTCGACAACGTCGTCTACCGGATGGGCTTCGCAGCCAGCCGCGCCCAGGCGCGCCAGCTCGTCGCCCATGGCCACTTCACGCTCAACGGCCGCGGCACGACGATCCCGTCGCACCAGGTCAAGGAAGGCGACCGGGTCGAGGTCCGTGAGGGCAGCCGCAAGTCGGAATATTTCAAGAACGCGCGCGAGTTCATGAAGGGCGCGCAGCGACCAGATTGGCTGAACGTGGATGCCGACAAGCTCGCCGGCAATGTGACGACGATGCCGCGGCGCGACCAGATGCCGGTCGAGCTCAACGAGCAGCTCGTGGTCGAGTTCTACTCGAGGTAAGGAACAAATGATCGAACTTGAAAGCCCGCAGATCGAGCCGGTAGGCGAACCGGAAGAGTCGTACGCCAAGTACGAGGCCAGCCCGCTCCCGGCGGGATACGGCGTCACCATCGGCAACGCGCTGCGGCGCGTGCTGCTCTCGTCGCTCGAAGGTGCGGCGGTGACGTCGATCCAGATTCGGGACGTCTACCACGAGTTCAGCACCATGCCCGGCGTCAAGGAAGACGTCACCGCGATGGTGCTCAACGTTAAGAAGCTGCGCCTCAAGAGCTATGCGCCGCATCCGGTTCAGCTGCGACTTCTGAAGTCGGGCGCGGGCGTGGTCACGGCGCATGACATCGAGCAGAACCCGGACGTCGAGATCGTCAATCCCGACCAGCACCTGCTGACGCTCGACTCTGACGACGTCACGGTCGAGATCGACCTGACCGTCGAGCGCGGCGTCGGCTACCTGGCCGCCGAGCGGTCAGAGCAGCTGCCAATCGGCGTGATCCCTGTCGACGCGATCTTCTCGCCCGTGCGCAAGGTCAACTACCAGGTCGAGAACACGCGTGTCGGCCAGATGACCAACTTCGACAAGCTGACGATCGAGATCGAGACCGACGGCACGCTGACGCCTGAAGAGGCGCTGTCGCGCGCGGCGGAGATCCTCGTCGGCCAGTTCAGCCTGTTCACGACCGCGGGCAAGTCCCTCGTTGCGGGCGACCGCAGCGTGATGGGCGCGCCGTCGCTGCCGCCGAACATGCTCGACA
>Ga0136621_1000922_pt1 | contig 11762 bp, 14 predicted proteins | sample AntDryUQ445A2306_FD_104673 | JGI IMG/M metagenome (GOLD analysis project Ga0136621, IMG submission 104673) | Polar desert sand microbial communities from Dry Valleys, Antarctica - metaG UQ445A (23.06) | ecosystem: Environmental > Terrestrial > Soil > Desert | place: Antarctica: Dry Valley...
AAGAAGAGCACGGGATTGGGATCCTCGATCGCGCTGATCAAGAGCCCCTTGGCATCCTCGGGTGTCGCCGGGCAAACGCACTTGAGCCCCGGGATATGCGCGAACGAGCTCTCGGGATTCTGAGAGTGGAAGGGGCCGCCGGAGAAACCGCCGCCCGAGGGGAGCCGGACGACGATCGGCACCGGGGTACCGGCGCGGAAGCGCTGTTTCGCCGCGACGGTGACCAGGTGGTCCCAGGCACAGGAGACGAAGTCGGCGAACTGCATCTCCGCCACCGGGCGCATGCCCATCATCGCGGCGCCCGTACAGGCGCCGACGATGGCCGTCTCGGCAAGCGGCGAGTCGATCACCCGCCACGGGCCGAACTCCTCCTGAAAGCCGAGGGTCACCTTGAACGCGCCGCCGTAGACGCCGACGTCCTCACCGATCACGAAGACCCTGTCGTCCCGCCGCATCTCGCCGCGCAGCCCGTCGGAGATCGCCTGCAAATAGGTCATCTCTGGCATGACTCAGCTCCTCGCCACTTACTTGTGATGGGGTGTGTCGAGGTCCTCGGCCGTCGCGTAGACGCCCTCCAGCAGCGTCGCGGGGTCCGGCTGCGGCGACTCCTCAGCCCGAGCAAGCGCGTCGTTCATGAGCTTCTTGACGCGACCGTGGATCTCGTCCTCCTCCTCGTCGGTCAGCTCCGCGTTCTCGCGCAGCCAGGTGCGGAAGCGCTCGACCGGATCGCGCTTGCCCCACTCCTCGAACAACTCCTTCGGCACGTAGAACGCGTCGTCGTGGACGGCGTGGCCCTCCATCCGTAGGGTCTGGCTCTCGATCAGCGTCGGACCGCCGCCCTCTCGCGCCTTCTCGATCGCTGTGCGCGTCTCGCGATACACCGCCAGCACGTCCGTGCCATCGACGACAACGCCTTCGAACCCGTAGGCGGCCGCGCGGTCGGCGAGGTGCTCGACCGCGTAGCCGAGGTGCGTCGGCGTCGAGTAGGCCCACTGGTTGTTGTCGCAGATAAAGACGACGGGCAGTTGGCGCACGCCGGCGAAGTTCATCGCCTCGTGCGCGTCGCCGCGCGCTGACGCGCCCTCGCCGTACCACCCGACGGCGACGCGCTTCTCCTGCCGGATCCGGAAGGCGAGCGCGCACCCGACGGCAACCGGCAGCATCGCCGGCAGGTGGCTGACCATCGCGATCATCCCGAGTCGCGCGTCGGCCATGTGGACATTGCCGTCGCGGCCGCGTGTGGGTCCGTCCTCGCGACCCATGTACTGGGCGAAGATCCGCCAGGGCTCGACCCCGCGCGTCACATGGACGCCCATGTCGCGGTGCAGCGGGGTGCCGACGTCGTTCGGGCCCATCGCCGTCGCGACGCCCACGGCTGAGCCCTCGTTGCCGCGTCCGGTGTAGAAGGAGCCGGGGATCTTCCCCTGCTTGTAGAGGATGTGCCCGCGCTCCTCGATGCCGCGCGTGACGAGCAGGTTGCGGTAGATGCCGAGCAGGTCCTCGCGATCGAGGCCCGCCTCTCTCACCTCACTCAGCGAGCCGACCGGCTCGGCTTCGCGTACCACCATCCGTGTCCCCCCGTCGTCGACGACCGCGGACAACTCTAACGACCGCATAGGATCGCCCGCATGAGCGTTGACTGGAGTGCCGCCGACCGGTTCGTGATCGACCAACTGATCCGCCCGATGGTCAACCTCTACCGGATCTCGGCCGACGGCCAGCCGATCGCGTTCGTGCGCCAGAAGCGGCTCGCGATCAAGGAGGACATCCGCTTCTTCGCGGACGAGAACGAAACGGACGAGCTCTTTCGGTTGAAGGCCCGGGCCCTGATGGAGTTCGGCGGCCGCTACGACGTGACGACGCCGGCCGGCGAGAAGGTCGGCGTGCTCGAGAAGGTCTTCGGCAAGTCGCTCCTTCGCTCGACGTGGCGCGTGCTCGACGCCGGGGAGCAGGAGCTTGCGATCGCGAAGGAGCGCTCGGTGCCGATCGCGATCCTGCGGCGTGTCATCGACGCCGTCCCCTACGGCGACTTCATCCCGATTCCGTTCCACTTCACGATCGATGCGGGCGAGCAACACTTCGGCGACCTGAACCGCCGCTTCGGTGTCCGCGACACCTACGACTTGGACCTCTCGGGAGACACCGAACGGACGATCGACCGCCGCCTCGCGATCGCGCTCGGGATCGCGCTCGACGCGCTGCAAAGCCGCTGATAAACGTGGGAACCCAAGGTTCCCCCACGAGCCCCCTCCTTCTTCGCGTGCCACCCATCCCCCGCACCTCGCCTCCCGCCGGGCAAAGCCCGGCTCCGGCGGCCAGTGTTACCCCACAGGAGTGACGTGAAAAGCGAGAAGCGACCCCGACGCAACTGGATTCAGGAGGAGCGGCGCAAGACGCTCGGCGATTACGTCTCCTTCTGCCTCGGCTGCGGTTCGGTCTGGCGCTATTTCCTCGAGCAGGAGGCAGAGCTCACCGACGTGTGCCCCCACTGCGGCGGCGAGACACGCCACCGCTGCCCTCGGTGCTCGGCCCCGTTCCCCTCGGCGTTCGCGGTCGAATGCGAGGAGTGCGCCACCGCGATCAGGCCCGCCGAGGTGCTTGGGGTGAGGATCCGCAAGCCGGGTCGCTAGCTGCGGACCGTCAGCCCGAGCCGGTAATCGATGATGACGCTGCCTCGTGGCCCACGCGCACACGAGGCACAGAAGAGGCCGAGCACGTAGCGCCCCGCCCGTACCTGGGGTACACGCGCAGACCGCGTTCACACCTGTTCGGTCGAGCGCTCGCCAATGGCGAACCTGGCCGAGCAAGTGGTAGGGCGGCTTGCCCAACTCCGGCGCATGGACAGAGGGTGTGCAAAAGCCTCCTCTGCACGGGTACGGCTGCGGTGCGCGTGCGGCGGCAACTAACACGACGGGCATCGGCCTCCAGGGCTGAGCACCGAGATAGCCACTCACCGTGATCCGGATGCTGTCGCCTGGACTGGCGGAATCGGGCACGACTCTGCGGATGCCAATGTCTGCCGCGGCAACAGCCGGCAAGAGCAACACCAGCGCGAACGCGGAAGCCCACCTCACGATCGTGTTACGTCTCGGCCAGCCCGAGGGCTCTAGCGTTCTGCGTGCGCCGACTCTCTCTGGCGCGGAGCCGGGCTTTGCCCGGCGGGAGCGCAAGCGCGGCTTCTGCAATGAGCAGCGAAGAAGGAGGGGGTCCGTGGGGGAACCATGGGTTCCCCCACGTCAAAACATCGAGCCCACGATCTGGGAGAAGCGGATCACCGTCACCGTCTCGTCCTCGTCGACGGGCCGGTTGTAGAGTTGGCCGAGGAAGCGGGCCATCTCCTCGGGCCGCTTGATCTCCGGATTGTCGTGCTCGATCTCGCGCGGCGAGAGGTCGCGCAACTCTTTCACCTCGACCTTGTCGATCACCGCGTCGAAGATCTTCTCCCGCTGCCCGTAGCGGACGCCCACGAGCACGGTCACGATCATTCCCTTCTTGTACTTCGCCGACTTGTCGCCGAGCCGGATCGTCGCGGTCTTGCGCTGGGTCCGGAGCTGGTCGGCGACCACCGGCGAGTAGAAGTTGAGGGCGAACATGGCCACGTGGCGATCATAGAGCGCGCCCGTCGAGAAACGCACGCGCCCGCTCCGCCATGTCCCGCTCACCGGCGTAGGAAAGGAGCTGCGACGCATCGTCGAGCGGCAACCAGCGTGCCTCCTCGACCTCGATCTCCATCCCCGGCGGCAGCTCGCCGATCCTGCCGCGCCGGTAGCGCAGGAGGTAGAAGCTCACGATCTTGAAGACGCGCTCCCCGCCGCGCCGCGTGTGGACGTAGCGCACGTCGCCGAGCTTCTCGTCGAGCGAGGCCTCGAGGCCCGTCTCTTCGGCGGCCTCGCGCACGGCCGTCTCGGCGGGCGTTTCACCGGGGTCGACGAGACCCTTCGGCAGCGCCCACACAGCCTTCGGCCGGCCCGTGGGGCGCGTCGCGGCGAAGAACCAGCGCCCGCCCATGCGCCTCACGAGGACGCCCCCGGCGGAGAACTCGCGAGCCACGTCCAGTTTGTAACACAGAACGTGAACAGGTTGTGGCAGGTTCTTGCGAGTGGCTTGAACCCTGGTATGATGCCCCTGGCACTCAGAAGGTGAGAGTGCCAGGTCGTGTCACAAAGTCATGAACGAGGAGGCAATTATATGAATCTGCAGCCTCTTGGTGACCGCCTGATCGTCGAGGTCCTCGATGAGGAAGAGACGACGATCAGCGGCATCGTGCTGCCCGACACCGCGAAGGAAAAGCCGCAGCGCGGCCGCATCCTCGCAGTCGGACCCGGTCCTCGGGATGAGGACGGGGAGTACATCAAGATGGACGTCGAAGAGGGAGACGAGATCATCTTCTCCAAGTACGGCGGGACCGAGATCAAGGTCGGCACGGAGGACGTGTTGATCCTGCGTGAGTCGGACGTCCTGGCCAAGGTCGTCGGCGACCGCGCCGCGGTCTAAGAGAACTAGAGGAGGAACGAACACAATGGCTCACAAAGAGCTCAAGTTCAACGAGGATGCACGTCGCGCGCTCGAGCGCGGCGTGAACACCCTCGCCGATGCCGTCAAAGTGACGCTCGGCCCGAAGGGTCGCTACGTCGTGCTGGACAAGAAGTTCGGCGCGCCGACGATCACGAACGACGGCGTCACAATCGCCCGCGAGATCGAGGTCGAGGACCCGTTCGAGAACCAGGGTGCTCAGCTCGTGCGCGAGGTCGCCACGTCGACGAACGACGTCGCAGGTGACGGCACCACCACCGCGACCGTGCTCGCCCAGGCGATCGTTCGCGAGGGGCTGAAGAACGTGGCCGCGGGAGCGAACCCCATGGGGCTCAAGCGCGGCATCGAGACCGCCGTCGAGAAGGTGACCGAGTACCTGAAGTCGCAGTCGAAGGAGATCTCCGGCAAGGAGGACATCGCCCGGGTGGCGACCGTCTCCTCGCGTGACCGCGAGATCGGCGATGTGCTCTCCGACGCGATCGAGAAGGTCGGCAAGGACGGCGTCGTGAACGTCGAGGAGGGCCAGACCTTCGGCCTCGAGCTCGAGTTCACGGAGGGCATGCAGTTCGACAAGGGCTACCTGTCGCCGTACATGATCACCGACGCCGAGCGCATGGAGGCCGTGCTCGACGACCCGTACATCCTGGTCGCAAACCAGAAGATCGGCGCCGTCAAGGACGTCCTGCCGGTGCTCGAGCAGGTCATCCAGGCCGGCCGGCCGCTGCTGATCGTGGCCGAGGACGTCGAGGGTGAGTCGCTCGCGACGATCGTCGTCAACAAGCTGCGTGGCACCTTCACCGCCGTCGCCGTCAAGGCGCCCGGTTTCGGGGACCGCCGCAAGCGCATGCTGGAGGACATCGCGATCCTCTCGGGCGCCGAGGTGATCACCGAGGAGATGGGCCTCAAGCTCGAGAACACGAAGATCGCCCAGCTCGGCCGTGCCCGCAAGGTCGTCGTCGACAAGGACACGACCACGATCGTGGACGGAGCCGGTGAGTCGGACGCAATCAAGGCGCGGATCAAGCAGCTCCGCGCCGAGATCGAGAACACCGACTCCGACTTCGACCGCGAGAAGCTGAACGAGCGGCTGGCGAAGCTCGCCGGCGGCGTCGCGGTCGTCAAGGTCGGAGCGGCGACCGAGACCGAGATGAAGGAGAAGAAGCACCGCGTCGAGGATGCGCTGCAGGCAGCACGAGCCGCCCTCGAGGAGGGCGTCGTGCCCGGCGGTGGCGTCGCACTGCTGAACGCCGCCTCATCGGTCAAGCTCGAGGGCATGGAGGGCGACGAGCGCACTGGCGCGGCGATCATCGTGCGTGCGCTGGAGGAACCCGTCCGCCAGCTCGCCTACAACGCGGGCCTCGAGGGCTCCGTCGTCGTCGACCAGGTCCGCCGGGCCAAGAAGGGCCACGGCCTGAACGTCGACACCGGTGAGATCGAGGATCTCGTCGCGGCCGGGATCACCGACCCGACGATGGTCGTCCGCTCGGCGCTGCAGAACGCCGCGTCGATCGCGAAGAACATCCTCACGACCGAGGCGATCGTCGCCGAGGCGCCCGAGAAGCACCCGGCCGGCGCCGGCATGCCCGACATGGGCGGTATGGGCGGCATGATGTAAAGGGTACGGGGGAACCCAGAGTTCCCCCGTCTGCCCCCTCCTTCACGCTCGCGCGTGCAGGAACCGGGGTTGGGCTCCCGCCCGGCAAAGCCGGGCTCCGCCCGAGGATGTCGGCTCACGGGTCGACGAAGATCACGAAGGGCCGGCTCGCGCGCCGGCCCTTCGTCCATGCGCGCGGTAGCCGTCCCTGTTCCTAGAAGGCGTAGCGCTGCTCTTCGAACGGGTCCGCGTCGTTGTGGTAGCCGTAGCGCTCCCAGAAGCCCGGCTGGTCACTCGCAGAGAGCTCGATCCCGCGCAGCCACTTCGCGCTCTTCCAGAAGTACTTGCCAGGGATCACGAGCCGCAGCGGCCAGCCGTGCTCCGGCGCTAGCGGCGCACCGTTCGCGTGCGTCGCGAGCAGGGCGTGCTCGTCGCGAACGAACGAAACCGGAACGTTCGCCGTGAAGCCCTGCTCCGCGTGCGCGACCGCGTAGCGCGCGCTCGGCCTCGGCTGCACGAGACGCTCGAGCTCCCGCCAGTGGATTCCCTCGAAGGGCATGTCGAACTTCGACCAGCGCGTGACGCAGTGGATGTCCTGGATGTGGGCGGTGCGCGGCAGCGCGTTCAGCTCCTCCCAGGAGAGACGCACCTCTCGCTCGACCTCGCCCCACACGTGGAAGTCCCACGTCTCGAGATCGATGTGGGGAACGGAGCCGGCGTGCAGCACCGGCCAGTTTTCGGTCAGATACTGGCCCGGGGGAAGGCGGGCCGGATCGTAGCCGGCGTCGATCACCTTCTTCTCTGCCTTGGAGCGGAACACCATCTCTACAGTAACCAGCATGCGCGCAGCCTTACGGCCACGGTCGTTCGTCCGGGTTGCTGGCCCGGACGCCGAGGACTATCTCGATCGGATGGTCTCGAATGACGTGGCCGCGCTCGCGCCGGGCGAGGCGTGCGAGGCCCTGCTCCTGACCGCCAAGGCCCGCGTGATCGCGCCGCTCGTCGTGCTGCGGCGTAAGCGCGACGACTTCCTGCTCCTCACCGAGCCGGACCTCGGCGAGCGCGTGCGCGCGGAGCTCATCCGCTTCCGCTTCGCCGCGAAGGCCGAGATCGAGCTCGAGGAGCATGAGTCCTTGGTTGTGCTCGGCGGCACCAAGGGAATTCCCACATACGACTACGGCGTCCCGGCGGTCGAGGTGCTCGACTCGCGGCCGGAGGCCGAGCCTGTGCCGGACGAGGAGCTCGAGCTGCTCCGGATTCAGGCGGGCACGCCGGCATGGGGCAAGGAGATCGACGATCGGGTGCTTCCGGCCGAGGCGGGGCTCACCGAGCGAGCGGTCAGCTTCACCAAGGGGTGCTATCCTGGCCAGGAGCCGATCGCGCGGCTGCACTACCGCGGTCGAGCGAACCGCGGGCTACGCGTGCTCGAGCTGCAGGGGGCGGCGCTGCCACCGTACGACGCCGAGCTCGAGCTCGACGGCAAGGTCGTAGGGCGAGTGACGAGTGCGGTGCCGACTCCGGCGGGAGTCCTCGCGCTCGCCTACGTGCGCCGCGAGGTCGATGCGGACGCCGAGCTTCGGCTCGGTGAGCGCCCCGTCAGGCAGCATCGCTGACGGGACTCCCTACAGTCGGTCGCGGTCGGCCTTTCTGGCGAGGCGCACGGCCAAGGCGCCGAGCACGACGGCGCCCACGGCAGGGATGAAGAACCGAAGCCGCGAGTGCCAGTCGACCAGGGCGTCGAAGGCGGTGTTGTCCTGGATCATCGTCCAGCCCACGAAGGCAAGCGGCGGGATGAGGACGCGGACGAAGTCGGCATCGTCCCAGCCGTCCCGGGCACCGATGACGTAGAGGAGGAGCCCGATCGCGAGCAGGACGAAGAACGCGACCTGGAGGCTGCTGCGCTCGGTGATCGTCCAGAGCGTCTGGTTACTTCCCTCGTCCTTCGTCTGGGTGAAGAGCGCCAGCGCGAGGGCATGCAACCCGAGCAGCTCAGCCGGAACGAGCGCAGCGAGGGCGTCGACGTAGGTGCCGAGCCCGGGAGGGCTCTCGGACGTGCTCGTCCCCGGAAACGCCTGCTTGCGCCGGCGCTTGAGATTCGCGTAGACAACCGTGCTCACTTTGGGCCCATCCTAATTCGTGAGCGCGCGTGGAAGAGACGGGTCTGCGGGAGCACGAGCGCCCGAACAGCTCGAACGCGGCGCGGTGTTCACTCTGTGGCGCGATGTTCACTCTGTGTCGCGCTGGGTGCGGAAGCTGCGCAGGCGCAGGGAGTTCGAGACGACGAAGACGCTCGAGAAGGCCATCGCCCCGCCGGCGACCAGCGGATTCAGGAGCCCGGCCGCCGCAAGTGGCAGCGCCGCGACGTTGTAGGCGAAGGCCCAGAACAAGTTGCCCTTGATCGTCGCGAGCGTGCGCCGCGAGAGTCGGATCGCGTCGGCGGCCGCGCGCAGGTCGCCGGAGACGAGCGTCAGATCGCTCGCCTCGATGGCGACGTCGGTGCCGGTTCCGATCGCAAGACCGAGATGCGCTTGGGCGAGTGCCGGCGCGTCGTTGACGCCGTCGCCCACCACCGCGACCACTCGCCCCTCGGCCTGCAGCCGTCGCACGACCTCCGCCTTCTCGGCCGGCAGCACCTCGGCGATGACCTCGTCGATACCAACCTCGGCGGCGACGACGCGAGCGGTCTCCGCGTTGTCGCCGGTAAGAAGGACCGGGCGCAGACCGAGAGAGCGCAGGCGGCGGATCGCTTCCGTGCTCGTCGGCTTGATCTGATCGGCCACGACAAAGAGCACCCGAGCCTCACCGTCCCAGGCCGCGGCGATCGCAGTCTTCCCGTCACGCTCGGCTCGTGCCTGCGCGGCGGTGAGCTCCTCGCCGAGCTCGATCCCCCACTCGGCGAGCAGCGACGGGCGGCCGGCGACGACCGCATGACCTTCGACGACGCCCTCGACCCCGAGGCCCTCCCGGTTGCGGAAGCCGTCGGGTGTCGGCAGTCCCTCTCCGCCGGCGGCAGCAATTGCCCGCGCCACGGGGTGCTCGGACGCGCTCTCCAGCGCAGCCACCACGCGAAGCGCCTCGTCGCGGTCGACACCGGCGGCTGGCACGACCTCGACGAGCGCCATCTTCCCCATCGTCACTGTGCCGGTCTTGTCGAGCACGATCGTGTCGACTCGGCGCGTTGACTCCAGCACCTCGGGCCCCTTGATCAGGATCCCGAGCTGCGCTCCTCGCCCAGTTCCAACGAGGAGCGCAGTCGGCGTGGCCAGGCCGAGCGCGCAGGGGCAGGCGATGATCAGTACGGCGACGGCCGCCGCAAACGCGAACGAGGCCCCGCTCGCGGTTCCGAGCCAGAAGGCCAGCGTCGCGACGGCAATGGCGATCACGATCGGCACGAAGACGCCGGAGATGCGATCCGCCAGGCGCTGAACAGGCGCCTTTCCCGACTGTGCCTCGGTGACAAGACGCGCGATCTGCGCGAGCGCCGTGTCGGCGCCGATGCTGCGCGCGCGAACGACGAGACGACCACCGGCGTTGATTGTCGCGCCGAACACCTCGTCACCGGGCTGAACCTCGACCGGCATGCTCTCGCCGGTCAGAAGCGACTTGTCCACTGCGGAGCTGCCCTCCTCGACGACGCCGTCGGTCGCGATCTTCTCTCCCGGCCGCACAACGAATCGATCCCCTACCTGGAGCTCGTCGATTGGGACCCGCCGCTCGCGATCGTCGGCGTCGAGCACGCTCACCTCCTTCGCGCCCAGCTCGAGCAGAGCGCGCAACGCGGCGCCGGCCCGCCGCTTCGCACGGACCTCGAAGTAGCGACCGGCGAGGATGAACGTGGTCACAACAGCGGCCACCTCGAGGTACAGGTGCTCGGCGGTCTCGGCCCGGCTGAGGACGAGATCGAAGCCCATCGTCATCCCGGCCTCGCCCGCGCCGAGGAAAAACAGGGCGTTGACCGACCAGCCCCAAGCTGCGAGGGTGCCGACCGAGATCAGCGTGTCCATCGTGGCGGTCGCATGCTTCAGGTTGAGCCAGGCGGCACGGTGGAACGGCCAGCCGCCCCAGAGCACGACCGGCGTCGCCAGCTGCAGCGAGAGCCACTGCCAGTAGTCGAACTGCAGCGGCTCGATCATCGCGAGCAGCAGCACCGGCAGCGACAGGGAGGCGGAGACGATCAGCCTCCACCGGAGCGGCGCGGTCGGATCGATCTCGGCCTGCTCCTCGGCCTCGGTTCCCTGTGAGGTGACCTTCGCTTGATAGCCGGCCGCCTGGACCGCAGCCACGAGATCCTCGGGCGCGACCCGTGCCGGATCAAACAGGACGGCTGCATTCTCGGTCGCGTAGTTGACGGTCGCCTCGACGCCCTCGAGCTTGTTCAGGCGCTTCTCGATCCGTGTCGCGCAGGACGCGCAGGTCATGCCCTCGATCGGCAGCTCGAGACGCTCCGGGGCGCGTGTGCTCATCGGATCACCTCCACGGTGAAGCGCGCGGTCTGGACACGGCCCTCGTGCTTGAACTGCAAGAACAGGGCGTAGCGGCCTGGCTCGGCGAAGTCGGCGCCGAAACCGATGCCACCCCTCGCCGAGCTCTCGAGCGGATGCACGTGCAGGTACGTGAGATCGTCCTGTCGGATCGCGACGAGGTGCCCGGCGGCGCCCAGGTAGGGCTGGAGGGCCTCGACTGATTCTCCCGCGCGGCGAATCCGGAACCGCAGCGTCGCCTCAGCACCGGCCCGGAGCTCCTGCTGGCCGAGCTCCACGAGATAGCTGCCGCTGCGTGCAGCGCCGGCGGCGGCGGGAAGCGGTTGTGGCCTGAAGTCGCCTGGGACGAAGAGATCGTGGCCGAGCACGATCTTCTCGCCGTCGACCTCGAAGTCCGCGTAGGCGCGCCAGATTCCCGGTAGCGGCAGGGCCAGGTCGACGACGTACCTCCCGCCGCTCGGCTTCGGATGCAGATGCTGGTACCCACTCAGATCACGCCGCACGAGGATCAGATGCAGAGGAGGCTCACCACGCACCGCGTGCAGCTTCCCGACCGGCTGGCCCTCACGATCGACGATCGCGAGCTCGAGGCGGCTGCGACTACCCGTCTCGAGCGTGGTCGGCTCGAGCTGTAGCCGGAGGCCGGCTGAGGCGTCGGAAAGCCCGTTCCCGCCCCTGCCCGCAGGAGCCCCGCCACCGTGCGCGGTACCCCGGCTACCGTCGTGGCCGGCCGACCTCTCCACCTCGAGTCCGCTCGCGCGGCCGACGAGAGCGGCGACTCCAGCGAGTAAGGCAAGCAGGATCGCGAACGCCGCCAGCCGCACGATCGGCATTGCTGTCCACCAACCGCGTCCCGGCCGGTTGTCGGGGTCGCTCGTCACGCCGCCTCGTAGCCCGCCTCGCGAATCGCCGCCCGGACGGCGTCGTCTGAGATGTCCTCTCCACGAACGAGGACCCGCTTCGAGTCGAGGTCGACCTCGACGGCATCGACGCCGACGACCTGCTCGACCTCCTCGGTCACCGCTGCCTTGCAGTGGCCGCAGCTCATACCCGCGACCGTGTAGCTCAGTTCCTGGACGCTCATTGACTCCTCCTCAGGTTCATGACGACCTAGTTGTAGCATATACCGCCGGGGGGTATGCTACGATCCACCA
>Ga0136621_1000923_pt1 | contig 11757 bp, 12 predicted proteins | sample AntDryUQ445A2306_FD_104673 | JGI IMG/M metagenome (GOLD analysis project Ga0136621, IMG submission 104673) | Polar desert sand microbial communities from Dry Valleys, Antarctica - metaG UQ445A (23.06) | ecosystem: Environmental > Terrestrial > Soil > Desert | place: Antarctica: Dry Valley...
GGACCTTACATACCGTGCATCGAGTAAGGTATTTGTTGTATAAAGCTTATAAACATCATCTTTTAACCGGTTGAAGGTAGCAACCACTTCATCCATAGTTTTCCAGTCTGTAATACAATATCCACGAAAGCGTCTTTCCTGGGTTGATCGTAATGCTAATTGTTCCGGAGGCAATGCATACGGTGCATCCACTATGCCGGCGTGATCAAAATCGTAAGGGACTACCGAAGGAATACTTAATGAGTCAAAAGAAATGATCCTTATATTGTGCAAATAAGGCACTGACCAATCGGTATTGCCGATCAGGTATTGAAAGACCGCCATTTTTAAAAAAGTTTCTGTTTCGGTGCTTTCTCCGTATATACTTTTTCTTTCAAGGATTTTGGTTTTATTTCTTTTTGCCATTTGTTCATCCTCTTCAATAAGAAAACTATAAAAAACCGTTGCCTTATTTTTTTGCATATCAAAAAAATTAACCTTTACCAATCTTGCTTTATAACTCTTTGGCGTAATTAAATTGTATATTTTATAAACAAGATATTCTCTGAAAATATGTTGTTCTTCGCGGCAGGGAGTGACCAATTTTAATTTATCCTGCCCCTCAAAAATAGACCCCTTACTTGTGATGGATTGAAAATTAAGCATTATAGGAGGGTAGGTGCAGTTTTCTCTATCGCGGCGGAAATTGCCTCTAGTCTTAGCTTTTAATGTCACTGATACATCTTTTCCTTCGGCGTTTTTGTAATTAAGAACTAACGGATGATATTTCGGTGCATCACCCCTGTCATTGAACAATTGGCGGATATTACCGGAAAGTTTTATCTCCAATACTTCATCACTTTCAAATAGGTTATTGGAAGCAGTTGGCTGAGAAGTAAAACTCACTAATTTTTTTGGTGACGAAATATACATCCCCTGTAAGATGAAGAAACACCAGATAAAAGGAAAGGTGGATGGTAAAAAGAATTTCACTATAAAGTTTTGGACTATTAAGATACAAAATTGGTACGGCTAAACCATCAAATCGGGTAGCGAATTTTTTTAAATTTTTTTATTCTCCTTTTCTTATTTTTTCAGTAGCGAAATTGTTCTTGATATACTCATTGAAAAAAGAACCCGCCGAACCTTCACATTCAATATATAATTTAAAGGCTTTCCAAAGCCGGGATGGCACATCATAATAACGGTAAACATTCTTTGTACGGAAAGTAATATCAAAGCTCTTTTCTTTTTCGTTGTACTCAACCTTACTGATAGTATTTGATTTAGGAGTAAATAGGGGTTTTGGCATGAGTAAAACATACTACTGTTAGTCAATCATAAATTACCGCTTCAAGAAACGTGAAAAGGGATTCAGCTTTTGACATTAAACATAAACATGCGTTAATTATCGCAATCACTCGGCGGCGGGCAGATAAAACCTATATCAAAATAAATGAAATCATCATCAACCAATCCATATTCATTGTTGACTTTTATATAACCAAAGGCAAGCATAGAAACTAAAAATTTTTGATACCCTGTTTTTATACCGGTCAGTTTAAGTGCCGCGCTACGGGGAATTTTTATGATCAGTGCTTGCCGGTTTACGATCTTCTGCTTATCTGCTTTTGCAAGAGAAGGACGTTTTTGAAAATAGGTGGAGGTATCCTCCGGTCTTATTACGGCTAATAAAAATTGAACATTTTGAATATTATTTTCAGCGCATACATCAAGTATGGCTTTTAGTTTTTCAACAGGGATAAAAATGGTTGGTGTAATGTTACGCAGGTCCCTTTCAAAATGATTCCGGTATTTTTCAAGCCGGTTGTTTACCGAATGAGAGCTCAATGTGTCTCTGCTCCAATCAAATCTTTTCTTTTGACCGAACGCGGTAGATGCGATGCTGAAGAAGACCACACAAATGATGCTAATTTTCAAAAAGCGATTAATATTTATCATAACAGTTGTTTTAATGGTGTAGTGGTATATTAAATTTACAAACATTAGGCATACCCCGTAGAAATTTGCGGGAACATTTCATTTCATTAGTTGTAATAACTTACATTAAGAGCGATTCTGAGTGGAATGATTTTTTGTACGGCTATATATTGACTTATGTTTAGACAGTTAACCAGTAGGGTAAAAAGGTTTTGGGCGGCGCTTGCGTTGCTGTCCCTTGAGATGGTAACCATATTAGCCGTTTTCTTTTTGTCTCTCATTGCGTTCATCTTCATTACACGACGCATATTTCTTTTGCGCAATGAAGAACTAGACAATAAGGTGTTTGAAGTTCTTAGACCCTATATTAATGATACCAATACTGCTATCATGAACTTCATTACTTTTTTCGGTAAGCATGAATTCCTGATTCCGGCCAACCTGCTTTTAATTGCTTATTACCTGTTTTTAAAGAAACATAAATGGTATTCTATTAAAATCCCAGCTATAGCTATTAGCAGCCTTTTACTGATGTTTGGACTCAAGCGTCTTTTTGCCCGTGAGCGGCCAGTAGGACAGTTATTGGAAGAAGCAAAAAATTTTAGTTTTCCAAGCGGCCATGCATTAATGAGCGTTACTTTTTATGGATTGATGGCGTACATAGCATGGCATTCAATAAAAAATAAAACTGCGAAATGGATCATTATTGTTCTCTTAATAGGCTGGATTATTCTCATAGGACTTAGCCGTCTCTATCTGCGCCGACATTATTATAGTGATGTGGCGGCAGGCTTTGCGATGGGATTCCTGTGGCTGGTCATTTCATTGAAAGTCATCCGGCAGATTGAAAAGAAAGGCATGCAAAAAGTAGACCCCGTGGTGCAACAGCCTGCCATGCCGGCGGAATCAAGTTAATGCGTTACACCAACATTGGTGCTATCTTTTGGCAGCCGGGTAGTATCATTTATAATAGCAGAGGAGTCAATACTTTTCATACTGCTGTCAGCGTTTGTACCTGCTTTAGTTGATGCCTCATTCGTGCAACTACATACTATTATAAGTGAGAGTATTAAATAAATTGGTTTCATATTTCTTGCATTGCAAGTTCGCTGCCATAGTCAGGTTTTCGCTTACAGTTAATAATGGTTAAGATATGGGCGGACGGTTTAAAAAGAATCCCGGACTAATGTAATTTTCTAAAAACATAATTATGAAACTGCAACAACTCCTGCTTTTAATGAGCCTTTCTTTATTTTCTATGCTTGCTGTCGGCCAAACTGATACTATTGCAAAAAAGAAATACCAGGTTAGCCAGGGCGCAGGCTATGCACAAGCAGTATTGGTAGATAATATACTTTACATTTCCGGTACTGTTGCATCAGGTGATATGGCCGCTCAACTAAAAGGAACTTATACAGGAAATAGAAAGGACATTAAAAGCTTACAATGCAACTTTTCAAAACGTGGTGAAAGAAAATCTGTACACAACAGATATTGAGGCAGTGAAATCAAATAATGAAGTGCGCAAAGCTTTTTACAAAGGCGATTATCCTGCGGCCACCTGGGTACAGATCAGCAGGTTGTTTATGCCAAATGCACTAGTTGAAGTAGAGGTGATCGCTCATTTGCCTGCTAACAAAACAAAATGAATTTCTTATTGTGTGCTACTAATGGTCGGTAGGACACCGACCAAGGCGGACCGCCACCGTTCGTGTCCCACGAACGGGGCTTGCATGACGAATCAAAATCCAATTTTTAAACATTACGCTATTTATAGAACCACTTTTAGCAAAAGAAACGTTTAAGTAATGACTTTTCCTTAACGAAATACCATTTTAAAGGCCGTTGTATATTCTTACCTTTGCGCCTTTCGTTCTCCGAAGCTTAAGCGAAGGAGGATTTTAAATTTTTTGCGCAATGATTTCAGTGAACAATGTCACCCTTTCCTTTGGTAAACGGGTTTTATTTGATGAGGTAAAATTAAATTTCACCAAGGGGAATTGCTATGGAGTGATTGGTGCTAACGGTGCCGGAAAATCTACCTTTTTAAAAATTCTTTCCGGTGAAATTGAACCGAATAAGGGCATAGTTGAGATTACTCCCGGCGAACGCATGGCCGTATTAAAACAAAATCAGTTTGCATTTGATGAAGTTTCTGTGCTCCACACGGTTATGATGGGACACGAAAAACTCTGGAAGATTGCACAGGAGAGAGATGCCGTTTATGCCAAAGAAGATTTTACAGAAGCCGATGGTTTAAGAGCCGGCGAATTGGAAGGCGAGTACGGCGAAATGGGTGGTTATACATCTGAAAGCGACGCAGGTACTTTATTAAGCAACCTTGGTATAACTGAAAATTATCACCAGAGCATGATGAAGGATCTTCCATCTAACATGAAAGTGCGGGTGTTGTTGGCGCAAGCCCTTTTTGGCAACCCTGATATTTTATTATTGGATGAGCCTACCAACGGTTTGGACATTGAAACCATTGGCTGGCTTGAAAATTTTTTAGCCGATTACGAAAACATCGTGCTGGTGGTTTCCCACGATCGTCACTTTTTAGACGCTATTTGTACCCATGTGGCAGACGTTGACAAACAAAAAATAAAAATCTATACCGGTAACTATACTTTCTGGTACGGCAGCAGCCAATTGGCAGCAAGACAGTTGACGGATAAGAATAAAAAGAATGAAGAAAAACGCCGAGACCTCCTGGATTTTATTGCCCGTTTCTCTGCCAATGCTTCCAAATCAAAACAAGCAACTTCCCGTAAAAAAGCATTGGAAAAATTAGTTATTGAAGATATTGAACCTTCCAACCGACGCTATCCCGGTATTATTTTTCAGCCACTGCGTGAAGTTGGCAACCAGATATTAAATGTAGAAAACCTTAGCAGTGCTGCTGACGGGCGTAAGCTTTTTGACAAAGTAAGTTTTAGTGTAAATAAAGGAGAGAAGATTGTTATATTAAGTAAAGACCCCACCGCAGTTACTAATTTTTTTGAGATCATCAATGGAAATATGAATGCCAGTGGTGGTAAGTTTGAATGGGGTACAACCATTACCAGGGCCTACCTGCCGGTGGAGAACAATGAATTTTTTACAGGTGGAATGACGCTAATGGAATGGCTACGTCAATATGTTCCCGCAAATGTTACGGATGCAGATGAGCCTTTCTTGAGAGGTTTTTTGGGCAAAATGTTGTTTAGCGGTGACGATATTATGAAGAAAACAAATGTATTAAGTGGGGGAGAAAAAGTACGTTGTATGATCAGCCGTATGATGTTGCAAAACCCCAATGTAATTGTGTTGGATCAACCCACCAATCACCTTGACCTTGAAAGCATTCAAAGCTTTAACGAAGGTTGTCAAACCTTCCCCGGCATTGTGTTGCTTACTTCGCATGACCATACATTTATGCAAACCGTTGCCAACCGTATAATTGAGCTAACGCCAAAAGGCGTCATTGATCGCCTGACCACCTTTGACGAGTACATGGAAGATAAAAGAGTAAAAGAATTGCGTGAAGAAATGTATGCGGGGAAGCAGGCAGTGATGGCTTAAGAAATAATTTGATTTTTTTGGAAGGGCATTCATTTGGATGTCCTTTTATTTTTGTACTAAGCTGCATTACTACTATCGTCTTTAGTTGCGTCGCTCACTTATACCTTCGGTAAGTTCTTCAACATTATGCGTCTGTCATTCATAAAATCGTCAACTGTCATCTGTCAACTTTTTTTAATTTACATTCATTGAACATTATTAGTAAATGCAAACCAACCCAACCTATTCCATTTTTCCTTTAGGTGATAACGCCATACTTATTGACTTTGGTAATGAATTAAATGAAAGCATTAATCAAAAACTGCTGGAGATCTTCCGGAAGATCAAAAACCAAAATATGCCAGGCGTGCTGGATGTAGTGCCTGCCTACAGTTCCCTCACTATTCATTACGATGTGATGAAAATTTTTGAAAAGGCAGGAGGTAAAACAGTGTTTGACATCATTACTGACCAGGTAAAGAAAATAGTAGAAGACGATATAGAAATTTCTTTTGAACAAAATAGAAAGATCAGCATTCCTGTCTGTTATGATGAAGAATTTGGTCCTGATCTTTCATACATGGCAAATGAAAAGAGCTTAAGTATAGAAAATATTATTCAATTGCATACGGCAAAAACCTACCGTGTTTATATGATCGGTTTTTTACCGGGCTTTGCTTACATGGGAACAGTGGATCAAAGAATTCAAATGCCAAGAAAAGAAAATCCGCGTACAAATGTTGAAGCCGGTTCTGTAGGTATTGCCGGTGAGCAAACGGGTATTTATCCATTGCAATCGCCAGGCGGCTGGCAGATTATCGGGAGAACACCCGTCCTACTTTTCAACAAAGAAAAAACGGCGCCGGTCTTATTACAACCGGAAGACGAAATAAAGTTTTTCTCAATAAGCAAGCATGAGTTTACAAATTATCAGGGCAGGGATTCTTGATACCATCCAGGATAGCGGCAGGTATGGTTACCAACATTTGGGTATTAATCCTGGCGGTGCTATGGACCGTTTCTCTGCACAACTAAGCAATGCTTTAATTGGTAAGGATTTAAATGCGCCTGTGATAGAACTCCATTTTCCTGCTGCCAGTTTTTTATTTAAGAAAAGCTCTGTTATTTGTTTAGCAGGTGCTGATTTTTCTGCATTTATTAATGAAGAACCAATTCCTATCCATAAGCCTGTATTTGTAAAAGAAGGCTCTATGTTGGGTTTTAAAAGTATAAAATGGGGAGCAAGATGTTATTTATCAATCCTGCATGAAATGCAGATAGAAAAATGGTTAGGAAGTTATAGCACTAATATAAAAGCAGAAGCCGGAGGATGGGAGGGAAGACATTTAAAAGCTGGCGATAGGATTGTTTTTACTGACGCAGAATTATTCAACCATCAAAATATACATAACCTTTTATTGCCCTGGAAATCTGATGGTATTAAAAAGAATAATAAATTGGATGTAATGGTAGGGAACGAATGGAATTGGCTGACAGAAATATCTCAACACTCATTTCAACAAAATGATTTCCAAATCTCCATAAATGCAGACCGCATGGGCTACAAGCTAACAGGCAAAAAATTAAAAACAAAAGAAGAGAAAAGCCTTCTTTCTTCTGCCGTAAATTTTGGGGCTATACAATTATTGCCGGATGGTCAATTGATCATTTTAATGGCAGATCATCAAACGACCGGAGGATACCCAAGAGTTGCGCATGTTATTTCTGCTGACCTTCCCTTGCTGGCCCAAACAAACCCGAACGAAATAATAAATTTTCATTTAACTGATATGGGAACGGCACAGGAAAAATTGATACAACAACAAAAGCATCTGCAGGAAATTGTAGAGGCTTGTAAATTGAAGATGGAAAAGTATTTGTTGAAGGATAAGTGAAACGTGAGACGATAGACCTGAGACAGGGAACACCTTTTGACGTCTGCCGTCTTACTTCTCACGGTTTATTAACTTCATTACATAAACGTTACTTTGGTTGATCTTAACTGCGATATGGGTGAAGGCATGGTAAATGATGAAGCCATTATGCCTTATATTACCTCGGCTAATATAGCCTGTGGGTATCATGCAGGCGATGAAGACATAATGAAACGAACTGTTGAACTATGCCTTAAATATAATGTGGCTATTGGCGCACATCCATCATATTTTGATCATGAAAATTTTGGACGCAGTGAAATAGACCTTCCGCCTGGACAAGTTTACACGTTAGTAAAAAAACAAATTCAATTACTAAAAGAAATTACAGAAGAATCGAAAGCACTTCTTCAGCATGTAAAACCGCATGGCGCATTATATAATAGATCAGCAAAAGATGTGCTGATAGCAAAAGCTATAGCAGTGGCAGTGAAAGATGTTGACAAAGATCTTGTATTGTTTGGGTTAAGTGGAAGTCATTCTATTGAGGAAGCAAAGAAGGTGGGGCTAAAAACAAAGAGTGAAGTTTTTGCTGACCGTACCTACCGGGATGATGGAAGCTTAACGCCAAGAACCCAATCAAATGCATTGATTGAAGAAGAAGAAAAAAGCATTCAGCAGGTTTTACAAATAGTGCATGAAGGATTTGTAACTACGGTTTCAGGAAAAAGTATTTCTATTATTGCAGAAACCATTTGCATTCATGGTGATGGAAAAAATGCCGTACAATTTGCGAAACGTTTGAATGAAGTATTGAAAGTAAAATAGCAACCCGGCTGCACAATGCTGAATAGAATTGTATCAGTATAAGTGTGCGATCCTTCGTTGCCTCAGGATAAACTCCACAAAAGATGAGTAAAGATGTTATGCTGATAAACAAAAAAAATAAGCAATAAAGAAATTACAAAAAATAAGACTGTTCAATGGCCCCCCTTTAGGGGATGGGGGCAAGAGCGCCATTCTTGGTGCTGCGTTTTTAATGGCTACTTCTGCGATTGGCCCTGGCTTTTTAACACAGACAACTAAGTTCACAAGTGAACTGCTGGCAAGTTTTGGTTTTGTTATTTTAATTTCCGTTTTGCTTGATATTGGTGCCCAGGTTAATATCTGGCGGGTAATTACTGTCAGCAAGAACAGGGCACAGGATATTGCAAATAAAGTTTTACCCGGATTAGGTGTAGCATTAGCCAGCTTGATTGGGTTCGGGGGACTGGTATTTAATATTGGCAATATAGCAGGTTGTGGTTTGGGCCTTGAAGCATTAACTGGTTTGGATGTAAAATGGGGTGCTATACTAAGTTGCATAATAGCGCTTGGTATTTTTTGGTATAAAGAAGCAGGCAGGTTAATGGATAACTCTACCAAGATAATGGGCATCTTAATGATCTTACTCACGCTGTATATTGCTATTGTATCGCAGCCGCCGGTAGGGGAAGCTTTATACCGAACGGTGTGGCCGGAAAAAATTGACGCCTTGAAAATTGTAACATTGGTTGGCGGCACAGTAGGTGGGTATATTTCTTTTGCAGGTGCACATCGGTTGCTTGATGCAGGTATAAAAGGTGAAAGTGCCTTGCCGCTGGTAACACGCAGCTCCGTAAGCGGTATATTAATAACTGCAACTATGCGGTTTGTTTTATTTTTTGCTGCATTAGGCGTTGTTTGGCATGGAGGTATTTTAAGCGAAGGAAATCCTGCGGGGTCTGTATTTCAAATAGCTGCAGGAAATATTGGGTATAGATTCTTTGGTCTTGTTATGTGGTGCGCCGCCATTACATCTGTGATCGGCGCTTCTTATACTTCTGTTTCTTTTTTTAAAACGCTGCACCCTGCTATTGAAAAGCATAGCCGGACTATTATTTCGATATTCATTATTTTATCCACTCTTATTTTTATTTTATTAGGGAACCCTGTTACGTTACTAATTATTGCAGGTGCCTTTAATGGGTTAATCTTACCGATTGCTTTAGCTGTGATTTTAATTGCAGCAACAAAAGCAAAAATAATGGGTAGCTATAAGCACCCTCTTTGGATGCAGGTAGCTGGCTGGCTGGTGGTAATTGCCATGACATGGATGGGTTGGGTAACGATCAATACCGGTTTATCAAGATTGTTTTAATTAATAGAAATAAAAAATGTCCCATCTTTTTTGACTCACCCACGCAGCAAGCTGCGTTCTCTTCTCTGCTTCGCAGAGAGGGGTGCCATACGCAGCTTGGCGGGGTGAGTCTTTGTAAGCAAGCCATTGCAACCTTTTTACATTTTTGTATTATAACCAGTAAATATAAAGTGACTGCTGACGAAGAAAAAGAATTACTCAGGCTCATAAAGAAAGACCCGCAGGCATTTGCTATTCTTTACGACAATTATTACAATCCCATTTTTTCATACGTGTTCCGTCGGCTTGGAAATTATGATTTGTCAAAAGACATTACTGCTGAAACTTTTTTGAAAGCCTATCAGAAAATCGGAAGTTTTGTATGGCGTGGAATCCCGGTTTCTGCCTGGTTTTATCGCATTGCATCAAACGAGATCAATTTATTCATTAGACAAAAGAAATATTCTCCCGAATATATTGAGGATACCGGGTTGCGTCATTTTTTTCAATATGAAGAAGGAGTAGAGACAGAGAAAGCGACACTAGAACAAGCAATGCTGGAACACAAACAATTTTCTGATGTACAAAAACAGCTTGCTCACCTTGATATAAAATACCAGGAAGTAATTGCCTTACGCTTTTTTGAAGAAAAATCAATTAAAGAAATTGCTCTTATTCTCGCAAAGAATGAAGGCACAATTAAATCACTTCTTTCACGTGGCCTTGAAAAGCTAAGGACAGCAATGGGAAAAAGATAATGCAACGTTTTTTCTTATTGAGCATTATATTATCAAAGATTCTTTCTCATGAAACAGCTTTATATTATTGTGTTTTGCTTAATGCATCTTTCTTTGTTGGCATGCGGCGAACAAAAAAAGTTTTTTGGCGACAGCCTTGAACAAAAATTAGACAGCCTGGTGCCTCTGCTCTTGAAAGAACATAAAGTGCCCGGCGTATCCCTTGCAGTGATTCGTGATGGCAAGTTATATTGGGCAAAAGGGTATGGAATGGCAGACAAAGAAAAAAAAATTCCTGTTTCTTCAACAACACGTTTCAATATTGGGTCTGTTTCAAAAACATTAACCGCATTTGCTGTACTGATGCTGGCTGAAAAAGGAATGATCAATATTGATTCACCTATCAATCTTTATCTTAAACGCTGGCAATTACCGTCTTCAAAATTTGGTCACCAAAAAGTTACTATCAGGCGGGTGCTTAGCCATACAGCCGGACTTTCAGTTGCAGGTTATCATGGGGTTTATAAACCGCAAGATCCTTTGCCAAAGCTTGAACAATCTTTATTCGGTTATGAAGGAAGTGATGGCGCTTTGTATGTGATGCAGGAGCCGGGTGTTGGCTTGCGTTATTCAAGTGGCGGTTATACTTTATTGCAAATGATGATTGAAGATGTAACTGGGAAACCATTTAGTGAATTTATGCAGAAAGAGATTTTTGATCCGCTTGGTATGACAAATACTTCCTACGACTGGTCCGTCATTAAATCAACAGTGGCTACACCTTACGATGAAAAGGGAAAGGCTTGGCCACAGTATCAATATGTTGAACAGGGCTCTGGCGGCATATATACCACTGCAGCCGACCTTGCTAAATTTGTTTCATTGCTCGTAACAAAAACACTTCCTTCGAAATCTTTGTTGAAAACTGAAACTATTCAGCAAATGATAACGGCTGCTGAAGCAACAAATGGGTTTTATGGTTTAGGTGTGAAGTTGTTTCCTGTTTCAAAAAATGAAATGTTACTTTCTCATGATGGAGCCAATGAAGGCTGGCGTGCAAATTATTTATTACAACCACAAAAAGGCGATGGTGTAATATTATTGGCAAACAGCGATATGGGCGGAAGAATAGGGGCACCCATTTTTTGTACCGTTTTTTCTTTTACTAAAGTAGATATGTCACCACTTTGTTCAACTATCAAATATTAAACAATGGAAGAAAAAGATTTTAGGAACCAAATGGAAAACCTCAAAAAGCCTGACGTGCAGGCAACCGCTTCACAACACCAGCTCAGGCTTGCACTTTTAAATACAAAAAAAACGGCATGGTGGGGGTTATGGATTTTGGTTGTTCCTGTTTTCTTTTTTTGTTGTGTTGCCATTAAATACCTGTTTGGCTGGAACTGGGGCGTATCAAACAATTTTATCGAATGGATGGCAAAATTGGATCAGCAAAAAAGTACAGGCTGGATCACCCCGGTTTTATTTGTGTTGTTGCCGGGCATAAGTGCCATTGTAAATCTCC
>Ga0136621_1000924_pt1 | contig 11747 bp, 11 predicted proteins | sample AntDryUQ445A2306_FD_104673 | JGI IMG/M metagenome (GOLD analysis project Ga0136621, IMG submission 104673) | Polar desert sand microbial communities from Dry Valleys, Antarctica - metaG UQ445A (23.06) | ecosystem: Environmental > Terrestrial > Soil > Desert | place: Antarctica: Dry Valley...
ATCGTGCTGGAGGACGACGTTGCCGTGGGCTCGCACTCGTACATCTCGGACCTCGAGCACCTGCGCGCAGGGAAGGAGGCGTGGGCCGACTCCCGCTCGGCCGCCGAGCGAGCGGTCGAGAACCCGAACGTGGTCAGCCCAATCGAGACGACGCCGGTGCGGATCGGCCGCGGAACTTGGATCGGAGAGCGCGTTGCGGTGCTGCGAGGCTCCAACGTCGGCGCGCACTGCGTGATCGGGACCAACAGCGTCGTACGCGGCACGATCCCCGACTACTCGATAGCCGTCGGCGCTCCCGCCCGGGTCGTCGGTTCGACCCTGGAGGCGTGAGTCGGCCCTCCCGAGGGGCGCAGCGGTAGCGGTGCGGACGATCCTCCGAGGCATCCTCGTGCTCCAGCGTCGCCTCAGGTTCGCCGCCTGGGCCGCATCGGCGCGGGCACGGCTCGCCTGGTGGGGGATGCGCCTCGAGCTCGGTGCCCCCGGGGGCACCGTCATCGGAACGCTGCCCCGCATCCAAGCCGGCAGGAGCCGCGAGCGTGGTGGGGTGCTCCGGATCTCGATCGGCCACGAGGTGAGGATCGGCTCGCAGGTGGAGCTCGAGGTTCAAGCCGGGGCCGAGAACGAGCTGATCCTCGACGACCGGGCACAGATCTCGAGCTCGGCGCGCTTCAAGCTCAGCGGCGGCGCCATCCATGTCGGCGAGGAGACCGTCATTCGTGACTTCGCGGTTCTCAAGTCGTCTGGAACCCTGCACATCGGCGCCCGGAGCACCGTCAGCTATGGCGTGGTCGTCCACTGCGCGGCGTCAGTGACATTCGAGCCGGGGGTCGGCCTGGCCGAGCACACCACGGTGGTGGACTCGGATCACAGGATCGATGGGCGCGACCTCTCCTGGGATGAGTATCCGATCAGGTGTGAGCCTGTCCTCCTCGAACGCAACACGACGATCCTTGCCGGATCCACGGTCCTGAAGGGAACCCGGACCGGGCAAGGGTGTGTGGCCGCGGCGAGGTCCGTGCTGCGAGGCTCTTACCCGGCTAAGTCGCTTCTCGCCGGGGCGCCCGCCGCGGTGGTCCGCTCGGTGTCCGGACCCGAGCGAGTCGACTAGAGGCAGATCGGTCGATCCGCCTCAGCGCAACTCGCACGAGCCAAGCCACCAGCGGTCCGATGCTCCCGAACCTACTCATCGTCGGGGCTCAGAAATGCGGTACGTCGAGCCTCCACAGCTACCTCGCTCTTCACCCCGAGGTTTGGATGTCGCACCCCAAGGAGCTCGACTTCTTCATCGACCCCGCCGAGACGCTGGTCCCAAGCGGCAACTGGCCTCGGGGTGTGGCGTGGTATGAGTCTCACTTCCGAAGCGATGCCGCGATTCGGGGTGAGGCATCGCCCAACTACACCGTGTACCCGTTCACGCGGGGCGTCCCCGAGCGAGCGGCGTCGCTCGTCCCGGGCGCGAGGATCGTCTACATGGTTCGCGACCCGATCGACCGCATCGTGTCGCAGTACCTGCACCGCTTCGGGGAGGGGAAGGAGCGGCGGTCGCTCGACGAGGCGCTGGCGGACATCGGCCGCGCCGAGCCAGCGATGAGCCTCGTCTATCGGAGCATGTACTTCATGCAGCTCGAGCGCTGGCTCGCCTGCTTTCCGGCGCGAAACGTGCTCGTCGTGGCCCAGGAGGAGCTCTTGGGAAACCGTGTGGAGACGCTGCGGCGCGTGTTCGCGTTCCTCGGCATCGACGAAACCTTCCACCACGAGCGGTTCGCGGCGCTCAGCAACGTCTCCCGGGAGAAGCGGGCTCCGACGAGGCTTGAGGCGTGGCTGCGACAGAGGCGCGCCGCGAGCACCGCGCGCAGGCTGCCCCGAGTCGTGCGGGCGCCGGGGCGCCGGGTGCTGAACGCGCTCAACCGCGACCCGCTTCATCGCCCGGTCCTCAGCGAAGCGCGCCGGGACGAGCTTCGGACACTTCTGCAAGAGGACACCGACCGCCTGCGCGCCTATACGGGCCGGTCTTTCTCCTCCTGGTCGCTGTAAGAGGTCCGGCCTTTTGACGGAACACGCCCGACGCCCTAGGCTTTGCCTGATGGCGGGTTCGGGGGTCAGCGGCTCTGTCCGCGCGGGCCGCAGGATGCGAAGGCGTCCTTCGGCACGCCGCTTCGTAGCACAGGGTCCTCTGCGGTGGCGCTTCTCGCTGTGCGGCGCGGCGTTGCTGGCGGCCCTCCTTCTCCTCGTGGTCAACCCGGCGCTTCCGGGTGGTTCGGCTCCGGAGGCCCAGCTGGCGGCGCCGCCGAACGTCGTGGTGATAATGACCGACGATCAGGATCGGGCATCGTTGAGGCACATGCCCAAGGTCGACGCCTTGCTGCAAGACGAGGGCACCACCTTCAGTCGCGCGTTCGCTACGACGCCGCTCTGCTGCCCGTCGCGAGCGAGCTTCCTCACCGGGCAATACGCCCACAACCACGACGTCCGCACGAACTTCCCGCCGCACGGGGGGTATCCGCGGCTCGACCAGTCCGAGACGCTGCCCGTTTGGCTGGAGCGTGCCGGATACCGCACCGCGCACGTAGGCAAGTTCCTCAACCTCTACGGGATCGCCGACCCGTACGAGGTCCCCCTCGGGTGGAGCGAGTGGTACGGCGCGATCGATCCGTCGGCGCACAGGATGTACGGCTACACGCTCAACGAGAACGGCACGCTCGTGGACTACGGAACCGAGCCTTCCGACTACCAGACCGACGTCTACGCCGACAAGGCCGTGGACTTCGTCCAGAGGAGCGCGCCAGGTGAGCCGTTCTTTCTCTCCGTAGCACCGCTCGCCCCTCACATGGAGCTCAACGACACCGGACCGCGCCCGGCTCCACGGCACCAGGGCGCCTTCGCCGACGCTGCGTTGCCACGCCCGGCCTCGTTCAACGAGAAGGACGTGTCCGACAAACCCGCGGCGGTCCGTGACAAGCCGCGGCTGACCACGGGACGAATCGAGGAGCTGACGGCCCTCCACAGGAACCGCCTCGCGAGCCTGCTCGCAGTCGACGACCTCGTGGGCCGCCTCGTCGCTGCCCTCGGCGAAGCCGGCGAGCTCGAGAACACGCTGGTCATGTTCACGTCCGATAACGGCTATCTCCTCGGCCAGCACCGACTGACCGGCAAGGCCTGGCAGTACGAGGAGTCCGTCGGCGTGCCTCTGATCGCCCGCGGCCCGGGCTTCCCGGCGGGGGCGATCCGGAACCAGGTCGTCGGGAACATCGACCTTGCGCCCACGATCCTTCAGGCGAGCGGAGCCAGGCCGGGCGCCGGGCACGCATTGGACGGCCGGTCGCTTCTGGGACCCGCCAACGACCCGACCGCTGGGAGTGACCGAGAGCTCGTGCTCGAGTCACAGACCGCCAAGGGCACCTTCGCCGCGCTGCAGACCCGCCGCTACCTGTGGGTCCGCCACGCGACCGGGGAGCGCGAGCTCTACGACCGGCGACAGGACCCCCTCCAGCTCACCAGCCGCCATGCCAGGGAGGGCTACCGGGCCGTTCGCCGGACGCTCGCGCGCCGGTTGAACGAGCTCGACAACTGCTCCGGCGCCTCTTGCAGGTAGAGCGCACCTCGACAACGACACGGCTGGCGTCGACGCTGGCTCGCTGCTGAGGGGCTCCAGAGCGCAACACCATCGATGAAGGTCCCGAAGGAGCTGCACGACGCCAGCCGCACGGCGATGCGCCGAGCGGTGTTTCTCTACCAGGACGGAGTGGTCCTGTGTGCCACGGCCAGGGGCATGCAGGAAGTCGGGCTGTTGGAGCCGTCGCTGGCCGATGGGGGCTCGCTGTCCGAGCTATACCCGCAGATCACGCCGAGCGGCTTCGGCTACCTGCGCGTCGGCGCTCGCTGCTTCGCGAGCGCGGGCTGGCTGGCCGAGGGACCGACGATGGATCCGGAGACCACGGTGATGCGCTGGACCGAGACCGGGCGCATGGCCGCGCGTCACGTCGACCGCTACGTGGCTCTGGGAGGCTTCCTCGCCGACTTCTCGAGCACGGCGCCGGACGCTTGGTCGCGCCCATGGGACCGATCCCGAACCGACGCTTTCCTCGAGCTGCTCGACCTGGCATGCGAGCGCTGGCGGCTCGACATCGGCCTACCCGGACGCCTACGCGCGATCATGACGACCCATCTCGACGCGGCGATGGCGGTTCCGACGATGCTGTGGCTGCGCGCCACCGGCAGGCTGGACGACGCCGGCCCGCTCCTGGACGACGACGCCGCCGGTCGCGGGATGAGGCGCCTGCTCACGGCGCTCGGCTGGATCGAAGGAGGGAGCGGACGCTGGACGGTGGGCGGCCGGCAGGCGCTGGCGTTCGTCGTCCATTTCGGGATCGTGGGCTCATACCTGCCGATGCTCGGTCAAATGCCTGCCCTGTACCGCGGAACCACGACGGTCGCTCCAGATCCGCAGTCGGCCGCGGGCGAGTGGCACGTGAACCGGGCCCTGAACGTCGATGCGAGCGCCGCCGCTCATGGTCGCTACTTCGCGGACGCCGACGGCATCTTTCTCGAGCTGTTCGATCGGGAGCCGGTCCACAGGCAGCCCCGCTTCGTCGCCGACACCGGCTGCGGCGACGGAAGCTGGCTCGCACATATCTACGACGTCGTCCGCAAGCGCACGCTGCGGGGCCGGCACCTGGCCAGCGACCCGCTGCCGATGGTGGCGATCGACTGCAACGCTGCCGCGTTGGATCGCGCTCGGGAGACCTTGGACGCGGCCGGCGTTCCGGCCCTCTTGATCGTGGGCGACGTCACGAACCCCGCCCAGATCGGCTCCAGGCTCGCCGACCATGCGCTGGCGATGGAAGACGGACTGCACGTCCGCGCCTTCCTCGACCACAATCGCGAATATCTGGGCTCCGCCGGTCCGACCGCCGTCCCCGGCTGGTCGAGCGGCGCGTACTTGGATGGCCGCGGCCATGCGCTCGACGGGGCCGAGGTCGAGCGCGACTTGGTGGCCCACTTGCGGCGGTGGGCTCCCCATGTCCGGACGCATGGCCTGGTGGTGCTCGAGGCCCACTGCGTCGCGCCGCGGGTCGCGCGAGAGCACCTCGGCGATGTCTCCAACGTCGCGTTCGACGCCTATCACGGCTACTCCCATCAGTACCCGATCGAGTACGCGGCGTTCATGCGGTGCTGCCGGGACGCCAGCCTGCAGCCGGCGAGCCACAGCGAGTGCCGGTACCCCTCGAGCCGGCCATTCGTCGCCGTCAGCGTGAATCGTCTGATGACGGCCGAGCCGGAAGCAGCCCTGCCCGCCGTCGTCCGAGACGGCCCCCGCGACGACACTTGGCGGCCGGACCCGGACATCGACCTCGTGGACGGGGAAAGCCTCCATGAGCTGCTGTTCGCCGGAGGGGACCTGCGTTGTCCCCGCATGTGGTGCTCGGCCCCGACCGGGTTCGTGGTCGCGGGCACGCTAGCCGCGATCGAGCGGCGGCTGGCGAGGGCGGGGGAGGGGGACGTGATTCGAGTCCTCGACTATGGCGCGGGAACCGGGTTGGCGACGGTCGAGCTGCTGAAGGCGTGTCGGGAGCGCGCCATCGAGCGGCGGCTCGAGCGCCGGCGCGCCACGCTCGAGATCCACCTCGTCGATCTGCCCACGAGCTGGTTCGCGCAGGGCTTTGAGCTGCTTCGCGACTGCGCGTGGACCCGCTTTCACTCGCTTCGGGGAGCCGATGGTGGCTTCCGGCGGCTTAAGGAGGTCACGGCCAACCGGCCGATGGACGCCGTGATGGCGAACATGGTCTTCCACCTGATTCCGCCGCCCGCGCTCCAACGTGCGGCGAAGAGCATCGCCGCGGTCTTGACTCCGGAGGGCCGGTTGCTCTGGAGCTCGCCTGACCTCGCCCCGAGCGGTCCATACGCTGTCCTCTTTCACGACTGCAACCGGGCGCTGCGCGCGCGATGGCTCGAGCTGCTGGGTCAGGACCACTCTCAGGAGCTCCTCTCGCTCCGCGACGATGGTCGAGCGGGTGGCGGACGTTCCACAGCGCTCCTGGCGGCTCGTTCGGCCAGGAAGAGCCTCGACTCCGCGGCCGAGCACGACGCCGTCGCGCGCGCCGGCCGGCGCATCCTGTCCACGCCTCAGAAGACGGGCGACGTCGTTGCCGCGCTGGGCAAGCACCTGGCCGGGGAGATCGAGCTTCGAACCTACGAGATGCTCGACGAGGAGATCCTGGAGGCGCTGCTCGTTCCGTCGAACCAGCGCGAGTATCTCCCGGAACTCGAGGACCCAGTCCGGCGCGGCCAGGTGATCCGTGAGCTGATGCTCTCGGAGGTCCTCCCGGCGATGCACGAGCGGCCCGCAAGCACGGCCCTGGGGTTGAACCTGCAATGGACGCTTGGCAGCTTCACCAAGTACCACTCCGCACGCCCGGCGGCGCGTCCGACCGCACAGGAGGTCAGAGAGTCGGACAACTAGGCTGGCAGGCCAAGCTAGGGCGTGCCGGTGCGCCGCCGCCGCTTCCAACCTTCAAGGAAATCCACTCGGCGGCGAAGCTCACGCCGAAGCGGCCCGCGGGGTCTCGGGGGCGGGGGTGACCATTCCTCGAGCGAGCGCATCAAAGTTGGGCGCCCTTCCGCGCGGGGCCTCCCTTCGGCGCGACCCTCGCGCAGGACCGACCAGAACGGCGCCCGCAGGAGCCGCTCCGGCCGAACCGCTCCGGCGCGGGCGAGGATCTCCGCCGGTACCTGTTGGGGGTCCGCAGTGATGTGCTCGGCGAGCAGGCCCTCGTAGCGGTCGGACAGCGTCGTATTCGATCGGTCGGCTCCCAGCACGACCAGCAGTCCGGTGGGCGCCACGTCCACACGCAGGCACACGAGGTCGGGCCGATGTCGCTCGAGGACATGGACCATCTTGAAGACGTCGCCGGTCCAGCTTTGCGCCTTTCCGCTCCGTACGGTCTGGGCGGGATCCCGGGGCAGGACGTCGTCGAACACGACCACGGTCCACCACTCGGAACGCCGCTCGATGTTGATGTAGTCCCGGAGCGCGTACTCGAGCAGGTGCATCCCGTCGATCAGCGCGAGATCGACGGGATGCCCGTCGAAGGGCGCTAGCGCATCGTCGCGGGCGAAGTAGTCGTCGCTCGTCGCGGTGAACACGCTCGCGCCCGGCGGAAGACCCTTCTCGACGGCGGGGCGCGGATCGATCCCGATGCTTCGGGACCGCGACAGGGCGAGGCTGGCGCCCTTGCGCACGCCGATCTCGAGATAGGTCGCCGGCTGGAGCACCTCGTGCATGCGCTCGAGGAACTTGAGGCGGTGCATGACCTTAGGATGACCGAAGCCGCGCACTGGCTGCGGAGTGGTCGCCAGGCGGGCACCCGCCGCGGACGCGTCTTCTGCCGAGAGGCTACGGTGAGCCGCCATGGACCATCGGACCGCGACCAATCCGCTCGAGCAGTACTTCAGCGCCAACAGAGGCCGCGCCATGTTCAAGTGGCGCCACTACTTCGACATCTATCACCGCCACTTCGAGACCTACCGCGGGCGGCGGGTTACGGTGGTGGAGTTCGGCGTCGCACAGGGCGGATCGCTTCAGATGTGGAAGAGCTACTTCGGCCCCGAAGCCCGGGTCTACGGAGTCGACGTGGATGCTCGCTGCAAGACGCTGACGGAGGACAGGATCGAGATCTTCATCGGCGACCAGGGCGACCGTTCCTTTCTGCGTCAGCTCCGCGAGCGGATCGGGGAAGCGGACATCGTGATCGACGACGGAGGCCACCGGATGGGGCAGCAGATAGCCACGTTCGAGGAGATGTTTCCACTGCTCGTGCCGGGCGGCACCTACTTGATCGAGGACGTCCACACCAGCTACTGGAGGCAGTTCGGAGGCGGCTACGAGAAGGAAGGCACGTTCGTCGAGTACGTGAAGCGGTTGATTGACCAGATTCATGCCTGGCATTCCGAGAGTCGTGACCTGGAGGTCGATTACTACACGCGCCACCTCAAGGGGATGCATGTGTACGGCAGCGTTGTGGTCTTCGACAAGGCCGAAGTCTCCGAGCCGGTCCATCAGCGAACCGGACAGCGATCGTTCAAGCGAGGGCGGCGCCTGCTTCGGAGAGCGCGTAGACGAAGCTCCTTGCTGAGTCGCCTCCCGGCGCTGCGCCATCGGTGAAGCCCGCGCGCACGGCAGCTAGGAATCCCTGAAGGCCGCGCCCTCTCCGCGGCGCGGATCGGCTCCCAGGCGTAGCGAGCCGAAGCGACGGTGTCTCGGTGTCAGCGCGCCGTGTTCCACGCGCGCATGGTCCGCTCAGCGCGCTTGCCGCGCGGGTTGTGCGAACCGTCGCGCGGGTCGGGTCGAGCAGCGTCCCAGCGCCACCAGTAGAGGCCGCGAAACCAGTCGTGCGCCGACCACACGCCGGTAGAGGGCCTGGTAGGCGCGGTGCTGCGGTACCTGCGATATCGGCCCGTCGACGGACGCCCACGGGCGCGCTGCGGTGCCCTTCCAGCTTCCGTAGCCCACCTCTGTGAACATGACCGGCTTGCGGTAGCGCCGATGGAGCCGCCTTGCCCCGCGAACGTACCCGCGGTCCTTCCATGTGCGGACGAGCCGCGTCACCGACGGGTTCCTTCCGCGGGCAAGCGGCATGTAACCGGTCATGCCCACGTAGTCGAGCTGGCGCCAGAATTCGACACGCCGCGCGCCTTCCACCTGGTTCGATGAGTAAGTCAGCCGTCCCGGAAAGCGGGCGCGGATTACACGGATGACCTTCCGCCACCTGCTCGTGTACTCGATCATCGACTCGAGCTCCGCTCCGATGACCATCATCTGCGCGCCTCCGCGCCGCGCCAAGGCCGCGTAGTGCTTGGCCATCCTCCGATAGGAGGCGAACCACCGATCGCGGTCCCGCGGGTGGATGAGCGCCTGCCACGTACCGTCCGCTGAGCGGACGACGAGCGTCAGGACCGAGGCCAGGCCTTTTGCCGGGCGGTTCTCATGGCCCGCGTCTCGCTTTCCCTCGCGAAGAAGGCCGCGGCTTTTCTCAGCACCTCGCGCTCCTGGCGCAGGACGCGGTTCTCGCGGCGGAGCTGCGTGAGCTCCTCGCGCTCGTCGCTTCTCACGCCGGGTCGGCGGCCGAGATCGACCTCAGCCTGCTTGACCCAGTTGCGGAGCGACTGCTCGGTGCAGCCGAGATCCTTCGCGATCCTGGCCGATCGGCTCGCCCGATGAGCGCACGAGCTCGATCGCCTCGCGGCGAAACTCCGGCGGATACGGCGGTCGGGTGCGGGGCACTTGAACTCCTTTCCCGGACCCTGAGAGGTCCGGTGGTCAAGTGTCCACGAAACCGGGGGAAGTCCAGGCACGCGCTCGTTTCAGGGAGCTGTGGGGACATGACCCGGTCTAACGCGACTTCATTAGCCAGAGGGGTGCGCTCTCAGCTACCCCCGGTGGGTGCTTTTTGGAGCGTTGGTGGTGGGACTGACGTGCCGCCTCCGCGCGAGGAACATGACGCGAAAAACCATGAAAACGATGACAGGCGTGATCTGCCTAGCGGGCTTCCTAGCTGGCCGCGTGATCGCTAGCTAACCGCGAAATGCCGACCGCTTCAAAATCGCCGGGAGCCTGCGCAGGATGCGGCGGTCCGTTGCCGTCCAGGTCGGGCCGAGGCCGGCCCCGCCGGTATTGCTCGACTTGCCTCCCGCCGATGGCGGCGATCGGGAAGGCCGAGCTCGCACGCCGGTGGCGAGAGCTCAACGAGGACTACGTCCAGAACTACAACGCCGAGCGCCGCGAGGAGGTAGTGAAGGTGCGGTGCATCGGCTGCGGCGAGCTGTTTGAGAGGCCATCGACGGCTAGGCATCGATATTGCGGCCGTGAGTGTGTGAAGGCCGTCCGGCGTGAGCGTGAGCGGAAGCTCAGGGACGGCGCGACGTGAGCAATCGCGCGCCGTTGACGAGTTCGGCGAGGTCGCGTCACTGCCGATCAAGGGCACACGGGACGAGCATGCACGTCGGCGGGCCCCACCAGAGCCCCGAGTCGGCCGCGATCGAGGAGCGTTTGGCGCAGCGCCTGCGGCAGCTCAAGCGCTGCGCCGGATCCACCTGCCGCCAGTAGGGAGGTGTCGGGCCCACGGGCGGCCTCCGACCCCCCAGGGGCTAGGATCCCGTGCGCCAATCATGGTGCGCCGCTGGAGACGACTGGCCCGCGCGCTGGGCGGGCGGACTCGGCCGAGCGGTCTCGCTCGCGCTAAGGAGGAGCGTGCGCTGCGAGGGCGGCTCGTCCAGCTGATCACAGGGGAGCGCGCCACCCAGGCGGTGGCCGTGGCCGCGGAGCTCGGGATCGCGGATCGGCTCGCCGAGCACTCAAAGGCGGCCGGCGATCTGGCAGGCGAGATCGGTGCATCTGAGGGCTCGCTCTCTCGCCTGCTGCGCGTCTTGGTCGAGCTCCGGGTGTTGACTCCGGCGGGCGACGGCCGCTTCGAGCTCACCGAGATGGGACAGTTCCTCCGCTCCGACACGCCCGGCTCGCTCCGCCCGTGGGCCCTGATGGAAGGGTCGCCGTGGATGTGGGCCGCGTGGGGGGAGCTCCGCCACAGCGTGAAGACCGGGGAGCCAGCGGTCGATCGCGCGCTGGGCCAGAGCCTCTACGAGTACCTCCGCGAGCGGCCGGAGGAGGAGCGGGTCTTCAATGGCGGGATGGCCGCGGTAGCAGAGGGGGTGACTCACGCAGCGGTGCTCGACGCCTACGACTTCTCAGGCATAGGCAGCCTGGTCGACGTCGGGGGAGGGCGAGGGGCGCTGCTGAGCGCGATCCTGTCCGCAAACCCAAACCTGCGCGGGCTCGTCTTCGACCGCCCATCGGTCGTACAGGAGGCGCGCTCGCACCTCGAGGCGGCGGGTCTCGGGGACCGGTGCCGCGTCGTTGGGGGCGACTTCTTCGACTCCGTGCCGGGCGGAGGCGACGCGTACGTGATCTCGATGGTGCTGAACGATTGGGATGACGAAAGCGTGCGAGCAATCCTCTCGAACTGCCGTACCGCGGTCCCCGGCCACGCCCGGCTCCTCATCGTCGAAGTGCTCGATGATCCATCGGCGAGCGTCGGGACGCTCGACCTCGTGCTGCTGGTAATCACTCCCGGTCGGCTCCGAACGGAGGCGGAGTGGGCGGTGCTGCTCGCGGATTCCGGCTTTCGGCTCGCTCGGGCGATCCCCACGCGGTCTTCCCAGCGCATCCTCGAGGCGGTTCCCTCGTCGACCTCCTAGCACTCGTCCAAGCCGCGTGACACCGGTTCGATTCCGGTCGGCGCCTTACCCTGCAATCGTAGGTTTCGTAGAGTCGCGGCGCTACCGCAAAAGGGGCGGCACCGGCTTCCACCGGCCCGCCCCCGGCACTGGAGGTACAAGCTCCGATGCGACCGGCACGATACGTGCCTCTCTCGTCGGCTCGCACCTTCGGCGTCAAAGATCGAAGGGGGCTGGGATGAGTCGTACCGCCTGTCAGCGGGATCGAGTCCGGCCAAAGGTCCGGGTCACGTCCGAGACCGAGGACGTCTACGCCGAGTGCATGCGGGGCCTCAACGCCATGCGCCGGGAACACGACCGCCTGGCGAAGGGGCTCATGCTGACCGTCGACCTGCTAGGCGATGTCCAGCACGGTGAGCGGGTCCACCTGGGGAACCTGCGCGGGGCCACGGCAAAGATGCTCAGGGAGTCGTTGCGCGCGCGCGAGCGCGGTGTCTTCAAGGTGCTCGGCTACGAGG
>Ga0136621_1000926_pt1 | contig 11741 bp, 11 predicted proteins | sample AntDryUQ445A2306_FD_104673 | JGI IMG/M metagenome (GOLD analysis project Ga0136621, IMG submission 104673) | Polar desert sand microbial communities from Dry Valleys, Antarctica - metaG UQ445A (23.06) | ecosystem: Environmental > Terrestrial > Soil > Desert | place: Antarctica: Dry Valley...
CGCGGCGATGGGCATCGCGCTGCCCGGCGCGATCGCGGCCAAGCTCGTCCACCCAGATCGGCGCGTGGTCGCGCTGTGCGGCGACGGCGGCTTCCTGATGAACAGCCAGGAGCTGGAGACCGCCAAGCGGATCGGCGCCAACATCACGGTCGTGATCTGGCGCGACGACGGCTACGGGCTGATCGCTGGAAGCAGCGCACCGAGTTCGGGCGGCCGTTCGCGGTCGAGTTCGGAAACCCGGACTTCGTGGCCTACGCGCGCTCGTTCGGGATCGCGGGCTACCGGGCTGACTCGGCGGCCGAGCTGCTGCCCACGCTCCGCCGTGCGCTCGACGAGCCTGGCCCGTCGCTGGTCGAGGTTCCGATCGACTACCGCGAGAACCTGCGCCTGACCGAGCGGCTCGGGGAGCTGACCGCCAGCGACGGCTGATTTGGCCGCCCCAGCCCCGGGACCGCCGCGGGAGACCGCCCGCTGCCGTCACGTCCTCGCAAGCCCGACCTCCGGACACCGCGGACTGCCTGCAAGGGTTCCCGGGGGAGGCTGGAGCGGAACGTCGGCCCAGGTCGGCAGGGTCGCGGACGCGCGACCCACGGGAGGTCTCGTGATCGAAGATGCCAACGAGGTCCAGTTCCGGGACTGGCTGACCCTGCAGATACGGGCCCGGCGGATGTCGCTCCGCCAGCTGGCACACCGGTCCGGCGTGAACGTGTCGACCGTCTCGCGGATCGTTCGTGGCGAGCGCCGGCCCACACTGCGGACGGCCGTCCGGCTGGCGCGCGTGGTTCGCGAGACGCCCGACGAGTCGTCGGCGACCCGCTTCTTCGGGTCGCTCACGGCCGAGAGTCTGGACCCGGTACGCGAGGTCGAGCGCGCGCTGCGCGGAGACGACGCGCTCCAGGATGAGGATGTCCGGCGGGTGATGCAGGCGTATCTCGCCGCGCGGCGAATTCCCGAGGAGAAGCGCCGCACGGCCGACTGATCGGCCCTGGCCACCGTGAGGTCAGGGCTGCCCCGCGGCGCCGGCCGACGATTGAGCGAGGGTCCGCGTTGACCTTGCCCTCACGCGCGACGGCCGGCGGAACACGCGAGTCACCGGTCTGCCGGACCGTCCCTCTCGAGGTAGGAGGCGACGACGACGGCGGTTGCGTAATCGCGCGAACAGGCGGCGCTGAGGGCGAGCTCCACCACGCCGGCGGTCGCTGCCAGCTCCGCTGCCAAGCCGGTGAGATGCAGATAGACGCGACCGGCATCTCCGGTGCGAACCTCGAGCGTTCGGGGCGACAACCCCTGTCCGTCCACGGGCAGGGCCTTCAATGCCGCTTCCTTCGCCGCGAACCGCAGCGCGAGCCGCTCTGGCCGAATCGCTCCCCCACGAACGCAGTCGCGGACTTCCTGCTCGGTGTAGACCCGACGCAGATACCGCTCACCGTCGGGTCCATCCAACGTTTCGGCGACCGAGCTGACGCTGACGAGGTCGAGCCCCACGCGGATCGCCAAGGGCCCATCGGCCGACGAGTGAGGACGAACGCCTCCAGCGAGGATGCGATCCGGGGTGCGGTCGGACTCCGCAGCGCGCAGCACCGTCTCATGCGATCGATTCATCAGCACACCGATCCGCTTAGGTATAGCATGCGCGGCCGGGGCGCAATCAAGCGTTGCGGCACCGGCTTGACAGGGTCACGCTCCCGGGATGCAACGTTCCGGACCGATTCCGTATGGCAGGGGAACTTGATTGTCGCTGGCTCGGACGTGAACGACCTCGTTCGGAACATCATCAAGGAGAGCGGCAGGCTGCCAGCTGACGTCGACAGCCTCGATGATGATGCCGATCTGTATCAAGCCGGCCTGACGTCGCACGCGAGCGTCAACCTGATGCTTGCGCTCGAGTCGGCCTTCGACGTCGAGTTCCCGGATGCGATGCTCAAGCGAAGCGTGTTCCAGAGCGTCGCGTCGATCAGCGAGGCTCTGCGCACACTTGGAGCGTCGCCATCATGATGGCGGACCGGGATGCCGACCGGGACGCAGCCTTCCTCGACTCGATCCGGCGCATTGCCGACGGCGTCGCGGCGCGTGACGCCGACGTCGTCGACCGCGAAGCCTCCTTTCCGTCGGCGACCATCGACGCGCTTCGCGGTGAGCGGGCCCTGTCCGCATTCGTTCCTCAACGGCTCGGCGGCGCCGGCGTTTCCTTCGCGGCGATCGCGGCCGCCAGCTTCGAGCTGGGCCGGCGCTGCGGCGCCAGCGCCATGGTCTTTGCGATGCATCAGATCCAGGTTGCATCGATCACGCGGCATCTCGAGGACGCTCCCTGGTTCGAGGACTATCTGTCACGCCTTGGTCGTGACCAACGTCTGATCGCTTCCGCGACCTCGGAGGTCGGAACTGGTGGCGATCTCGGCAAGTCCATCGCCGCCGTGAACCAGGGCAGTGCAGGGCGGGTCTCCTTCGAGAAGCAGGCCCCGACGGTCAGCTACGGGGCTCACGCGGACGATCTGCTCACGACGCTCCGCCGCGCGCCCGAAGCCGAGCCGGGCGACCAGGTCATCGTGCTGACCCACAGCGAACAGAACACACTCGAGCAGACCGGAACGTGGGACCCGCTCGGCATGCGGGGCACCTGCTCGCCCGGGTACACCATCCGCGGCGAGGCGGCGGTCGAACAGGTTCTGCCAACCCCGTTCGAGAAGGTCGCGACCCAGACGATGGTGCCGGTGTCCCATGTCCTCTGGTCGCATCTGTGGCTCGGGATCGCGACGGACGCGTTCGACCGCGCTCGCGCCTTCGTCCGTGCGAGCGCCAAGCAGCGACCGGACCAGCCGCTGCCCGCCGCGGTCCGGCTCTCCCACCTGCTCAGCGAGCTGTCGCTCATGCGGGCGGAGGTGTCGTCCGGCCTCCGGGCCTTCGAGGAGGCATCCTCCGACCCCGATCGACTCTCGACCATGGCGAGCGTCCTGCGCTTCAACAACCTCAAGATCGCCGCGTCGGACCAGGCGCCGCGCGTGTGTCAGGGCGCCATGAACGTGTGCGGGATCGTGGGTTACAAGAACGACACGCCCTTCAGCGTCGGCCGCCACCTTCGCGACACGATGTCGGCCTGCCTGATGGTCGCGAACGAGCGGATCCACCAGACGAACGCCACGCTGCTGCTGATCGCCAAGGAGGTCTAGTGCCGGAGGCACCGGCCGCCACACCCGAGCAGTCGGCCTTCCTGGTGTCGCTGCTCGAGCAGGGGCTGCTCATCGGGACCGGGGAGCCCGGCGTATACGGGCGATCAGCCGCGTTCGAGAGCATTCGTCAGGCGTTCGATGCGTTCGTGACCCGCGAAGCGGCCGGCGACCGGTCGGAGCAGGTCCGGTTCCCGCCGGTCCTCCCGCGCCGGCATCTCGAGTCGAGCGGGTACCTCAAGTCGTTCCCCCATCTGGCCGGCTCGATCTTCTCGTTCGACGGCACGGAGCAGCAGGCCGCGCAACAGGAGGACCTCGCGAGCCGCCACGAGGACTGGAGCGGATACCAGTCGATGACCGACCTGGTCCTCGTGCCGGCCGCGTGCTATCCGGTGTACCCGGCGATCGCGGCCCGGGGTCCCGTCCAGCCCGGCGGGCTGACCATCGATGCCGGTGCCTCGCTCGTGTTCCGGCATGAGCCCTCCGGCGATCCAGCGCGGCTCCAGATGTTCCATCAGCGCGAGATGGTCCGGATCGGCGAACCCGAGCAGGTCGTGGCCTGGCGCGACACGTGGCGGACACGTGCGCTGGAGCTACTGGAGCGGGTGGGGCTGGAGCCCGATTCCGAGGTGGCGACTGACCCGTTCTTCGGGCGGTCGGGGCGGATGCTCGCCGCAAACCAGCGCGCCCAGGAGCTGAAGTTCGAGGTCCAGATCCAGATCGCAGGGCCGGCGCCGACCGCGGTGGCGTCCTTCAACTACCACCAGGACCACTTTGCGCGGACATTCGACATCGTCCTCGCGTCGGGCGGCGTCCCCCACACCGCGTGCCTCGGGTTCGGGCTGGAGCGGGTCACCCTCGGGCTCCTGCATAGGCACGGGCTCGAGATCGGGGCCTGGGACGCCACCGTCAGACGCCACCTCTGGCCGTGAGCGAGCCGAGCGACATGGTCAGCCTGCTCGGGTTGCAGCCCGGGACCTATGAGCCGCATCCGCTCCACCGCGGAGGCCAGACCTACACCGAGACCAACTGCTACACGGACATCATCATCGAGCTGCTCCACGCCCGCGGGGACGAGGCGGTCGCCGCCCTCGGCACGACCGTCCGACTCGACTTCGAGGGCGATCAGTGGACGTTCTTCAAGCCGAGCCCGAACGACCTCGAGCTCCTGTTCGGGGTGGACATCCACGAGATGCAGCCGTACCGCGCGATCCCTGCCCAGATCGAGGAGCTCATCGGCGCAGGCCGCACGATGATCGTCGAGCTCGACTCCTGGTACCTGCCCGACACGATCGCGACGAGCTACCGGACCGAGCACGTGAAGACGTCCGTGGTGGCTGAGGCGATCGATCCGGCCGGCGAGAAATTCCGCTATTTCCACAACACGTCGCTGCACGAGCTGCGAGATGAGGATTACCGGGGCGTCTTCCGCCTCGCGCCGTCATCGCCAGCAGATGACGTGCTGCCGCCGTACGCGGAGCTGGTCCGGTTCGATGCGGGCCCGCGGCTGCACGGTGATGCGCTGCGAGCCGCGGCCCGCGAGTCCTTCCGCCAGCACCTCCGATGCGCTCCCGCTGACAACCCGTTTGATCGGTTCCGAGCGCGGTTCCAGCAGGACTTGCCGGCACTGCTCAGCGCGGACGCAGCCGAATACCATGCCTATGCCTTTGCCACCCTGCGGATGGCCGGCGCCGGCTTCCAGCTCCTCGCCGCCCACGTCGACTGGCTCCTCGGCCCCGCGGGCGAGCGAGCATCGGCGGCGCTGCGCCGGATCGTCGACACGTCCAGGCTGCTGAATCTGAAGCTCGCCCGTCGCCGGCCGTTCGACGCGGACGCCTCGATGGACGAGCTGTCCGCCGCCTGGGGCGAGGCCCTGGCCGACCTCCACGCGCTTCCCTCCTGACCGCGAAGATGGCGCGGGTGTCCCACTGGCGCGGACGCCACGTCAGTGGCCATGAGATCCAGCCGCTGGACACCGGATGGGAGGCTGCGGCGACCGAAGCCGATGCCTGTCCTGATCCCGGCGACCTGGGCCAGCTGGCCTGGCGACCGGCAACCGTCCCTGGCACCGCGGCCTCGGTCGCCCGGAGCGCGGGCCTCCCGGTTGGGGCCGTGCTCGACGGGCAGGACTGGTGGTTCCGGACCACCTTCGACGCCACACCCGCGGCTGCGGGCGAAGAGGTCGTGCTGTGCATCGGCGGGATCGCGACGATCGCACAGGTCCACCTCAACCAGGAGCGCGTGCTCGAGAGCCGTTCGATGTTCCAATCCCACGGGGTCGACGTCGGGGCGCTGCTCGAGGGCCGAAACGAGCTCGCCATCCGCTGCCGGGCCCTGACTCCGCGGCTCGCCGCCCCACGCAAACCGCGCGCTCGATGGCGCACCCGTCTGGTCAGCGACGGCGGTCTGCGCTGGTCGCGTACGATGCTGCTGGGGCGGGGTCCCGGGCTCGGCCCCGCGGCGCCCGCGGTGGGTCCGTGGCGGCCGATCTGGCTCGAACGCCGGCGCGGGCTCAGCGTGGAGGCGGTCGCCCTGCGCACGCGGCTCGACGGCGACACGGGCGTCCTCGACGTCGCTGTCGAGCTCCGGCCGCTGGCCGGCGCCGCGCCGGCGCGTGTCGAGGTCGAGATCGACGGGCCGTCAGGCCGGCATGCGGCGCCGCTGCACACGGAGCAGGTGGCGGGGTCCGTGTCAGCCACCGGCGAGCTTCGCGTGCCGGCGGTTCGACGATGGTGGCCCCACACGCACGGCGACCCGGCTCTGCACTCGGTGCGGATCCTCGTCAACGGGGAGCCCGCACCGACCATCATCGAGGCGGGTCGCGTGGGGTTCCGGTCGCTCGAGCCGGGTCGCGACGCGGATCATCGCGTTGCCCGTGATGGTCTGGACCTTCACGTCAACGGCGAGCGCATCTTTGTCCGCGGCGCTGTCTGGACGCCGACGGACTTGATCGCTCTGTCCTCGTCCGTCGAAGACCTGCGCGCGCCGCTCGAAGCGGCCCGCGAGGGCGGCATGAACATGGTCCGTGTTCCGGCGACGGCGGCCTACGAGCAGGACGCCTTCCACGACCTGTGTGATGAGCTCGGCCTGCTAGTGTGGCAGGACTTCATGTTCGCGAACCTCGACTACCCTTTCGCCGACGAGGACTTCAGGGCCCTGGCGGAGCGGGAGGCCAGTGAGGTGCTCGCCGGCCTGGTCGGGCGGCCGAGCATCGCCGTCCTGTGCGGCAACAGTGAGATCGAGCAGCAGGTGGCCATGCTCGGTCTCGACCCGGAGCTGGGGCGCGGGCCGTTCTTCACGACGACGCTCCGAGAGTTCACCAGGGCGGCGCTCCCGGACGCCATCTACGTGCCGTCCACGCCGACCGGGGGAGACCTGCCCTTCCGGACGGATCGGGGCATCGCCCATTACTACGGCGTGGGGGCCTATCGCCGTCCCCTCGACGACGCTCGCGCGTCCCATGTCCGGTTCGCCGCCGAGTGCCTGGCGTTCGCCAATGTTCCCGACGACCGCTCGCTCGCTGCGTTGTCATCCGGGCGCACACATGAGGTCGTCGTCCATGAACCCGGCTGGAAGGCGGGGGTGCCCAGGGACGTCGGCACCGGCTGGGACTTCGACGACGTTCGCGACCATTACCTGCAACGGGTCTACGGCGTCGATCCCGGCGAGCTGCGTCGGGTCGACCATGCCCGCTACCTGGAGCTGTCGCGCGCCGTCACGGGCGAGGTCATGGCGGAGGTCTTCGGGGAGTGGCGTCGCGCTGGATCCGGATGCGGCGGGGCCATCGTGCTGTCGCTGCGTGACCTCGCCCCGGGTGCCGGATGGGGGCTGATCGACTCGGAAGGCCGACCGAAGGTGGCGTATCATCATCTCAGGCGCGCCCTGGCGCCGAGGGCGGTGTGGACAACCGATGAGGGGCTGAACGGCGTGTCCGTGCACATCGCCAACGACCGCCCCGAGCCGTTCCAGGCCCGTCTCCGGGTCGCCTTGTACAGCGACCTGGAGCATCGCGTCGGCGAGGCGCACGACGACCTCCACGTCGGACCGCACGAGGTGATCGACCGCGACGTCGAGACCCTCATCGGCCATTTCGTCGACGCGACCTGGGCGTATCGCTTCGGACCACCGGCCCAGGACGTCATCGTTGCCACGCTCGAGCGCGACGGGGACCTGGGGCTCGATGTCATTTCGCAGGCGTTCCGGTTCCCGGCTGGGCGGCCGGGCCATGTCGAGCCGGCCAGCCAGCTGGGGCTCGAGGCCCATGCCCGCCTGGAGGAGGATGAGGGGGTCGCCGTCACGGTCCGCACCCGGCGATTGGCTTATGGCGTGCGGATCGACCTGCCCGGGTACGTTGGGGCCGACGATGCCTTCTCGATCGAGCCGGGCATGGCGCGCACGGTCCGGTTCGAGCCGTCGTCCCTCGGGACCATCTCGGCCCGGGCGGAGATCGCGGCGCTCAATCTCGCCGGGCGCGTCGTCGTCCCGATCGAGGACGGGCGCCGATGATCGGGTTGCCGGCTGCCAGGGCCGTGTACCTCGACGGACTCCACGGGGCGGTCTTCGGCATGTTCCACGAGCCGGCCGCGCAGGCGTCGTCCGACACCGCCGTGATCTTGTGCTCGCCATGGGGCTGGGACGAGGTTGCCTCATATCGGAGCCGGCGTGTCTGGGCCGAGGATCTGGCACGGGCAGGCTTTCCGGTCATGCGTTTCGACTTCCCGGGGACCGGCGACAGCAGCGGCGCTCCGACCGATTCTGCCCTCCTCGACGGCTGGTCGGCTGCGATCGACCGTGCGGTGACCGCGATGCGGGAGATGACCGGCTGCCTCCGCATGGCGGTCATCGGCCTCGGTGCGGGGGGGCTCGCCGCCGGACACGCCATCGGACAGGGCGTCGTCGTCGACGACCTCGTGCTGTGGGCGACTCCGACCCGAGGCCGAGCGTTCACGCGCGAGCTGCGCGCGTTCGCGACGCTACAGGTCAATCGAGAGGAACCCGAGGACCCCCAGGGCCTACCGACCCGCGAGGGCCGGCTCGAGGCCGGCGGGTTCGTCCTCACGGCCGAGACGATCGAGGCGCTCGACGCCGTGGCACTCGACAGGAGCTCGACCGGCACGCTCCGGCGCGCCCTCCTGCTGGAACGCGACGGAATCGCGGTCGACCGGCACCTGCGCGAGCACCTCGAAGCCGGCGGCGTCGAGGTGACGCTGGCGGCGGGCAATGGATGGGCGGCCATGGCCACCGACATCGAGCGCTCGGAGCCGCCCACGACGGTGTTCGCCACGGTGACCTCCTGGCTCCGGCTCGCCGCCGGCCCGGGTCCGGTGCCCCACTTGAGGACATCACCGGAGGTCGCCCACGCCGAGCTACCCGCCGGGCGGGACCGCATCCGGGAGTCGGCGTTCACCCTGACCGCGGATGGCGTGCGGCTCTTCGGCGTCCTGTCCGAGCCGTGCGGCGCCCGGACGTCCGACCGTTGCGCCGTCTTCCTCAACGCCGGCGCCATTCGACGGATCGGACCGAACCGCCTGTGGGTCGAGGCAGCCCGGCGTGCCGCCGCCAACGGCATCCCCGCGGTCCGCGTCGATCTCGAGGGGATTGGCGACTCGGATGGCGACGGCCAGGTCTATGCGGATGTGCGCCAGTTCTACCGGCCCGTCCTCGGCACCCAGGTGCGGGCGATCCTCGACCATCTGGAAGGTCGAGGTCTTGGGCACGTGTTCACACTGATCGGTCTGTGCTCCGGCGCGTACTGGGCCTTCGAGGCGGCCCAACACGAGGACCGCGTCGAGGCGGCCGTCCTGTTCAATCCTCGAGCGCTGGTCTGGGATCCCCACCTCCAGACCCGCCGGCAGGCGAGGGCGCTGAGGAACGTGCGCGATCGCGCCACCTGGCGCCGGCTGGTCCGAGGTCACATCTCGCTCAAGCGGGTCATCGCAGTTGCGCGTGCCGGCGCCCGGCATGCCTGGTGGACCACCACCGCCCGAAGCCCCAGGCCGGTCAACGCCGTGCTTGCGGCGCTCGATGTGCTTCGCGATCGCGGCACACGGATCGTTCTCGCGTTCGGCGACAACGAGGAGCTCCAGACCGAGCTCGACGAGCACGGACTGTTTCAGCGGCTCGACCGATGGCCGAACGTCGGGTTCGTCCGGCTGCCCGGCGCGGACCACACGGTCAGGCCGAGCGCAGCGCAGCGTCGGGTCCTTGCTCTGCTCGACGAAGAGCTCGCGCGGCCGTGCCGCCCTGACGGGCGGTCAGCGGGCACGCTCGAACATGCGTAGCCGAGTCCCGAGCGTCCCCGCGCCGGGGCGTCCATGCAATCGGCGCGCTGCCGACATGGGGAAGTCGTTGACGCCCCGTTCGTGCTGCCGGTAGCGTGAGCCGCCACAGGCTTCTCAAGGCCGATGCCGAGATGCTCATGAGCCTCAGGCGCCAGCACCTCTCGTTCGCCTTCGTCCCGCCGAGCGGGCGGCAGGTCGTCGTGAGACGGGTCATCCACGACAACCTGGCGACCGACAACGAGGCAGCCGAGGTCGGGGCTGCGGTGGTCGAGAGTGGCCGAGCCGCCGTCAGGCAGCTCGGCATCAGGCTGGGCGGCGTCGATGTGTTCACCACGGACCCGTCTCGGCCGCTCGACGCGACAGACGGCGTCATCCTGGAGGTCAACACGACGCCCGGGTTCTACTACCACTACCGGTGTGTCGGAGATCGGGGGGACGTCGCGATCCCGATCCTGGCCGCACTCCTGGACTTGTCGTCAGGGCCGCGAGCGAGACCGCTTGGGCTGGGAGGACGAAGCCGCTCGACGCGCTGACAACGCATCGCCGACGATCGTCGTTTGACGTGCTGGACGTTGTGGCCGATCATCCCTGTCGCCTCCGGCTCGCCGGTGCGTTCAAGCACAAAGACCCTCGGGGCACATGACGGGGACCCAACTGGACCTTCGGCGCCAACTGGCCATCGCCCTGAGAAGCCTTCCCCTCCTGCTGGCGAGCATGGTGCTGGGCGGCGGGGCCGCGCTCTTCGCCAGCACGGTGCAACCCCGCGTCTACGAGGCGCAGGCCACCCTGCTCGTGGGTGGGGCCCTGTCCGGGGCCACGGACTACAACGGGCTTCTCGCCTCGCAGCAGCTGTCCGCGACGTACGCGAGCGTTGCCACCACGCGCCCGGCCCTGGTCGAGGTCATTGCCGAGCTCGACCTCGACACCACCCCCGAGGAGCTCAGGAAGCGCGTTTCGGCCGCGGCAGCGCTGGACAGGACCCTCGTCACGATCACCGTCCGGGAAGGCGACCCCAGCAAGGCTGCGGATATCGCGAACGCCCTCGCTCAACAGCTGATCGCAGCATCTCCTGGGCTCCAGGGACAACAGGAGGACACGCAGAAGGCGGTCGAGGACGACCTTCGCGCCACCCAGGACCAGGTCCAGGCGACGCAGGCCGAGATCCAACGCCTCAACGCGCTTACGCAGCAGACGGCGGCCCAGCAGGCGACGTTGACCATCCTCGAGAGCAGGCTGATCAGCCTCCGCGCAACCCACGCCGACCTGCTGTCGTTCCTCTCGAAGAACGCGGCCAATCTCCTCAGCCTCGTCGACCCGGCCGTCCCACCGCTCGAGCCCGTGTCGCCGCGGCCGGTGCTCAACCTCGTGCTGGGGACCATGAGCGCCCTTCTCCTCGCGGCGGCGGTCGTCTATCTCGCGGCCTACCTGGACGACTCGGTGAGGACGGCCGAGGAGGTCCACGAGATAACGGGCCTGCCGACCCTCGGCGTGGTGTCGCGGATCAGGACCCCGAACCGCGACGTCGACTTCTACAAGCTGGTGACGCTGCTGCACCCGCGCTCCGCTGCGGCGGAGGCGTTCCGGCTGCTGCGGACCAACATCGAGTTCGCCTCGATCGACGCACCTGTCCGAAGCCTGGTGGTCACGAGCGCGATGCCGAACGAGGGCAAGACGGTGACGGCCGCCAACCTCGCGATCGCCTTCGCCCAGGCCGGCCGGCGTGTCCTGCTCATCGACGCGGACCTCCGAAAACCGTCGGTCCATCGCATGTTCGACTTCACGAACGACCACGGCCTCCTGACGCTGCTCAGCAGCGATGCCGTGAGCGTCGACGCGATCGCCCGGCCCACCGATCAGCAGAACCTGCGGGTGCTCACCAGCGGTCCCCTGCCGCCGAATCCGGCCGAGCTGCTCGGCTCGCGGCGCATGAAGACGGTGTTCGAACGGCTGCTGCACGATGCCGACCTGCTCGTGTTCGACTGCCCGCCCGCGCGTATCGTCGCCGACGCCATGGTCGTGAGCTCACTGGTCGACGGCACGTTGCTCGTCGTCGACGCGAAGCGCAGCCATCGCAACTCCGTCCGCCAGGGGCGCGAGGCGCTGGCCCGGGCCGGGGCGAATGTGCTCGGCGTCGTCCTCAACCGGGTCCAGGGCGAGAAGTCGGGGGCCTACGCCCGGTACTACGGCAAGGAGCCGGTCAACGCGGCTGGGCCTGGTGGCAGCCGGACGGAGCCGGACGCGGCCTCGCTCTCCCGACGCGTCTGACACTCGCGGCGTCCCGATGTCCACTGTGATC
>Ga0136621_1000930_pt1 | contig 11709 bp, 11 predicted proteins | sample AntDryUQ445A2306_FD_104673 | JGI IMG/M metagenome (GOLD analysis project Ga0136621, IMG submission 104673) | Polar desert sand microbial communities from Dry Valleys, Antarctica - metaG UQ445A (23.06) | ecosystem: Environmental > Terrestrial > Soil > Desert | place: Antarctica: Dry Valley...
AGTGGTATCGGGTTGTGGGAGATCAGGGAACAGCGAAGGTTCTTTACTCATGGTGCCAGGATCGCATATTCATGATCAATTGGCGATCCCCTGCAAACAATTTTTTCACAGCCTCTGAGAGTTGTTAGCGGCGACCACCCGCACGCGCGCGACCATTCCGGCTTCGTAGTGACCTGGAACGTGGCAACCGATTTCGAGCTCGCCCGCTTCGCCGAACTGCCAAACGAGGGTCTTCGCTACTCCGGGCTCGACGGTGATCGTATTCGGATCGTTGTGCACCATGTCGGGATCGCGCTTCATCATCTCCGCGTGCGTGCGCTGCTCTGTTGCATCGCCGATCGTGAACTCGTGGCGTAACTTCCCGTCGTTTTTTACCTCGAAGCGGATGGTTTCACCGGGCCTGACGGTAATCTCCGGCGGGTCGTAGCGCATCGTGTCGGAGGCGATTACTGCGATGCTCCGGTCGATGCGATCTGGATGTCCCGGTTGTCCTACCGCCCGGTTGCCGGCGCCATGCGCCGAATCGTGGTGGCCATGGTGGGTCGCTGCTTGCCCGTCATTAGCACCGCCGTGATCCGGATCGCCACCCGACGCCGTTTGGCCGGCGAGTAATCCAACTAAGAACATGAGGTGCAATTTCATTCGCTGTACTCCTAGGGTCTTTTTCGAAGGTCTAGCGCTGGCGCTGCTCCGACACACGATGAGTGAAAAAAGCGTGACCGCGGATGCAGTTAAATACCCGGATCGATCACGAGAGTCTTTGTGCCGAGGCTTGCTTCGATGCGTCTCGCGTTGGCTTCGGCTTCCGCCCGGCTGTCAAAGGGACCGGCTAAGACTCGGTGATAGCCCCCGTTAGCTACGGCTTGGGCAGGGATCGGCGGGCCTAGGTGCTCGATGATCGCGGATACGCGGCGGGCGGTATGCGGACTCTTGAAGCTTCCCGCCTGGACGTACCATGGGCGGCTTGGGACGGTGGCGGAGGCCGTCAGGATTGGTTGCGAAGCGGCCCGCGATACCGGAATGGCCGCGAGCGCGCCCTCAATATCGGGCTGATTGCGTTCGACCGGTAACGCTAGACCGCGGCCGAGATCGACCAGCTTGTCGATCCGCGGCCAATCGATAACACCGCGCTCGGACGCTGTCTTGTCCAGCCGGGTTCGCAGTTGTTCTTGGAAAGCGGCCGCGCTGCGCTTCGGGTCCAGGGGTTTATGCGCTTCGACATATAGGATTCCGTCGCGCCAACCCGCGAGATACGGCTGGTTCACGATCCGCACCGGGGTACCGATCGGTATTTCTTTGAATAGGGTATCAATGTCTTCGGGGAACAGTTGAATGCAGCCGTGGCTTACGCGCATACCGATTCCGGCGGGTTTATTCGTCCCGTGAATCAGATAACTCTCAAACCCAAGCCGCAGGGCGAACTCACCCAATGGATTGTCCGGCCCGGGCGGTACCACCGCGGGCAAAGGATCGCCCTTCGCCGCGTGTTCGGCGCGAATCGATGCGGGGACGTGCCAACTCGGTTTGGCGACTTTGCGTACAACGGTCGTCGCGCCTTGCGGGGTGGGCCAGTCCTCACGTCCGATACCGATGGGATGGGTGATGACGATCCGCGGCTCCGCGGGTTTGCGCTTCGGAAAGAAAAACAAACGCATGGCCGAAAGATTAAGCACGACGCCTTCGCGCGGGACGTCGGGCAGAATATGGCGCGCGGGTAAGATCACATGCGTACCTTCCTTCGGAAGCCAAGGATCGACGCCTGGGTTGGCATCGCGGAGCTCGTTGTATCCGAGATCGTACTTTCGCGCGAGATCGACAAAGGTATCTTCTTCACGTGCGGTAATGACATACAATTCCCCGATGACGTCAGAGTCGTCCGCCAGGATAAAGGTATCTTGACGCGACGGCGGCTCGGGGGCGGCCGGAGTTTGCTGTTGCGCAACGTCCGGCGGCGCAGGGGGGTCACGGATTTCGCCAAGCAGGCTGTCAATTGAAATGCGTGACAGATTTTGGCAGGCGCTCAGGGTAAAGACGAGCGTCAGGAGCACGAAACCGCGCTTAATGAAGGCCGTGATCATGGTTCGCCGTGCCTGGTGGCTACTTCGCCAAAGTCGCATAGTTCTGATATTGTCCTCGTAACATTATATCCGAACTCAGCGGGGGGATAGGAGTAACGTGTTTGAGCTCATCACAGCGGGTGGCTGGATGATGGCGCCCATCATCGCGTGCTCGGTGGTCGCGCTCGCGATCGTGGCTGAGCGTTTGTGGACCTTGCAGACAAAACGCGTGACCCCGCCGAACCTGGTCGCGCAGGTGTGGCAATGGTTTAAGCACGGTCATTTGGATGCAAAGCGTATCCAGAGCTTAAAGAAGCATTCGCCCCTTGGGCGTATCCTTGCGGCGGGCCTCATGCAATTGCGCTATGACCGGCAAGTAATGAAAGAAAGCATAGAAGACGTAGGCCGCCACGTCGTGCATGAATTGGAACGTTATCTCAATACGCTTGGCACCATCGCCACCGTGAGTCCGTTGCTCGGCTTGCTGGGCACGGTGACCGGTATGATCCGGGCGTTTTCGGCCATCAGCGAGCACGGTGTGAGCGATCCGGGTGTAGTCTCCGCCGGCATCGCCGAAGCGTTGATCACCACCGCGGCCGGGTTGATCGTGGCGATCCCGGCACTGATGGCTTACCGGTATTTGCGCGGGAAAGTCGATGCGCTCGTCATCACCATGGAGCAAGAGGCATTGAAGCTCGTCGAGGTTATCCATGGCGATCGGGAAGGCGCCGATCTCCATTACCTGGGGATGGGGCGATGAAGCTGAAACGTCTGCGCCAAGATGACGTTGAAATTAATCTCATCTCGTTAATCGATGTACTGCTTTTTCTTGTGATTTTCTTCATGGTGTCGACGACCTTTGTGGCGAAATCTCAACTATCGTTAATTTTACCCGAGGCAGCGACCAACGAGGAGAGTAATCGCGAGAAAGCGATCGAGGTGACCTTAGACGCCGACGGTCACTGTAATGTAAACGGAGAGCCTTTGGTCGATGCCAAGCTCGCCACGATCGAGCAAGCGCTTGGCACAGCCGCGAAAGGCATGAATAACCCGACCATCGTCATCAGCGCGGATGCCAAGGCCACGCATCAAGCGGTGGTGACGGTTCTGGATGCGGCGCGCCGCTTGCGCCTCCTCAACATTTCGATTGCTATCCAAGAACCCGATGAGCCGTGAGGGTCGAATTTGATTGCGTGGCGCCGGCGCGCTGATCACACCTTAAGCCAGGGATCGTGTTGTCACCCCTGCTAGTTTACTGTGACGCATCGAGTAGCTGAAGTAGACGACCAATCCCGCGATCAACCACACCCCGAAGGCTTGCCAGGTTTCAACCCGCAGGCTGGCCATAAGCCAAAGGCAAAAGCCGATACCGAGCAGGGGGATAATGGGGCCAAAGGGCGTGCGAAATCCTCGCGCCATGTCCGGGTGCGTGCGGCGCAATGTGATGACACCGGCGCACACTACCACGAACGCGCCCAAGGTGCCGATGTTCGTTAGTTCCGCGAGCCGGTCGAGCGGCAGGAAGCCGGCCAGGCCGCACATGATCACGCCTATCATGACGATGACGCGCACCGGGCTCCTGGTCCGCTCGCTGACGTGCGAGAAGAAGGGCGGCAGCAGTCCATCGCGCGAGATCGCAAACAGGATCCGCGTGATGGCGAAATAGAGCACCAGCATGACCGTGGTGAGGCCGGCGATGGCGCCGAACGCAATGAGACCGGCTGCCCACTCTTCGCCAACCTTGAGCAGCGCACTGGCCACCGGCGAGGCGGTCTTGAGCTCGGCATAGGGCACGATGCCGGTCAACACCCCGGATACGGCAATGTACAGCACGGTGCAAACCGCGAGCGAGGCGATGATACCGATGGGCAAATCGCGCTGCGGGTTCTCGCACTCCTCGGCGGCCGTCGATACCGCGTCAAAACCGATATAGGCGAAGAAAATGGTGGCCGCGCCGGTCAGCACACCCGGCCATCCGAAGTGCGTGGTCCCGTCGGGATCGGTGACCGGCGCGGGGATGAACGGGCTCCAGTTGGATGGCTCAAGGTGACCGATCGCAACCGCGAGAAATAACAGGATGGCCGCGACCTTCACGAATACCATCGCCGCGTTGAACTGGGCGCTGATCTTAGCGCCCCTGGCGAGCAGCACGCCGAGCGTGGCGACAATGGCGAGCGCCGGCAAGTTGACGATCCCGGTTCCCCCGCCGCTGGTCTTCTCCCACGGACCATGCAGCAGAGCTTCCACGAGACCGGCGCCGAATAACACCTGCAGCCCGCTGTTAAAATACCCCGACCAACCGACCGCGACGGTGGAAATCGCGACCGTATACTCGAGGATCAGCATCCATCCGATGACCCAAGCAGGGAACTCCCCGAGCCCGGCATAACCGTAAGCGTAAGCCGAGCCGGCGCCGCCGACGCTAGAGGCAAGCTCGGCGTAGGCGAGTGCCGCGCAGGTGCAGGCGATCCCGGCGATCACGAACGATAGAACGATAGCCGGCCCGGCGTCGGTGGCCGCGGCCCGTCCGGTCAGCACGAAGATGCCGGCGCCAATGATGGCGCCGATACCGAGCAAGGTGAGATCGAACGCGGTAAGACATCGCTTGAGACCGCTATCGGTAAAGTCGTGTACGGTCGTCGGTTTGGTACGAAAAAGCTGGTTCATGTTCTAATCTCCGGCGTAACAACGAGCGGGCCTGGGTAATATCACACAGTGTCGATTCAAGTATCGCAATTGTACGTTACCCGCTAGAGCTAGGACATCGTGATACTGGCCGGTAACATGGATAACCGTATACTATTGCCTGCTGTCGAAGCCTTGCGGTAACGTCATCGCCTAGACCAATGCGTGCGCCCGTAGCTCAGCTGGATAGAGTACCTGGCTTCGAACCAGGTGGTCGGGGGTTCGAGTCCCTCCGGGCGCGCCATAAAATCAATTAGTTAGCGCGCTTTGATCAAAACGGCATTAATAGATTTCGTCCCGCAAGAAAATTTCGTTCTGCAAAATGAATTACATTCGCCCAGTAAGTTACAAAGCCGAGTACCTTAGCTAGGGAAACGAAATGCTCGGCCTGAACGGCTGGGCTGTTTTTCTAAAACGCAGTTGCACGAGGCTGTCTGCACACTGACGTTATTGATTAGCGCGAGTTGGTGTACGCGTAGAAAGAAAATAGCGTACAACAGTGATTGCGTGTCCTGTGCTCCGTGGACTGTACCATGACTATCAGCTGATGCCAGCCGCCCTATGAGTTCGGAAGATAATTACGCAGGACAGGGGGACTGCGCCGCCTAGGTCATAGAATTCGCCACCGCGCCTTGCAGAGCCAGGCCGCGTGCCCCCCCGGCTATGCCGAACTTCCCAGCGCAGGCACTACCGAAGGTCAGCACCCGGCGCCACGCGAGGGGGCGCCTTAGCGATGGCCGGTCAGCCGCATGAGCAGCACCACGCCTAGACCCCAGACGGCGTTGAGCAGCAATGCGCCGACGATCAGCTTGGGGTCGAAGCCGCCCGCCACCTGCATTCCCTTCACCGGCATCACCAAGAACAACGCCACCGCGCTCGGCAGAAGCGCGCCCCACAGCGCCGCCCAGCCCCAACGCCGGGCGCCGACATGCTTGCGCACGATCAGCCACAGCACGACTCCCCAGAGGCCGCCCCAGAACGCCAGTGAAATCACTGCCGGCACCCCGAGCGGTGGCACCGGCGCCAGGCTCCAGGCGGCGCGCGGGAATGCACCGCCCACGTACAATAGCTGCAGCAGGCCCTGGTGGAACAGCAAGGTGGACACGAAACCGGCGACAAACGCCTTGACGTGGACAAGCATTGCGGACCCTCCGCGGCGCGGGATGCTCGCCGCATGTTACTCCAAGCATGGTGCCGGCGCTTCTGCGCCCCGGCCCGGCAGAACGTGTTCGGGATCGAACTCGGCGGTTTTGCCGGGGAAACAATCGTAAGGAGATAAGTATGAAGAACGCTTTGTGTTGAAAGGCTGAAGAACGTACAAGGCACACGGCCATGCTCAGGAAAGTTAGGTGGTTCGTGTTCTTTTCCATATTCCCGACCTCAAGGGAGGTGACCGAGCTATATTCCGATTTAATGGGATGGTCGCCCCTCGGTAAGACGGCGGGAATTCGGTGCCTGCCAGACGGTCCCATGGGGCTCAACAATCGCGACCCACCAGCCGCGCACCGGGGTCGCGGGCGCGTACTGCACTGCAGTTGACAGGAATCGCTCAAGGCATTCGCGGGCGCTTTGCCACAACTGTTGTCGGCTATCCTGCTGCGAGATCTTCCACAGGACGGTGATGAATATCCACTAGCAAATCGACCCGTTCCTCCTCCTGCAACACGATGGGAAAAATGCTTCTGTCCTGGAAGAACTCGCCAGAGAATATGGCATAGTTGTTCCACGCGACGAACCAGCTATCGACACTACTAGGCCGTCGTCCATTGTTATAAAGCCGAAACTGAGCGAGTTGTCGGTCGCCGCTCCGGGTCGGATTGCACGTAACATAAAAATCCTCAAATCCCGCCACGACGACGACTAAGGCCGAGGTCTTATCAAGCCCCCGAACACGACCGTCCAGCTATCCGGACATCGTACTCCGCCGTCAGCGTGACGCCGTCGTGCCGGATCCAACATAGGCAACCCGCCAGACGACGTTCCCGCCGTCGTCCGCGACGAGCAGCGAGCCGTCCGGCAATACGGCGAGCCCGACTGGGCGTCCGTACACTTCGGACTTCGCCTCGTCGGCGATGAAACCCGTCAGGAAGTCCTCCGCTGGGCCGCTGGTTCGACCAGCCTGGAAGGGCACGAAGATTACCTTGTAGCCCGCGAGCCGCGAGCGGTTCCAGGAACCGTGCTGGCCGATGAAGGCGCCGCCGCGGTAACGTTGCGGGAAAGCGTTGGCAGCATGGTAGAACGTGAGTCCCAGCGACGCCGTGTGCGCGCCGATGGCGAGGTCGGGGACCACCGCCTTCGCTACCAGATCCGGCCGCTCGCCTTTCTTGCGCGGGTCCTCGTTCTGCCCGAAGTAGGAGTACGGCCAGCCATAGAACGCTCCCTCCTGGACGCTGGTCAAGTAGTCGGGCACCAGATCGTCGCCGAGCTCGTCGCGCTCGTTAACGACCGTCCATAGCGTCCGAGTCCCCGCTGCCCAGTCCATGCCGTTAGGGTTGCGCAGGCCACTCGCGAAAATGCGCATGTCGCTCCCGTCGGGCCCCACCTCCAGGATCGCTGCCCGCCGCGGCTCCTTCGCGTCCAGGCCCTCCTCGTCCACGTTCGTCTGGGAACCCACGGATACATAGAGCTTGGAACCATCGGGGCTCGCGACGACGTTGCGGGTCCAGTGGTTATTGTAGCCACCCGCGGGGAGGTCCAGGACCTTCTCCCCCTTCACCGTGATCTTCGTCTGGCCCTCGTGGTAGGGGAAGCGTATCAGTGCGTCGGTGTTGGCGACATAGAGCCAATCGCGGAGAAGCAGCATCCCGAAAGGCTGGTTCAGGCGGGCCAGGAAAGTCTCGTTCACCTCCGGCTTGCCATCGCCGTTTGCATCGCGCACTAGCGTGATGCGGTTGGCCGAGGACCCCATGAGGCCTGCATCCTCGATCGCCTTGCGCACTGGCCGGGGCATCTCGCCGCCCAGCTTCTCCGTATTCGACTCGGCCACCAGCAGGTCGCCGTTCGGTAGCACGTAGAGCCAGCGGGGATGATCAAGTCCGTCTGCGTAAACGGATACCTGAAAGCCCGCCGGCGCCGCCGGGGTCTTTCCTTCCGGCCAGCCGATGATCTTGGGGAATCTCGTCGCCGACGGAGTGTGGAAGGGTGAGGGGAGGGCCGGGGACTTGGCGGAGGGCGAGGGCGCCGAGCCACGTGCGGCGACACGGGCCTCGATCGTCGTGGTGTTGGATACCGGCGCGCCGGCCTCCTTCTCCGCAGCCGGCGCGCAGCCGAGAAGGAATGCCAGCGCTGCCGTGAGCGTGAGAGCAAGCAGCGGGAACGGCAAGGAAAACAGGGAACGCGAAGATCGTAACGTGCGGATGGACATGACGGCGGTCCTCGTGCCAATCACATGCACCTGATTGCCTATCTGCAAGAGACGTTCAGTCAACACTTTGCCGATATAGCCCGATGCTCCCATGCCTGGATAGATGTGTCTTGTCTGTATCATCGATGTTCTCCTCTCCTCACTAACCGCACATGGGATCCCATGCCCAAGGAAGGTCCCTTCCGGGATAAGGAACGGGAAAAGTAGCCTGCCTTTTCTGCCGTTGCAGCGAGCGTCCTTGCCTCATAGCTGAAAAGCCTGACCCCGTTTTCGTTTCTGTGTCATTGGAGTTGTGCTTTCTGCTCTCGCGGTCGCAACGTCATCCGTAGCTTTGCTAGTTCACGATCACCGCGCGGACATGTTCGGTGCCGTCGCGGGGCGCGTCTATGGGGCACTCCAACGGGACCGTTTCACGCGCGTGCCGCACTGATCCGAGAACGACAGCATATGTGGGTCGTGCGGCTCATTATAGCCGCACTCTCGGTATCGTCATACTACATCCAGTGCAGGGCGAAAGCAGTTTGTGGGGCTGACACCCGAGCATCCTCGATATCGAGGAGATTAAGACCGTACTGTTTGTGCCTTGCTCGCATCCTTTCGTAGAGAGAGCAATCCGTACGGTCCGGAAAGAGCTGCTCCCTGTTCTGGAACCAGCTTGATCTGGAGCGAAAGCTATCCCGATTTCTTCTCTATTACAACGGCTACCGCGTCATGGTGGCATCGAGGGTGTCACGCCAGAGGGCGAGGCAGCAGTAGCAGACGGCCGTCACTACCATTGAACACGTCTAGATATCGCATTGTCATGGTCTATTCAAAACACCTGTGGCGGCCTAGACTTGGATTTCGGCTAATAGCAGAGCGCGTTCACGCCAATGCTGATGTCCGAGGAGCTAAACACCATGCCAGAGAAAAAGACTATCGAGCGAGCCAAGCAGGCTAAGCGCCAAGGGAAAGCCCCGACCACGCAAGCCGGCGAGTTTGTGCGCGAGGAAATGCATCACATCCGTGCAGGCAAACACGGGGCGCGATCGACTAAGCAAGCCATCGCCATCGGTCTATCCAAAGCCCGCCGCGCCGGGGTCGATCTTCCGCCGCCGAAGAAGGGTAAGACCTCCGAGAAGACGCGCCGCAGCGCCGAGCGCGCTTATGAGGCGGGCCAAAAGGGCAATGCGCAGCCCTCCCGCATTCGCTCGCGAGCGACGGAAAAGGCGCTCAAGCGTGAGGGCCGGGCTGCGGCTTCATCAAGGGCGCTCTCCGAGCAGGCACATTCGGCGGCCAGCCAGCGCACGCCCGGCGAGCGCTCGGCGGCGGCTCGAAAAGCAGCGCAAACAAAGGGGCCCAAGGACCGTTCCACTGCCGCCCGCAAAGCCGCCCGCACTCGCAAGAAGTCTGAAAAATAATCGCGGAGCGAAGTTACTCGCGCTAAAAAGGCTTTTCCGACCAGGACCGTCTCTGTGCTCACGCCTCCTCTACAGGGAGCACAGTGAGGAAACAAGATGGCTATAGAGCTGCTGCAATTCGGGCTGATAACCTTGTGACGCTGCTCGTGGTAGTCGATCCCTTCAGCGTCGCGCCGGTCGCGAGTAACCGCGGCCGGGGAACCAGCACAGCCAGGCGTTACATGAATTCGAGTGGCGCTAATCTCGATCTGGACTATCGTGTCGTGTCACGACTCGGCAGCAACCATATGATGGAGCTCCAGTAAAGATCATCGCCCAATTGGTTGGCGTCTCAGATAGCCCAGATGAAGCGTCCCAGACAAGGCGTTTCCCTGGAAATGCTCCTCTCAAGATCCTTCCTACCCCGGCTGCGCGGAAACATGTTGTGGGTACAATTGGCAAAGGTCCTGGCGACGCTTGAATAGGATATCGGTCGAGTATTCGCTTCGAGCGCTCACCCAGTAGTACTGGCGGTCATGGAGAATATCCTGCATCTGCGGATTGACCCGGCTCGAGGTCTGCTCGGCGCTCGACGCCGTCGTCGAGCGGATTTCCGAGTCTACGACAAATCTGGAGGATGCTGTTCGGATATCCGGCAATTTGGCCTGATCTATCTACTGGTATGCGGTCGTTTGAAACTTCGGGACACCTAAGCTCGACATTGCATGGGCAGAGCGGCTTTGCCATCCTGCAGCCATGCAAACCCAAAGAAATGCCAACGCCAATCCTACGACCATCGACTCCGAACACTCTTCCACATGACGGGTGATCGCGAACTAATAGTACGGCGTACCAAGGTCGACGCTGCACGGCTGGTCCGAACAACGACACCAGCACTTCGGCCCGATGGATGGTCCGGAAAGTCCCCGATCCTAGTCCTAGCACTCGCGTGCTTGACACCCCACAGACCAACACTTACGCTTCGCGTCCACGAAAAGCGGCCGTTTAAAATTCCTATACCCAAGAGACTGGCAGGAATATAATCGCCAGTAGAGCGAGCGCGCAGACAAGGATTGGGAGAAGGCGATGACACAGCATCATTTAGTGGCGATCCAAAAATGATCACAGGCTTATTCAGAGACAGCGAGAGTGTCGAGCGGGCGTACGAGGTAGTCTCTCAGCGCGGCTATGGCACAGGGGACATCAACGTGGTCATGTCCGATGACACTCGTAAACGATACTTCTCGGACGATCGTCAAATCGATACTGAACTGGGCCGCAAAGTAGCAGAGGGTGGCGAACTCGGCGGACCCATGGGAGGAACAATTGGCACCATCATCCCGGCCATCATCGCCGTGGGTGTCGTGGCGCTTCCCGGCTTGGGCTTGATTCTCGCGGGGCCGGTAGCTGTCGCACTGGCGGCCGCTGGCGCGGCTGGCCTGACGTTTGGCCTTATTGGAGCGCTTAGCGATTGGGGCATCCCGGAAGAGCGTGCCAAACAGTATGAAACTGGCATCCACGACGGCGGCATTCTGATGGGAGTGACGCCACGCTCCGATGAGGACGCTCGGCATTTCGAGCAGCAGTGGGAGGCTATTGGCGGACAGCATTTGCATTCATAAACGCGACCTGTTACCCCGCGCGCTCTCGTCACCGCCTGGTCGCCCAAGCGCACGGAGGCAGGCGGGTGCAGGATTGCGATAACGTGACTTGTCCGCGCCCGATGCGCCACACAGAGGGGAACGCCATGAAGCGTCAGTGGGCAGGACGGCGGCCGTCCGTTAGCAAGCTCGCGGAGACGCGCGGCCAGCTGCTGTACGAATGGCGCCACCTGAAATCGAAGCTGCGCCGGCGCGCGCCCGAGCGGTACCGCAGCTATCGGGCCCTCGAGCGGCCGCACCCGCACCCCCTGTTCCGCATCGTCCCCGGCAAAGTCAGGGACTGGGAAGGGATGGAGCGCTAGCCGCGTTTTTCACGCAGCGGCATCAGCCAGGCGAGCGTCGCGAGCTGCAGGATTCACACATATACTCATCCGTCGCCACGGTGGATGCCGAGCTGCCGAACGCTTGGTAGGTTGGTCGCGTGCTCAGGCAGGTGCACGGCTCGCGCGGCGTGCCTCGCGAACGTGTAGGGCCCGAACCATCGCAGAGGAGGTTTGCGTGCAGGTACTCGTCGTTCGTCACGCCATCGCCGAGCAGCAAGAGGAGTTCGCGCGCACCGGAAA
>Ga0136621_1000932_pt1 | contig 11699 bp, 14 predicted proteins | sample AntDryUQ445A2306_FD_104673 | JGI IMG/M metagenome (GOLD analysis project Ga0136621, IMG submission 104673) | Polar desert sand microbial communities from Dry Valleys, Antarctica - metaG UQ445A (23.06) | ecosystem: Environmental > Terrestrial > Soil > Desert | place: Antarctica: Dry Valley...
GCGGTCCAGTAGCGCCTCGAACCAGGCCAGCAAGCGCCGGCCTAGTACCTGAGTGGTTGTCCAACCCAAGAAATAAAGCACCACCAGGGTGAGCGCCACGGCACTTAGGTATTCCACCCAGGGGGTAAACAACCATTCCGCAAACCCGGGCGAGACGCGATGCATGACCGTGTAAAACGCCGACGCGCCGGGTTGCCCCAAGTGAAACAAAGTATGGAACAGGAATTCAAACACCAGCCAGGTCACCAGAGCCGGTGTCAATATCAGCGCGCCGGCGAGGATATATCTCGGCGCGTGGCGCAGGTCGATTTTGTGTTTTTCCTTGCTCATCGGATGATCTCGGAATCGATATTGTAATGGGGACTATGAGGCTATCATCAGGTTGCAATCGGGGTGTGCGCCCGATGGCCATTGCAGTACGGTCATTGCCTGAGTAAATCGAGCAGGTCGATCACCGCGGAGTCGGCCCGCGAAATATACGAAGCCAACACCAGCGAATGATTGGCTACCACTCCGTATCCGGTCCCGTTTAGGACAATGGGACTCCACATACGTCTTTCGGCCTGGTCGAGCTTGCGTATGATTTGCTTGAAGCTCACCATGGCCTTCCTGTCATGCAAGACCGGCGCGAAATCGATCTGAATGGCTTGCATGAAATGCAGTAGCGCCCAAGTCGCACCCCGTGCCTCGTAAAACACATCGTCGATATGTAACCACGGGGTTTTATAAGCGACTGGGCTGACTTGCGGGGCGGCTTTATCCGTCAGGGCCCAGATCGCATAGGTATCGAGGTCCTCTATACCGACGCTCGCGCTCAGCCGATGCGCCAGGTCGCCGAGGCGCTTGGCCACCAACTCCAACAGGGAGCGGAGATTATCGTTACGCACGAAGAACCGGGCATCTCCGTTCTCGAGCCTCACGAGGTAGCGTTTCAAGGCCTCGATCCCCTCCCGGTATTGGCTTTCCGTGGTCGGGAAGATCCACGATTCATTGTTGAAATGAAACTGCGGATCGGCGGTTGCTAAATCGCGGTCTTCCTTCGACTGCGACTGTGAACGCCCGAAATCGTTGCGCAGCACCCGTGCGAAATCCCGCACTTGCACCCATGCGCCGAACTCCCAATGGGGCATGTTATCGAGCCATAGCGAGACCGGGTTTATATCGTTGGAGAGGAAACCGCCTCTCTTCTCGAGCAGGGTACTGGCCACTTCGATCAAGGTAGCCGTGGTCACGGCGCCCGGGACGAGCTTTTTCGGGTCCTCCCCCGACTGCCGCAAGGCGACTTCCCGGACGTCGAAGGCGTCTGGCCGGATGCTCCAATAGATTGCCAGCCCAAAAAACACCGCCGCGGCCACCGCGAGCGGCATAACGAGGCGCCTCAACAGGCGGCGCACCCTTTGCGAGGCGGTCTGTATTGTGTGAGAAACCATTGGCCATCTTTAGTATAACTTCAAACATGCAGTTGCCTCCATCGTATTTATTAAGCCGCACGACGCCCGGGCGCGACTACCCCCGTTCGATATGCGTGGTCTTTTGGCCGCTTCAACCGGTCTCGTCCACCTTCACATCGTCATGATCGTCGGGCGGGTTCATCTTTTGATGCGTTCCTTTTGTCTCTTACGTAGAGGATCGCAAAGGCGATCACCCCCACTGCGGCCAATAAGGCCAATATGAAATGCCACTCCAACATGATCCGTCCTCCGTTACTCAAATAGGTTTCTTCGCTAACGACGGCTGATACGATCAAGTCATGTGTAAATGCGTTAGCCACCTCGATACAGCAGGTAGTATGGCCGTCTGAGCGGCGTTAAGGTATCCGGCAAACGATGGACGTGGACACACCGTGAAAGCGGGAGAGCCACCCGCCTCTTGCGATAGGGCAACACCTGCCACTTTATGGGCAGCCGATCGCGAGGCTCTAGCCCAATCGCCGCTCTGGAGTACCAGAAAAAACGACCGATCGTAAATATCAAAACGACGCTCAGATAATCGACAACGTTCATCATCGTGGTAGCTCGTATGTTTACATTCGTGCAGGGTGTTTCCCACTGCTGAGAGGTTGGGTTTTTGGGGCGGCGTTCAGCGCGGCTGAGTCCCGCCGATGTGCTCTTCGGTGTCCGGCGCTTGACGCTCGCGGTTGACCCACTTGTATAGCCCGAACGTTACGACGCCGAAGATCGAGCAAAAAATTACTGCTCCCACCGCTGCTCCCGCCGGGGTAGCGTACAGTGTTGATACATAACCCATGAAGTCGAACATGATAGTGTCTCCTTTAATGGTAAGTTATACTTAACTCCGAAGCTCTCGCGTGACCATTCGAGCTCCGTTGATGCAAAGTATGGCCGTCTGAGCAGCGTTAAGGTATCCGGTGAAAGTTGGATGTAACAACACCACTAACGTGGGACAGCAAGTTACCTATTACAGGAGGGTGGCGGCTAGCCCATTAGAGGTAGGCGCCTACCCTGGGCGCACTTCTTAGGCACCGAGGATCAGGCTGGATAAAGTGAAGCCGATCTGACAACCTGCGATGTACCGACGTGCATGCGGGTGACCTGCCTCGGCCATCTGGCGGATGCGACTGCGGCGGACGCTGACCGCAGCGAACTCAGGTGCCACATAGAGAGCATTAACCCCGATCAGGAAAATAATAACCCCCCGGGTGCATAGGTTCCCAGTGTCGCTATATGCGGCAATGCATCACGTTGAAGTTGCTCGGGGCCGCAGCGCAATGATGCTTGGATAGACGGAAAAGCATACCCGAATCACTGTGTTGACGTTTTGCATTGGCAATTCAGTTACCGTGCGCGACTCGACAGGCTTGGTCGGCGTGATCGGTTCGAGGTCATCGTCTAAGTTCTTGCGGCCGAGACTAATCTGCGACATGTCACATCTCCTTAACGCGGGCTCACAAGGGAACGGCCCTTCCGCAAAGACGGCGGCGCCGCCGAGACCGGCGGCTTCATTTGTGCCACCTCCTAATGATGGGTTCCGACGCGGGTCACACTAGTGGCAGCAGTTAGATACATCGGTCCCTCATTACGATGGACAGTATGACCCTATGAGTAGGCCGAGGGTATCCGGTGAAAGTTGGATTTCAAAACACGGCTAAAGCAAGAGAGCAATCCCTCTCTTGCGGTGGGGCAACGACTACAGAGAGAGCGAAGATCCACTACCTTAAGGGATTTATTCCACGCATCTCAAATCAGACTACCGTACTCGTACGCGCGACCCCCGCGCGATGCAGGTCTTAGCTGCCCTGCCACTATTATGAAACTTCGGGCCTATCGGCGGTCTGCTCTTGCACCCACTCCCGCCACACAGCCACAAGGACCGCGAAGATGACCGGGCCCAGGAAAAGCCCGATGAGACCGAAGGCGGCGAGACCGCCCAGCACCCCAAACGTCACGAGCAGAAAGGGAATGCGGGTAGCACCGCTGATCACCATGGGACGAACCAGGTTATCGACCCAGCTTACCACGAGGGCGCCCCAGAGCAGGAGTCCCAACCCAGGCCAGGTTTGACCTGTGAGCAGTAGCCAGACGCCGAGGGGAGCCCATACCAACGGGGCTCCAAACGGAATCAGCGCAAGCAGGACAGTCAAAATACCGAGCAACACTGGGGCCTGTAACCCGACCGCCCAGTAGCCGATACCGGCGAACATGCCTTGGGCCAATGCCGCGAGTACCAAGCCATAGACTACTGCTTTCGTAGTATCGCCAATCGCAAGGAGATAGACGTTCACCCGTTGCCCCAGGAGGCGCTCTAACACCTGCCGCACCTCGCGAAGGAATCCTTCCCCATCCCGATAGAAGAAAAAAACAGTAAATAGAGCGAAAAGCAGCTTTATGGCATTACGCCCCACGTCCCCGACGATGTTGGCCAACTCCCCTTGGAAGCGTTTCACCCACTCAAGCATTTGCCCCTTGATCGCCTCGGGATCACCGGCGAGTTTGTCCATCAGTCGCTGCCACCATTCGCTCAACCATGGAATTCGGTCAATGAATACCGGAGGTGAAGGCGGTCCCTGGTGCAGGTAGGAGGTCATCGCGTGGTACGCTGTCGTCAGTTCATCCCGCAACTCGGCAAGTAGCCAGAGCAAGGGCAGTGCGAAGGCCATGAACAAAAACAAGGTCATCACGAGTGCGCCGATGTTCGCTCGTCCGCGCAGCAGCAACCGCAGGCGGCAATAGAGCGGCCATGTGACATAGACGAGGATCCCGGCCCAGACCACGGGCACTAGAAATCGGTGCAGAGTGACGTAGCTTAGGAGAAGCAGCCCGCCCAGAAAAACCCCAAAGAGAATGCGGCGCTCCCAAGCGGAGGCGATTCGCCCGAGGCTGCTCTTCTGCACCGGTCTCTCCGCGCCGGTGCGAATCACTTTCGGATGGTGTCCTGGTCGGGCCCAGGGGCGATGTAAGGGGCGCGCGCCACGAGCACTTTATCGATGCGCGGGCCATCCATGTCCATGACTTCGAAGTAAAACCCCTCCCACTCGAAGTGTTCACCGGACGTGGGAAGCCGCTCAAGTCGCGCGAGGATAAAGCCGGCGAGCGTGTAAAAATGCTCTTCGCCGGAGATTTCCTTAAGCCTCAAGAGGTCCTTGATGACATCGATATCCAGGTCACCGTCAAGTAACCACGAGCCGTCCGCGCGCTCGATGATCTGTGGCTCCGCTTGTATCCCCATTTCGGCGAGACCACCCAGGAGTATCTTCAATACATCGGTGGGCGTAACGATACCTTCCACGCTTCGCTGCGCATCGACCACTACCGCCAGATGGATCGGGGATTTCTTGAACATCTCCAAGAGCTGGATGGCGAGCATATTGCCGTGGACATAGAGGGGCTGACGTAGCATGCTTTTGATGTCCAACGCTTGACCGGCTAGGCAACGCTGCAGCAGATCCTTGGCCTGTACGATTCCGATCGGACGATCCAGGCCACCGCGCGTAACCAGCACTCGGGAATAGGGGGTCGCGCGGATTCGCCGCTCGATCTCCGCAGGATCATCCTCGATGCCGACCCAGGCAAGCTCGCGGCGCGGCGTCATCAGCGCCCGTACCCGCCAGTCCGCGAGCCGCATGACGCCTATGATCATCTCTTGCTCCTTGGGAGCGATCACGCCTTCCTCGACGCCTTCGGCGATGACCGCCTTGACCTCTTCGTCGGTCACGGCAATCTCGCGCATGCCGCGGCTAAGCAGATGCAATAGCAGGCGCGAGGAGCCCTGGAGCACATAGACCAGAGGAGCAACAATCCGAGATAAAAGTGCCATCGTCGGGGCTACGAGCATAGCGATGCGCTCGGCGTTCAAGAGGGCAAGCTGTTTCGGGACGAGCTCCCCGATGATCAGCGATGCGTAGGTGATGCCGGCGACGATGATAAGAATCGCAAGCTCCTCGCTCCAAGGGGCGAGGAGATCGGTCGTCTCCAAGTACGTTTCGAGCGGCGGTGCGAGTTCTTCGCCCCCGAAGACCCCGGCAAAGATCCCCACGAAGGTAATGCCAATCTGCACCGTGGAGAGAAAGCGAGCGGGCTGCTCGGCGAGCCTCAGCGCGACCTTAGCGCCGCGATGCCGTTGCTCGGCGAGGCTCTTCAGTCTCGGCTTGCGCGAGGAGACGATCGCGATCTCCGACATCGCAAAAAAGCCATTGAGCAGAACGAGTAAGAAGATGACGAGAATATCGATCGCGTAGATCATTTGGCTTCCCTCTAAGCAAAGACGGCGTCAAGCGCCGCGAAAACCGAGGCTCATCTGCTATGGGGGATGCGGCGTTAAAGTTGAATCCACCACAGATGATTCGTCATCCGCACCGACGCGCCGAGCAAGCAGGCTATTGATCCGCCATCCCTCCATGTCCGATACCTCGAAGCTCCAGCCGTGCGACTCGACGCGCTCGCCTACCGCAGGTATCCGGTCGAAGAGAAACACAACGAAACCGGCAAGCGTGTTGAAATCGCCATCCGGGAGCGTGCCTAGATCGAAGCGCTGCTGCGCGTCGTAAATGGACATTGCGCCATCGACGAGGAATGAGCCGTCCTCCAGCTCTTTCACCTCCGGCTCTGGGTGCTTTGCGCCCGGCAGATCGCCCGTAATCGCCTCGAGCAAATCGGTCTGTGTGACGATTCCGTGCAAGCCGCCATACTCATCGACCACCAGCACCATATCAACCGGCGCCCGTTTAAACATGTCGAGCGTATCGAGAATCGACGCGCCCTCGTGCACCGCTATGGGTTCCTGCACCGCGTGTATAAGGTTAAACTCTTTGTCATCGAGACAGAGCGCCAGGATGTCTTCCTTGCGTGCGACGCCGACCACATCGTCCACCGACCCGCGGCTCACCAGGAACTGACGATGCGCGCTATTGCGAACTTCGGCCAACACGGATTCCTTGGGATCGCCCGGATCGATCCAGGCGACTTCCGACCGCGGGGTCATGATCGTTTGCACCTGCCGGTCGGCGAGCGCGAGAACTTCGCGCACCATTGCTTTTTCTGCGGGCGCGAAAACCTGTTCCGTCGCTTCCTCCGGGATCACTGCGCTCACGTCTGCGCCTGCCGCAGCCGAGGCTGGTACGGGAACGCCCCCCAAGAGCCGCAACACCGCGTCCGCCGTGCGCTGCCGCAGCGGGTTCAAAGCGGCCCATTTTCTGCGATTTCGAAGTGCAACCTGGTTAAAAGCCTCGATCACCACCGAGAAGCCGATGGCTGCGTAGAGGTAGCCCTTAGGTATGTGATAGCCGAAGCCGTCGGCAACCAAGACAAAGCCCACCATCAGCAGAAATCCTAAACAGAGAATGACCAGCGCCGGATGTGCGTTCACGAAAGTGGTGAGCGGCTTGCTCGCGACGAGCATCACGATCATCGCGATCACGACCGCGGCCATCATGACGTAGATCTCGTCGACCATGCCGATGGCCGTGATGACCGAGTCGAGCGAGAACACTGCGTCGAGCACGACGATCTGCGCGACTACCGGCCAGAACCGGGAATGAGCGACGCCGTCCGCGTGCTCGGGTGGCCCGGCTTCAAGCCGGTCATGTATCTCTATCGTGGCCTTGATCAGCAGGAACACCCCACCAAGAACGAGGATGAGGTCGCGCCAAGAAATCTCCAGTGCAAATACAGTGAACAGCGGCGCCGTCAGCGACATGACCCAGGAAATACTGGCGAGCAACCCGAGACGCATGAGCAGCGCTAAGCTCAAACCGATGACCCGCGCTCGATCGCGCTGGTGCGGTGGCACCTTATCCGCCAGGATCGCGATGAAGATAAGATTGTCGATGCCGAGAATGATCTCCAGCACGACCAAGGTTAGAAGACCGACCCAGATTGTCGGATCGGTTAGCCACTCCATTACCTGACTCCTGTCCTGTGGCAGCGCTACTTCCGCCGGCGGCGCGGGGAGGGGCTCTACCCTCTCAGGCACCTGAATGGTGGCGACCTTTAAGGCTGGTGTGGGAACCTCCACTTCTTGGCTGAAGGCGTTGCTTAGGCGTTCGAATACGCCCGCCAGGTCCTCGGCTTTCGGGATCTGAAAATATTCCCCGGAGGTCTTCTCCGCCAACGCTTGACCCGGGGCGAAACCTTCGCCCAATACCACCGCGATGACCTTGATTCCTGCGCGAGCAGCGTTAGCTGCCAACTCCCCCTTCCATCTTGCTTCATAGGCCTTTTCTAAACGGACAAGGAGTGTCTTGTTTAGCTTTCCGTCGGCCGGTATCCCCCTCTGCTCCTGAAACTGGCGTATAGCGTCCCTTGTTTTTGGCCCCATAATCCCGTCGATCGGAGCCACCCCGTAACCCAGGGCGCGCAGGCGTGATTGCACTAGTCCCGTATCACTTGGGTCCAGAAGGTCACCGGTTAATACACCAGTCAATAAAATGATCGACTTCTCCGCCTCTCCTCGACCGTTGACCTCAAGCTCACGGATGGCCGGTTCCAGAGCTATCGCGATATCCGGGTATTTTCCGCGGTAATTGAGTTTTTGAAGGGCCTCGAGAAACTCTAGTCGGGACTCGTCCGTGACCGCGGTGAGCGGGACAGAGACAGTAGCAGAATGATCAAAGAGGACTATCGCTGCCCGCACATCGCCTCTAAGCTTCTCAACGAATCCACCGACCGCCGAGCTGGCCAGTCCCTTTGCATCCACCCTCTTCATGGTTGCAGAGTTATCCAGGACCAGGATCACGTCCCTTTCCTCGGCACTGGCGGCAGATACAAGCAACAGCAACAGTAATAAAAGCCAAACTGACAGTCTTCTAGCCATTATTCCGGCTTCTTCGCATAAGACTTAAATCCTACCTACCAGTGGTTGATACAGCTCATAAGGGGTTGACAAGCCAAAAAGTGTCCACAAAAAGACGCTCCTAGTACTGAATTCCACAAAGTAGGAGCATTCCTGTGGACAGTCAAATCACGGCTTTGTGTGACGATGTGTTGAAAGCCCTACCCTTGTGGCTATTCCGGTGCAGAACATCCCCACCCAAAATACGATTGGCCAAAACAGCATGCGCTTCAAAGCGGGTGGAGCGAGTTCTCAGTGGTGCAGTAGACGGCGACAGCAGAGCAACCGCGCCGCTTCTCGCGATTCGATGAGCGCCTGCGCGCGGTCTAGTTAACCGCTTCCCACAGGGTCCGAGCAGGTTAGTAAGACGAACGCGACCACCGTAACTACCGTGAGTAGAAAACAACACGACCACATCGTATAGCGCGCTCGTTGGGAATGCCTGTGCGAGGAGGAATACGATGGCTACCGCACTCGCGCCTAACAGTCTGAACGCCTGCGTGCGCTCGACCGCAGTGGGAGCGTACCACAGGCAAACGAAGCCCGCAATTATAGTGAGCAGCAACAAATCGAGCTCCTCTACACCGACGCCCGCGCTCAGCCGATGCGCCAGGTCGCCGAGCCGTTTGGCCACCAGCTCCAACCAGAAGCGCAGATTATCGATTCGAACGAAGAACCGGGCCTCGCCACGTTTGGGGTCGGCGCCCTCCCCCACGGCTCTTGCTCTCGTGCATCATGAAGCCGGCCACCGCGCATAGGAGGCTTCCGATGACGACGGAAAGGACGCCGTCCAGGTAGGGATTCTCCAAGTGATGGGCCAGGTAGATTCCGAGGAAGGCGACCATGATGCCGAGGAGCGCGGCCGCGTCCTCTTGGCGGCGGAATTGTGGACGTTGTCGGCCTTGGTCCGACAGGTGAGAAAGTGCGCCGTTGACGCTGGGTTTCCCCGTTTGGCTGAGGTGGGCAAAACCACGGTGTGGCGCATTCTGAATGAACAGAACATCAAGCCGCACCGGGTTCGCTACTATCTCGAAAAGCGCGATCCCGAGTTCGACCGAAAGATGAGGGAAGTGCTCCTGGTCTATCAGAAGGTTTCTCTGTATGCGGAGAGCACAGCGCAAGAGAGCGAAACACCGCCGGTCTACACGGTGAGCGTTGACGAGAAGCCCGGTGTACAGGCCATTGAGCTGACCGCCCCGGACCTTCCACCAATCCCCGGAGGAGGCATCGGTGGCGCGAGATTACGAGTATGTTCGCTTTGGTACCCTGTCCATCCTCGCAGCGCTCGATTTTCACACCGGGCAGATCATTGCCAAGGTGGAACGCACTAATAGGTCGATCTATCGGCTGGGCTCCCGCAAAGCCGCGATGCGCTCGTCTAGGGGTGGGTGCGACATGAACAGGCGCTTCAGGCCATGGCCAATCCCACCCGAGATCCCGAAGGCCGCCAACTGGTCGGGCAAGTGTGGCTGTTCATAGCGCTGCTTCAGCCGCTCCAATGCGGCGATCATCTTCTCCCGGCCGGCGAGTCTGGCCCCGCCCGCATCGGCGCGAAACTCGCGCTGGCGGCTAAACCACATGACAATGATGCTCGCCAGGATCCCCAACATGAGCTCGGCGACGATGGCGGTCACCCAGAATGCCGGCCCATGTCCCTGTTCCGTTTTGAACACCAGGCGATCGACCAGATGGCCTACGACGCGAGAGAGAAAGATCACAAAGGTGTTGACCACACCTTGGATCAAGGCCAGCGTGACCATATCGCCGTTGGCGATGTGGCTCACTTCATGTCCCAAGACCGCCTCGGCTTCGTCCCGGCTCATCGACTCGAGCAAGCCCGTGCTCACGGCCACTAACGCGTGATCGCGGCGCATGCCCGTGGCGAAGGCGTTCACATCCGGTGTATCGAAGATGGCCACTTCCGGCATCCCGATACCCGCCCGCTGTGCGTGCCCTCGGACGGTCTCCACCAACCAGCGCTCCCTCGCATGGGCAAGTTGCTCAATGACCTGCGCGCCGGTCAGACGCTTTGCGGTCCATTTGGAGATCGCAAGCGAGATCAGCGCGCCGCCAAATCCAAACACGCCGGCGAACACCAGCAAGGCGTTGAGATCGAGCCCCGTACCTTGCTCATCGAGGATACGCTCGACTCCCAAGAGTCGCAGCGCGATGCTGAGCACGAAAACGACCGCAAGGTTGGTGAGTAAGAACAGAAATATGCGTATCATATCCAAGCCTCTTCAGGTAATTATATACCGGTGTTTCGCACCGGTAATAATATACTGGTGCTTCGCACTTGCCAACGAATTCCGAGTACCGTGCATCACCTTTGTTTTTGATCGGTTCGCCCATTTGGCAAGCCTCCTTTGAACTGTGGCTTTAACCACACCCAGCCAGCGCCGCGCCCAGGCGAACTCAATCCCCAGGATCGTCAGACCGATCGGGATCACTATAAAGGCCGGGCCGGGGAGCACGATCATCACAATACCTAGTAGCAAGACCGTTGCTCCGACGACTCCCACCACGATTCGGCGTGCTAGCTTGTATGACTGCGAGATCATTAGTCGCACCGAGCGGATGCTCCTTGGCGTTCAAGGCGGTACAGCGTAAGCGACACCGCTCGAATTTCCTCGCGCCGATCCGGCACCTTCTCCTGTGTGCCCAGGCCTTCAATCGGAACTGGAGCCCGCCAATCGCTCCGCGCATCGCCCAAATTGCAAGCCAGCACCGTTATCAGCGATCCGGTTGCAGCGCTTACCCCATGGGGCAAGCGATTCGTAATTTTCAGACCTGTGCCCATTTCTCTTTCACCGTATTTGTATGCGTCAATACTCATGCTACCTCTAGCGAACGTGTCTCAACACGATATGAACTTTGAAGCTGCAACCCGGAGCAGAGCTAATTGAAACTTGTAACGATAGGCAGTATCGCCCGCGGAGCGGCTAAGAGCTATAAGGTGAAAGTTGGATCTCAAAGCACGGCTAAAGCAAGAGAGCAATCCCTCTCTTGCGGTGAGGCAACGACTACCTATTTAGAGAGAGAGGACAAGCGATCTTTCAGCAGCAGGCCGGTCCGCGACTAAAGCGTGATCAACCCACGTCGGCCGGCCACAGCTAAGGCCTCCGTCCGGCTGGTGGCATCGAGTTTTTCGAGAAGGTTCTTGACGTGCGTCTTGACGGTGCCTTCGCTGATCTCGCCGGGCTGCCACGTTTGGCGAAGGATCGTGACCGGGTGCATAGCTTAACGGCGTGGCCGTGGATAGTTAGTCTCAACTTGAACGTCCATTAGAATTAGAGCGATTGAATTGATTATCCTTAGTGTTTTCCCGGCGCCCGCCGCGCGGTTTAAACAAAAAACCCCCAAGAAAGGCCCCGCCGAGTCCGGCCGTCAGCACCATACCGACCGAGCCCAGA
>Ga0136621_1000933_pt1 | contig 11695 bp, 11 predicted proteins | sample AntDryUQ445A2306_FD_104673 | JGI IMG/M metagenome (GOLD analysis project Ga0136621, IMG submission 104673) | Polar desert sand microbial communities from Dry Valleys, Antarctica - metaG UQ445A (23.06) | ecosystem: Environmental > Terrestrial > Soil > Desert | place: Antarctica: Dry Valley...
AGCCCGATGCGCTGGAGCGGGCGGCCGGTCAGCGCCTCGAGTCGCTCGAGCGAGAGCGCGAGATGCGCGCCCCGCTTGGTGCCGACCATCGCGTGGATCTCATCGACGATGACGAAGCGCGCCGAGCGGAGCGTCTCGCGCGCGTTGCTCGTCAGGATGAGGAACAGCGATTCGGGGGTCGTGACGAGGATATCAGCGGGAGCGCGCGCGAACCGGGCGCGGTCGCGGCTCGGTGTGTCGCCCGTTCGGATGGCGACCTCCGGCTCGTGCACGGCGACGCCGGCCCGTTCCGCGGCGACGGCGATGCCGACCAGCGGGGCATGGAGATTCCGCTCGACGTCGACCGCAAGCGCCTTCAGCGGCGAGATGTAGACGACGCGACAGCGGAACTCCTTGGGCGGCGGCGGCTCGAACATGAGCCGGTCGATCGCGGCAAGGAAGGCGGCGAGGGTCTTCCCGGAGCCGGTCGGCGCCAGGATGAGCGTGCACGCACCCGACGCGATGGCGGGCCAACCGAGCTCCTGCGCCCGCGTCGGGGCCGGGAACGACGCGCTGAACCAGTCGGCGACGGGAGCGTGGAAGGTCGCGAGCAGGTCCCCGGTGAGGGTCACCCCTGCAGCGTATCGGCCGGGCCGGCCTCGGCCGTCGCCGTCGCTCTCCTGCTGGCCGGTCTTGCCCGGCCTGCAGGCCCGCGCGGGCGAGCCCCTACCGAAGGAGAGCGGCGATCCCGATCACGAGGACGGCGAAGCGCACGAGCCGCGCCGCGAAGACGCTCCAGAAGAAGATCCGGTACGGGATGCCGAGAGCACCTGCCGCGATCCCCGCGACGTCGAACAGCGGGTTGAGCGGCGCAGCAAGCACGAACAGCGCGAGGCTCGCGCGCCAGGGGCGGCCCACCAGTCGCTGCAGTCGGATGTAGATGGGGTGATCGGTGAAGACGTCCCGCTGGACCCGGCCGATCGCGTAGGCGACGGACTCACCCAGGACGGAGGCGAGCGCCGCTGTCGCGATGACCAGGGGGACGTTTTCCGCGGTCCTCGCGACCTGACCGACGATGGGAAGGTATGGGATCGGGAGCGCGATGGCCGCGTTGGCGATGAACGTGACGATGAAGACGCCGGGATACGCCCACGCACCGAACACGCGGTAGTCGATCGGCAGGACGAACACGGCGATGTTCATCGCGAGAAGCCCGAACAGGGCGGCGAACGCGACGGCGCGATTGGGGCGCCGGCGGAGGTGTCCGCGCGCCGCGGTCGTGCTCACCGCCGCCGAGAGGGCCCGCGCGATCCCTACCACCGTCGCTGAGATTAGGACAACATGGCGGGGAACAGCGCATCGGGAGGGTGTCATGGCGCAGATCCGCAAAGCGACGGCACGCTGGGAGGGCGACCTCGCAACAGGCAGCGGCACGGTCTCTTCCTCGACCACCTCACAGTTCCGCGACCTCGACGTGAGCTGGGGCTCGCGCACCGGGGAGCCCGAAGGCCGGACGAGCCCCGAAGAGCTGCTCGCGGCCGCTCACGCGAGCTGCTTCTCGATGGCCTTCGCCGCGCGACTCGCGAAGGATGGCACACCACCCCGATCGCTCGAAGTGACCGCCGCGGTGACCTTCGACAAGCGCGACGCCGGGTGGCGCGTGACCGGGAGCGCGATCACCGTTCGCGGGAGCGTCGAGGGCATCGACACTGCGAAATTCCGCGCGCTCGCCGAGGACGCGAAGGAGAACTGTCCGATCTCTCAGGCGCTCAAGGGCAACGTGGCCCTGAGCGTCGACGCCGAGCTCGCGGCCTAGCGGACCGCCAGCAGGTCGACCACGAAGACGAGCGTCTCGTTCGGGCCGATCGCGCCGCCGGCGCCGCGCGCCCCGTACCCCAACGCCGGTGGGATCAGGAGCCGGCGGCGGCCGCCGACGCGCATGCCGGCAACGCCCTCGTCCCAGCCGCGGATGACGCGTCCGGCCCCGAGCGCGAAGTCGAACGGCTTACCGCGGTCCCACGACGCGTCGAACTGCCGCTTGGTCGACCACGCCACGCCGACGTAGTGGACCTCGACCGTGCTGCCGGAGGTCGCCTCGGCGCCGGCCCCGACTACGAGATCCTCAGCGACGAGCTCGGTCGGGGCCGCGGCGTCAGGGATCGCGACATCGGGCTTCGTCGGCACGTATGCCATCGTAGCCGCCATGAGCATCCGAACACTCGGGGCGGTCGATCCCGAGCTGGCGTCGTGGAACGACCGCATGTACCAGGCGCATCCGACCCCGTACGAGCGAGGCCTCGCAGGACTCGTCGAGGCGCGGCGCGCGCGAGCGGTGCTCGAGCTGGCGCACATCCAGCCGTCCGACGCCGTCCTCGAGGTCGGCTGCGAGGCGGGTCGCCTGCTGGCACGCGTCCCGCGCGCGCGACGCGTCGCCGGCGCGGACATCTCCCGGCGCGCCCTCGAGGACGCGGCCGCACGATTCGAACGGATGGGACGCGCCGTGGAGCTATTCCAGGTCGACGCGGTCCAGGGCCTTCCGTTCGCGGCGGGCGAGTTCGACGTGATCCTGTGCTCGGAGATGCTCGAACACGTCGAGCGCCCCGATGTCGTGCTCGATCACGTGCACGCGCTCGCGACAGCCGAAACGCGGGTGGTCGTGTCCGTCCCCATCGAGGCGCCGAAGCTGCTCGTCAAGAGCGTCCTCCACCGTTTCGGGATGCTCGAGCGGCTCTTTCCGCACATCGAGCCGGGGCAGAGCGAGTGGCACGTGCACGCGTTTTCCGCGGCGATGCTGCGCGAGGTCACCGCGGCGCGTTTCCGAACGTTGGCTCGCCGGCGCGTGCTCTTCGCGCACGAGGTCGCGCTGCTTCGCGCGCGGTAGTGGCGTGTCCCGGAATGGCTTTCCGGGACACGCTACCGCCGCGTCCTCAAGAGGACGTGACCTCGCGAGGCGGCTTGCCGCGCGGAATTAGCGGACGCGAGCCTACACGCGCTGGAGCACGACGCGGCGCTGGCTCGCGAACACGCCCGGAGCGAGGCCCACGAGCGCGGCGTCGACCGCGTCGAGCAGGCGCAGCGCGAGGGTCGGCAGCGGGACGTATGGCGCACGGCCGACGATGCCGCCACTGTTGAAGTACACGAAGAACTCGGACCGGTGCTGCTCGACGACACGAAAGAGCGGAAAGCTTCGCTCGAAGTGCCTGACGTCGTCAAAGAGCAGATTCGGTATCGCGCAGTTCGCGCTCCAGGGGTCGGCTGGGTCGTTGCACACCTCGGCAGGATCGAAGGGGTCGGCGGTCATGTCGTACGCCTCGTGCCCGGTGAGGCGGATCGCGAGCCTCGTCGTCAACGAACAGTCGCACTCCTGGAGGAGCAGGTGCCCGCCGCCCCTGAGCACGCGTGCGGCCTCCGCGAAGAACAGCGGCGGAGAGGCGAGGTGGTGGACCACGTTGTTCGCGATGAGGACATCCACCGCTCCATCGGTGTACGGCATCGCGAGCGCGTTAACGACCCGGTCGACCCAGGGCCGCGGCTCGACGTCCGTCAGCTGCAGGCGCGCGCCGCGGAGGAAGAGACGCGTAAAGCCCGCGCCACAGCCGAGCTCGACCGCCACCGTGTCGTCGCCAACGTAGCGCTGCATCCACGAGATCCGCTTTCGCAGCAGGTACCGAAGGTTGGCACCGCGCCGTACTGAGTACTCCGCGCGCGATCGCGCGACGTCGCCCGCGTGCTCCACCCTCACCTTCAGCGCATGCTACCGGCGTGCATGTCGCCGTCATCGGCGCGGGTGTGACCGGCCTGGTCGCCGCCCGCGAGCTGCGCGCCCGCGGTCTCGAGGTGGATGTCTACGAGCGTTGGCCCGATGTCGGAGGTCAGGCGAGCGCATTCGATCTCGGCAACGGCGTGTACATCGATCGCTACTACCACCACCTCTTCGAGAGCGATCGCTACATGATCGATCTCCACGAGGCGCTGCTCCCGGGCCAGCTCGAATGGCACCGGTCGTCCGTCGGCATGTACGCGCGCGGCCGGGTCTGGCCGTTCACGACCCCTCGAGACCTGCTCTCCTATTCGCCGCTGCCGCTCGCTGACCGCATCCGCCTTGGCGTCGCCACCATGCGGCTGACGCGGCGCGGCGACTGGGCGCGCATGGACGACGTCCCGGCGGCGGAATGGCTCCGCCGGGCCTGTGGTGAACGGGCGTACACCGGCGTGTGGCTCCCGCTGCTGCTCGGCAAGTTCGGCGACGATGCCCCGAACATCCCGCTTGCCTGGCTGTGGTCCAAGCTCACGCTGCGGCGAAAGCTCAAGGGCCGCTCCGCCGGTCGCGAGCTACTCGGCTATCCCCGCGGCTCGTTCCGTGCCATCTGCGTCGCGCTCGCCGACGACATCCGTGGGAAGGGGGGCCGCATCCACGTGGACCGCGAGATCCTCGCCATCGAGCGTGAGGGCGAGCGCTGGCGGCTTCGGCCCGCGTGTCCCGGCGCGTACCGCGCGGATGCCGGCACGGGCCGGGCCGACCCCGGCGCCGATACGACGGCCGACGCGGTCGTGATCACGACGCCGACGTACATCGCGGGCGGCCTGGCGCCCTGGCCGGAGGCATACCGGGCTCGCCTCGACGACTGGACCTACCGGACGGCGGTGGTCCTCCTCCTCGAGCTGCGCCGGCAGTTCAGCGGCACCTATTGGGTGAATGTCGGGGAGAGCGAGGTGCCCTTCCTCGGCCTCGTCGAGCACACCAACCTGGTTCGCGCGGAGCGGTACCCCGCGCGTTATCTGTACGTCTCGAACTACGTTGCGGCGGGCGATCCTCTGACGAGGATGGATACGGACGCGCTGCTCGCTCATTACATGCGCCCGCTGGGCGTCATCGCGCCCGGATTCGGCGAGCACGACGTGATGCGCGCATGGTCCTTTCGGGAAGCCGCTGCGCAGCCCGTGCCGAGGATCGCGAATCGTACGCGGATCCTGCCGTTCGAGACACCGCTGCCCGCCGTCTACGTCGCGAACACGACGCAGATCTATCCCGAGGACCGCGGCACGAACTACAGCGTTCGCCTTGGGCAGCAGGTGGCCGCGGCCGTCGCGGCTCGCCACTAGTACGGAGCCTGGCGATTCCCTCCGCTCGGTTGACCCTCGAGCAGTCCTTCGATGCCGCCCTGGTCGCGGGCGAGCGCATCGAGCAGCTTGAGGGCGTCAGCCTCGGTGAGGTTCTGCCGGAACTCCAGGACCGCGCGGTCGAGCGTCTCGCCGGGGGTTCCGCCGGGCTGCGCCCCGGGGGGCGGCGGTGCGCCGCCTGGAGCCCGCCCCGGCTGCTGGCCGGGCTGCTGGCCGGGCTGCTGGCCGGGCTTCTGCGGTCCCTGGCCGGGCTGCTGCGGTCCCTGGCCCGGCTGGCCCTGGTCGTTCGACCGTAGCGCCGCCTGAAGGCGGTCGATGACCTCGATGTTGAATTTCGCATCGCGGTCGGTCGGGTCCGCGCGCAGCGCGTCCTTGAACGCATCGCGCGCCTCATCGAGCTTGCCCTGCCGGAACAGGGCGCTGCCGCGTCCGTAATGCGCATGAAGGCGCAGCGTGGTGTCTTCTGATCGGGCGCCGACGCCGTAGTCCGACAACGCGCGGGCGTGCTCCTGCAGGCGCTGGAGCGCGTTCCCCGCGTTGACGCTGAGCTGCGCGAGCTCGGGCTTCGCCTGCTGCAGGTCGCGATAGCGGGCGAGCGCGCCGCGAAAGTCCCCGCGTGCGTACAGCGTGTTCGCGGCCTGGTTCTGCTCCGCCATCGCGTCCGTGCAGGACAACGCGACGAGGGCCGCGAGCGTCAGCATCGCCGGCCGCCGCGACCACGGAAGGCGGCGGACGCGCGGGGCGCGGCTGTCGGGTCGCGCGCCCTTTGGCACCGGCATCGGTGCGCGATCGTCCATGAGCCACGCGAGCATCAGCAGGGCGAGCGCGATCGCGAGGGCGATCTGGTAGCGGTCGTCAGGCACCGACCCGCCATCAGCGGATACCTCGGATGTGTCGAGTGCCCGCAGCTCGCGCACCAGCTCCGGCACCGAGCCGTCGGACGCGGTGTGCCGCCAGTAGCGACCGCCGGTCCCGTCGGCGACCGCCCGCAGCGTCACCTCGTTGAGGCGGCTGATCACCGGCTGGCCACCAGGGCCGCGCAGCGACCCCGTCGGCCGTCCCTCCGTGTCGTACGTCGGGATCTGTCCCCCTTCCACCGTGCCGACGCCGAGCGCGAAGATCCTGATGTTGCGTCCGCTGTAGGGCGCGAGATCCGGGGCATCCTCGGCCGGGTACTCGCCGTCGGAGATCACGACGACGGCCTTGTTCGCTGGGCTCTCACGGATGGCATCCGGGAAGCCGTCGAGAGCCGCGGCGAGCCCGGCCCGGAGAGAGGATCCGGCAGGCAGCCGGAAGCCGCGGGCGGAGTTGTCGAGCACGCGGCCAAGCAGCTCCGGATCGGTCGTCGCGGGGTAGCGCACGACGCCCTCGTTCGCGAACAGGGCGAGCGCGATCCGGCTCCCGGTCAGGCGCGCGCCCAGTGTCTGCACGGCGTCACGCGCGAGACCCAGGCGGTCGGTCGCCGCGACATCGCGCACCGCCATGCTCTGAGAGATGTCGACCGCGATCACGAGGTCGACGCCGAGATGCTTCACTTCCCGCTCCCGGACGTCCACATACGGTCCCGCCGCCGCCAGCGACGCGACGAGCAGGGCGAGGACGGCGAGGGCGCTCTTGACCCGGCCGCGTGCCGTGCTGCGCGCCACGAACGACGCACCCTGTCCGGCGAAGGCGACGAGAGCGCGCCGGCGGGCCAGGTCGCCGGCGACCAACAGCAGCAAGAGCACCGGCGCGGCGAGGAGCAGCACGAGGAGCTCCGGGCGCAGGAACCCCTGTTGTGCTGTCACGGGGCCCTGCGGAAGACCGTCGCGCCGGCCAGCATCTCCAGGATCAGGAGAACCGCGCCGGGCACCAGGAACAGGACGTAGATGTCGGAGTATTCGGTGCTTCGACGCACGCCGACCCGCGTCTTCTCCAGCTGCTCGATCTGCCGGTAGACCTCCGCCATCGCTGTCTCGTCGGTCACCCGGAAGTACTGGCCCCCGTTCATCTCGGCGATGCGTCGCATCAGCTGCTCGTCCACCGGCAGCGAGCCGCCGGGTCGCACGGCAGCGGAAGGCACCGCGCCGATCGTGTAGACCCGGATGCCGAGCAACCGGGCAATGTTCGCGGCGTCGAGCGGCTGGATCTGGCCGCTGTTGTTCTCGCCGTCGGTGAGCAAGACGATGACCCGCGACGGGGCCTGGGATTCACGCAGCACGTTGACGGAGGCCGCGAGGCCGGTACCGATGGCGGTGCCATCGCGCAGGAGCTTTCCCTCCTGCAGTGGCGCCACGAGCTTGGTCGCGGCGCCGTAGTCCAGCGTGAGCGGGCTCAGCACCAGCGCCTCGCCGCTGAAAACGACGACGCCGATGCGGTGGTCCTTCACGCCCGCAAGAAATTCGACGACGACCTTCTTCGTCACGTCCATCTTGCTGCGGCCGCCGAAGTCCGTGCCGCCCATCGACGACGACGTATCGATCGCCAGCACGATGTCGATGCCCTGCGTGACGGTCTCGACAGCCGCCTGGCCGACCTGCGGCCTCGCGAGCGCCAGGACGAGGAGCGTCGCCGCCAACACCCGCAGCGGGACGAGCAGCCAACGCAGTCGGACACGCCAGCTCGCGCGCACGTCGGGGAGGAGCGACAACGATGAGAACAGCAGCCCGCCCGGTCGTCCGCGCTCGCGCACGACGGTGAGGATCGCGATCGCGACCACGAGCGCCAGGAGCAGAAGCGGCTCCGGGTCACGGAAGCGCCAGCCGGCGATGGTCATGATTCCGCTCTGATCGTCGCGGCCGCGTACTCCTCGGAGGCCGCGGCGCGCTTCATGGCGGCGAGTGCGGAGCCCAGCGCGTTGCGCGCGTGTGCCGGATACGTGCGGCCGCTGTGAAATCGCACGACCTCTCCCTCGTTGAGGATCTCGAAGATCGTCGCCCGCTGCTGTGGATCGACGCCCGCCCGCTCCATCTCGAGCCGCAGCTCCCGCGGGGTGCGCTCGCTCGCCGGGAGCCGGTATTGCTCGGCGACGTAGCTGCGGAGGATGCCGGTCATCTGTTCGTAGTGGTCGGCGAAACGGCCCTTCTCTGGCAGACCGAGCGCGGCGACCTTCTCGAGCGCCGCGAGCGCGCGCTGGGCCGGCGTGAGGCCGCCGACCGCCGCCTCCTTGGGCCTTCGCAGGAAGAGCGCGGCGATGGCGACGGCCGCGAGAACCGCGACCGCACCGATGCCGGCAAAGACCCAGCGCACGAGCTCGCTCCCGAGCAGGCCGGGAAGCGCCAGCTGCGGCTTCAAGGGCTTGATATCCATCGCGTCCTCTTCCGGGAGGATGACGCTCTGCACCCGAATGACGCGCGCGGCGGTTTGGGCCGTCCCGGTCTCGCCGCGCGGGCCCGTGAATGTGACCGTGACCGGCGGGATGGTCTGCTCCCCCACGCGGTAGGCGCTCACGCGGTACCGGAACACGATCCGCGTCGCGCCGCCCGCCAGACGGGATTGCAGCGCGGGCTCCGTCTCGATCACCTCGAGCTCACCAAGCGACCGCGCGACCCCGGGATCCGCGACCTGCCAGCCGCTTGCGAGCTCGACCGTCACGCTCAACAGCACTTGATCGCCGACGGTGATCGCGTCCCGATCGATGCTGGACGCGGCACTGACGGGCCCCTCCGCGAGGACGGTGCCGCCGAGCGCGGCGAGAGCGAGCAGGACCGCCCCCACGGTGCTCGCCGCCGCCCTCACGCGCGCCTCGCGCGCGCGCTGAAGAACGTCATGAGCGCGGGGACGTACGGCCGGTCCGTCGACAGATCGACCGCGTCGAGGTTCATGCGCCCGAACGAGCGGATGCGCTCCGCGCGCCGGAGCCGTGCTGCGGCCGCGTAGGCTTCGCGGACTGCGGCGGCGTCCGTGTCCACGTATACGAGCCGACCCGTCTCGGCGTCCTCGAGACCGATGACCCCGATGCGCGGGAGCGCGGACTCACGCGGGTCATTGAGCGTCACCGCGACGACGTCGTGCTTCTGTCCCAGCCGACGTAGGGGTGACTCGTATCCGGTGTCCAGGAAATCTGAGATGAGGAACACCACGCTGCGCTTCTTCGTGATGTTGGAGACGAACCGCGAGACCGCCGCGAGGTCGGTCTTCGCCCGGCGCGGTCTCTCGAAGAGCAGGTCGCGGATCACCCGCAGCAGGTGGTCGCGGCCGGTCCGCGGAGGCACGTACCGTTGGACCCTGTCCGAGAAGAGCACCAGGGAGAGGCGGTCGTTGTTCCGGATGGCGGCGAAGGCGAGCAACGCCGCCACATCGATCGCCAGATCGCGTTTGCTCTGGGCGGCGGTGCCGAACCATGACGAGGCCGACGTGTCGACGAGCACGAACACGTTGAGCTCGCGCTCCTCGCGGAACTTCTTGATGTACGGCGTGCTCATGCGCGCCGTCACGTTCCAGTCGATGCTGCGGATGTCGTCGCCGGGCTCGTACTCGCGGACCTCCTCGAAGTCGAGGCCCCAGCCGCGGAAGACGCTGCGGTAGCTGCCGAGGAGGAGCTCGTCGGCGAGCACGCGCGCCTTGATCTCGACCTGCCTGATCTTCCGCAGGACCTCGGCGCTGACGGCCGTCTCGTGGGAGGGCGCGGCCATCTACGACACCACTTCGCTCGAACGCCTAGGGGACGGGAACCCTGTCGAGGACGGTCCGGATCACGGACTCCGCTGTCACGGACTCGGCCTCGGCCTCGTACGTGACGATGAGGCGGTGCCGCATGACGTCGAGCGCGATCGCCTTGACGTCGTCCGGGAGCACATAGTCGCGTCCCTCGAGGAACGCGTGTGCACGCGCCGCGAGAGCGATGAAGATCGTCGCGCGCGGGGAGGCGCCGTACGCGATCCAGGGCCTGATCTCGGCGAGCTTGAACTCGTCGGGTTCGCGCGTGGCGAACACGATGCGCACCACATAGTCCTTCACGCGGTCGTCCATGTGCACCTGTCGCACCGCGGCGCGGCCAGCGAGGATCGCCGCGGGCGTCGTGACCTTGTGCGCGACGGGAACGGTGAGCGCGGTCTGGCGATCCATGATCGCGCGCTCGTCCTGCTGCGTCGGGTACCCGATGACGACCTTCATCATGAAGCGGTCGACCTGGGCCTCGGGCAGACGGTAGGTGCCCTCGTGCTCGATCGGATTCTGCGTGGCGAGCACGGTGAAGAGCTCCGAAAGCGGATGGGTCGTCCCGCCGATCGAGACCTGCCTCTCCTGCATCGCCTCGAGCAGCGCGCTCTGGACCTTCGGGGGCGCTCGGTTGATCTCGTCGGCGAGCAGGATGTCCGTGAAGATCGGCCCCTGTCGCGCACGGAAGGTCTGGTCGGCGGGGTTGTAGATCATCGTGCCGTTCAGGTCGGCGGGGAGCAGGTCGGGCGTAAATTGGATACGCCGGAACCCCGCGTCGATGGTGTCCGAGAGCGTCTTGACGGCGAGCGTCTTCGCGAGGCCGGGCACGCCTTCGATGAGGAGATGTCCGTTGCAGAGGAGCCCAAGCATCAGCCGGTTGATGAGGTACTCCTGACCCACGATGACCTTGCGAACTTCGTTCATCACGGGCGCGACGAAGTCCCCGCGGCGCACGACGGCATCGCCGGCGGTCGCGGGATTCGAGGAGCGGAAGCCGGTCGCCATGTGGACAGGGTACCCGCCGGATCTCCCCGCAGTTCGAGCGTCCGGGACACGCCACTAACGGGCCGAGGCGCCCTCCGGCGCGGACGTGTCGGTGGCCGCGGCGGTAGCGGGCATCGCGATGGTAAAGGTGCTTCCCCGCCCGGACCCCGCGCTTTCGGCCCAGATCCGTCCGCCGTGGGCCGTGACGATCTCACGCGAGACCGCGAGCCCGATGCCGGCACCTGGTACCGACTGCGACCCGGCTGCGCGGGTGTACCGCTCGAAGATCCGGTCGAGGTCCTCTGCCGCGATACCGTCGCCGCGGTCGGTGACGATAACGACGACGTCACCGGCGCGATGCTCGATACGCACGTCGATCGGCTCCTCGGCCCGCGAGAATTTCGCAGCGTTCCCGAGGATGTTGTCGAGCACCTGTGCGAAGCGGACAGGGTCGACTCGCGCCGTGAGCGGGCCGACCGCGGGTTCCGCGGCGACGCGGACCTGGGTGTCCGGGAGCGAGACGCGAAGGCGAGCCGCGGCGTCAGCGGCCTCACGCGCCAGGTCGACGGTCTCCAGCGCGAGCGGCCGCGGCGGCGAGCCGCCGGGCATGTGAAGGAGATCCTCGATCAGCGCATCAAGCTGGACCACCTGTCGCTGCACCGCGCTCAGGTGACGCGCCATGAGCTGGCCGTACGCACGCACCGACGCCAGCGGGTTCCGCAGCTCGTGCACGGCGGAGGCGACCGCGTCGTCACGGTCCCGAAGGTGTCCGGCGAGCTCATCGTTGCTGGCCCGAAGCCGGGATGCGCTCATCGCGAGCGCGTCTCCCTGCACGATCCTCCCGCCGACGGATCCAGCGACCTCACCGAGCACCGCGAGGCTGGCGACGTCGTGCTCCGTGACGTCGCGCTGCGTGCCGGTGGCGACGAGGGCGACGCCGCGTCCGACCGACACGACCGCGGCAGTCTCGACC
>Ga0136621_1000934_pt1 | contig 11677 bp, 8 predicted proteins | sample AntDryUQ445A2306_FD_104673 | JGI IMG/M metagenome (GOLD analysis project Ga0136621, IMG submission 104673) | Polar desert sand microbial communities from Dry Valleys, Antarctica - metaG UQ445A (23.06) | ecosystem: Environmental > Terrestrial > Soil > Desert | place: Antarctica: Dry Valley...
CGATGACCGCGTACTCGGTGGAGTCCGGCGAGAGCGCGAACTGGACGTTGCAGCCACCCTCGACGCCGAGCGCCCGGATGATCGCGAGCGCCGCGCTCCGGAGGCGCTGGTGCACCGCGTCGCTGAGCGTCTGGACCGGGGCGACGACGATCGAGTCGCCGGTGTGGACGCCCAGCGGGTCCACGTTCTCCATCGAGCAGACGGCAATGCAGGTGTCGTCCGCGTCGCGCATCACCTCGTACTCGATCTCCTGCCAGCCCACGAGGCAGCGCTCCACCATCACCTGGCCGATGGGGCTCGCCCGGAGGCCAGCCCGGATCCGCTCGCGGTACGCGGGCTCCGTCGCGACGATGCCGCCGCCCGTGCCGCCGAGCGTGTACGCGGGCCGGACGATGGCCGGCAGGCCGATCGCCTCGAGGGCGGCGTCCGCGGACGCCTGGCGTTCTTTCGGCGTCCCGCCGCGGACGATCGCGGACGGCGCGTACGGCTGCCCGATCCGGTCGAGCAGATCGCGAAAGAGCTCGCGGTCCTCGGCCATCCGGATCGCGGAGAGCGGCGTCCCGAGCATCCGAACGCGATATCGCTCGAGGACGCCCCGGTCCGCGAGCTGGGTGGCCAGGTTGAGCGCCGTCTGCCCGCCGAGCCCGGCGAGCATGCCGTCCGGCCGCTCGCGCGCGATGACGGCCTCGACGGCCTCGACGGTCAGCGGCTCGAGGTAGACCGCGTCGGCGACCGTCGGGTCGGTCATGATCGTGGCCGGGTTCGAGTTGACGAGGATGGTCCGGACGCCCTCCGCGCGCAGCGCGCGGCAGGCCTGCGTGCCCGCGTAGTCGAACTCGGCGGCCTGGCCGATCACGACCGGCCCGCTGCCCAGGATCAGCACCGATGCGGGGGCCGTCACCCGGACGCGCGCCCCGTCATCCCAGCGCCCGGCGGCGCTCGCCGGCCGCGAAGACGAACCGGTCGAAGACCGCGAGCGCGTCGAGCGGTCCGGGTGCCCCTTCGGGGTGGTACTGGACGGTCTCGATCGGCAGCTCGGCGTGGCGCAGGCCCTCGACCGAGCCGTCGTTGAGGTTCACCTGGCTGACCCGGAACCCACTCGTCGGGTCCAGCGTGTCGCCAACGACCTGGACCTCGTGGTTCTGGGCCGTGACCTGGACCAGCCCGGTCTCCAGGTCTCGCACCGGGTGGTTCGCGCCGTGATGTCCGAACCGCAGCCGGCGTGTCTCGGCGCCCGCCGCGCGACCCACGATCTGGTGCCCCAGGCAGATGCCCAGGAGCGGGCGCCCATCGGCGATCGCTGCCCTGGCGAGCGACACAGGACCATCCAGCCGCGCCGGGTCGCCCGGGCCCGGAGAGAGCACGAGCCCGTCGATCTCGTTGTCGAGCGCGTCCGCTGTCGTGACGGTATGCGGCAGCACGCGGACGCGCGCGCCTCGACGCCGGAGCGAGCGGACGATGTTCTCCTTGAGCCCGAAGTCGACCATCCCCACGAGCGGCCCGCCCTCCTCGGGCCGGCCCACGTCGCGCACCCCAGCCGGCGATACGAGCCCCACGAAGTCCTGGTCCTCCCAGCGAGGCACACTTCGGGCGCTGTCGACCGCGACCGCACGGTCGATCTCGCCGGGTGCGCTGACGATCGCGCGCTGGCAACCGGTCGATCGGAGGTGGCGTGCCAGCGCCCGGGTGTCCACGCCGGCAATCGCCGGAATGGCATTCGTGCGGAGGAGCGTCGCCAGCTGGCGAGCGTCGTCGAGGACCGCCGCCGTGGCGTGACTGACAACGAGCGCCCGCAGCCACGGACGGGTGGATTGGTCGTCCTCGACAAGCCGGCCGTAGTTGCCGATCAGGGGATAGGTCATGACCACGACCTGGCCGGCGTATGACGGGTCCGTGCAGACCTCCTGGTAGCCGGTCTGGCTCGTGTTGACCACGAGATCGCCGCCCGCCGCGATCGGGGCGCCGAACGCGATCCCCTCGAATGTCGTGCCGTCCTCGAGCGCGAGCAGCGCCGGTCCCAGGTCGCCGATGCGCGGGTCCACGAATGAGCCGGGGCGCGGGCGGGGCGGCACGATCACGGCAGGTGAGAACTCGGGATTGGAGGCGAGATGGCCGCGATCGGGGCGCGCGCGGCGCGGCAGAGCCGGCCGCCGATTGACCAGGGCACCGGCCGATCGACCTCCTCTCCGGCCTCACGGGACCGGTACGCCGGCCTCACAGGACCGGCCGCAAAGGACGCCCGAAGCCTAGCACGGCACGGCGCGGGTCAGCCTGCCTCCGGTCCCCGGCATGGAGGGGCCGCGCGTGCCGCCTGAGGGGATGGTGAGCCCGCTCGGATTCGAACCGAGAACCTAGTGATTAAGAGTCACTTGCTCTGCCGTTGAGCTACGGGCCCGCGGTCGGCGAGTCTACCCCACAAGCCTCGTGCCGGCTCCAGCCTGGTCAGGGCGACTCTCGGTACTGCTTGCGCCAGTCGGGGGCCGCGAAGTCGGGCGCGAAGTAGGTCGTCGCATCGTGGATCAGGCCATCCTTGAGCCTGATGATCGTGATGATGAACCACATCGAGCCGTCGGGGTAGCGGGTCCTCATGACATAGGTGTACCGGTCGCTCGTCCCCTCGATCCGGACGAGCGTGAACGACGGCGTCATCACCCATCGGTCCTCGCCGCCGACGACGTCTCTGCGCTCGATCTGCTGGACGCCTCCGGGGTACTGCGCCCGCAGCTCTCGGGCGTTGCTGAGACCCACGATCCGCTCACCCGACTGTGGGTACTCCTCGACGTAGTCGGGATGGAGCACTTCCCCGAAGCGGTCCCACGCACGGTTCCCCATGAGCTCGACGTAGTGCTCGATCACGTCACGCGCATTACGCTCGGGCACGGTTCGCCTCCTGCTGCGGCGCCGGTTTCTCGTCGTCGCGGTCGGCGGCTTCGAGCAACCGGATCTGGTCGGGGTTGGCGTAAGCCGCGAGGCGCCTGATCTCGGCTCGGCTGAACGCCCTCGATCGCAGTATGCGCACCGCTACCTGGTGAGCTTCGTGGATGCCGGTCAGCGACCGGCGCCGGACCTCAGCGGGGAGCGACTCGTCGGCCGACACCTGCTCGTAACCCGCGTGGCCGAGGTACGCCGACGCCACCGCCTGCAGCTCCTCGATCCGCAGCCAGGTCGCGAGCTCGGGCAGGAGTCGGTCGAACGATCCTCGGGCGAGCCGCCCGTACCCCCCGTACTCGAGAGCCGTGTAGACGGTCAGGTGGTTGGCTACGAGCTCGAAGTACACCACTCGCGCCGCGTCGCGGGCGGCCGCCCGACGGGCGCGACCGTTGATGTACAGGCCGACGAACAGCCAGCCGACGGCGCCGACGATCGCGCCGATGACGCCGATCCCCATCCGCTCGAGATCCAGGTCAGCCTCCCGACACGCGCGGTTCGAGTCCGCGGACTTCGACGTCCCCGTCCGCGTCACCGTACACCGCCGGCTCCCGGTCAGGCCACCGCCTGCGCCGGCGGATCTACGCTGAGGCCGTCTCGCCGGCTCCGGGTCGCGCCGCGTCGGGCGGGGGCCCCTCCTCGCCCTCGATCGTCACGTGGGGCATCCAGCGCAGGAACCCGGGCAGCCACCAGTTCCACTCGCCCAAGAGGCGCATCGTCGCGGGAAGCAGGACGCTTCGCACGATCGTGGCGTCGAGGAACACCGCCACGGCCAGCCCGAACCCGAGCTGCTTGATGATCGTCAGCTCGAGGGTCACGAACACGCTGAACACCACGACCATGATCGCGGCGGCGCTGGTGATGGTCCCGGACGTGATCGCGATCCCGTGGGCGACCGCGTCGTTCGACGACAGGCCGGCGTCGCGCGCCTCCTTGATCCGGGTGAGGATGAATACGTGGTAGTCCATCGAGAGCCCGAACAGGATCGTGAAGATGAAGACGGGCACGAAGGATTCGATGACGCCGGGCTTGAAGCCGATCTGCTGTGAGAGCCAGCCTTCCTGGAACACGAGCACGAGCACGCCGTAGGCGGCGCCCGTCGACAGCAGGTTGAGCAGGATCGCCTTGATCGGGATGACGATCGAGCGGAAGGCCACGAGCAGCAGCACGAACGAGAACCCCAGCACGAAGATCATCACGAGCGGCATCCCGTCGGCGTAGAAGTTCGTCACGTCCGCGGTGTACGCCACCTCGCCACCGACGAGGGCCCGAACCCCCGGGAGCGCACCGAAGATCTGCGGGACGATCTCCCGACGGATCTCGCGCACGGAAGCGCGGTTGGCCAGGTCGTTGCGGTGGCCCGACTGGACGAACGTGACGCGAGCGACGGTCCCGTCGACCGATGGCCGGACCTCCGTCGGCTCGCTGATGCCGTCGAGCTGGAGGATCCGCTCCTGGAGGCGCGCGATCGCGTCCTGGGTCGCGCGTTCGTCGGCGCGGGTGACGACCACCTGGAGCTGGAGTGTGGAGCCGCGCGGCCACTTCTCGTCCAGCAGGTTGATCGCCTGCACTCCCTCGAGCGCATCGGGAAAGGCCTCGAAGTCGCTCTGGCCCATGTGCAGGCGGATGACGGGACTCGCCGCCGCGAGAAGCGCCAGCGTGACGACGGCCGCGTAGACCAGCGGCCGGGCCATCACGCGGCGCACGAGGCCGGCCCACAGGCCGCTCGCCTCCTCCCGGTCCCGACCGAGGAAGGGGACGCGGAGCCGGTCGATCCCGTCGCCGAGGAGCGCGAGCATGGCCGGCAGGAAGGTCAGCGAGCCGACGACCGAGATCAGGACGACCGCGATCGTGCCGAGCGCCATCGACCGGAAGAGGGCATCGTCGAGCAGGAAGAGCCCGGCGATCGAGATGGTCACAGCGAGCCCGGAGAAGAAGACCGCCCGGCCGGCTGTCGAGCTGGCCACGCGGATCGCCGCGTGCCTGTCGCGGCCGAGGCGCCGCTCCGTCCGGTAGCGGGTGATCATGAACAGCGAGTAGTCGACCGCCACGGCGAGCCCGATGAGCACGACGAGCTGCGTCGCGTATGGGCTGACCGGTGCCACCGCCTGGCTGTAGATCCCGACCAGCCCGAAGGCGGCGAGGAGCGCGGTGATCGCCAGGAGGAGCGGGACGGCTGCGGCGATGACACTCCCGAAGGCGATGAGCAGGATCACGAACGTGAGGGGGATCGTCAGGCGCAGCGACGCGTCGAGATCGCTGTTCACGAGCTCGCTGATCTCGGCGTTGGCAAGGGTGTTGTTCAGCACGTGGATGCGGAGCTCCGGGTGGGCGGCCCGGATCTCCGCGACGAGGCGGGGCACCGGCTCCACGCGCTGCTGGATCGTAGGGCCGTCACCGGGCATGCGACCGACGAGCCGAACCGTCGTCCGGTCCGCCGAGATGAGTCCCGCCCCTGGCGCTGCCTCGAGGGGGTCGACGACCCGGTCGAAGGTGGCGACGTCCAGCCCGTCAACCGTCGAGCGCTGTGCGGTCAACCGGGCGGCGGCGTCCCTGACGGCAGCCCGCAAGGCTGGGTCGTCGACGGTCCCGCCGTCGGGGTCGTTGAGCAGCAGCAGGAGCTGCTGCGACGGTGCCTGGGTGCTCCCGGAGGCGTTGAACAGTACCCCCGCCTCACCCGCCTCGTACCGCGAGCGCTGCTCGTTCGAGACCGCCTCCGACGCCTTCGTGCCGCCCGCCGCGAGACTCGCGACGAACAGGCCGATCGTCACGAGGAACCAGGCCCCGATCACCGGCAGCCGATGCCGTGCGCTCCACTCGGCGACGCGCACGGTGGCGGCAGCGCGGCGGGCCGGGGGTGACGGGATCATGTGGCGTCCAGCGCCGCCAGGAGTCGATCGACGAACGGCGCCTGGGTGTCCTTGATCCGGAGCCGTGCTTCCTCCGGCGAGAACCACGCCACCCGGTCCACCTCCGGGATGGTGATCCACTGGCCGGAGCGGGGTGGCCACTGGAACGGAAACGTGTTGCTCGACGCGGTCGCCGGATCGAGCTGACCCTCCATCGCCCAGGCCACCACCACCTTGCCACCCTTCTGGCGGATCTCGCCCAGGTCGATCCCGGCGCCCGCCGGCGCGGGGTGACCGGTCTCCTCCTCGAACTCGCGCCGGGCCACGTCGATCGGCCCCTCGCCAGGCCCGTACTCACCCTTCGGGATACCCCAGGCACCGGCGTCGCGGCTGGCCCAGACCGGACCGCCGGGGTGCGCAAGCAACACCTCGATCGCACCGGACTGGGTGCGACGGAAGAGCAGGATTCCGGCACTGCGTCTCGTCATGCCGCTCAGCCTCGCTTGCGCGCGATCCAGGCCTCCTCGCACGGCCATCGCCGGGCCCAGTCGAGTGTCACGAACGGGTAGCTGGTCGTCGCATCCTCGGCCGGTCGGAGCTCCACGAGGTTCTCGACCTCGAACCCGTTGCCGCGCAGCAGCCGGATCCAGTCGCCGTAGCCCAGGTGGAACTCGACCGAGTCGTCGTCCGGCCACTCGAAACGGTGCATCCCGAAGTAGGGCCGGCGGAGCCGCTCGCCCGCTGCCTCGCCCTCGAGATCGGCGGCGCACAGCATGAGGATCGCGCCGTTGCCCAGGAAGATGAGCCGGCCCCCGGGCCGCAGCAACCGGGCGGCTTCGGGGATCCAGCGGAACGGATCGGCCCAGATCGCCGCGCCGTACTCGGAGATGGCGACGTCGAAGCTGCCATCCGGGTACGGCACTGCCTCCGCGTTCCCGTGCAGGAGAGGGAACTCGATGCCGTGCTCCTGCTGGAGGCGCCGAGCCGTCGCGAGCTGCGCCGCTGAGTTGTCGATGCCGACCGGGCGCGCGCCGCGCCGGGCGAGCCAGGCCGAGACGTACGCGGTCCCGCAGCCGAGCTCGATCGCGTCCTTCCCGTCGAGGTCGTCCGGAAGGAGGCGGGCGTCGGCTTCGGGGATGCCCCAGATGCCCCACTTCTCGTCGCCCGGCTGCAGGCTCCAGCTCAGCTCGCCGTTCGCGACGTACTCGGCTGCCCATCCGTCCCACGCCACCCGGTTGCGCCGCACATGGTCTGGAAGGGCACCGTCATCGGTCATGCGTTGTCGATCTGGGCGCGCTGGAGCCGGCCGCTGAAGTCGACGTAGATCGACTTCCATTCCGTGTAAGTGTCCAGGGCGGCCTGCCCGGCCTCCCGGTGGCCGTTGCCGGTCTCCTTCCAGCCACCGAACGGCAGGTGCGTCTCGGCGCCGATGGTTCCCGCGTTCACATAGACCAGGCCGGTCTCGAGGTCGCGCATCGCTCGGAACGCGGCGTTCACGTCCGCGGTGAAGATCGATGCCGAGAGACCGTAGCGGGTCTGGTTGACGGCGGTGACCGCCTCGGCATAGCCGTCGACCGGAATCACCGACAGGACGGGCCCGAAGATCTCCTCCTGCCCGATCCGCGCCATCGGCGCGACGTCCCGGAAGATCGTCGGCGCGAAGAAGTGGCCGTGGGCGAGATCGCCATCGGTTGCCCGAGCGCCACCGGCGACGAGGTCGGCTTCCGACCGGCCGATTTCGACATAGCCCTCGACCTTTTCCACCGCCGCCGCGTTGATCAGCGGACCGACGTCGACCGTTTCGTCCAACCCGCTGCCCAGCTTGAGCCGCCGCACGCCCGCCTCCAGGCGCTCGAGCAGCGGCCCGGCGACGGCTCGCTCCACCACGACCCGCGAGCAGGCCGTGCAGCGCTGGCCGGTCGTCCCGAAGGCGGACCACAGGATTCCCTCGGTCGCCAGATCGAGGTGGGCGTCGCGCAGCACGACGACGGCGTTCTTGCCTCCCAGCTCGAGTGCCACACGCTTGAGCCGGCGGGCCGCCCGCTCGGCGATCCGCTTGCCGGTCACGGAGCTGCCGGTGAAAGAGATCACCGGCACGTCGGGCGAGTCGACGAGCGCGGTGCCCACCTCGTCGCCGCCGCCCGTGACGAGGTTGACCGTCCCGGGTGGGAAGCCGGCCTCCACCATCAGCTCCACGAGGAGCACGGCTGAGTGCGGCGTATCGCTCGCCGGCTTGAGCACGACGGTGTTTCCGGCGACCAGCGCGGGCATCGTCTTCCAGCACGGAATGGCCATCGGGAAGTTCCAGGGCGTGATGATCCCGGCCACGCCGATGGGCTGGCGGATGGACATTGCCCACTTGTCGGGCAGCTCGGACGGGGTGGTGTCGCCGTGCAGCCGGCGGCCCTCGCCGGCCATGAGGAACGCGATGTCGATCGCCTCCTGGACATCGCCTCGGGCCTCGGTCAGGACCTTGCCCATCTCGCGCGTCATCGCCCGGGCAAGTCGCTCCTTCTGCTCGGCCATCAGGGCGCCGAACCGGTACAGGATCTCGCCGCGCTTCGGGGCCGGAGTCGCGCGCCACGCGGGAAACGCGATCTCGGCAGCGCGAACGGCCATCGCGACGTCCGCCGACGTGCCCTGCTGGAACCGTCCCACGATGTCGCCGGTGTGGGCGGGGTTGCGGCTCTCGAACGTGGCGCCCGAAACCGACTCGAGCCACTCGCCGCCGATGAAGTGACCGAACGTCGGCGGCTCGGATGCCGCATCGGACGGGCGTGGCTGACCCGCCTGCGCGCCCGGCCGGACGGTCGTGTCGGTCATGGGATGCGAGTGTAGTCGGGCGGTTCGCGCACGGTCTGCGCGGACCTAGACTGCATCCGATGAAGGAGACCGAGCGCTCGACCGGGGCGGCGGAGCCCGACGAGCCGGCGTCGTCGTCGGCCGACCGCCACGTGGTCATCTGCGGGATCGAGCACCTCGGCGAGCGGACGGTCGAGGAGCTGCTCCTCGGCGACGAGACCGTCGTTGCCATCACGCCGGCCCCGGATCCGGAGTTCGAGCGACGGCACGACGCCGTGCGCGTGGTCGTCGGCGACTTCCGGCACGAGGCGACGCTTCGGGCGGCCGGCGTCCCCATGGCATCTTCGGTCGTCCTGACCAGCAGCGACGACCTGGCGAACCTGCACGCCGCGCTCGCGGTGGGTGCGCTCAACCCGCGGGCGCGGATCGTGATCCGGCTGTTCGACGACGAGCTCGGACGGCATATCGAGCGGATCCTGCCGAATGCCATCGCGCTCTCGTCCTCCGCGATCTCGGCCCCGGCCTACGTCGCGGCTGTCCTCGACGGCGAGGCAGGGGCGCTGTTCGAGATGGGCGGCAAGACGCTCCTGACCCACCACACGAGCACGGAACGCGGGGCTCGCGGCCCGGCCCGATTGGTCATTCCCATCGCCCGGATCAGCCCGGATCGGGCGGCGGAGCCACTCCCCGACGCCGATCCAGCCGACCCCGGGCTCATCGTCGTTGAGGTGCTCGATCACGCACCGCCCGGACATGCCGCCAGTCGCGGACGCGCGGCGCCTCGCTCCGGGCGCCTGGCCGGGCTGCCGCGCGAGGTGCGCGCGCGCCTCGCATCGCCCGATCGCCGGCTGGTTCGGTTCTCCGGGACGATGCTGCTCGTGGCCGCCGGTTCGGCTGTCTTCTTCGCGCTCGCGGCGGGACTTACCCCGCTCGACGCCTTCGGCTATGCGGTTACGCTGCTGACCGGGGCGACGTCGGCGTTCGGGATCGACGCGCGGCAGGCATCGGGTCTGCTCAAGGTGTACACAATCGTCCTCAGCCTCATCGGGGCCGCGGTCGTGGCGATCGTGTACGCGCTCATCACCGACGCGATCATCCGCTCGCGGCTGCTCCAGACGCTCGGTGCGCGCGCCGTGCCCAAGACCATCCGCGACCACGTGATCGTGTGCGGGCTGGGGTCGATCGGCTACCGCGTCGCGCTCGGGATCAAGGCGCGCGGCGTTCCGATCGTCGTAATCGAGCGCGACGATGACGCGCGATTCGCGACCGCCGCCCGGGTGGCCGGGATCCCGGTGGTCACGGGCGACGCGCGGCTCCCCGCGGTGCTCGAGGACATCGGCATCCGATCCGCGCGGGCCATCGTGGCGGTCACCACCGACGACCTGGCGAACCTGACTGCCGTGTTGAACGCCCGGGCGATGCGTCCGGATCTGCGCTGCGTGGTGCGCGTCTTCGACCCGGATTTCGCGACTCGCGTCCGTGACGGCTTCGGGATCCGGTTCACGCGCAGTGTCACCCACCTCGCCGCACCCGCGTTCGCTGCAGCCACGATCGGCTCCGAGATCGCAGCCAGCGTGCCGGTCGGCGACCGGCGCGTGGTCCTCTTTGCGCGGCTCACGATCGCTCAGGGCTCACGGGCCGAGGGCGTCCTCGCGTCCTCGATGACCGCGACCGGCCGCCGTCGGCTGCTGGCGATCGAGGATCCCGACGGCACCGTCCGATGGCAGCCCCCGGCCGACGAGGTGCTCGACGCGGGCGAATCCGTGCTGGTCGTCGCGACGCGTGCCGGCCTGGCCGAGTTCATCGAGCTGGCGCGGGCGCCGGGCTGAGTGCCGGGCTGAGCGCCAGGCTGAGCGGCGGGCTGAGCCGGCCCTCAGACTCGCTCGAACGCCATCGCTACGGAGCCGCCACCGCCCAGGCAGAGCGTCGCCAGCCCGTAACGTCCCTCGCGGCGACGGAGCTCGTGGAGGAGCGTCGCGACCACGCGCGCGCCGCTTGCCCCGATGGGATGGCCCAGCGCGATCGCCCCGCCATTGACGTTCACCTTCTCCCAGTCGAACCCGAGCTCGCGGCCGTCTGCGAGCACCTGGGCGGCGAACGCCTCGTTGATCTCGATCAGGTCGAACGCCTCGATCGGCATCTCGATCCGGTCGAGGAGCCTCCTTACCCCCTCGATGGGCGCGAGGAACAGCCAGCGCGGCTCGACCTCCGCCTGGGCGTACCCGATGATCCGGGCCAGCGGCTTGAGGTTGTGTCGTTCCACGGCGCGCTCGCTGGCGACGATGGTCGCCGCGGCGCCGTCGGTCAGGCCGGGGGCGTTGCCGGCCGTGACGCTCGCGACGGTCGTGGGCTCGGACCCGTCGGGGAGCGCGAAGGCGGGGCGGAGCCTCGCGAGTGCCTCGGCCGAGGTGTCCCGGCGGGGGTTCTCGTCGATCGTGACGACCGTCTCACGGCCCTTCGCGTCGATCGTCGTGACGGGCGCGATCTCGGCCTCGAAGCGGCCGGCGTCCATCGCCGCGATGGCCTTCTGGTGGCTGGCCAGCGCGAACGCGTCCTGGTCCTGCCGGCTCACGTGGTTGCTGATCGCGACGCGCTCGGCATGGGTGCCCATGTGGCAGTCATCGATCGCGCACCAGAGACCGTCATGGACGGCTGCGTCGGCGATCGTGCCGTCCCCCAGCCGGTAGCCGAAGCGCGCCTTCGGCAGCAGGTACGGCGCGAGGTTCATGTTCTCCATGCCGCCCGCGACCGCAAGCTCGATGTCGCCGGCGCGGATCTCGGCCACCGCCAGCATGACGGCCTTGAGCCCGGAGCCGCACACCCGGTTGATCGTGGTGGCGCTGGTGGTGACCGGGAGGCCGGCCTTGAGCGCAGCCTGTCGTGCCGGCGCCTGGCCCACGCCGCCCTGGAGGACCTGGCCCATCAGCACCTCGTCGATGGGTGCGCCGTCCGGGAGACCGGCGCGCTCCACGGCAGCCCGGATCGCGGTGGCGCCCAGATCGATCGCCGGCGTGTCGACGAACGCTCCGCCGAATCTGCCGATCGGCGTCCGCGCCGCGCTCACGAGGAAGACCTGGCCGTGCTGGCCGTCAAGCTGC
>Ga0136621_1000935_pt1 | contig 11676 bp, 8 predicted proteins | sample AntDryUQ445A2306_FD_104673 | JGI IMG/M metagenome (GOLD analysis project Ga0136621, IMG submission 104673) | Polar desert sand microbial communities from Dry Valleys, Antarctica - metaG UQ445A (23.06) | ecosystem: Environmental > Terrestrial > Soil > Desert | place: Antarctica: Dry Valley...
CACGAACGAGATGCGTCCCCTCAGGTTCCGGATCTCCAACCGATGCGCGGAGTCCGAAAGGAGGTTGAGACCGTGCACCCCCAACCGGTACAACCGCTCCGGCCCCGCTGCCTTTCCGAGCCTGCTGATCCCAAGCGCGCACGGCGACCACACCGGCCGCGAGACGATCAGCGCGGCTCCCAGAACGTAAGCCCCCAGCGCCATGAGATACTCGGGAAGCACCTCGGCGTGGAGAGAAGCGTCCAGCGGCGTCGCGGCGCCGAAAGAGTCACGGCCCGCGGCCTCGGCCAGCGCCTCGAAAGGCCCGGTAAGAAAACCCCCGACCAGCCCGATGGCCCCGAGCGCCACGACCGGCGCGACGAGCAGCCGGGACACTTGCCGTGGCTCGGCGCGACGTTCGCCGAGGAAGAGGCCGGCCCAAAAGCGCCAGGTGTAGGCGAGCGTCGTGGCCGCGGCCACGACGGCGAGCACGATGAAAACCGGGCCGCGCTCCAACGCGGCGGCGAAGAAGAACTCGTCCGCGAAGAAGCCTACCGTCAGGGGGAGTGAGGTAAGCGTGGCCGCCGCGAGCCCGCTCGCTACAGTGAGCAGGGGCATGGGCCTTCGCAGCCCGCCCAACCGGCTCAGGCGGTCCTCTCCCGTCGCCTCCGTGACCGTGCCGGCAGTGAGGAAGAGGGCGCTCTTGGCGATGGCGTGCGAGATCACGTAGAACGCCGCGCCGCCCGCGCCGTACTCCCCTCCGAGGCCGTACATCGTGACTACGAACCCATACTGGGCGATGGTGGAGTAGGCGAGTAGCTGCTTCAAGACGTCCCGCGCGAGCGCCAGGACGCCGCCGACCGCCATCGAGAGGAGGCCAACGGCAAGCAGCGCGTCGAGCAGAAACTCGCTCTTCTGGAGGAGGGGGTAGACGCGGCCAATCAGGAGCACCCCGGCGGCGACCATGGCGGCCGAGTGGAGGTACGCTGAGACGGGCGTGGGGGCGGCCATCGCCCGCGGCAGCCAGAAATGGAGAGGCACCTGGGCGCTCTTGGCGAGGCCGGCGACCGAGATCAGGAGTCCGGCGGTCGTCAGGAGCGGCCCCGGCTCGACCGAGCGGGCGAGATCCGGGACGGAGAAGGTGCCGTGGGCGGCGTAGAGCATCACGGCCCCGACCAAGAGCAGCACGGCGGTTACGCCCGTGACGAGCAGGGCCATAAGCGCCGAGGCGCGGGAGTCGGGATCGTGGCTGTCGAAGCCGATCAGGTAGTAGGACGCTATGGCCGTCAGGTCCCAGAAGACGAAGACGAGTATAAGGTCCTGCGCCATCGCGAGCCCGACCATCGAGCCCATGAAGAGCAGGATAAAAAAGTAGAAGCCCGTGCCGTCGGAATCCGGCCTTCCCTGGTGCTCCAGGTGCAGCGGCAAATACCGCGATGAGTAGACGAGCACGGCGAAGCCGATCCCGGTAGCCAGCAGCGCGTACAGCGCCGCGAGCCCGTCGAGCTCCAAATGCAGCCTCAGATCCCAGCTCGGAGCCCACGCGACGTCCACCACGCCGCCGCCCGACACCCAACCCCATAGCGTCGCCCCGAAGGCAAGCGCAGCGAAGGCGGCTCCCACCGGCGCCGCGAGCGCGGGCCTTGCAGCCCCGAAGAGCGCCGCGACCGGCGCGGCCAGCAGGGCCAGCGCGAGCGGCAGGAGCACGAGGAGGGCTGTCAGATGCACCTCCGGGTTCCGCGGCGGGACCACTGCGTCGGGGCCTCTCTCCGAAAGCGTGAGTGCTGCAGTGGACCGTCCTCCTTTCAAGAGATCGCTTCATTCGCCGATCAGGCGCGAGGCGAGAACGCGCGTCGTCAGGTGAGTTTACCCGCCGGTCGCGGGTCGTACCGGAGGCGGGCTACTCCAGGACCAAGATCTCCGCCCGAACTCCACCATCTTCCATCCACAGCAGCGCGAACGTGTGTCGCGGCTGGCGGCGGCGATCCGTCGGGCTTCCGGGGTTCAGGAGCATGAGTCCGTCCTCATCCTCCAGCAAGGGGATATGCGAGTGCCCGAAGATTACGACGCGAGCGTCCGGGAAGCGACGGCGCATGCGGTTCCGGCGGCCTCTCTTCGGGCCGGAGTCGTGGATCATGGCTACCGGCACGCCACCGAACTCGAACTCCAGCGTCTCCGGCAGATCCAACTCCGGCGGGTCCAGGTTGCCCCGGACGGCCCTCATCGGAGCATATCCTTCGAGCTCGTCGAGGAGGGAAGGGGCCATCAGGTCGCCGGCGTGCAGAATCAGGTCGGCGCCCTTCAGGTGCGGCAGCAGGGCTTCCGGCAGTCCTCTGGCGCGGCGCGGGATGTGGGTGTCGGCGATGACGGCGGCCAGGGGCGTCAAGCGCCGCCCCAGAGCGTTTCGGAGATCTCACGCAGTACGCTCCCTCGCTCGGCGGCCTCGATCCGGCGTGCCGCAAGCTCCGCGTACTCCCGCTCCAGCTCCGCCCCGACACAGAAACGGTCGAGCTCTTTGGCGGCGATGGCGGTCGTCCCGGAGCCGCAGAACGGGTCGAAGACGAGATCCCCCTCCCGCGTGGATGCGAGCAGCGCCCTCCGCACCAGCCTCAGGGGTTTCTGGGTCGGATGGTAGCCGTGGCGCTTCTCGCGACTGGTGACGGCCGGGATGCGCCAGACGGAAGACATCTGGGAACCAGGATCGGGGCTGTTTATGAGATCGTAATTGAAGGTGTGGCGGGCGCCGCGTCCCCTGCTCGCCCAGATGATGGTCTCGTGAGAATGAGTAAATGCAGTGTGGAGGGCGTTCGGCGGCGGGTCCGGCTTCTCCCAAACGACGGAATTTATCACCCGGAACCCCAGGGTCTGGAGCGCGAAGCCCAAAGAGAAGATGATGTGGTGGGTGCCAGAGACCCACAGGGTGCCGTCCGGTTTGAGGACGCGCCGCGCCTCCCGGAGCCAGCGCAGGTTGAAGCGGTGATCCTCCTCGAATCCCAGAGAACGGTCCCAGGAACCCTTGTCCACGGAGGCGAGCCGCCCGCTTTTCACGGTAACGCCGCCGCCAGAGAGCCGGTAGGGCGGGTCGGCGAACACGGCGTCCACGCTCCCGGCTGGCATCAGGCGCATCAACTGTACGCAGTCGGCCAGATAGACGATAGCGCCCGGTTCGCCGAAGGTTTCGAGGTCCCTTAACTCCACCCGGTCATTCTATGGTCACGGACGGCGTCCGGCGAGAGGCGGCTACCCGGAGCTATTGGACACCCGCACCGGGCGCCACAGTACAATGCGGCTGGTATCCACGTCGGCCCGGTAGAAGGACGTTATGCTCAACTCGCTGATCAAACACAGCTTCGGGGCCATCCTTCTGGCCGTGGTCGTCGAGGAGCTGGGTATACCGCTCCCGATCCCGACGGATTTCATGATCATCTTCGCCGGCACGGCGGCAGGCCACTCGCTGCCACGGCTCGGGCTGTTCTACGTGACGCTGACGCTGGCTTCAGCGCTCGGGGCCAGCGGACTCTATGCCGTAATACGTCGTGGTGGACGCCCGCTGGTGGACCGCTTCGGCCGCTACGTACACCTGGGACCGGAGCAGCTCTCCCGGGCCGAGGCGTTGCTCTCGCGCAGCGGCTGGGGCGGTATCGCGCTCGGGCGCGCAACCCCGGGCCTACGCTACGCCACGGTGATCGTCTGCGGCCTGCTCAAGGTTCCCTACCTGCGTTTCATAACGGCCCACCTCGTGGGCTCGTCGGTGTACATAGCCGCTTTTCTGGCGCTGGGCTCGATCTTTGGCCCTGCGATCCTGGACCGCATACACTTGCCGGTGCTGGCGGTGCGTCTGCTCTGGGTGGCGCCGCTGGCGATTGGACCACCGCTCCTCGTAGCGTGGGGAAGCTCCCGCTTCGGACGGCCCGCCGTTCAGTCCAGAGGGCGCGTGGTGGGCGCGGCGCTGCTGGGAGGCTTCGCCGGGGCGGTCTCGCTCGCCGCCACCCTCGCCGCGACCACGGCTATAGCGGAGCTGCTCGGCTCCTCGCACCCGCTCAACGTAGGCTACGCTTTCCTGGGCAGGCTGGTGGGTGCAGGCCCGCACGCACACGCGATCTCTCTGTCTCTGTACTCCACCCTGCTGTTGCTGCTCGTAGGCATGAGCGCAGCCTACTCCGGGCTGGTGCTGCCGTACCTGGCGCCGCGCGGCGCCTCGCGGCTCTGGCAGGTCCTCGGCCTGGTGCTGCTCGTCCTCGGCGTATTCGGGCTGTTCCTCGCCACGGCCACGCTCGTGCGGCATGATGACCTCCCGGACCTCTGGTGGCGCACGGGTGGCCTCACGGCACTGCTCGGGGTAGGGTGCGGTGTGCTGCTTTACGCTCTGACCGTCGTCGAAAGCCGTGCTCTGGCTATCGCTGTAGCGCACCGCTCGCGATCGAACCGGGGACCCGCTTTCTGAGAAGTTGGATCGAGCAGAGCTACAAGCAGGTGAAGAACTCCCTGAGATGGACTCAATACCAGGTGAGAAACGGCATAGCCATAAGACGCTACTGGCAACTGGTGTGCTGCGTCTTCACCTTCCGCTGGCGGGCTTGCAGGGAGTCTCTGGAGAAGAAACCTCCACTGGGAGCGACCTTCAAAGAAGCCACGGAAGATTCCCCCGCCGCCAGAGCGTCCGAGGCCGCTGTGCTGGCCGGTGGCATTATTGAGAGTGAGAAGCGCTGCTTGAGCAACTATTAGCGGGCAAAGGACTCTGCCTCCATGTCCGCTAACAACAAACTACCGCTAGAAGAGGAGGCGTCCGATCACGCCGTCTAGGACCTCATCGATCCAGCCGATCAAACCGAGGTCCGAGGTGATGGACCGCGGCGGGTTGGATATGAGGGTATCCCGCGATATGAGCCGCCCGAAGTCCACCCTCACGGGCCCGGTACGCTTAGTGCGCCCGTCTCCGAGGTAGAACCCGACGCCCGCTTGCTGCATGACGTTGATCAACTCCTGCGCCATTATCCCGTAGCCGATGGTGGTCGGATGGACCCCGTCCAGCGAGAAGAACCCACCCTGCGTCCGCCCATCCGAACCGGAGACGAAGAAGCGGGAGTCCGGCTCCGGGGATAGAGCCTTGAGCTCTGGAGGAAGCTCGTACTTGCGCCACCAATCGGGCCTTGCCAGAGGATCGTCTATGTAACGGCGGGCGGCCAGGCGGTCGAGGAGCCCCGCCACCTCGAAGAGGCGCCAGTCCAGGCCGTCGTTGCGGGCTGCGCGAACGGCTTCGGTGATGGCGACGTTGTACTGGTCGATGGCGCTGTCCACGGCGCGGGCCTGCTGCTCCGTGATGTGAGGATCGTCCTTCGCGTCGAACTCCGCATCCTGGATCCAGGGCCGCGTGTAGTACGGGTAGTAGCGGGAACCCTTGCGGACTTTCGAGCCCACCCCGCGAGCAATGGGAGCTACAGTGACGTGGGGGACGGTGCCCAGGATCACATGCCGCGCCTTTATCTTCTTGATCTCCTCGGCAACGAGGTCCAACTCCGCCTGGAAGTGACTCGGCTTCCACACGGTGAACCGGCGCTTCTCGCCCAGATCCTGGTAGCCACCGTCCTCGCTCCAGGCTACCTCGAGCCGGAGCATGCTGGGAAGCGCGTTGTTGGCGCCCAGAAGGACGATGACCGTCTCGATGCCATCCCCATCGCCGGGTGCCTCGTGTGTGCCCTCTTTCCCGAGCCGCGCCGCCGCCTGGAATGGGGTCAGGGATTTGCCGTTCCCATCCTGGGCCGACTCGAGGACACGCAGGCCCGCTCGCTCGCTGGCATTCTCGACGATCTGCTTGAAGAAGGCGTCCGTGGGCTTGTCGATCCAGCTCTCCAGCATCTGCGCCGTGCGAACTAGGGCATCCCGCAGGTCCCATCCGTAGACGCTGAGGTTGTGGTTGATGCCCGCTATCCGGGGCACGTGGGCGCCGGGACCTCTCTCCCAGTGGTCCTCCACCCGGTCCATGAACTGGCGCGCCCGGAACAGCGCGAGGGGAAACTCCCAGAACCTCGCCCGATCCCCGAAGCCATCTTCGAGCTCCCGGATCAGGAACTCCAGGTTGAGCGGCAGTCCGCCGAAGCCGAAGTATTTCGGGTAGCGAAAATGCTTCGCCCAGCCCATCTCGTGGGCAATGATCATGGGCCACGAGAGGTCTGTGTTGAAGATGGCGCCGCTCTGGAACCCGTGCGTCAACGAGTCTCCTATCGTGACCAGCCGGTTGAGCGGTGTGCTTTCCCTGTTCACCTCCACCGGAATACCGAGCGTCGGGTCCTCGACGGGTTCGCGCGGGGTGTCGGTGACCTGGACCTCATCGGGAGTGTTGGGATCCAGCATCCTCACGTCGAGCATTTCGGGCATGGCGTTCCTCCTGAACCGGGTCGTTGACGAGGGACTTGCTTCAGCCAAAGACAATCGGGACCCTGTCAAGATGAAGCTCTTCGCCCGACCCGCTGGCGCTCAACTCGAAAGCCTCGACTACCCCGAGGCGCTGGTTGGGCCTGCGGACCCCCTCCAGGTTCGCCTTGAACTCGCCGATGATCCCATTGCTCCCGCCCTGCGTGGACTCCTCGGAGATCACGGTCCCGTCATCGTCCCTTATGCGCAGCGAGATGACCCCCTCGAATGCGGTGCCGTAGCCTGCTATATGGGCAGGGTCCCTGACCACGTCTCCCGGCGCCGGATGATTGATCTTGATGAAAGGACGCCCCGAGTCTTCGTCTATGTCCCGCGCCATCTTGCCTCCTCACCTCCGAGAGGATCATTCGAGTCCTCCAGGTTCCCATAACCCGGCCACAATGGCGGACCACGATGAATCGGCGATGAATCCGTGATAGGTTCCCCGAGTTGTCAACACACCCTTGGGGGCCCCATCTCACATACTCGGACGGATGGACGATCTACGGATCGACATACTTATCCGCCAGCAATTCGTCCACTCCCGCGAATTGTCGGCCCGACCTCTCGTAGTAGTCGATGATCCCTGGCAGCGCCTCTGCCGTTTGCCTCTGGTTGTCGTGCAAAAGAAGCACCTCGTCACCCTTCCTTTGCTGTCCCGACTTGTTCGCCTGCATGACGCTTCGGACGACGCCCTTGGAATGGCCGCCGAGCAGATAGTCGTTTGAGTCGACGGTCCACATTACGGGGAGAAGCCCCTGCTCCCGAACGATCCTCCGAAACACCGGTAGCGTGCCGGAGCCTTCGAGATAGGGATCGCCGTAGGGTGGTCGCATCAGCATCATCGGATAATGGTAGCCCAGAGCATCGTCTACAGCCCTCTGGGTACTTCGTAACTCGTTGCGCATCTGCTTCGCGCTCAAGCCAGACATGTTCGCATGATTGTAAGTGTGGTTTCCTAATGTGTGGCCCTCTTCCACGATTCGGCGCAGTAGACCCGGGTTCTCCTCTACCTGACTGCCAAGTACGAAGAAAGTTGCCTTCAGGTCATACTTTCGCAGCGTATCGAGGATCAGCAGCGTGGTGCGCGGTTCCGGGCCGTCGTCGAAGGTTAGGGCGACCTTGCCTCCGGAGGTCCCGGTTCTGCCACCCGTGGCCAAGTCGGGCCAGGGATCCTTGGTTATAGCCGCAGCCCAGACCTGCCCCATATCCAGTGGCGGTGGATCAGGAGAATCGAGAGGGTCTGGAGGATCAGGGAGGCTAGGAAGAGTCCCAGCCTCTACAGGCAAGATGGGCTGTAGATACCTCTGTTCGGAGGGTGAGGCGCCATAGGGCAGCACCCCGAGCAAGAGAAGTACCAGAACGAAGGAAAGCGCAAGGACGCACACGACCCGCCGCGCTATGGAGCGACGATGGCGGGCACGCTGGAAAGCGTTGGGGGGTGCCTTTGAGATCAGCCTCGGAGACCCCCCGGGATCGCGTCTCGGACTCCATCTGGCAGGCTGAAGCCCCCTTTGCCGACCGCCGTTGGCTTCGCGCAGCGTACTTCCCATAAGAGAGCATGTTAACCGTATGGTAGACAGGCCGCATCACGTCACCAGATATGGTGCCGGATCGAGAAGGGAGACAAGATATCGTCCTCGTCAGTGTCCGAGGCCCCGTATCGGCTCAGCGTTCGACTAACCACCGAGGGAGCTTGAGTAAAGTGCCAATCCACTCGTGGCCTCTGCTGGCTATACGGCTGCCTGGCCCGTCGGATTCATCCACAATTCATCGCTACCTGCTCGAATCGGGAGCGTGCAGTGGGAGATGCTCGACGACCCGAAGAAAGGACCTTCACTGTGGCCGGATCCCTGTTCTCGCGGCTGTTCACCAGGGCCACCGAAGCCCTCGACCGGAGGTTCCGGTGGCACAAGCTGCCGGTCCCACTCGGCCTTCTCACCCTCGTGGGGCTGCGAATGAGGTTGCGGGAGAGCAACCTGCACGACACGTCTTCGGCGCCAGGAGAAAAACTACCGCCGGAAGGTGGGCGTCACCTCACCGCGCGCACGGCGGACGGGACTTTCAACGACCTGGAGAACCCCACGATGGGGAGCGCAGGGACGCGCTTTGGCAGGAACGTGCCCGTCGAGCTCACGTATCCCGAGAATGACTGGGCGTTGCTCAGGCCGAGCCCGCGCACGGTCAGCCGGGAGTTGTTGACACGCCACGAGTTCCTGCCCGCGACCACGCTCAACGTGCTGGCGGGGGCGTGGTTGCAGTTCATGATCCGGGACTGGTTCAGCCACGGCAAGAGCGAGACGGAGAACCCGTGGAAGCTGGAGCTGGCCGAAGACGACCCCTGGACCCAGGAGCGCCCGATGCAGGTCATGCGCACCCGCAAAGACCCGGCCCACCCACCGGACGATACCTCTCCTCCCACATACCTGAACACCGAGACCCATTGGTGGGACGGCTCCCAACTCTACGGCAGCAACGCCGAGGCCCAGAAGAGGGTCCGCTCCGGAGAGGACGGCAAGCTCGTCACCGGCCCCGACGGCATGCTCCCCAAAGAACTGGTCGCCGCCGCGTCGAAGGAGCCGGGGTTCTGGGTGGGGCTGGCATTGTTGCAGACACTCTTCGTGTTGGAGCACAACGCCATCTGCGACAGGCTTCGCGCCGAGTACCCTTCATGGTCCGACGACGACCTCTTCGACCACGCCAGGCTCATCAACTCGGCGCTGCTTGCCAAGATCCACACCGTCGAATGGACGACCGGCATCCTCGGGCATCCGACCATGCAGATCGGCATGCGGGCCAACTGGTGGGGCGTCGCGGGCGAGCGACTGCACCGGCTGCTAGGCAGGATCAGCGCCAGCGAAGTAGTCAGCGGCATCCCAGGCTCCCCAAAGGACCACTACGGCGTGCCATACGCCATCACCGAGGAGTTCGTCGCCGTCTACCGCATGCACCCCCTCGTCCCGGACGACTTCGATTTGAGATCCGTATCGGATGATGGGATGCTCCAGGAGCGCAACTTCCGGGATGTCGCGGGGCCGCGCGTGCCGGGGTTGTTATCCGAGGTCTCCATGCAGGACCTTCTGTACTCATTCGGGGTGGCGCATCCGGGGGCGATCACACTTCACAATTATCCGCGTTTCCTTCAAGAATACGAGCGCCCCGACGGCGTCCTGATGGACCTGGCCGCCACGGACATCCTGCGCAGCCGGGAACTCGGCGTGCCCCGCTACAACGAGTTCCGCAAGCTGCTGCACCTACCCCCGGCCGAGTCCTTCGAGGATCTGACGGACAACCCGGCGTGGGCAGATGAACTGCGGCGCGTCTACGACGGTGAAGTAGACCGCGTGGACCTGACCGTCGGCCTGTACGCGGAGCCGGTGCCCGAAGGGTTCGGTTTCTCCGACACCGCCTTCCGCATCTTCATCCTCATGGCGTCGCGGCGGCTCAACAGCGACCGGTTCTTCACGACGGATTACAACGCCAGGATCTACACCCAGACCGGCCTCGACTGGATAGACGACAACGACATGTCCACCGTCCTGCTCCGGCACTTCCCGGATCTCCTGCCCGCGCTCCGTGGGGTGAAAAACGCCTTCGCCCCGTGGCAGAGGACGGGCGCATGACGCAGATAGCCCCAGGCGTCTACAGCCTGCGCCAGAACAAAGGCGGCCACGTCCACGCATTCCTGCTTGACGACGGCACCGGCAGCCTGACCCTCATAGACACACTCTTCGACACAGACGCCCGCCGGATCCTGGACCGCATAAAGAGCATCGGCCGGACGGTGGGGGACCTGGATCACATCGTGCTCACCCACGCCCACCGCTCCCACCTCGGCGGCCTCGCCACCCTCAAGCGGCTCTCCGGCGCGACCGTCCACGCCCACGAGTGGGAGGAGGACATCATCGCCGGTGAACGTCCCGCCCAGCGGGTCACCATCATCCCGATGCGCCCGCTATCCACCTACTGGCGCGTCTACTACCTCCAGTTCGGCGCGGCCCTCGGCCGAGGCAAACATCCGCCATGCCCCGTGGACAACCTCCTGAAAGACGGGGACTCGGTCGCTCCCGTGCGGGTGCTCCACACACCCGGCCACACGCCGGGACATCTAGCTTTCTGGTGGGAGGAGAGGCGGGTGCTTTTTGCCGGTGACGCCATCGCCACCTATCCGGTGTTCGAGGCGGGCTGGCCGGCCTTCAACCTCAACCCGGCGCGGCAACGCGCGTCGGTGCGGCGTATGGCGGAATTGGGGGCAGAGGTCGTCGCGGTCGGGCACGGAGAGCCGATCACCGGCGGCGCAGACCAACGCCTGCGCTCGCTGGTCCAGAGTTAGCCTCCCTACGTCTCGACCCGTTATGGTGTGTCCGCGGTAAACCGGCTTGCCTATGCGCTTTCCAGCGATTGTGGAGAAAGCGGTCGTCCACTGAATACTGTCCCGTATCAGCCCGGTTGCAGTACGCTGGCGAGTTCATTCTCGCCTCTCCCACTCCTCCGCGGAGGGGTCCCAGCGGACGAGGTCTGGATCGTTGCGGAGCACCGGGTCCACGAAGCGCGCCACCTCGGACACGGCTTCTTCGAAGTTCTCGGGCATGGTGATAAGGCGAGAGCGGTCGAGGAACGCCCTCCAGTCTCGCTGCCGCGCAGTGGGGAGCGTGTCGAGGGCCTGGGCAAGCGGCATCAGTTTCGTCCCCCGGTGGGCGGCAGTCTTTTCGAGGGCGTACCGGAGCTTGCGGGCTTCCACAGCATGAATCCTGGAGAGCGCCAGGACGTCGGCGTAGTCGCGCTCGCGGGTGTTGGCGTCGCCGCGTGAGATCATGGTCTCGACTTTCTCGGCGATCACGGCCTCCACCGGGTAGCCGAGCAGGCCGAACGGCTCGTCCGAGAGCAGGGTCGGGTACTCGATCTCCCGCGCACCGGCCGGGTCCCCGAAGTTGACGTCCAGCCGGAGTTGCAGCCGCGCCGTGCCGAGCGTGGCTGGGACGACGATCCTGATGCCCGGATAAGCGGCGTGCTCCCTGATAGTCATGGCCCGCGCCCGCGAGGCGTCGAAGGTCATGCCGTCGTCCACCGCGATGCTCGCCACCTCCTGGACCATGGCCAGCAGGCTCTCGTCGCCGCCGGCGACGCCCCGCGCCAGCACGTCGGCGTCGCGCGTCGGGCGACGGACACCCAGGACCGTGAGCAGTAGGCCGCCCTTGAGCACGAAGCGGTCGCGGTACCGGGAGACGGAAAGCCTGTAGAGGAAGCGTTCGAGCAGGTAGAACTCGAAGAGCTCCTGTGTGCCCC
>Ga0136621_1000936_pt1 | contig 11673 bp, 12 predicted proteins | sample AntDryUQ445A2306_FD_104673 | JGI IMG/M metagenome (GOLD analysis project Ga0136621, IMG submission 104673) | Polar desert sand microbial communities from Dry Valleys, Antarctica - metaG UQ445A (23.06) | ecosystem: Environmental > Terrestrial > Soil > Desert | place: Antarctica: Dry Valley...
AGCGGCTGACGAGCCATCTCGCGGAGCAGCGGCTCGGCCCGATGAAGCGGGGCCGATCGGGCGGCCCGCCCACGGCCTCCCAGCGGGAGGTGTACCGTTCGCGTGTCGACCGTGAGGCCGCCGCGATCATCCTGCAGGACGAGCTGGATGCGCGAGCCGCCGCGGACATGGGCCGTCCCCCGCGAAGCCAGGCCCCGTCCGATACTGAGCCGACCGCGAGGGAGAGCCATCGATGACGATCCGGGGCGGAGGGCGTCCGCGCGATCCGCGCGGCACGGCGTGGTCAGCGGACCCGCGGACGGTCAACGGACGCCGCATCCGGTCGCGCAGCGGCGGCAGCCTGGGTGGCCTCCTCCGGTTTCTCGCGTTCGCCCTGATCCTCGGGGGCGCGGTGGTCGTCGGCGGGCTGACGGTGATGCGCCCGCTCGTCGCCGATGCGCTCGTGGGCTGGGCGTACGACAACCCGGGCGGGTTGCGGATCCCGTTCGTGGCCGATCTCGTCCGCGAGCGTCTCGGCACCGCGTTGACCGAGGCCCCCAGCAACGACCCGACCGAGGTGCGGTTCACCGTCGAGCCGGGCGACAAGGTGCCATCGGTCGCGAAACGACTCGAGGAGCAGGGGCTGGTCACCGATTCACGGGCGTTCGTCTTCCAGGCGACCACCCGCGATCTCGCCCCGAAGCTGTCGGCCGGCGACTTCCGGCTGGCGCGGAACATGACCCCGGACCAGATCGTGACCGGGCTGATCGAGAACGAGATCGTCGCGCCGGTCGTGACGCGGATCGAGAAGATCTTCCGCGAGAGCCTGCGGATCGACCAGATGGCCGCGTTGATCCAGACGTGGGACGACCTCGACATCGATGCCAAGGCGTTCCGCGACCTCGCGACGAAGCCGTCGGCGGCCCTCCTGGCCGACTATCCCTGGCTCGAATCGTCCGGCCTGCCCGCCGGTGGCTCGCTCGAGGGCTACCTGTTTCCCGCGGCCTACGACCTCACGACCGACATGGACGCGGAGGACCTGATCCGCATGATGCTCGACCGCCTCGTGAAGGAGGTCGGCCAGGAGCAGGTGGCCAAGGCGACGTTCTACGAGCAGCTGACACTCGCCTCGATCGTCGAGCGCGAGGCGAAGATCGAGGAGGAGCGGCCGTTGATCGCCGGCGTCTACCAGAACCGGCTCAACGGCGACGGCCCCACGCAGATCCTCAACGCGGATCCCACGGTCTTCTACGCGCTCGACACGCTGGCGCTGCGAGAGCTGCCGTTCGAGGAGTGGACGAAGTACGTGTTCTGGGAGCCGCCCGGCGTCGCCCTCGCCGAGGTGGAGCTGCCCGAGGAGCTCGCCGGTTACAACACCTACCGGGTGCGCGGCCTGCCACCAGGGCCGATCTGCGCACCGGGCGTGAGCTCGCTCGAGGCGGCCATCAACCCCAACGTCGACACAGGCTACTTCTACTTCCTTGCTATCCCCGATGGCAGCGGCGTGCACGTCTTCGCCAAGACGAAAGAGGAGCACGACGCGAACAAGCGCCAGTACGGCTACCCGTGACGGTCTCGCCGGCAGGCCAGCCCATCCCCGCGGACTTCGCCGGGCCTCCGGGACCGGCCCAGCTTACCGAGTGGGAGTCGCTCGACCGGATGGCCCGCCCGGCGCGGCTCGCCCGGCTGCGCGCGCGGTTCGCCGAAGCCGGCGTCGACGCCTACTTCGGGGTCCGCCCCGAGCACATGCGCTACCTGACGGGGTTCCGCCTGGGCGCGGGCGAGGACAAGGTCGCCGGTCAGTCCGGCCAGTTCCTCGTGGGCGGCGAGGAGATCGTCGTTCTCGCCGACAGCCGCTACACGATCCAGGTCCGCCGGGAGGCCGCCGAGGCCAAACTCTTCGAGGTGTACCACGACCTGCCCGCGCGCTGGGCGGAGCTGGTCGGGTCGGTGGGCGCTCGGCGGGTCGCGGTCGAGGCGTCGCTCGTGGCCCACGCCACGTGGACGGGTCTGGTCGAGGCAGCGCGGGACGTGGAGCTCGTCCCGGTCGAGGGCTGGGTCGAGGCCGACCGGGCGACGAAGGAGCCGGCCGAGCTCGAACGGGTGGCCGCCGCCTGCGCGATCGCCGACAGGGCGCTCGCCGCCATCCTCCCCCGGATCAGACCGGGCGCCACCGAGCTGGAGCTTGCGCTCGCGCTCGAATGGGAGATGCGCACGAACGGCGCCGAGGCGCTCGCCTTCGACGTCGCCTGCCTGTCCGGGCCGCAGGCGGCGCTCCCGCACGGGTCGCCCCGCGACGAGCCGATCGGGGAGGGCGCCGTGCTGCTCTTCGACTTCGGGGCCCAGGTAGCCGGCTACCGCTCGGACATGACCCGCACGCTGTTCGTGGGCGAGCCGCAGGAACGGGACCTGGCGGTGTACGAGCTGGTTGCCCGCTCGCAGCGCGCGGCCGTCCAGCTCCTCGAGGCGCGACTCGCGGACGGCGCGGGGCTGCCGATCGGGCGCGAGGTGGACGCCGCGGCCCGCGCGGTCATCGAGGAGGACGGCCGCTGGCCTGCCTACGGGCACGGCCTGGGGCACGGCATCGGGCTGGCGACGCACGAGGGTCCCTCGCTGGGCCGCTCACCAGCGTCGGACGCCACGCTTCCACCTCAGACGGTCTTCTCGGTGGAGCCCGGGATCTATCTCGAGGGTGAGATGGGCGTCCGGATCGAGGACCTCGTGACGGTCGACGCCGCGGCCGGCCGCCTCGAGTGGCTGACCCGCTTCCCCAGGTCGGTGATCGTCGTCGGACGCTGACGGCGGTCCCGACCCCTCGCCCGTGACCGGCCTGACCCGTGGGCTACAATCGGGCGACCGAAACCACCGACCCGGCCGGTCCACGCGCCCGCCGACCCCAGGAGCTCGATCCGAATGATCAGCACCGGTGAGCTGCGCAAGGGCGTCGCGATCGAGCTCGATGGCGAGCTCTGGCAGATCCTCGACTATCACCACATCAAGATGGGCCGCGGCTCCGCGCAGGTCCGGGTCACCCTCCGCAACATCAAGCGCGGTCAAACCATCGAGCGCTCCTTCCAGGCCGGGACAAAGTGGCCGCGCGCGTCGATGGAGACGCGGCCGGTCCAGTACCTGTATCGCGACGGCGACGAGTTCCACTTCATGGACAACGACACGTACGACCAGTTCAGTCTCAACGCCGAGCAGCTGGGCGACGCCGCGCAGTACATGAAGGACGGCATGACCCTCGACCGGACCACATACCAGGGCGAGACGATCGGGGTCGAGCTGCCCATCACGGTCGACCTCCGCGTCCGCGAGACGGAGCCGGGCTTCGCGGGCGACACCCAGAGTGGCGCGCGCAAGCCGGCCGTGACCGAGAGCGGCCTCGTCGTCCAGGTGCCGATCTTCGTGGGCGAGGGCGACACGATCCGGGTCGACACGCGGACCGGGGAGTACCAGACCCGGGTCTGATGGGCGATCGGGGCGGCATCGAGCAGCTCGCGTACCTCCTGGAGGAGGCCTTCCGCGGCGCGGGCATCGAGGAGTCCAAGGAGAGCCAGGCGCTCCTCGTGAACCTGGCGAGTGTCGGCGACGACGAGTGGCGGGCGACCCTGCCCGGCGCAGCGCGCACGATCGAGTCGATCGCCCTGCATGTCGGGGCGTGCAAGGTCATGTACGACGACTACGCGTTCGGTGCGGGGACGCTCCAGTGGGGGACGCCGGAGGTCGAGCCGTGGACCGGCGACGGACCCGCCCCGCGGCAGGAGGCGATCGCCTGGATCGAGGAGGCTCACCGGCGCCTCGTCGGTCACCTCGAGGCGCTCCCGGACGATTCCGAGCTGGTCAGGCCGCGCAACACCAACTGGGGCGAGGAGCGGGAGACCCGCTGGATCATCGCGGCGATGATCTCGCACGATGCCTATCACGCCGGCGAGATCAACCACATCCGGAGCCTGCTCCAGGGTGACGATCGGTGGCGGCACGTGCAGCTCGGCTTCGGGTGAGGCGCACCGAGCCGCCCGACTGGGCGCTGCCAGCGTGGGACGCAGTGACGCCGCCCGCCCCCGCGACGGATGCACCGCGAGCCCCCGGCACATTCGGCCCCCGGATCCTCGGCGTCAGCGAGGTGACGCGAAGCATCCGCGGCGCCGTCCGGGCCGATCCCCGGCTGGGCGACCTGTGGGTCGAGGGAGAGGTGGGCCGGGTGACGATCTCGAGCGCCGGCCACGCGTACTTCGCGCTCAAGGACGAGCGCAGCCAGCTGCAGTGCGTGTGGTTCCGCGATCTGCGCGAGCGCAGCGCGTTCGAGCCGCAGGCCGGGCTGCGCATCGTCGCCCATGGTCGGGTGGACCTGTTCGAGCCGCAGGGCGCGCTCCAGCTGTACGTGGAGTCGATCCAGCCCGCGGGGTTCGGCGACCTTGCGCTGCGCTTCGAGGCGCTCAAGGCCCGGCTCGCCGCCGAGGGCCTGTTCGATGTCGGCCGCAAGCGGCCGCTTCCGGTCCGGCCGCGGACGATCGCGGTCGTGACGAGCCCCACGGGCGCGGTCTGGCGCGACATCTGCCACGTCCTCGCGCGCCGCTGGCCGCTGGCGCGCGTGGTCCTCGTCGCGTGCCACGTGCAAGGGGAGGGGGCGCCGGCGACGGTCGTTGCAGCCTTCCGCCGGCTGGAGCGGTACATCGCCGAGCGTCACGCCGCGGGCCATCCCGAGGACGCGCCCGCGGTCACGATCCTCGCGCGCGGCGGCGGCTCGCTCGAGGACCTGTGGGCGTTCAACGACGAGCGGGTCGTGCGCGCGGTCGTCGCCCACACCGTGCCCGTCGTGTGCGGCGTGGGCCACGAGGTGGACGTGACCCTGGCCGACTTCGCCGCCGATGTGCGCGCGCCGACCCCGTCGGCCGCTGCCGAGATCGTGGTCCCGGACCGCTCAGAGTTCACGTCCGCTTTGCGGCGAGCCGGCGACCGCCTCGCCGCCGCGTCGGGCCGCCGGCTAGCGGTCGCCCAGCGCGAGCTGGGCGCCGAGCGTCGGGCGCTGGCCCAGGTGGGACCCGTGGCGCGGCTCGCGAGCTCGCGCGAGCAGGTGGGGCTCCTGTTCGATCGGGCGACCCGGGCCCTCTCGTCGCGGCTGGCGCGCGACCGGCTGCGGCTCAACCGCAACCGAGAGATGCTGCCCCGGCTGGGCGCCGGCCGGCTTGCGGCGGTCCGGGCGAGCCTGGATGCATCGGCGGCAGCGCTCGGCGTGCTCGGCCCGCAGGCGACGCTCGATCGGGGATATGCGATTGTGCGGCGGCGCGACTCGGACGCCATCGTGCGCGACCCGCGCGAGGCGCCGCCCACGACCGCCCTGCGCCTGACCGTCGCCCGGGGCGAGCTGGCGGCATCCGTCGTCGACGCGCCGGATGCCTGACCTGCTCCTCCTCGGCCTGGCGGTCGCGGCGGTGGCGGCGCTGGGGATCGCCGTTGGTATGCTCGCCGCACCGGCGCTGACCGCATGGTTCGGGCGCGACGACGAGGAGGCCGATGGCCGCGACGGCTGACAAGCCCGCTGACACGCCCATCGATCAGCTCGCGTTCGACGACGCGCTCGCCGAGCTCCAGCGAACCGTCGGGGAGCTCGAGGCCGGCGGCCAGCCGCTCGAGCGCGCGCTCGAGCTGCACGAGCGCGGCGCCGCGCTGATCGAGCATTGCAGCCGGCTGCTCACCGACGCCGAGCTGAGGATGAAGCAGCTCGTGGCCCGAGCATCCGGCGTCGAGGCGGTCGACGTGGGCTCCGACGGGGCCGTCGAGGCCTAGGGCGAGCCAGCGGCCGGAGCCGGCTCAGCCTGCGGCGGCAATCGCGGCCAGTCGGCGGTCCACCGGGCCGTTGAACGTTCGACGGGCTTCGTCGTAGCGGGCGTCACCCGGGAGGAGAACGTTGATGCCGATCCGTTCGAGACTCGCCAACGCATCCACGAGTGGCCCACCTCCTTCGTCACACCGAACGATGCGCGTCCGTGTCAACGGGGTGCCGAAGCCGCTTGCCGAAACGTGCTATCGCGTGGTATCAATAATCGTCACGACCGGCTGCCGGACGTGATGCGGACGATCCGGCGCTAGACTCGCCGGACGTTCCAGAGGAGCCGTCTGTCTTGTCCTTACTCGCCAACCTCCAGGGCCCGGCCGACCTGCGCGGCATGAACGAGGCCCAGCTCGGGCGTCTCGCCGTCGAGATCCGCGAGACGATCATCGAGACGGTCGCGAAGACCGGCGGCCATCTCGGATCGTCGCTCGGGGTCGTGGAGCTCACCCTGGCGCTCCACCGCCTCCTCGAGTCGCCGCGCGACCGGATCGTGTGGGACACGGGACACCAGGCCTATCCGCACAAGCTGCTGACCGGCCGGTTGGAGCGCTTCGCGACATTGCGCTCGATCGATGGCGTGGGTGGCTTCCCCAGGCGCGCGGAGTCGGAGCACGACGTCTTCGACGGCGGCCACGCCGGCACCGGACTCTCGATCGCCCAGGGGCTCGCCGCGGCTCGCGACCTCAGCCACGGCATGCAGCGGATCGCGGTCGTCGTGGGTGACGCGGCGCTCATGAGCGGGCTCAGCTTCGAGGCGCTGAATGACATCGGGCAGCGCAGGACACAGCTCCTGATCGTGCTCAACGACAATGAGATGTCGATCAGCCCCACCGTCGGGGCGTTCTCGCACTATCTCTCGCAGATCAAGCTCTCGAGCGCCTGGCGCCACAGCAAGGGTGCCTACGACCGGCTCGTCGAGCGCATCCCGGTGATCGGCCCCACGGCGCTCGAGCTCAGCCGCCGCCTGCGTCGGTCGGTCGTCAACTTCGCCCAGCCGGGCCAGCTGTTCGAGGATCTCGGGATCACGTACATCGGCGTCGTCCCAGGCCACGACCTGCACGAGCTCATCGAGACGTTCCAGGCGGCGCTCAGGCTGCCCGGCCCGGTGATCGTCCACGTCCGGACGCAGAAAGGGCGCGGGTTCCGACCGGCCGAGACGGACCAGATCGGGTTCCACGGCGCGGCGCTGCCGCCGATGACGCTCGCGCCGCGAGCGGGTGTGCGCGACGCGCGTCCGGCTGCCCTGGGCGCCTCCAGCCAGCCCGGCGTGTCGGTGGGATCGAGCGGCAACGGCACGGCGGACCCGCAGCACCCGGCGATGCCGGCCGAGTCGATGGCGGACGACGCCGCGCCCGCCATGAAGGCGCCGAGCGAACCAAAGAAGCACCCGAACTACACCGCCGTGATGGTCGGGGAGCTGATCGCGCTGGCCCGCGAGGACCGACGGATCGTCGCGATCACCGCCGGCATGCCGACCGGCACCGGGCTCTCGAAGTTCCAGGCGGAGTTCCCGAACCGGTTCTTTGACGTGGGCATCGCCGAGCAGCACTCGATCACGATGGCCACCGGTCTGGCCCTCGGCGGCATGCGACCGGTGGTCGCGCTCTACTCGACCTTCCTCCAGCGGGCGTTCGACCAGGTCGTCCACGACGTCTGCCAGAACGACGTCCCGGTCCTCCTCGCGGTGGATCGCGCAGGCCTCGTGGGCGAGGACGGCACGAGCCACCAGGGCATGTTCACGCTGTCGGCGCAGCGGCAGCTGCCGCACCTCGTCGTCGCCTCGCCGAAAGACGAGCAGGAGCTCCGGTCGCTGCTCCACACGGCGCTCGCCCAGGACCACCCCTTCGCGCTCCACTACCCGCGCGACGCGGGTTTCGGGCTGCCCGCGGCCGAGGCGGCGCCGTTGCCGGTCGGGCGCGGCGAGGTGCTGCATGAGGGCCGCGACGTGCTGTTCGTGGGCTTCGGCCCGATCGTGGGCCGGGCGCTCGACGCCGCCGATGCGCTGGCTGCCGAGGGCTGGTCGATCGGCGTCGTCAACGCCCGGTTCGCCAAGCCACTCGATCGCCAGCTGATCCTCGAACAGGCGCGCGGCAAGCAGCTCCTCGTGACGTTCGAGGAGAGCGTCGTCACCGGTGGGTTCGGCTCGGGTGTCCTGGAAGCCGTCGAGGAGGCACGGCTCACCGATCCGGCCTTCCGCGATCTCTCGGTGCGCATCGTGGGGATCCCCGGTGACCGGTTCGTGGACCACGGCGCGGTCACGGACCTGCGGCGCGTGCTGCGGCTCGACGCCGCGGGCCTCACGGAGCAGGTGCGCGAGGCGCTCGTTGCGCTGCGGGCGACGCCGGGCAGATCCGAGGAGCGGGCCACGGCCTGAGGCGCGCCGTCCTGGCCGTGGTCGCGATGTGCCACTGCGCGGGCGAGGGGCAGCCTCGGCGGCCACGTCAGGCCTCGCCGCCGGGGCCGCTGTGCCACGATAGCCGGGTGAGCCGGGCGACCTCGCCGAGACAGTCACGTCAGCGCCTCGACCAGCTGCTGGTCGATCGCGGGCTGGTCGAGTCGCGAACTCGTGCGCAGGCGCTCGTGCTGGCCGGGAAGGTCCGGGTGGGCGAGGGTGATGCGGCACGGAGCGACCGCAAGCCGGGCGACCTGCTCGATGCCGCGACCGCCGTGAGCGTCACCAGGGCTGATCCGTACGTCTCGCGTGGCGGCCACAAGCTCGCCGCCGCGCTGGACGCGTTCGGGATCGATCCTGCCGGCCGCATCGTCCTCGACGTGGGTGCCTCGACGGGCGGCTTCACCGACGTCCTGCTCCAGCGTGGAGCGCGGCGTGTATATGCCGTCGACGCGGGCCGGGGCCAGCTCGCCGAACCGCTCCGGCGCGACGGGCGTGTCGTCTCGATGGAGCGCACGAATGCCCGGAGGCTCGACGCGTCGACCCTGCCCGAGGCGGTCGAGCTCGCCGTCGTCGACGTGTCGTTCATCTCGCTGGCACTGGTGATCGAGCCGATCGCGGCCACGTTCGGCGCCAACCGCGTCCACATCGTCGCCCTCGTCAAGCCACAGTTCGAGGTCGGCCGCGGCAACACCGACCGCGGCGTCGTCCTCGACCCGGCCGCCCATCGCGAGGTCCTCGAGAAGGTGGTCGGCCAGGCCGGCGCCCTGGGCCTCGGGACCCGCGACGTGATCGCCTCGCCGCTCCTGGGACCCGAGGGCAACCGCGAGTTCTTCGTCCATCTCGCGACAGGCCCGGGGTGTGCCGACATCGAGGCGCGGATCGGGGCGTTGACGGGCACGGGCAACACGTGACCGCGCGCCGAATCGGGTTCGCCTACAACCCCACGAGCGAGCCTGCCATGGAGCTGAGCGAACGAGCGGCCGGCTGGTGTGCCCGTCGCGGCGTCGACCACTGGGGAGCGCAGGCAGGGGACTTCGCGCTCCTGTGCCGCGAGCTCGAGACGACGGACCTGCTCGTGGTGCTCGGTGGGGACGGCACGTTCCTGCGGGCCGCTCGGGCGGTCGCCAAGGTCGACGTGCCGCTGCTGGGGATCAACCTCGGCAAGATCGGGTTCCTCTCGAAGGCGGAGGCGGAGGAGCTCGAGCCGGTGCTCGACAAGCTCGTCGCGGGCCGGTTCGGGGTAGCGGAGCGGATGACGCTCGAGGCGCGGATCCTGCCGGGCGGTCAGGATGGCAACGATCCCTACGTCCACACGGCCCTCAACGACATCGTCGTCGCGCGTGGCGCCCTGGCGCGGGTCGTGCGGGTGGACGTCACGATCGGGACGAGCCACCTCGCGACGTTCATCGCGGACGGGCTCGTGGTCGCCAGCCCCACCGGCTCTACCGGCTACTCGTTCTCGTCGGGCGGGCCGATCGTCGACCCGCTCGCGCGCAACCTCGTCGTGACCCCGATCGCCGGCTACCTCAGCGCGATCCGATCGGTGGTCGTGGGGCCGGACCAGACGGTCCGCTGCCGGGTCGTAGACGCAGTCGAGGCGCTGGTCAGCGTGGACGGCCGGGAGGACCTGCCGGTCCGGGTCGGCGACGTGGTCGAGGTCCGTGCCGTGGAGCGCCCGATCCGGATGATCGAGCCGGAGGGCACGCAGCCCTTCTGGGACCTGGTCCGGCACAAGGTCGAGCTGCTGCCGTCCTAGGCATGACGCCGAGCGAAGTGACGCCATTCGACCGCGCGGTCGACGACTATCTCTCGTTCCTGCGCGTCGAGCGCGGGCTAGCGCGCGCGACGATCGCCGCGTACCGCAACGATCTCCGCGACTTCGCGGGGTCGCTCAACGTGCGAGCAGCGTCGGACTGGGAGCAGTCGCCCGAGCCGGCGAGCCGGTATCTTGCGGCGCGCTCGAAGCGGGGCGTGGCGGGTGTGCGCGGCCTTGCCCCCACGTCGCTTCGGAGGCGGGCGGCGGCGATCCGTGGCTTCTACCGCTTCGCGTACGGCGAAGGGATGATTGCCGTGGACGTCGCATCGCGCCTGGATCTGCCCCGCCAGCCGCGGCTCCTGCCCGAGACGCTCACGCAGGACGAGACGGTGCGCCTCCTTGAAGCCGCCGCGGGACCGGACGAGCGACCGGATGCCGCGCTGCGGTCACGCGCCCTGCTCGAGCTGCTGTACGCGGCCGGATTGCGGATCAGCGAGGCGCTCGGGCTCGATCGTGAGGACCTCTCGATCGACGGGGGGTTCGTGCGCGTCGTCGGCAAGGGCGATCGTGAACGGCTCGTGCCCGTCGGCGACGTGGCCCTGAACTGGCTGCGCCGCTGGCTGGCCGATTCGCGGCCGGCGCTGCTCGCGCTCCACCACGTAACGCCCCCGCGGGGTGGACCGCTGTTCCTGGGCGAACGGGGAGGGCGGCTGGGTCGCCAGCAGGCGTGGGCCACTGTCAAGGCCGCAGCGACGCGGGCCGGGCTGGCCGATCGGGTGAGCCCGCACACGCTCCGCCATTCGTTCGCGACGCACCTTCTCGAGGGCGGCGCGGACCTGCGGATCGTCCAGGAGTTGCTCGGGCATGCGAGTATCAGCACGACTCAGCTCTACACGCACCTGACCGGTGAGCGGATCCGAGCGGTCTACGCCCGCGCTCACCCGCGGGCCTGAGGGAGGCCTACCCGAGGATGGCACGCTACGCCGACACACTCCTCTCCGACGGCGAGCAGATCGTGATGCGCACCCGCCAGCACTGGCTGGCCCCGATCATCGACGCGCGCTACCCATGGCTGATCCTCATTGCGAGCACGGTTCTGCTGATTCTGAGCCAGAACATGTCGCAAGGCAGTGTCCGTGACATCGCGGGCTACGTGATCCTGGGCGGGATCATCATCGCGCTCGCCTGGCTAGGCAAGACCTACTGGGCCTGGTGGGCGCAGGACTACATGATCACGAACCGCCGCGTGCTCAAGGTCGAGGGGATCATCAACAAGCGCTCCGCGGACAGCTCGCTCGAGAAGATCAACGACGCGGTGCTCGAGCAGAACCTGGTGGGGCGGATCCTCAACTACGGCGACCTCGACATCCTCACCGCTGCCGACACGGCGCTGGATCACTACGAGATGCTCAACAAGGCGCCCGCATTCAAGCGCGAGATGCTCAACCAGAAGCACGAGCTCGAGGGGGAGTTCAGCCGGCCGATGCCATCGCCGCCCCTGCGCTCGGCGCCGATGGAGCCCGTCGCGGCCTCGACTCCGGCGGCGCCCGCCGGCCCGCGCGAGATGAGCGCCGACGAGGTGACCAGGGCGCTCGCGTCGCTGGCCGATCTGCGCGACCGCGGTGCGATCAGCCCCGAGGAGTACGACGCGAAGAAGGCGGAGCTGCTCGGCCGGCTGTAAGCGCGGCAGGACGGCTACGATAGGCC
>Ga0136621_1000937_pt1 | contig 11671 bp, 12 predicted proteins | sample AntDryUQ445A2306_FD_104673 | JGI IMG/M metagenome (GOLD analysis project Ga0136621, IMG submission 104673) | Polar desert sand microbial communities from Dry Valleys, Antarctica - metaG UQ445A (23.06) | ecosystem: Environmental > Terrestrial > Soil > Desert | place: Antarctica: Dry Valley...
CGGCATGCCGGCCGGAGCCTTGTCCTTCTCCGGCAGGTCCGTTATGAGCGCCTCGGTGGTGAGGATCATCGCCGCGACGGATGCGCCGTTCTCCAGCGCGGAACGGGTCACTTTCGCCGGGTCGATGATGCCTTCCTTCACGAGGTCGACGACCTCGTTCTTGATGACGTGGTAGCCCCAGTTCCCTGACTTCGTCTCCACCTGCTTGCGGCGGATCTGCTCGAGCATGACCGAGCCGTCACGGCCCGCGTTCGCCACAAGCTGCTTGAAGGGCTCCTCCAGCGCGCGGCGGAGGATGTTCACGCCGGTGAGCTCGTCGCCCTCGGCGTCCTTCACGTTGTCGAGCGCACTGATCGCGTTGATCAGCGCGACCTCACCGCCGGGCAGGATGCCCTCCTCGACGGCCGCCCGCGCCGCGGAGAGCGCGTCCTCGACGCGGTGCTTCTTCTCCTTCAACTCGATCTCGGTGGCTGCGCCGACGCGGATGACCGCGACGCCGCCGGCGAGCTTGGCCAGACGCTCGTTCAGCTTCTCCTTGTCGAAGTCGCTGGTGGTCTCTTCGATCTGGGCCTTGATCTGCTTCACGCGGCCGAGGATCTTGTCCTGCGCGCCACGACCCTCGACGAAGGTGGTCTCGTCCTTGGTCGCCGTGACACGGCGGCAGCGTCCGAGGTCGGTGACCGTGACGGCGTCGAGCTTGCGCCCGACCTCCTCGCTGATCACCTGGCCGCCGGTGAGGATCGCGATGTCCTCGAGCATCGCCTTACGGCGGTCGCCGAAGCCCGGCGCCTTCACAGCGAGCACGTTGATCGTGCCGCGGAGCTTGTTCACGACGAGCGTCGCGAGCGCCTCGCCGTCGACGTCCTCGGCGACGATGACGAAGTTCTTCGAGACCTGCACGAGCTTCTCGAGCACGGGCAGGACGTCGGTGATCGCGGAGATCTTCTTGTCCGTGATGAGGATGTACGGGTCGTCGATCGCGGCTTCCATGCGGTCCGCGTTCGTGACGAAGTACGGAGAGATGTAGCCGCGGTCGATCTGCATCCCCTCGACGTATTCCTTCTCGAACTCGAGACCCTTCGACTCCTCGACAGTGATGACACCGTCGCGGCCCACCTTGTCGTGGACCTCGGCGATGAGCTCGCCGATCTCGCGGTCGGCGGCGGAGACCTCGGCGATGTGGGCGATCTCGTCCTTGCCCTTGATCTCTTTGGACTGGCTCTTGATCTCGGCCACGACGGCATGAACGCCCTTTTCAAGGCCACGCTTCAGGAGCATCGGGTTCGCGCCGGCGGCGATGTTGCGGAGACCCTCGTGGACGATGGCCTGCGCGATGACGACGGACGTCGTGGTGCCGTCACCGGCCGCGTCGTTGGTCTTGGTCGCCGCTTCCTTCAGGAGCTGGGCACCCATGTTCTGGAAGGGGTCCTCGAGCTCGATCTCGCGTGCGACGGTCACGCCGTCGTGGGTCACGGTCGGCGCGCCGAACTTCTTGTCGACGGCGACGTTGCGGCCCTTCGGGCCGAGCGTGGTCTTGACGGCGTTCGCCATCGTGTCGACACCCTGCTTCAGTGCCTTGCGGGCTTCGTCGGTGAATACCAGCTGCTTTGCCATGCTCTCTCCTCTTAGGACTCGACGAGTGCGAGGATGTCCTTCTCGTTCAGGACGATGTATTCCTCGTCGTCGAGCTTGAACTCGGTGCCTGAGTACTTCTGGAAGAGGACCCGATCGCCCTCTTTCAGCTCCACGGCGATGCGCTCGCCGGTGTCGGGGTGACGATCGCCCGGCCCGACGGCCAGGACCTTGCCCTCCTGGGGCTTCTCCTTCACGGTGTCCGGAAGAACGATCCCGCTCTTCGTCATTTCCTCGCGCTCGAGGGCCTTGACGACGACGCGGGAGCCGAGCGGCTTGAGCCTGAGCTTCGTTGCGACTGCTGCCATGTGTGCTCCCTCCCTATGGTTGGGTACCCTGAGTTTTCGCAGCGCGAGGCGCGGGTCGCAGGCGTGTGGGGTGCCGTTAGCACTCGCGCCGCGTGACTGCTAATACTGTATGCCGGGTCCGAAGGCCCGTCAAGCGGCCGACTATCTGATCTGGCGGCCGAGCAGCCGGCGGAGCAAGCGTACCTCGTCGCCCGTTTCGAGATCCTTGACGCGGGTCCGGTCGGTGAGGGCGCGGTCCTCCCGGATCGTCAGCGCACGGTGACGGTGGTGATGGCGCGCGCGTTCGAGGGCAGCGCGTGCTCGGCGATCGGCCGTCCAGACGGCGCCTCGAGGACATGCACGGCGCCGTTCGCGAGCGCGTAGAGGCGCGACCCGTCGGCGGAGAGAGCGAGCGCCGTGACGGCGAGATCCGGCGCGGCCCATGAGCGGAGCGCGAGGTCGGCCGTGCCGAGGACCGCGATACCGCGCGACGCCGTCGCGTACAACCGGCTGCCGTCGGACGAAACGACCGCCAGCGCGCGCGACCCGTCAGCAGAGCCCGCCCGGCCCGCGAACGACCCGCTGCGGCGGACCTTCTGCGTCTCCGCGTCTATCTCGCTCACCGCGCCGGCCCCCGTGTCGGTCACGAAGAGCCGCCTGGCGTCGGGGCGGAGAGCGAGCGCGAGCATCGACGAGCCGCTGCGCGTCCCAGGCAGATCCAGGATGCACGTCGCGTAGCGCGCGGCGACGTTGAGCGCGTGGACGAACGGCCTGCCGTCGCGCCGCACGTAGAGGCCGTAGCTCCACTGGCCGCCGGTCGGCGCGACGGATGCGTGGAACGCGCCGTCCATGAGACCCGTCGTAGGGTCGAAGGTCACGAGCTGCGCCTTGTCGAAGATCGGCTCGGGGACCAGGCGCTTCGAGCGGACCTCGTAGAGACGCACGTTGTACGCGGTCGAGCCTGCGACCGGGTGCTCGATGATGTAGAGGGCACCACCGTCGTTGTGGATCGCGTCGAACGAGAACCGCGAGCCGAGGGTGATCTGCTCCCAGCGCCCCTTCGCTCGGCCCCCCGCGGACCTGACAAGCTCCGGGCCGTCCGCGGCAGACCTTGGGCCGACCGCCGAGAGGTCGAGGATCGCGAACGTGCTGAGCGCTGCGTCGCGCTTCACGAGGACGAGCCACCTCCCGTTCGGCGAGAACCCGCTCGGAGCCGGGCCGTAGGTGGCAGGAAGGACGTAGCGATCATCGAGGCGCCACTCCTCGAGGATCTTCCCCCGCAGGTCGTAGGCAGCCACGTACGTGCACGGCTCCAGACCGCTACAGGCCAAGGGGTCGGAGTGGAGCGAGATGATGGCGTCCTTCGCCGGCGAGAGGACCCCCGCCGGCAGCGTGCGGAGAGTCGCTCCGGTCTTCGCATCGAGCACGAGCGTCGCCTGGCCCTCGCTCACGATGAGCTCCTCGCCTCCGGCGGGGGCGGACGGGCGCTCGATGGCGGGCCTCGTGCACGCCATCGCCACGAGGATCGCGGCCGCGAGGCAGCGCCAGATCATGCCTCCGGTACAACCGCGCGCGCGGGCCGGTTCCCGCTCCCTTAGCCTTCGCCACCGTGAAGGTGACGAAGCTCGAGACCTGGGTCCTCGAGGCCGAGGGCGAGCACATCGAGTTCGGCGCCGGCGCGTACTCGACGTTCAAGGCGATGGTCGTCGCGCTGACGACCGACGACGGGATCACCGGCTGGGGCGAGTGCATCGCCCGCCGGGCGCCGAAGGTGCTCGACTCCGTCGTCCGGGAGCTGCTCTGGCCGGTCGTCGAGGGCCGCGACCCGCGCGACGTCGAGGGCATCTGGGACGAATGCTTCGCGCTGCTGCGCCCCTGGGGCCACTACCGGGGCTTCGTCCAGGAGGCGATGAGCGGGATCGACTGTGCGCTGTGGGACATCGTCGCGAAGGCGCAGGGCGTCCCCCTGTACAAGGCGCTCGGCGGAGCCGCGCGGCGGAGCGTGCCCGTGTACGGCTCGAAGGTCTACACAGCCGACGTCGCAGCGATGGTGCGGCAGGCGAAAGAGCAGATCGCCGCGTGCGGCCACCGCGCGATCAAGGTGCAGCTCGGCCGGTCCGCTGCGCGCGACGGCTATCGCGGCGACATCGCCGTCGTGCGCGCCATCCGCGAGGCGGTCGGGCCGCAGATCGAGATCGGCGTCGATGTGAACAGCGCGTACGACGCGGCAACAGCGATCAAGGTCTGCCACGAGATCGCGAGATACGACCTCGCGTTCATCGAGGAGCCCGTGTTCCCCGACGACATCGACGGCTACGAGATGATCCGCCGCTCGCAGCCAATCCCCCTCGCCGGCGGCGAGTCGGAGTTCGGCATCTTCGGCTTTCGCGAGCTCCTCTCGCGGCGCGCGCTCGACATCGTGCAGCCGGACGTCGCGCGCATCGGCGGCTACACCGCGGCGAAGCGCCTGGGCGCGCTCGTGCACGCGCACAACGTGCGGTACGCGCCGCACACGGGGTTCTCGTGCGGCCTCGCGCAGCTCGCGTCGCTGCACCTCGCTGCGAGCGTGCCGAACCTGAGCCGCCTGGAGTGGATGTGGATCTCCAACCCGCTGACGGAGCTTTGGACGCAACCTCTGCCCCAGCCACGCGACGGGGTGCTCGACGTACCGACCGCTCCGGGGCTTGGCCTCGAGGTCGACCGCAAGAAGCTGGAGCGCTTCGCCCTCCTGTGATCCACCGCCCCTGGCGGACGCGCGACCGACACACGCTGCTGTCCGTGCCGCCGTGGCTCGAGGTCGGCACGGAATCGGTCGAGCTGCCTGACGGCCGCGTCGTCGAGGACTACCTCTGGCTCACCCACCGGGACTTCGCGAACGTCATCGCCCTCACGCCAGAGGGCGACGTCCTGTGCCTGCGCTCGTACAAGCACGGTCCGCGCGAGGTGACGCTGCAGTTCCCGGCCGGGCTCCTGCGCGACGGCGAGGATCCGCTCGGCGGCGCGCAGCGTGAGCTCCTCGAGGAGACCGGCTACGCCGCGCCGCGCTGGGAGCCGCTCGGGCGGTTCGTGACCGACAGCAACTGGGGCGGCGCGTGGATGCACGCGTTCCTCGCGCGCGACGCGGCCCTCGTTCAGGCCGTGGAGCACGGCGACCTCGAGGACCTCGAGTTCTTCCTGCTGCCCCTCGATGACGTGAAGAAGCGGGTCCGTGCGGGCGAGGTGAAGCTCCTGAGCTCCGCTGCCGCATTCGCGCTCGCGCTGCTCACGCTCGACTGAGAACGGGTCGCGGGCGCAGGTTCCGGGCCGCGTGCGTCAGGCGGGACGCGATAGTGTCCTGCGACATGGCCGACCTCGTCGCGCTTCAAAAGACGGCGCGAAGCGAAGGCAAGATCTGCGCGGTCGGTGCGCTCATCCGCGACCGCGATGGCCGTGTCTTCGTCCATCGCCGTGGACCCGGTAGGCGGTTCTTGCCGAACTGCTGGGATGTGGTGGGAGGCCACGTCGAACCGGGTGAGGACTTGGTGACCGCGCTGCGCCGCGAGGTACAGGAAGAGACCGGCTGGCTCCTTCGCGGTGACCCTGTGCTCATCCACGTCGAGGACTGGGATGCGCCCGGTCCCGAGGGGCCGCAGCCACATCGCGAGTTCGACTTCCTCGTCGAAGTCGAGGGCGATCTCAGCAGGCCACGGCTGGAACAGCCACAGCACGTTGAGTTCCGCTGGATCGGTCGCGGCGAGACGACACTCCTTGACGAGAATCGCGGGATGGACTTTGGCTACATCCGGCGGATCGTGGAGATGTGCTTGCTCCCGAACTAGCGCGTCACGCGACGGCGCGGATCCGCACAGCGCCTCAGGGCTGCGGCGGACGGCGCTCATCGATGCATCATGATGCTATGATGCCGATATGGCAAAGGTCCGCACGACGCTGACGCTCGAGGAGCACGTGCTGCGGTCGGTGAAGGTCCGGGCGGCCCGGCTGGGGAAGGGGGACAGCGAGGTCATCGAGGAGGCGCTGCGGCGCGATCTGGGCCTCGAGCTGCTCGAGCGTCTCTGGTCGAAGAACCGGATGGCGGAGGACGATGCGATGCGCCTCGCGGTCGTGGCCCAGCACCGGACCAGACCGCGAGGGCGGAAGTGATTGCGGGCGGTACTCGATCCGAACGTCCTGATCGCCGCGCTGCTTTCGCCCACCGGTCCGCCGGCGCGCCTCCTCGTGCGCTGGCTCGCGGGAGACTTCGAGCTCGTCGTCTCGCCGCAGCTGCTCGCTGAGCTCTCCCGCGCGCTCGCGTACCCGAAGCTCCGGACGCGCATCTCAGGTGACGAAGCCACAGCGTTCGTTGATCTCCTTGCTCGCACGGCGTCGCCGGCGACCGATCCAGGAGACATCCCGCGACGGTCTCGCGACCCCGGTGACGACTACCTCATCGCCCTCGCCGAACGCAGCGCGGCGGTCTTGGTGACCGGCGACAGCGACCTGCTGGTGCTGAAGGACCTGCCGGTGCGTTCGCCGGCGGCGTTCCTGGCGGAGCTCCCACCGCTCCCCTGAGCGGCTGCGCCGCACGAGCCGCGGACCTACGCGCGAGGGCACCGCCTTGCCGGTGAGAAGGTCGAAACGCGCTGGCGGACGCGCGACGCGCCGCTCGCGGTCACGCCGGACGCCTGCCTCCCACCGCCCTGTCCCGTATGAATCGCACCATCTCCGCGACCACGGTCTCTCCGGACAGGAGCGCGCGGTCGTTGTGGTCGGCGCCCGGAACGAGGACGTAGCGCTTCGGCTCCGCCGCAGCGTCGTGGAGCCTGCGGCTGAACGCGGGCGGGACGATCCGGTCGTGCTCCGCGGCGATCACCAGGACGGGTGCGCGGACCGCACCGATCCGCTCGATCGAGCGGTAGGTGTCGCGCAGCAGGGCTGGGTGGACGGGCAGGTACGGATAGTGGTGCGCACCGATGTCCGCGAGCGAGGTGAACGGCGAACGCAGGACGAGCGCGGTCGGCGGACGCTCGGACGCCAGGGTGACCGCGACGGCGGCTCCGAGCGATTCGCCGATGTACGCGACGGGCGCGCCGCCGGCGCGTGTCCTGAGATACGTCTCCGCGGCGCGCGCGTCGCGCAGCAGGCCCTCCTCGGTGGGGTCGCCGGCGTTGCCGCCGTAGCCGCGGTAATCGAACAGGAGCACGGCGAAGCCCGCGCGCGCGAGCGCCGCGGCGAGCGGCGCGCGATCCGAGCGGTTGCCGGCGTTGCCGTTGCACACGAGCACCGCGGCGATCGTCGGACCCTGCGACGGGACGAGCCAGCCTCCGAGGCGAAGGCCGTCCTCGGTCAGGAAGGTCACGTCCTCGCCACCCGCGAGCAGGCTCGACGCGCGCGGCACCGGGCGGCCGTCCGGGAAGTAGAGCAAGCCGCGCTGCGCTGACCACAGAACGGCGAGGAGAGCCATCACCGCGAGCGCCAGCACGCCGGCGCCGACCGCGACGCGCGAGAGATCCATGCGGGTATCTTTCCATCTCTGAGGCGCTGTGGTCTGGATCTTCGTCGTTCTCCTCGTCACCTTCGGCAACGCGAAGTCCCTCCGCGATCCGTCCGCGGTGCCGGAGGAGCCCTGGCCCGGCCTCGCGTTCGCTGGCGCGCTGGTGCTGCTCGTCTTCGCCGCGACGCGCGCCGGGCCACGCGTCTCCGCCTCCGAGCTGGGGCTCGTGCGCACGGGCTCCGCTCGGTCCGCCGCGCTCGGGCTGCTCATCGGCGCGGTGGCAGCTCTCCTCGCGCTCTTCGTACTCCGCTTTCCGCCGATCCTCGGGGAGCCTGTCCGCTACGTGCCGCTCGTGGACCCCGATCCCGCAGCGCTCCTGCTCCGGGCGCTCGTGTTCATGCCGCTGGACACGGCGATACCGGAGGAGCTCGCCTTCCGCGGCCTGCTCCTGGGCTGGCTGCGACGCGGTGCGGGGCTCACTCGCGCCGTCCTCATCTCATCGGTCGTCTACGCGGCGTGGCACCTGGTCATCGTCTCGGCCACGCTCGCCGAGACGAACGTTCTCGGCGACCCGCGGACGGCCGTCCTCGGGACGCTCGGCGCCTTCGGCGCGGTCTTCGCCGGCGGCATCGCCTTCGCGTTGCTGCGCGCACGGTCGGGTGGGCTGGCCGCTCCGCTCGCGGCGCACGTCACCTTCAACGCCGCGATCTTGCTCGGGCTCGGGCTTGGGGCTGCGGGTCGCTGACCTCGCTCGCTCCCCGAGCGGCTCCGCTGGCCGAGGCGCGCGGTGCCCGTCGATCTCGGGGGTCGCTTCCGCGGAGGGCCGAGATCGCCAAGCGCAGCGGCCCGCGGCTCAGCGGCTGGCAACTACGCCGGCCACGAACCGCTCCGCCGTCGCCAGCGCGATCTGGCCCCCGACGCCCGCGCTGATCATGTCGAAGCCGTGGCCCGACCAGGGAAAGCGGAGAAACACGACCGGCACGCCGCGCTCGCGGAGGCGCGACGCGAGGTCGTCCGAGTGCCGCGGGGACACGATCTGATCGGCGGCGCCGTGCAGCAGCAGCGTCGGGACCGCGCTCGCGACCCACGTCTGCGGCGTCGCATCGACGTAGCGGTCGCGGACCTGCTGCGGGGTCCCGCCCAGGAGGTCGCGGAGCGCGGCACGCCCGTCGATGAGGTCGGGATCGGCCGGGATCTCGTAGCCGGCGACGAGGTCGGTCGGACCGTAGAGCGCGACGACGCCGGCGACGCGCGCGGGTGTTCCGCACGGTGTCTCGCGTGAGCGATAGGCGGCGAGCAGCGCGAGGTGCGCGCCGGCGGATCGGCCGATGAGCACGACGCGCTCGGGATCGACGCCGTCCGCGCCGGACCGCGCGCGCACGTACGCGAGCGCGCACAGCACGTCGTTCATCGGCACCGGATGCCGCACCGCCGGTGTAAGCCGGTACTGGACGTCGTAGACCGCGAAGCCGCGAGCCGCGAACGATCGCGACCACTCCGTGTTGGACAGGGCGGTCTCGCCCTTGTCACCGGAGCGCCAGCTCCCGCCGTGCACGACGACGATCGCAGGGCGTGCCCGGCCTTCCACGGAAGGCGCGTAGCGGTCGAGCCGAAGGGAGCCCGGGACGACGTCGAAGGGGACGTCGCGCTCGACGCGCACCGACGGGATCCGCTGGCCGGCGAACGAGGTCACGAGCGAGAAGGCGGGACGGGCCGCGTGGACGTCCGCCCCGAACGCGTCGCGAAGCTGCCGGTCCGCGTCGGCGATCACGGCCGGGGCGCGTGCGAGCGGCATGGCGGCGAGCACGACCGCGAGGGCCGCCGCACCGAGCGCGGCCACCGCTGCAGCCGAGCCGCTCCCGAGCCGGGCCATCGCGACTCCGCCCGTGACGAGGCCGAGCGCGATGAGCCATGGCGTTAGCTCCGCGGCGGCGAGGCGAACGATCGAGAGGGCGGCGCTCGGCATGACCAGGTGTATGGAGCACGCGAGGAGAAGGAGCACGATGGCGAGCGCGAGGGAGGCGTACTCGATCACGCGACGCGGCATCCGCCCACGTCGGGACGATACGTGCGGTGACCTAGGCGCGGATCTCCAGGTGCGCCGGATCCCAGCGGTTATCCGGGCGATCGATGACGCGAAGTGGATTCGTGTCGACGACGAGGGTCCCGGACCCGGTCTCGCTGATGTGGAAGAGCTGCAGGGGCCTCGGGGCGGGGGTCCTCAGGACGACGGCGGTGTGCTTATCGAACTGCGAGCCGTGACATGGACACGTGAAGCGGTCGTTCTGCGCGTCCCACGGCACCGCGCAGCCGAGGTGCGTGCATTTGCGGTATGCCGCGATGATCCCGCCGGGCGCGTGCAGGATCCAGAATCGCCCCGGCGCGTTCAGGATCGGGCGATCATCATGGGCGGCGAGCTCCGCCAACACCGCCTGGCGCGTCCCGATCGCCACGGGCGCCCCGAACCCAGCCACGCGGGTCACGCGGAGGAACGGGGCGAACGCCCCGGCGAACTCCGCTGCGGCGACCGCGGCAGCCGCAGCGAACAGGCCGCGCAGGACCTGACGCCGCGGGAGCGAACGACGATCGGTCGGTGTCCGGATCACCAGCCCACCCTACTACGCTGACGTAGCAGGTCAAGGTGCGATAGCCCGTCCCGGGCAGCACCGATGGAGCGGCCATCGACGTGCACCGCCGGCACGAGGCACGCGGAGAGGAGCACTCCGTCGACGAGTACGCTGCAGGCGCCACACACGCCCACCGAGCACCCGAGCTTCGTTCCGGTGAGCCCGCAGCGGTCGCGGATGAGATCGATGAGGAGCAGCTCGGCCGGGACCTCGTGCTCCTGACGGGAGCCGTTCAGCACGAGCCGGATCGTGTGCGTGCTCATGTCACGACACCACCCGACGCCGGCGAGGGCTCAGGGGTGCAGCCGCTCTCCCTCCGCGGGTACCGTCGGGCCGACGTCCACCACCCAGCGCACCGAGTTCGCGCAGGGGCAGGCGCCGCCGACCCGCGCGAGGCGCGGCATCGAGCGCATGGCGTCCTTCACGGTCACCGTGCCGCTCGAGACGCCGCGCTGCAGCTCGGCCCAGTGGGACACGTCCACGGACGCGCGGTACGCCTCGGGCAGGTTCTGGAGCACGTGGCCGATGTACCGCTCGACATCGGTGAACGTCGAGCCATCGACGCCGATGGGTTGGAAGGCGAACTCCCCACGGCGGCGGAAGAAGCCGCGATGCGGAAGCTTGAGCAGGTCCTCGTCCCACGACAGACCGTCAGCGGTCCCCCTCTCCGCCTTCACGCGCGCGTAGAGCGCATCGGCGGCGTCGCGCGGAAGCGTAGGGAATCGCGCTCGGACGTAACGCTTGTTGATGTCGTCGAGCATCTGTTCGCACTCCGCCACGTACGCGTCCTGCGCCACCCGGTTCGTCAGGTCTTTCAGACCAAGGCGGATGTTCGTGTCCCCCCCGCGCTCGTCGCCGAACATCTCCAGACCTCTGGCGAACCACTTCTGTACCGCGCGCTGGAGCGCGGGCATGTCGACGAGCGCGTTGCCGGTCGCGGCCTTCTCCGCCCAGCGGCGCATCGGGATGACGCCGCTCGCGAGGTGGAACGCTTCCTCCTTCAGCATCGGCGGCATCGACGCCGCCATCGGCGCGTACGCGTTCACCTTCTGCATCGTCAGCTGGTACTTGCCGACGCGATCGATGAATGCCGCGAACACCACGTTGTCGACGAAGGAATCGTACTCGAGGTTGAAAGCGGCGAGGACGTGAGATCCGGTCTGCATGGAGAGGATCTCCTCGACCATGTCCTCCGGCTTCTGGTCGGTCGCGGGCGACCAGTCGGCGCTCGTAAGGAGGTGGAGCATCTGGTAGCCGTGCCGGAACTCCTCTGCCATGACGCGCAGCACCCAGGCCTGGTCGTGGGGGTCGTTCGCGCGCTCCAACGTTCCGTGGTGCTGCTGGATCGAGCCGTACTCGGTCGACGCCTGCGCGCGGATGATCATGAGCAGCTGCTTCGCGGCCTCGGGATCGAGCTGTCTCGGCTCCAGCGCTTTCGGCTGCCCCGCGCGATCGCCGAACTCGATCTGGTGGGGCATGTTCGTTTGGAGCTTCGCGCACAGGCAAAAGGCCTCGTCCTTCGGGAAGAATCTCTCCCAGGTCTCGGCGACGCGCGGATACTCGGGGAAGCTGTGCTTTTGCCAGTGCATGACCGCGTCGTGGTACTTGGATGGCAGCTGGTCGCGGCGCTCGTTCACCCGGTCAATCTAACTCAA
>Ga0136621_1000938_pt1 | contig 11665 bp, 11 predicted proteins | sample AntDryUQ445A2306_FD_104673 | JGI IMG/M metagenome (GOLD analysis project Ga0136621, IMG submission 104673) | Polar desert sand microbial communities from Dry Valleys, Antarctica - metaG UQ445A (23.06) | ecosystem: Environmental > Terrestrial > Soil > Desert | place: Antarctica: Dry Valley...
ACCGGCACGTGACCATCGCCGATCACGACCAGATCCCCGCCGCCGTGGAGCGGTGGCATCCGCAGTGCGTGATCCTCGATAGCGAGCCCCGTGCGAATGGCCAGGGACGGTCCTGGGCTGACGCCGCGGCCATCCGGCGCGCTCACCCGGAGCTGCCGGTGCTGATGTTCACGGCCAACGTGGACTCGATGGACGAGGTGCGCGCCAACAGGTCCGCACGGAGCAAGGCCGCGGGTTTCGCCGGTGTAGTGGACAAGCCGTTCCTGGTGACAGAATTCCTCGCCACCCTCAAGTACGTCGTGGAGACGCCTGGGGAGGCCGTCCCCGACGGCAGGAGCCTCGGCACAGAAAGGATCACGGTGTTCCCCGCTGTCGGGGGAGCGGCGTCGGCCGAGTGGGCGCCCGCCGACTTCTTCAGCACCGCCGTCCACGAGCTGCGTACGCCGCTCACCTCGGTCCTTGGCCAGGCACAGCTTGCCCTCCGGTACGTCGAGCGCGATCCTGCCCGGACGCGCGACGCGATCGTTCGCACGATCGAGCAGGCCAGCCGGATGAACCGTCTGCTCAACGAGCTGCTCGATCACGCGCGCGTCACGGTCGGCGCGCTCAGCCTCGAGGTGGTGACGTTCGATCTGGGCCTCGCGATCGCGGTCGCCACCCCCCAGTACGAGCACGGAGACGTTCCTCGGATCAGGTTCCGGGCACCGCGAGAGAAGGTCTACGTTCGTGGCGATCCCGATCGTATCGCGCAGATTGTCGGCAACCTGCTGGACAACGCGCTCAAGTACAGCCCGTCCGGATCGCCGATCGCGGTGTCGCTTGAGGTCGTGGGCGATCAGGCGTTCGTGCGCGTCGAGGACCAGGGCGTGGGTATCCCGGCCAACGAGCGCGATCGGATCTTCGCTCCGTTCTTCCGGACCTCGCGGACGCGAGAGCTCCCGGGTACGGGCCTCGGCCTGCACATCAGCCGGCGGCTTGCCGAGCAACACCGCGGGCGGCTGTGGCTCGAGAGGCGAACGGACACCGGAAGCGTCTTCACGCTGGCGCTGCCGCTCGCCGAGTCGGTGCCCGCCGCGGCGGGCCCGATCCAGCAGCGCTAGAAATACGCGTCGGGTACGGTGAGTGTCTGCAGATCGCTTTCGTCTCCACCAGCGTGCCGCGACGCTGCGGCATCGCGACGTTCACGGCCGACCTGAAGGCCGCCGTGCAAGCGGCCGACCCGAGCGCCCGGTGTCTTCAGGCCGCCATCGACGAGCCCGTCACAGTTCGCGCGTACGGCCCTGACGTCCGCTGGCGGATCCGCCAGGGCGACGCCGCAAGCTACGGCGCCGCTGCTGCCGCGATCACGAGCTACGGTGCTGACCTCGTCAACCTTCAGCACGAGTTCGGCCTCTATGGCACCTGGACGGACGGCGTCTTCACCGACAACCTGCGACCGTTCCTCGAAGAGCTCGGGCTGCCGCTCGTGACGACCCTGCACAGCCTGCCGCCCGAGCCGTCACCCTCGATGCGCGAGGCCGTCCGTGCGGTCGCGGCACGCAGCGATGTCGTCGTCGTGATGGCCCAGCTCGCGGCCCGATTCCTGGCAGAGCGGTACGGCGTCGCGCGCCCGCCGGTGGTCATCCCGCATGGCATGCCCGAGATCCTTCCCCGCGGACGGCGACAGCTGAAGAAGCAGCTCGGCATCGCTGGTCGGGCGGTCATCACGACCTTCGGTCTGGTCGACCCCCGCAAGGGACTCGAGCACGTCATCGCGGCGATGCCGGCCATCGTCGCGCGGAACCCGACCGCGATGTACCTGATCGTCGGCGAGACGCACCCGCAGCTGCAGCGAATCTCGGGCGAGGCGTATCGCAACAAGCTCGTCGAGCTCGTCGAGCGGCTGGATCTCGCCGGGCACGTCGCGTTCGTGAACGACTACCTGACGCAGAAGCAGATCATCGAGCATCTTCTCGCGTCTGACGTCTACGTGACCCCATATCTCGATCCCGATCAGATCACGAGCGGCACGCTCGCCTACGCGCTCGGCGCGGGCAAGGCGATCGTGTCGACCCGATACCTGCACGCGACCGAAGCGCTCGCGGACGATCGCGGCGTCCTCGTCGACTTCGCGTCACCCGAACAGCTCGCTGAAGCGGTGAACGGCATCCTCGGCGATCCGGTCCGCAAACAGGAGCTCGAGCAGCGCGCCTACGCCTACGGCCGTGAGGCGGCGTGGCCCCAGGTCGGGAAACGCGTCGTCGACCTCATGCGCGACATGGTCGGTGCGGGCCCGCGCTCGACGGCACGCATCGCGTGAGCCGCGGGCCGAGCGCGCCGAGCACGCCGTCGCTGATCCGGCGTCTCGACGAGAACCCGCTCATCACACCGGCGGACGTGAGGCCGAGCCTGCCCGCACTCGAGGTCGTCTCGGTGTTCAACGCGGCTGCGGCGCGCGTCGGGGACGACATCGTGCTCTTGCTTCGCGTGGCCGAGCGGCCGCGAACGGACATCGAGCCGCCGGCCGGCGCGATGACCCTCGACCTCGAAGGTCCCGAGCCCATGCTGCTGCCGCTGCCGCCGGGACGCCGGGCCGATGAGCTCGTCGGGATGTGTTTCCTGGACGCGGCAGCCGACCCGGTATCGGTCGTCGTCGCCTACCTTCCGCGCGATCTGCCCGGTCTCGACCTCAGCGATCCGCGCACCATCCGCTACACGCGCGCCGGCCCGATGGCCGAGGCAACGTTGGGCCGTCGCGGGGAGATGCGTTCCTCGCGCAAGGCGCACGGCACGCCCGTTGATTACCTGTCTCAGATGTCCCACCTGCGGGTGGCGCGCAGCACCGACGGCGTGCATTTCACGGTCGATGAGCGTCCGGCGATAGCACCACTCACCCACCTCGAGGAATATGGGATCGAGGACCCGCGCGCCACGCTCATCGATGGCACCTGGCAGATCACCTATGTCTCCGTCGCACGCCTCGGGATCACTACCAGCCGCGCGACCACCACGGACTTCAGGACCTTCGGGCGCGAGGGCCTGATCTTCCTGCCTGATCACAAGGACGTGGCGATCTTTCCCGGCCGCGTCGGCGGCCGCTACGTCGCGTTGACACGTCCTATGCCGCAGTCGTTCTCACGGGTGTGCGGCATCTGGATCGCGTTCTCCGACGATCTTGACACCTGGGGCGAGCACGAGCCGCTCGCGTTGCCGCGCTGGCAGATGTGGGACGAGGTGCGCACCGGCGCGAGCGCCGTGCCGTTCCTCACGTCGGAAGGCTGGCTCGAGCTGTATCACGGCGTCGATCGGCACGCCCGCTACGCGATGGGCGCGCTGCTGCTCGACGCGGATGATCCGAGCATCGTGATCGCGCGCTCGTCCGCGCCTTTCCTCACGCCTGAAGCGCCGTACGAACGCGTCGGCCTCTTTGCCGACACGGTGTTCTCGTGCGGCCACGTGGAGCTCGACGACGACCGCATCCGGCTGTACTACGGAGCCGCGGACTCCGTCGTCGCCGCCGCCGATCTCTCCGTGAAGGGGATCCTGGCCAGCCTCCGCGAGTGCTGAGGCAGCTCGCGCGTCTCACCCGGCCGGTCCCCGCGGCCGGACCCGGGGCATGCGCGCTCGCCGTGTACGAGGTCGCGGGTTCGCTGGCTCCGGCTCGTGAGTCGGGCGAAGAGGGCGTCGCGTGCATCGACGACACGGCGCGCGGGCTGGCGCTCTTCTGTGATCTCTGGGCCGCCACCGGCCGTGGTCAGCATCGGCAGCGCGCGGTCTCGTTCCTTGATTTCGTCCTCTGGATGCAGTGTCCAGATGGGCGCTTCGTGAACTTCGTCCACGACTGGGACGGCCCGCGCAATCTCGAAGGAGCGACATCGTTCGCAGGCGGCGGCTTCTGGCAGGCGCGCGGGCTTCGCGGGCTCGCGAAGGCGCAGGTCGCGCTGGATGACGGCCGCGCCGGTGGCGCTCTTGAGCGCGCTCTCGCGTGCATTGATCGCTCCACGGACGTTCCGCCCGACGTGCGCGCGGTGCACGTTGCCGCCCTTCTCGACCTCAGCCGCGCCGGGCGCGGGCCGCAGCTTCGGGACCGCCTCGAGCGCTGGTGCGACGAGATCGCTTCGAAGCGGGACGGCGACGTGCTGCTCGATGGGGAGACGGACGTGGTCCACCTCTGGGGCCACTCGCAAGAGACTGTCCTCGCGCAGGCCGGTACGCTGCTCGACCGCGCCGATCTCGTGGAGAGGGCGCGTCGCAGCGCCGAAACGGTCTTCGTCCCGGCCATCGTCTCAGGCTTCGATCTCCCCGTGGTCCAGCCGTACGACGTCGCCTGCGCAGTGCACGCGATGGATGCGCTCGCCGCCGCGACCGGCGAGGCACGCTATCTGGACCTGGCGCACGACGCGCGGGGCTGGTTCGACGGGCGCAATCCCGCCGGAACCGCCGTGTATGACCGCGTCGCGGGTCGTGTCGCCGATGGTATCGACGATGGCTGCGTCAGCCTCAACTCGGGCGCAGAGTCGAACATCGTCGCGGCCGAGGCGTTGTTCGCGGAGATCGCCGTCTAAGCCTTGCTCAGAAGAGAGCGTGAGGGCGACGACACGCTCGACCCAGGCGCCGTCACTCGCCCTCTGGCGAGGGGAAGACGGGGCGGACCCTCGCCTGGGCACTGAGCATCTGGCGCCAGCCGTACCAGCCCTGAAGGGCCATCGCGAGAACGAACCCGACCGCGCCCGCTCCCAAGGCGAGCGCCGTGCCGGCTCGCAGCTGGAGCGCGGCCACCGAGACAATGACCGCCACGAGCACCGAGTTCAGCACACTGATCACCGCCGGCGTCGCCGCGAAGCCGTGCGCCACGGGGCTGCCGTCGGGCATCAGGGCCATCGTGATGCCGATGCCGCGCACGTCGTCGTGCGCGCTCATGACGAAGTACCGCTCGAGCTCGGGGGCCAGCTCGAGGTAGGCGCCGCGGATCCGGTTCATGCCGGCCACGCACAGGGCATCGTGGTAGTTGGACGCACCGAGCCGGATCAGCGTCGTGACCCCGATGAACAGAACGACCGGGAGGATGAGCAGGGCGAAAAGCGCGAACCCTTCGCCGAATGCCGACGCCTGGGCCACGAGCGCCAACGCCACGATCGCCCCGGACAGTGCTGAGAGAAACATGCCGGCACGGCTGAACGACTCGTTCCAGGCGAGGGAGCGGGACGCGAGGAGGCTCCAGTGCTCGGCTGTCAGGATCTGGAGGCGCAACGCCGCCGAAGTCTCATGCGGCGCCGACTCAGGTGAGGTCCGGCCCGGTGCGGGCTCGGCCCCGATCCCTGGACCGGCGGTGATCCGCTCGAAGGACATCTCGTGCGCTATTCCTTCGGCGTGGCGAGTGGTCCAAGCAGCTTCCAGGTGCTCTGCCAGACACCGCCGTTGCGCGCGTTCATCGCGATGTTGAGGAACCCCATGGTCGCGAGGGCCTTGCCCACGTTGCCTGAGCCGATGATGGCGATCCGCACGTTCGTGACTCCTTTGGTGCCTCCGACGACGCGCTCTTCGCGCTCGGTGCTCACGGACATTCTCAGTTGCAGCGGTCCGTCGGTCCAGGCGGGCGGCGGCGGTCCAGACATCCTCGGACCACTCGACGCGGTGCGAGGCATGATGGTCGGTACCTCGACGTCCCCCAGGGAGCGACCTGGCCAGGCTCGGCGCCCGGCTCGGGCAGACCCGGCCCGCGTGGCTCATGGGGGCGAGTCCAGAGGAACCGCCGCGGGAGGAGAACGATGAGCCGGACGGATGCGCACCGGGCACTGATTCAGCGCTTCTATGAGGCGTTCGATCAGGGCAACGGCGCGGTGATGGCGGGGTGCTACGCGCCGGACGCCCGATTCGAGGATCCGGTCTTTGGCCGGTTGACCGGCAAGGAGGCCGGAGCGATGTGGCGGATGTTCACGAGCCGGCCCGGATCGGATCTTCGTGTCGAGCTGCCCGAGCACGAGGCAGGCGAAGCGTCCGGCACGGCGCGTTGGATCGCCCGCTACACCTTCGGGCCGACGGGACGGCCGGTGGTCAACGACATTCGCGCCCGCTTTCGCTTCGCCGACGGCCAGGTGATCGAGCACGTCGATCGCTTCTCGTTCTGGGGGTGGTCGCGTCAGGCGTTCGGGGTGGTGGGCATGCTGCTCGGCTGGACCCCCATCCTGCGGCTCGTTCTTCGTCGCAAGGTCCGCGCCGACCTCGCGAAGTTCATGCGTGGCGGCGCGGCGCCAGCCTGATCCCGACGAGGTTGCACCCCTCCCCTTGACCCCGAGCGCCGACGGAGGCCGAACTTCACGTGTGACGCACCACGCGAGCACATCGAGACCTCACCGACGAGTCTCATGGTCGATCGCACTACATCGGGGAGGTCCACTGCATGCGTGTCCGAATCCTGACGTTCCTCACAGTGCTCGCGCTGCTCAGCACACCGAGCCCCGCGGTCGCGGACGACGCCGTGTCCCGCGGACCTAGCACGACGACGAACCCGTACGTCCTGCCCGTGGCGGACGGTGTTCGCATCATCTCGATCCTGACGGTGAATGACCCAGGCGCCGCCAGGAACGGCTACGAGATGGTCGGCATCCCGGACGGGATCGGACTCACGATCGAAGGCGGCACGGTCGTCGCCTTCATGAACCACGAGCTGCGCAGCGAGCGGGGCATCGTGCGGCGTCACGGCCAGACGGGGGCCTTCGTGTCGCGGCTCGTGATCGACCCCACCACGCTGGCGGTGACTCACGGGTCGGACCTCATCGATCCCGGGGTCCGCTTCTGGGACTACGTCTCGGATGGCTATGCGACGACCGGTGCCAGGTTCGCGGACGGGACGCTGCAGGACTTGAGGTTCAGCCGCTTCTGCTCGGGGACCCTCAGCGATCCGGGCATCTTCGATCTGGGAGCGTTCGGCTACAAGGGCCAGATCTACTTCGCGAACGAGGAGGCCGGCGACAACGGCCGCCTCTTCGGCGTACTGACCGACGGCACGACCCAGGCCTTGCCCCGTCTCGGCCTCTTCTCGTGGGAGAACACCGTGCCCGCGAACAACACAAGCCGCACGACGCTGGTCATGGGCCAGGAGGACGGCCCCGGCCCCGGCCCGGCGCCGACCGACGGCAGCCAGCTCTGGGTGTACGTCGGCGCCAAGCAGAACAGCGGAGACCCGTTCGCGCGCGCGGGCCTGACGAACGGCCTCTCGCACGTGATCGACGCGGTCGATCCGGCCGTCACGGACGATCCCTCGTGGCGTGCTGCGTACCCCAAGGGAGTGGCCGCGCCGGTGACGCTGCGCGAGGTCGGTTGGGACCAGACGGGCGCCGCGCAGAACGTCGAGGCGAAGAGCAATGGTCTCTCGCTGAACCGTATCGAAGACGGGCACTGGGACCCACGGCACCGCAATGACTTCTACTTCCTGACGACGGAGGGTGGCGACAGGACCACGTCATTCCCATTCACCCGCGACGGCGGCGGGCTGTGGCGCCTTAGCTGGCAGGACATCGACCGGCCCGAGCTGGGCGCAACGCTCACCCTGCTTCTCGATGGATCAGAGGAGATCGCGCCGGGCGAGCCGAAGATGAACAAGCCCGACAACGTCGTCATCGACCACCACGGGAATCTCCTGATCCAGGAGGATCCGGGCAACAATGCCCACCTCGCGCGGATCATCGCGTACCGCCTGCGGGACGGCGCGATGGGCGTCGTGGCGCGCTTCGATCCCGCCCGCTTCGCTCTTGGCGGTGCGTCCTTCATGACCCAGGACGAAGAGTCCAGCGGCATCGTGGACGCGGAAAAGATCCTGGGAAAGAAGGGGACCTTCCTCTTTGATGCCCAGGTGCACACCGCAGCGGGTCTGCCGGCCGGCACCGGCCCGAATACGGTCCAGGAATACGTCGAGCACGGTCAGCTCCTCGTGCTGCGCGTCGATAAGTGGAAGTCCGTCTACAGCGCTGGCGACGCGAACGACGACAAGGACGACGACGAGGACGACTAGGAAGGGCTGAGGGGCCTTGGGATCGCGGCGTCTCCGCTCAGGTCTCGACGAGGCTGAAATAGGCGTCGCGGTCCCTGCGGTCCGCTCGCGGTCGGTCGCGCCCGCGGGCTACCGGCTTGCGATCGGCCCGCTCGCTGATTCGCGGAGGTGCCGGACCGGCGAGGCGAGCATGGCGATCGATACGAGCGTCACCGCGTACGCACCAGCGACCGCGAAGGTCGCGGTAGGTCCGATCGTCCCGACGAGCGCCGCGGCGCCGAGCGGAGCGATCGGATTGATGAGAGCATTTCCCAGCAGATCGATGCTCGAGACGCGTCCCAGCATGTGCTCGGGCACGTGCCGCTGCAGTGTCCCTTCCCAGATGACGGTCGCTGATGCGAGGCCCACGCCGGTCAGGGCCATGAGGACCACGACCGCCGGAAGAACCGGGACCAGGCCGATCGCCAGGACCGAGACAGCGGCGAGCAATTCGAATGTGTACATGAGCATCCCGGGCCGGCGATTTGCGATCTGCGCGATCGCGAGGCTCGCCACGATGGTGCCGAGGCCGTAGGCAGTGCTGATCGCACCGTACATCGCCGCGCTGCCCCCCAGGACGTCGCGCACCAGCAGGGGCATCATGACGCCGGACTGTCCCGCATAGGCGACGTTCACCAGCATGAAGTACAGCGTCGTGGTCCAAAGCCACGGAAGCGAGAAGGCGAATCCGATGCCCTGCCCGATCTCGCGGAAGACCGAGGCGCGCACCGCCGCGATGCGGCGCGGCGGGTTCGCGAGGAGCAGCGTCGCGAAGCTGAAGAAGAAGGTGAGCGCATCGATGCCGAACGCGAGTGCGGGACCCGCCAGCGCAACGGCCAGCCCGCCCACGGTGGGGCCGGCGATACGAGCCAGGCTGCGCCCGAGGAGGCGGGCGGCATTGCCGGCGCGGAGGATGTCGCCAGGAACGAGGTCCGCGATGATCGCGTTGTACGCGGGCGAGAGGAAGGCCCCGGCGCTGCCGAGCACCGCCGATGTGACGTAGACGTGCTCGAGACGTAGGAGACCGGTCGCCGAGAGCAGCGCGGTGGCCGCGACCCCGCACCCGCCCACGAGGTCGCTGACGACGATGAGCGTGCGGCGCGACACGCGATCGGCGATGGCGCCCCCGAGCAGCAGGAACGCGATGGCCGTCGCCGTGTTGATGCCGACGGCGAGCCCGAGCTCGAGCGGAGACGCCCCCAGCGCCAGCAGCTGGAACGGCAGCGCAACGCCGTAGACGTGATTTCCGAAGCTCGAGACCGTCTGGCCGGTCCAGAGCAACCGGAAGTCGCGGTGACGCAACGGAGCGAGGACCCGTGGCCAATGCAAGGGGAAAAGGCTAAGCGGGTCGTGCAGCGCGAGGTCTCCGGAACGCATGCAACTCAACGACGGCCGAGCCGCCGCGCCATGATGATCCCAACGAATCGGGAGGTGACACCATGGCCGACGACCTGAGCGTGGACCGTGAGGGCGACGTGCTCGTGATCCGCATCGCGATCAACAAGGCGACGCCGAGCGCGAGCGGCAAGACGCTCGTCGTGGCCTCGACCCGCGGCAATCAGAAGACCGGAGTCCAGATCGAGGGAAAGGACCTGTACCTCGGCGTCAACGCCTACGTCTACGCCGAGCCGAAGGGCACCACCTGATCGATCACCGCCGTCGGCGGCGCTGCTTGGCCATCTCAGGTCGCTGGGCGGCTACGCCTTTCGGCGGCAGCTCATCGTCCGTGGCGGCGAGCACCGCGCTCAGCCTCAGGATCCCGATGCCGATCACCTGTCCGGCAGCGATACGGCGCGGAGCACTCAGCTTTGTCCCGTCGACCCAGGTCCCGCTGGTGCTCCTGAGGTCGCTGAGCCAGTAGCCGTGCTGCCGGTAGGTGATGCGCGCGTGCCGGCGCGAGACCGAAAGGTCGTCCAGCCGGATCGTGTTCTCTGGCGCGCGCCCGAGGGTCGCGCCCGATCGCGTGACTTCATAGGTCGGCGCCGGCCCGCCTTCGGTCTCGAGCCGCAGGACGAGCCGGTCCTCATCGGGCGGAGGCGCGCGGGGGACCGGAACGGCGGCCTCTACCTCGGGTGTGGGAGGCGGCGTCATCGTGCGTTCAGCTGCCAGCGCCGGAATCTCCGCCGTCCCGTCCTCGCTCGGGGCCAAGACCGCGGAGCTGGACGCGACAGTGGAGTCGGCCACGATGGCCCCGGCATCCGGGTCGCTGGAGCCCGTCGCGTCGGTGGAGTCGGTCGCGGCGGTGGAGCTCTCCGCGACGGGAGGATGGGCGATATCCGCCTCGAGAGAACGCTTCAGGCTCGCGAAGAACTCCTCGCGGTCACGGCCTCTGCCCGGATCGAGGGCGGCGAGCATTCCCGGCAGCCCCTGCGCTTCTGACGTCACGGTGAAGCGTGTCCCGGCGTCGGCTCGCTGGAGGTCGACGCGGGTGAGCACGCTTCCCCACAGCGAGCCGCCGACCGAGCGGAGCTCGATCACTCGCTGCGACTCGAAGTCGGTCACCTGCTGCGTCGTGCTCACCCGCAAAGGACCGACCCTGCCGGAGACTCTGAGCATCGCGCCCTTGCCGAACGGCCCGTCGGACAGAGGCGTGACCTGGTCGGCCTCCGGAATCCAGGAGGCGAGATTGTGCGGATCGGTGAGGAAGGCCCAGACATCCTCGATCGGACGATCGATCACGATGGTGGTCTCGATCCGGCTCACAAGGACACCTCCCTCCAGCGACGTGGGCGAAACGGTGGCGGGTAGAGCGACCTAGGCGCGGACCTCAGCTCGTTCGAAGCAGGGGATGCAGAGCGTGCGGCCGCCAAAGCGGCGCGTCCGCGTTTCCATCGTGGATTCGCCACAGTCCTCGCAGGTGAGCGACCGGTGGATCCGCGCCGGCTGCGGGGGTCCGCTCGGGACGGGCTCGATGTGGAAAAGGTCATCCTCCGCGCGCGTGAGGATCAGCTCGGTCCGCCGCGCCTGGAGCTCCCGGAAGCGTTCGTGCTCCTCCGGGCTCCCCAGCCCCTCGCGTACGCGCTTGCCGACCTCGTCATCCGCCGGGTCGCGCGGCCCGAACGCGTCCGTGCGCGTGACGAGACGCACGCCCTTGCCGTCGGAGCGCCGGTACAAGGTGAACGCGCTCTTGCCGTAGTCCTTGTGGATGAGGTTGCCCTTGCCGAACGTGCAGCCCATGAGGGACTGGATCGCGTCGACCGCGCACATGTCCGTTTCGACGAGAGCGACGACCTCCTCATCCTGCGCATGCGAGCCGATCTCACGCAGCCCGTACCGCGCAGCGCGCACTCCGATCGCAAGGCCCGGGCACATGTGGCCATGGAACGCCACGGCCTGTTGGACGTCCGGATCCATCGCCGCACCTCCCCGTACCGCGTCGGAATCCTAGCGGCTGGGGTGGTGCTGACACGGGCGGAGTGGAGGCGCGGCGAGCGCCGCCGCGCCGGGGTCCATCAGACCAGGAGCGACGTCGAAGGAGCAGCAGCCCGTCAGATCTCCGATGCGCGGCCGCGGCATCCCGCGAGTATCGCAAGGCTGGCCGGCCCACAATGACGGCCACCAACGAGATGCCATTCGATCTGATGTTGACCAACCGTCGCGACCCGCTCCAGGCGCGGCGCTTCGAGCTGTTCCGCCTCGCGGCCCCGGTCTTCCGCC
>Ga0136621_1000939_pt1 | contig 11663 bp, 9 predicted proteins | sample AntDryUQ445A2306_FD_104673 | JGI IMG/M metagenome (GOLD analysis project Ga0136621, IMG submission 104673) | Polar desert sand microbial communities from Dry Valleys, Antarctica - metaG UQ445A (23.06) | ecosystem: Environmental > Terrestrial > Soil > Desert | place: Antarctica: Dry Valley...
CGCTGTATCGCTGCTCGGATCGCGTGCGTGGTCGCGGCGCTGCCGTGTAAAACCTGTCCCATAGGGCCTCCTTATCAATGCTGAGATCCCTTATACCATTACATCCTGGGACTGAACAGCTAGTGAACTAAAGATGTAGCCATGATAATTGACGCGCGCTCTTTGCCGGACAACGATCGGATTGAGGCGGACCTTTGCATTGTCGGCGCCGGACCCGCAGGGTTGACGCTCGCGCGCACGCTCGCCGCGCGCGGCCCCAGGATCTGCATGATCGAGAGCGGAGGGCTGGAGCCGGAGCAGGAATCTTCGGTGCGCGATCTGAGCTACGGACGCAACGTCGGACTGGATTATTTTCGGCTCGACGACGCGCGTGGTCGCGGGCTGGGCGGGTCCGGCGCCAGGTGGAATATACCCATGGACAATGGCGCGGTGGGGGTACGTTTGCGGCCGCTCGAACCCATCGACTTCGAGGCGCGCGACTGGCTGCCCAATAGCGGCTGGCCAATCGATTTCGCCCATCTGGAACCGTATTACGGCAGGGCGGCGGTGCTGTGCAATATCGAACCGATTCCGCCCAGTCCGGATGAATGTGCCCGCCGGGACGGGGCGTGGCCAATGCCGCTCGACCGTGACACGGTGCAGACGGCAATGTTCCAGATCGGACCTGCCAGAGTCTGGTGGGGCGAGGATACTATTTCCGCGATCAGCAACGCGGGCGTGACGGTGCTGGTAAACGGTACGGTTACACGGGTCGAAGCACGCGATGATACCCAACGTGTCACCGGCGTGCGACTCGGCACCTTGACCGGACGAACCATTAGTGTTGTCGCGAAGATTGTTGTGCTGGCGTGCGGTGGCATCGATAACGCACGATTATTGTTAATGTCCGATGAAGTTGCGCGGGGCGGCCTCGGCAATGATCATGATCTTGTCGGCCGGTATTTTATGGAGCACCCACACCTGCTGGCGGGCGTTCTGGTTCCGTCGCATGCCGATGTGTTCGAAAAGGCGGCTCGCTACCAGTTGAGACAATGCGGAGCTACGTGGGTGGAGGGGCGACTTGCGATAGCAGAGACGACGGCGCGCCGCGAACAACTTCGCGGCTGCGTGGTTGCCCTCCATGCACTAACGCGCAAAGGGACATTGCGTAGCCTGGAATTGCAGGACAGCCCAACGAGTGGTGAAATTGCGGCGGGGCTGATCCTTTCAGCAATGAGGCGTCGTGTTTGGCCCTACGACGCGCGCTCGCGGCTTCGCGCGCTGGTGGCAGATCCGGCGGGGGGTGTGCGAGCCTTGCGGCATGAGGTCTCGCGCTACCGGCGATCAAGCGGCGATCAGTCACGGGGCCAGCACACCGCTACCAGCGCGCCGCCGGAAGTGTTTGCGCTAAATGTGATGTCTGAGCAAGAACCGCATCCGGACAGTCGCGTATTGCTTGACTGGCGTCATCGCGACGCGATGGGTCAGCCGCGCGCCGCGCTGGACTGGCGGGTGACGGAAAATGACGTGCGAGCGATAACGCGCTCGCTCGACCTGATCGGGCGACAAATCGAATCAGCGGGGCTGGGACGTTTTCATACGCCGCTTCACCCGACGTTACCGTCTGTTCGGCTCAAAGGCGGTTACCATCACATGGGCACGACCCGCATGCACACCGACCCGCGCCGAGGCGTGGTCGACGCGGACTGCAAGGTGCACGGTATCAGTAATCTTTACATCGCAGGCAGCTCGGTGTTTCCGACTGGCGGCTACGCGAATCCCACCTTGACCGTGGTGGCGCTGGCGGTACGGCTCGCGCATCGTCTCGCGCATCGTTTTAGTGATGGTGACTTGTGAAGGTCCGCTGACCGATGAGCTGTTATTTGTGCCGGGCACAGGACGATCAGGGTTGCCGGCGTCGTGACCATAGCCGTCCGATCAAAATTAAAATCAACCACACAGGCAGCCCGATAACCACCCCGGCACCAAACGCGTACACAGTGTTTTGGTATGACGGTTCCGGCGTTAAATTTTTTATCTTTGCTTTTATTCCGTCGCCCTCATCTTCCCCCAGAAGATAGCGTGCGATGGCCTCGGCCTCGACTTCGTTCAGCCCCATGTTCGGCATGGTGGAGTAGGGTTTGTCGAAACGCGGTTCGAGTATGTGATATTTCAACCAGATGCTTATCCGTTCACGCCCTTGCGCCCGCATGAGCGCCGCCCTTGCGTCCTTGTAACGGTTAAATGGTTCTTCATCACGCGCATTGAGGGCGCGCAACGATTGCAGATAATCAGGCGAGTTAATCCTCGCGTCGATCCGGTCGAACATGGGTCCGCTGCCGCGATTCAGCACCGGTCCGTTCGTGCCGCCCAGTTCGAACTCGCCGGTCACTCGATGGCAGCCAAAGCATCCGTTCTGGCGCATGAGATCCTTGCCGTCCTCCGCCAGCGCTACGGGGTCTGCCAGTTCCGCCAACGTAACACTGTGAGCCCTCTCGGGGTCGTACTGAACCTTGAGCACCACGCCCTGGTTATCCTTGACCGGCAACATCGGCGAGAAATACAGGCCGTCCGGCCCAAACGCCAGACCCAGTACCGGATCGGTCCGTTCACCATCTTTGGCCGCAACAAAAAGCTCGGGCATGCGGACTAACATGCCGTCTTCCACGTTATAGCCCATACGCACAACACTGGAATTGCTCGACGACGCGACGAAGAACTGACCCGCGTATTCATCCGGGAAAAACGACGCGGTGGCCGAATAATCCATCTGTACCGGCCCCATGCTGTCCAGAAAGACATACGCGGCATTGGTGGCGATACTCTCATCGCTGCCGTTCCAGAGATAGTTCTGTCCCTGCCTGACCTCTAAAAAGCGGTCCCTCTCCAGGCCGTTCTCAGTGACTACGACGTGACCGTCGACTATCGCGAGGCTGAAGGGGTTTCGCATGCCATACGCCCAGACATAATTTCGGGCTTTGGTCGTATCGTCGTCCTCATAGAAGGGATTGTCCGGTGCGGGAGTTCCGTCCAGTTCCATGCGGATGATCTTGCCTAGCAGGGAGTCGATGTTCTGGCTGTTCAATGGCGATACAAAGCCATCGCCAACGCTGACATACAACATATCATCATGCACTTGGCACGGGCCGATCTGATGCGATGGGCCGGACTCGTCGCGTGCGAAAGTGTCAGTAAATGCCATCCGTGATTCGGGTTTTAGAGAAAACACGCCGGGTGTGGACTGAAAACGCATCACGTTGTTGCGTAGCACGTTTTTGTCGTCCTGGTAAGTAAAAGTCACAAATACATAGCCGCGCTTCGGTGCGAGGCAAAGCCCCGCCATGCCGAATTCAGATTCGCCGTGCGGAAATTCCTTGTCGAATTCGGTCTGAAGGAAACCGGATGCGAACGTTTTTACCGTGCGGTCATTGGTTATGACCTTGATCGTCCCCCGCAGCTCGGTGACGAAATACAGTGGATCCTTCGGGCCGTCCCCAGGATCGGGCACGAATGCGATGGCGGTAGGATACTGATAGCCTTGCGTGTCGATGGCGAGGGAGAAACCATCCGGAACGCCCCAGCCGTTTTTCCAGTTTTCGTTGCTGTCGATAGCGGCGCTAGACTCATCAAGCTGAAGATCGGCGCTGACGACGGATCCCAGGCAAAGCGCGCCTGCGGCTATGGCTAGCGCAAGCCGCGTAGCTGAACGCGATTGCTCGATACCGCATCTTTTATGCATGGTCAACCCACAATTAGAAGGAACTTCGTCTTATTTGCGTCCGTGCAGCAGCGCGCACCGGGCAGGGCGCAATTTTACCTGATATGAGTGATGGACTTTATTATAATGTAATGTGTAAAAGCGGTCACCGCAGTGTTGCTTCGAGAATATCCGCGTATTGTCAGCATCGCGGCCAGGCCACCTGCTAAGGGTTTGAAGCCAGCCTGTTCGGCGTGTCGGAGTTTCAAAGTTATCCTGGGGTTGCATTTAGTCGGCGCGGCGCCTTTGCGGCTTGTCTGGCGCCTCGTCACACAGATAAGGATACAGGTGCATGATGACTGAGCGCCCCCTGGTGAGCGTGGTCACACCCATATACAACGGGGAGGCTTATCTGACCGCGTGCATCCAAAGTGTGCTCGCGCAGACTTACCCCACGCTGGAATACGTCATAGTCGATAATTGCAGTACGGACCGCAGTCTGGAAATTGCAAACGGTTATGCGGATATTGCCATGCGCATTCGCGTGGTGAGTAATTCGCGTTGTTTGCCGATGCTTGAGAATTGGAATCATGCACTACGACAAATTGATCCATCCAGCCGCTATTGCAAGGTGCTGCACGCCGACGACTTAATGTTTCCCGACTGTGTCGAGCGGATGGTTGAAGTGGGCGAAGCGCACCCCTCGGTGGGGGTCATCAGCGCATATCGCGTCGACGAAGATCATGTCAATCTGGATGTAATACCCTACGAGACGACCTTTATTTCCGGCAAGGATCTATGCCGCCGTCGCCTTCTCGGGCAGCCGGACCTGTTCGGCTCACCAAGCTCGCTGATGCTGCGCGCCGATCTGGTACGCGGCAGAGAGCGGTTCTACAACGAAGACAATCTGCACGCGGACAGCGAGGTATGCCTCGATCTTTTGCGGCACGTGGATTTCGGATTTGTGCATCAGGTGCTCACATATACTCGCCGGCATAACGAAGCCGTTACGGCCTCGGCTCGCAAGCTGAACACGCACAAGGCGTCGCATTATGTGCATCTCGTTAAGTACGGACGCTATTTTTTGAGCGAACCTGAGTATGCGCGTCAGTCAAAAAGGGCGCGCAGAATGTATTATAGGTTCCTGGCGGAGGAGTATCTTCAAAGCCTGCTTGACCGGCATAGTCATAACCAAAGAGATGCATTCTGGGGATATCATCGGGCGCAGCTAAAAGGGCTTGGGCAAGCGCTGAGCATTCCGGCACTGATCTCCGCGAGCATAGCCGTACTCTACAATCATGGGCTGGATAGATTAAAGGTGTAACCGTCCGAGCATTGCCGCGCAAAAGGTAACGCCAAGGGCGACCGCTGTATGGCTTGCAGGGCAATGTACGGATATTCAGGTAGGAAATGGATAAAAAAGTCGTTTTTATCATGGGGCCGGGCCATTGCGGATCGACATTGCTCGATCTCTTGCTCGGCAGTCACTCCCAGAGCTTCTCGCTGGGCGAGCTAAACCGGTTGGGAAGCCTGATCGACGCGCGGGCCGGCGAATATCAAAAAATCTGCGGGGTATGCGTGCACAAGTGCGATTTCTGGAACAAGCGCGCCGGCATGGCCGCACTCAAAATCTATTTCTCGCAAAAGAACCGTTTTCGGTCAGCCCTTGGGAGGGCCGCTCAAAACATCTATAACCCCTACAAGTTCATTTCCCACTGGAGCGGCAGGCGCGTGTTAATCGATTCGAGCAAGAATCCAGGCTGGGTCAAACGCCGGATGGCGCCGCGGCACACGTGGCGCGGACTCGAGCCTTATCTCATCTACATGTGCAGAGACGGCAGGGGAGTCGTTAATTCGTACTATAGAAAGTATCCAGAGCGGGGAATGACCAAGGTCATAGAACACTGGAAAGACCAGATGGCCATGATGAATGCGTTCTACGATCGGTTTCCGCATGGAAAAACGAAAGTGCATTACGAAGCGCTGGCCAGTCAGCCAGAGCAAGTTGTCCGCTCGCTCTGTCAGAGCCTTGGCATTGAATATGAGAAAGGCATGCTTCGATACTGGGAGCACGAACACCATCATGTCATGGGCAACGGCGGGACGCGGTCGCTGATATATAAATATCGGGAAAAGTTTGGCACTGATCTGGCCGCCATGCGCGAGCGCCAGGCTGCGGCCAAACAGTTTTACGACGCGAGCTTTTACGACGATATAGATATTGGCATTCGGCTGGATGAACGTTGGCGTACGGAAATGTCGCATGAACACCGCGAACAGTTCGACGCGATTGCCGGAGACGTAAACGAGGCGTTCGCAGTGAATGATTTGTTTTCTTGTGCTCAAACCGACGAACCTTGATATCGATCTCTGCGCCGGGAACTCGTACATTGGATAAGCCCCTAGTCTCGATCGTCGTCTGCTGCCACAACAGGCGGCATTATCTTGAGCAGACGATGAAGTCCGTGTTCGAACAGACTTATCGTCCGGTGGAGATTGTCGTGCTCGACGATGGATCAACCGACGGCACTGACGAATTGATGCGGAGCTACGGGGACCGGGTTCGTTATCACTGGCAGAAAAATCGCGGCATAGCCGCAACACGCACCGCCGCATGCAGGCTGGCGAGGGGTGAATTCATTGCCTTTCAGGACGATGATGATCTTATGGCGCCGCAGCGAATTACCAGGCTGCACGATGCGCTTATCGCGCACCCGTCCGCGGTATTTGCCGTCGGGGACTACGCGATGATCGACCCCGAAGGTAACCTGACCGGTGCGCGATGGATGCCCGGCAGCCTCGACGAAGTTGATAAGCCACGGCTGATCGAGGATGCACACGCCGCGGTGCTGTGGCCCAAGGTGCCGGGCGTCCCTCACACCACGCTGTTTCGCGCCGCGGATGGTGAGCGGGTGGGCTGGTTCGACGAAGCGTTCCGGTATGCGTGCTCGGATGCCGATTTTTTCGCCCGCCTGGCGCGCCTCGGGCCGATTGTGTACGTGAAAGAAACCGTCTCCTATTATCGGCGTGGGCACAGTGCGATGTGGAATAATCAGTTGCGGGCGGACTACAGTCGCTTGCAGCTATTCGAGAAGCACCTTGGATTGGCGGCTGACGACGACGCTTCCCGTAAGCGACTTCAGTTCCGCCTGCGACAAATGCTCATACAGGTCGCGCGCCAGAAACATCAGGGCATGCAGTTGACCGAAAGCGGCTTGGAAATTTACGTCCAGCGCGGCCTCGAAATGTTGGAATGGGGCGACCGCATGAGATACAAATGGCATGATTCGGTGAAGCTTCCCCTCAAGAAGCTGGTGGGGAGATGAGCATGGGCGTTGACGTGAACGCGAAGACAAACGGGTCGCGGGATGAAGTGGGCGCCAAACAGGCGCCGGTCCATCACGCCATCTACGTAATTACCGGCCACGGCGGCTTGAACGATCGCGTCAAGAAAGTTGTAAGCCTTCAGATCGCCGGCAGTTGCATTGTATTAATCGCGCCCAATGTCGATGGTGCCCCCTGCGAAACAATTGCGGTTAACGCCTATCCGAATCCGACAAGCATATTAAGCCTCATGAAATTGCCGAGGCTCAAACGGATCATTGACAGCTTGTTGTTCTTTCCCACAAGCAGAGTGTTGTATGTAAAGCCTATTGAGAAAATACTGAAAAGCCGCATCGAAACCGATCACGAGAAAGGTCGCAGGGTTACTATATTGGTTTGTGTGCCGCCACACGATGTTTGTCTCGTCGGGCTGTCTCTTAAAAAAAGGTTTCCGCAAATTAACTGGCTGGTGGACTGGCAGGACCTATGGAGCTTCGACGAAAATTACTTGTCGCGAACGGCGCGGCCGTACAGAGCGAAACTGCTTAGCCTCGAACGCCGGATTCTGGCCTGCTGTGATCTGAATATAACGACCAACTCATATGCTAAAGCCGTCCTTGAGAGTAAGTTTAATGTTCCTGCCGACAAAGTAATTGCGATACCCCATCATTTTTGCAGCGACGATCTTGGAGTCCAGGCGGCCGGCACTGAAATCAGGGCCGGGCAAGTCGGTCACAAGGCAGTCAGGATTGGTTTCCTGGGGACGCTCTTTAAGCCGCCACGCGTGCCGGGCGCTCTGACGCACGAAGCAATGCGCGACTTCAAGGCGGCAGGGCTGAACGTTGAGTTGCATGTGCATGGCAACTATCCAAAATATGTAACGGCTGAAGGTCTAACTCGCATGCGTGGCGACGGGCTTTTTTTCCACGGCCCATCGAGTCACGAGGAGAGCCTGAAGTTGCTGCTTTCCTATGATTTTCTCTTGCTATTGTTGTCAGATATGCCCAATAGCCGTGCGGTGATGAGCATCAAGTTGCCGCACTACATGCTGACAGGAATACCGATAATCGCGATAGTGCCGGAACGGTCGGCGGTTGCCGATGCGGTCAGGCGTACCGGTACTGGTTATGTTGTGCCGGTTGAAGGTGACTGGCGGCGTCAGCTCAAAAGCATTATCAGCGGGCAGGGCGAACCGCCAATGCTTCGCCGCGACGCGCGGCAGATCGAGGCGTATTCGTGGGATAACCTGCTGTCGGAATGGAAAGCGGTGTTTGCCCGTGCTGCCACTCTACCCCTCAGGAATTAGTGGTCTGTCCAGCGCCATCGACCGGTATGGATACTCTTCAGTTGTCGCTGTCGCGATTCAGGTTAGGGTGCAAGATTGAATCGAGCTACAACGGTTCAGCTTCCTCTGATGGATGCTTGTCGTGATGATATTTCCTCGCCGAGAATGAGCGCCAAGAAAAAACTGTGTGTTCTGGTGCCTGCTCACTGGGCGGCGCTGATGGGCGGGTCGGAGTATCAGGCCAGCTGCCTGGTCGAGCATCTAGTTCGACAGGGACATTACGATATTTATTATCTTGCCCGTCGGGTGAGCCCGAATTATTCGCCTCAGGGCTACAGAATTATTCAGGTGGCGGATGCAAGAGGAATCAGACGCTTTGGAGAGTTTCTCGACGCGCCCAGGCTGTTGAAGCTGCTCGCGCAGATCTGCCCGGACGTTATTTACCAGCGTGTCGGCTGCGGCTATACGGGCATCGCGGCGTACTATGCGAGGCGTAATACTTGCAAGGTCATCTGGCATGTAGCCCATGAAATGGAGGTTCAGCCTTTCAACAGGGTAATGTCGAAAAACATGCTGTTTCGCTACCTCGACAAGAAAACATTGGAATACGGCATCCGACACGTAACCGGGATTATTGTGCAGACTTCGCAACAACAAGCGCTGCTCACGCGCCATTACGACCGGATACCGGTGGCCAGAATCGATAATGGACATCCCTTGCCGGGGGAGGAAATTGCGAAGCCGCTAGGCATCGAAGTGGTTTGGGTGGCGAATCTGAAGCCCTGGAAGCAGCCCGATCTGTTTCTGTGTCTCGCTAAGGATCTGGCTCATTTGCACGATGTTCGCTTCACCATGATCGGAGATCGTGCATGGCCAGAGGAACGCCATGAGAAATTTTTACAGGACGTCAAGCGTCTGGAGAACTTGTCGTATCTAGGACATCGTCCTCAGGGCCACGTCAACGCAGTGTTGGCGCGCGCTCACATTTTCGTGAACACCAGTCTCCAGGAAGGCTTTCCAAACACGTTTATACAGGCCTGGATGCGGCAGGTTCCGGTCATCAGCCTGAACGTCAATCCGGATAATGTGTTCGACGAACACCGTGTCGGGTACTGTGCCGGCACCTACGCCCAGTTGAAGCAAAATATTCTTGATCTCATTGATCAACCGGACGTTAGACAGCGAATGGGCATTGCCGCACAGGAATACGCGTTTAGCACTTACTCCATGAATAACATAGAAAAAATTGCTGAGATACTCGAGGTGGAAGGAGACGCTTAAGTAGCAACGAAGCGTCAGCCATCATAGTGAAAATCCTGTTTATTACCGAGGACAAGTTCCCTCCATACCGTCCTGACGTTGCCGTCCTTTTTGTCGAAGAACTGGCCGCGCGCGGCTATCGGATTGATTGGCTGTTGCAAGCGCAGGATCCGCAAAATGGATCGCGTACGGCGTCTTTGGGTGGTGGCACAGCATGGATCGCCAAGATGGATGATGGCGAGTCCAGAATGGCGAAATTGCGGAAGAATTTTTACGATATCGGCAATGATTTCAAGATGTTCAAGCTGGCGCGCAAGGGTCAGTACGACTTCATTCAGGTCAAGGATAAGTTTGCCGCCGCGCTGATGGCTATACTGGTGGCAAAGATTTACAAGTTGAAATTTTTCTACTGGCTTTCGTTTCCGTTGCCCGAAGCCATGCTTTATCGCGTGCAGGAGGGGATCTCGCGCTACCCGCTTGTCGTTTACCTAAGGGGGCGGATCTTAAAGTTTTTGCTCTACAAGGTCATCATGCCTAACGCCGATCACATTTTTGTGCAAAGTGACCGCATGAAAGATGATGTGGCGGACCGGGGCATTGCCAAGGATAAGCTTACGCCGGTACCCATGGGTGTTGCCCTTTCACGCGTCCCCTATACCATCGAAGATCCGATCAACAGTTCATCTCGTGAAAGTAGCAAGATGGTGGTGTATCTCGGGGCGCTGAACCGCGTTCGAAGGATAGACTTTTTGATCAGGGCCTTCGGGGAAGTAGTGAGTCGTGTCGCTGGGGCAAAGCTGTATCTTGTCGGCGCGGCTACCGAGCCGATTGAAGAAAATGAGTTGAAAGAACTCGCCATTGAGCTTGGCATCAAGGATTCAATAATATTCACTGGCTTCCTGCCCATGGCCGAAGCCTGGGCGTATGTGAGGCAGGCCGACGTCGCTGTCTCTCCGTTTTACCCAACACCAATTCTGCGCTCGACATCGCCTACCAAGCTGGTTGAATACATGGCGATGGGCAAGCCCGTTGTGGTAAACGATCATCCCGACCAAAAGAAAGTTATCACGGAGAGTGGCGGCGGCATTTGCGTGCCGTATGATGAGCACGCTTTCGCCACGGCGATCGTTGAACTTCTTAACGATCCGGAACAAGCCAGGATCATGGGCACGCGGGGCAGGCTTTACATTGAGCAACATCGTTCCTACACCGTATTGGCAACGCAACTGGAACAGCGGTACCGCGAGCTTTGCCAGAACGTCCAGACACCAGCATAACGCTCCGCCACGGCGCGTTGCTTTCCGGACCGGGGCTTATAAAGGATCAATCGAATGCTTCCCAATTTTTTGATTATCGGGGCATCCCGCTGCGGTACGACGTGGATGGCCAATAACATCAAATCGCATCCGGACGTCTTTATGCCGCCCAAAAAGGAGTTGCATTTTTTCGATGCCAGTTTCGACAAAGGGTGGGATTACTACGCGAGTTTCTTTCCAGATAAAAAATGCGCAAGGTATAGGGCGATCGGAGAAGCGACACCGGCATATCTGTACATGCCTCAAGTAGCTCGCCTCATCAAATCCCGGTTGCCGGATGTCAAGATGATCGTGTCGCTCAGGAACCCTATAGACAGGGCTTATTCTCAATACTGGAATCTGTACGCCAAGGCACCCGAAGGTCACATCAACAAGCGGCTGAGTTTCGAGGAAAAACTCGAATTCACGCCGAGATTGATCGAAGAGGGGTACTACGATCAAAAATTGAGTAATTACTATGCTCTCTTCCCCAGAGAAAACATTTTAGTAGTCATTTTTGAGGAGATGATGGCGGATCAAGCACGGCACTACCGGAAAATATTCGAGTTTCTGGACGTCGATCCGGGCGTTGTGCCGCCTTTGCTCGATGTTCGCATCAACGCCGCTGCAAGTAAATTGGGGCGTTCCAAGGTACTGGACCTGACCTATAAGGCTTTCTATCGTGTAGTACGGGTTCCATCAGAGGTGGCCCCACGCAGTTGGACAGGATATCGGGTTTCTTAAGTGAGCTCCGCGGGTTACGCCGCCAGCTTTGCTGGTGGCGAACTAAAGTAGACGGTATCCGGGGTTTGCCCGTCAAGAC
>Ga0136621_1000940_pt1 | contig 11659 bp, 14 predicted proteins | sample AntDryUQ445A2306_FD_104673 | JGI IMG/M metagenome (GOLD analysis project Ga0136621, IMG submission 104673) | Polar desert sand microbial communities from Dry Valleys, Antarctica - metaG UQ445A (23.06) | ecosystem: Environmental > Terrestrial > Soil > Desert | place: Antarctica: Dry Valley...
CCGGGACTGGGTGGAGCTGCTCTGCGAGGGTGGTGCGGCGCTGGCGACGTCGCTTCTGTCATTGGGACTGGTGGATCGGCTCAGCCTCCACCATGGTCCCGTGCTGCTCGGGGCGGGAGGCCCTGCGGTGGGGCCGGTTGGAGTGGTCTCGATGTCCGAGGCCCTACGCTGGAGCTGCGAGGAGGTGAGGCGCATCGGCGACGACGTCATCGTCACCTACCGCCCGCCGGGGTGACCGTTCGAGGCGGCCGGGGGCCCTCGGGAGCAACGGCGCAAGGAGAGGAATGTTCACAGGCATCGTCCAACCAGGGGTATTGAGCAGCGCCCGCCGGCGCAAAGGGGTGCTGGGTCTCGAAGTCACCTCACGCGCGGTTGCAAAGGAGCTCCGGACAGGCGACTCGGTGGCGGTCAACGGTGTGTGCCTCACGGCCGGCAAAGTGGGCCGGCGCGCCTTCTTCGTGGATGCGGCGAACGAGACCGTCGCACGCTCGACTCTGGCCGGCTTGCGGCCGGGGCAGGCGGTCAATCTCGAGCTCCCGCTGCGGGTCGGCGACCGTCTCGGCGGTCACATCCTGCAGGGCCACGTGGACCGGACTGCAACGCTGGCCCGGGTCGCGGCCGACGGCGCATCCCGCCGCATGTGGTTCGAGGTTGACCCGGGGCTCCGCCGTTACCTGATCCCCAAGGGATCGGTCGCCGTGGACGGAGTATCGCTAACGGTTGTCGAGGCGGAGGGGAGCAGCTTCGAAGTGATGCTCATTCCGCACACTCTGTCGGAGACCACTCTGGGGCAGCTCGAAAGTGGAGACAGAGTGAACGTCGAGGTCGACATGATGGCGAAGTACGCTGAACGCCTGATGTCGGCTCACATTGAAAAGGACGGCAGCCATGCCGTTTGACAAGATAGAAGACGCGATCGCACACATCGGCGAAGGCCGCATGGTGATCGTGGTCGACGACGAGGATCGCGAGAACGAAGGCGACCTCATCTTCGCGGCGGAGAAGGTTACCTCTCAGCACATCGCCTTCATGGTCCGCCACACCTCCGGCCTCATAACCGTTCCGATGGAAGCAGAACGCCTCGAAGAGCTTCATTTGCCACCCATGGCATCCCACAACACCGAGTTCATGGGGACCGCCTTCACCATCAGTGTCGACGCGCGTGCGGGAACGACCACGGGGATCTCGGCGGCCGATCGTGCCAGCACGATCAGGGCGCTCGTCGACCCGACCACCAAGCCAGCGGACCTTGCCCGGCCCGGTCACATCTTTCCGCTGCGCTACACCGAAGGAGGTGTGCTCCGGCGGACCGGGCACACCGAAGCGGCGGTCGACCTCGCACGCCTCGCCGGGTTGTACCCCGCGGGGGTCATCTGCGAGCTGGTGAACGAAGACGGATCGATGGCGCGCCTGCCCGTCCTCGAACGCTTTGCGGCTCAGCACGACATTCTGATCGTCTCCATCGCCGATCTCATCGCCTATAGGCGCCGCTCCGAGAAACTTGTGCATCGGGTAACCGAGGCGCGCATCCCCACGAACCACGGAGTTTTTCGCGCAGTCGCTTATGAGTCCCACGACGGCCGCACTCACATGGCGCTCGTCGCCGGTGAGCCTGCGGGTAAACAGAACGTCCTGGTCCGGGTTCACTCGGAGTGCTTCACTGGAGATGTGCTCGGCAGCATCCGGTGCGATTGCGGACTGCAGCTTTCCGACGCGCTGGGAAAGATCCAGGAGCAAGGCGAAGGAGTGTTGGTCTACATACGCGGTCACGAGGGACGAGGCATTGGGCTCCGTCACAAGGTCGAGGCCTACGCGCTGCAAGACGGCGGACTCGACACAGTCGAAGCCAATATCGAGTTGGGCTTTCCGCCCGACGCGCGTGACTACGGTGTTGGGGCTCAGATACTCGGCGATCTGGGAATCACCACGATGCGTTTTCTGACCAACAACCCCACCAAGCGAGCCGGCCTCGAGGGCTACGGACTCGAGATCGTCGAACGGGTCCCGCTCGAGACGGCGCCGAATCCGGAGAATCTCAGGTACCTGCAGACGAAGAAGGAGAAGATGGGCCACCTCCTCGAAGCGTTTGTGACCGCCCCCGAGACGGTGCTCACCGCGGGAGATGTTGAAGTTGCGCATGAGCCGGCGGGCGAAGGTGAAGGAACCGCGTAATGCGTAGTTTCTCCGGCGAGCTGGATGCGGGCCATCTGCGGATAGCCGTGGTCGCGGGCCGGTTCAACGAAACCGTTTCCAGGCACCTGGTCGACGGCGCGCTGGATTGCCTGAGGCGTCACGGCGCAGCCGAAGATGACATCTGGGTTGTCTGGGTGCCCGGCGCCTTCGAGCTACCAGTGGCGGCCAAGAGAATCGCAGCCTCGAAGGAGGTCGATGCGATTGTCTGCGTGGGTGCGGTCGTGCGCGGCGAAACCTCCCACTTCGACTACGTCGCAGGCAATGCGGCGCGTGGAATCGCCGAGGCGGCCGCGGCCACCGGCATCCCTATTGCTTTCGGAGTTCTCACCACCGACGACAGCGCCCAGGCCGAGGCGCGCGCTGGAGGCAAAGCCGGCAACAAGGGATTCGAAGCCGCTCTGGCGGCGATCGAGATGGCGAATCTTCTCACCGCTCTGCCCAAGCCGGCGACCGACATCTAACCAGGTGCTGAAGCTTGTTCTGCCGAAGGGCTCTCTGGAAAGAGCCACCCTGGCTTTGTTCGAGGATGCCGATCTCAAGCTGCTGCGGGGCTCGGAGCGCGATTACCGAGGCTCGATCGATGATCCGCGCGTGGCGTCGGTCGCAGTACTTCGGCCGCAGGAAATCCCAACGTATGTCGCCGAGGGTTTCTTCGACATAGGCGTCACCGGCGAGGACTGGATAGCCGAGACGGGCGCGGACGTCGTGAAGGTCACCTCGCTCGAGTATTCGAAGCAAACCGATCGGCCGGTCAAGGTTGTGCTGGCGGTGCCAAGCGATGCGGCCATAACGAGGCCGGAGCAGATAAAGCCCGGCGCCCGCATATCAACCGAGTTGCCCAACCTCACCAAGGCCTACTTCGATCGCCTCGGCATCCCGGTTCGCATATTCATGTCCTACGGCGCTACCGAAGCCAAGGTGCCTGAGATCGTTGATGCGATCGTGGACCTTACCGAGACCGGTTCGACTCTGGCGCGTAACTCAATGACCGTCGTCGATGTGCTGCTCGAATCAAGGACTCAGCTCATTGCAAGCCAGGCTGCCTGGTCCGACGAGTCGAAGAGGCGGGCCATCGAAGAGATCACGATCCTGCTGCGAGGGACTATCGACGCGCGCCGTCGAGTCCTGGTAAAGCTGAACGTCGGAGTGGAGGCGCTGCCCGGGGTGATCGAGCTCTTGCCGGCGATGAGAGCGCCGACCGTCTCCAAGCTCGCCGAAGAGGGCTTCTTCGCAATCGAGACCGTCGTCCCCAAGGCGGAGATCAACACGCTGATTCCCCGGCTCAAGGCGCTCGGCGCCGAGGACATCGTCGAGATGCCGATCAGGAAGATAGTCCCTTAGATGCTCACCAGACCGGTCGATGCGGGTGGGCGTGCCGTTTGGGTGGGTGGTGTGCTAGCGTTGCGCGCGCAGCGACGGGGGTATCAACGCGCGGGGAAGATGCCTGCGAGCCCTCGTTACGAGAAAGGAAGTGAAGTAGTGGCAGTAGGTACGGTCAAGTGGTTCAGCAACGAGAAGGGTTACGGCTTCATCTCGCAGGAGAACGGCAACGATGTGTTCGTCCACTTCTCCGCAATCGAGCAGGAAGGCTACAAGTCGCTGGAGGAGGGCCAGGCGGTCGAGTTCGACGTCACGAACGGCCCCAAGGGCGAGCAGGCGTCCAACGTCCGCTTAGCAAGCGCCTAAGAGAACCATCTGCGGCCCCTGGTCTTTCCAGGGGTCGCTGCGCGTCCGCTGCGCAATGCCCCTTAGGGGGTGGGAGGGGCCATGGCCTGGGCATAGGCCAGTTGAAGTTGCGCCAGGGTCTGCCGGAGCGGGTTCTCCGCGTCCCCCAGAGACGCCCCGGTTCCGTTCACGATCCCCGCAAGAGCATCGATTGCGAGCCTGGCGTCGGTTGCGTCGCCCAGGTCGAGCTTCGTCCCGGCGACGTTGGCGAGGGTAACCGCCACGTTCAACACCCATTCGATGCTTGGACGGGCGGAGATCTCCTGGGCGATCCGCTGAGCCTCGGCCTCTTCCTCGGGGGTCCAGATCCGCTCGGCTTCGCCGTCCCCCGGAGGCGGGGCGACGGGGGCAGCTTCGGCCGGCGCCTGAGGCCGTGGGGCCGGTCTCGAGGGCGGCTGCCCGGCCGCAGCGGGGCCGGGCGCGCTCGCACCCGGCCCGGGCGAACCCGTCGGGCCCTGGGATGGGGCGGTGCCTCCGGGGGACGGCTGGACTCCCTGCGCCCGCCGTGCCGAGACGCGCTTGTCCACGATGCGGGGGCGCGCCCTCTCCGCCTGCTCCTCTTCTCGCCTCTCCTCGTCGCTCACTGTGGTCGTGGTTATACTCGCTTTTGACAGCAGTGTCGCCAAGAAGGGGCCAGGACGGCCTCTCTACCTCCCGGCCGGCTCGATCTCTTGTCTTTTGCGAAGGGGCGTCCGGCGGCAGTGGGGTTGCGTTGTCGCCGGCGGGTCGATCCACACGGCCCGGGAAGGGCCGCATCCGGTGACGCCGACCTCTGGCGTCACCGGGTTTTGCGCGTGGACGGCTTCGGTCGTCGGCGCACACAAGGCGTGCAGGTCGTCGGAAGGAGAAGCGAATAGCAACTGAGCCACGGGTCAACGATCGCATTCGCGTTCCACGGGTCCGGGTTGTGTCCGCCGAAGGCGAACAGGTTGGAATCATCGGGACACCAGAGGCGCTCGAGATGGCCTCCGAGCAAGATCTCGACCTCGTCGAGGTGGCGCCTCAAGCCGAACCCCCCGTAGCCCGGATCATGGACTATGGGAAGTACAAATACGAACAGGCCGTGCGTCAGCGGGAGTCTCGGAAGAAGCAGACGCAGGTGACGGTCAAAGAGATGAAGATGCGTCCGAAGATCGACCGTCACGACTACGAAACCAAGAAGGGCCATGTCGAGCGGTTCTTGCGCCATGGGGCGAAGGTCAAGATCACGATCATGTTTCGTGGCCGGGAGACCGCCCACACCGATCTCGGGCGGCGATTGCTGGATCGTCTTGCCGACGAGCTGGCGGAGATCGCCAAGATCGAAGCCTGGCCGAAACTGGCCGATGCAAGGAACATGACCATGGTTCTGGCTCCGCAGAAGGAGGCGATCGCCCCCAAACCGGCGCCGGCTCCGAAGAAGACATCGCACAGGGACTCCGGGAGAAGCGCTCCGGAGACACCGGCGCCTGAGCCTGAGCCTGAGCAGGCCCCGGTTCCGACAAGGCGCCCGGTGAAGGTAACCCGGGCCGAGGGAGGCTAGAGATGCCGAAGATGAAGAGTCACCGGGGCGCCGCCAAGCGCTTCAAGATCTCTCCCAACGGAAAGATCATGCGGCGGCGCGCCAACGCCAACCACATACTCGAAAAAAAGTCGGCGACGCGCAAGCGGCGGCTGAACTCCCCGGCGCAGGTATCGCCGGCGGACGCCCGAAACGTTCGCCGGTCGCTGGGCAAGTAAGAGAACCGGTACAGGAGGAAACTGATGCCACGGGTGAAAAGAAGCGTTGCCGGCAGAAAGAAGCGGCGCGCCGTCCTCAAGGAGGCCAAGGGTTATTACTCGTCGCGCGGGCATCATTACCGCGCCGCACGCGAGCAGGTGCTTCACTCGGGCGTCTACGCCTACCGTGACCGGCGCGCCCGCAAAGGCGACTTCAGAAGGCTGTGGATCACCCGCATCAATGCCGCAGCGCGCCACAACGGCCTCACCTACAGCCGCTTCATGGCCGGGCTCCGGCTCGCCGAGATCGAGCTCGACCGCAAGATGCTCGCCGAGATGGCGGTCAACGATCCGGCGGCATTCGCGTCGCTCACCGAGGTCGCACGGCAGTCGCTCGACAAGGCGTCCTAAACGAGCACGATAGCGAGCCTGCAGAACCCGCGGGTCCAGGCGGCGCGCAAGCTCCGCCGGCGCCCCGTTCGAAAGAACGAGGGGGCGTTCCTGGTCGAGGGCTACCTTCTCGTGGACGAAGCCCTGCGCTCGGATGCCGAGGTGCTCGAGGTCTATCTCGCCGACGCCGGCCATGCCGTCGGCGCCCTGGCCGAGGCTTCGGGGATCCCGGTCTGGGTGACCTCCGAGCGAGTGATTGCGGCGCTTTCCGAAACCACGACCCCACAGGGGTGTGTAGCGGTTGTGCGAACGCCGGAGGCGTCACTCGAGGTAGCGGCCGGGGCGGATCTGGTGCTGCTCCTGGCGGAGGTGCGGGACCCGGGCAACGCCGGCACCCTCATCCGCTCGGCTGCGGCGATGGGAGCCGACTGCGTGGTGGTGAGCTCGGCCAGTGTCGATGTGTGGAGCTCGAAGACGGTACGGGCGTCGGCCGGTGCGGTCTGGCGTCTCCCCGTCGTCACCGAGGCGCCGCTCGACGACACTGTGACGGCTCTTCGCTCGTTCGGTCTCGGCGTGCTGGGGACCGACCCCCGGGCGGCCGTGCCCGCCGACCACGCCGATCTCACCGGGCGCATTGCGCTCGTGGTCGGGAACGAGTCCCGCGGGGTGGGGGAGGATGTCCGCCGTCTCGTCGACCGCGAGGTGAGCATCCCGATGTCGGGGCGCGCCGAGTCTCTCAACGCCGGGGTCGCAGGCTCGGTGTTGCTGTACGAGGCGGCCCGGCAGCGGCGGGAGGCGGCCCGTCTATCCTTGCGCCGAGATGAGTGACGAGACCGACGCCGAGGTAGCCCGGCGCTTTGCCGATGCCCGCACGCAAGGACTGAGCGTCATCGAAGCGGCCCGCGACCTCGGCGAGCTCGGGCAGGCGAGGGTGCGAGTCCTGGGACGTAAGTCGGCACTGTCGAAGGCGCGCTCGGGGCTCCGCAGCGCGCCGGAGGAGAAGCGACGGTCGCTGGGACAGCTCGCCAACGCCGTGCATAACGAGCTCGAGGCAGCGCTGGCCGCCAAGCAAAGCCACTTCGAAGCCTCCGAGCGCGCCTCTCGCTGGGACCGGGAAGCGATCGACGTCACCCTTCCGGGCGCCGCACCTGCCCTCGGATCGCTCCATCCGTTGACCCAGACGGTCTGGGAGATCGTCGACATCTTCATCGGTCTGGGGTTCAAGTTGGCCGAAGGGCCCGAGGTCGAGCTCGCCAAGTACAACTTCGACGCGCTCAACACGCCGGCCCACCATCCCGCCAGGTCCCCCCAGGACACCTTCTACATCAAGGATGGCGACGAAGAGATCGTCCTTCGGACTCAGACATCTCCCATGCAGATACGGGTGATGGAGTCTCAGGAGCCGCCCGTGTATGTGGTCGTCCCGGGGCGTTGTTATCGCCGCGACGTGCAGGACGCGACACACCTCAGTGGGTTCACACAGATCGAGGGGCTCGCGGTGGACGAGGGCATAACCATGGGCGACCTCAAGGGATCACTTCAACTGGTCGCCCGCGAGATCTTCGGACGCGACCTCGATGTCAGGCTCAGGCCTCATCACTTCGACTTCACCGAGCCGTCTGCGGAGCTCGACGTTCAGTGCTTCGCTTGCCGCGGCTCGGGATGCCGCATCTGCAAACAGGAGGGGTGGATCGAGGTTCTCGGTTGCGGGATGGTTCATCCCTACCTGCTCGAGTGGGTCGGATACGACACCCACCGGTACTCGGGCTTTGCCTTCGGTATGGGGCCGGAGCGAATTGCGGCTCTCGCCCACGGGGTAGGCGACATCAGGATGTTCTATGAGAACGACCTCCGCTTCCTGGATCAGTTCGGAGGGCTTCGATGAGGGTCAGCTTCAAATGGCTCAGCGAATTGGTTCCCATCGACGCATCACCATCGGAGATCGCAGAGTTGCTGACGTTGTCGGGGACGAAGCTCGAGGCGATCCACAGGCCGGGCGAGTCGATCAAGGGTGTGATCGTCGCCGAGGTGCTCGGCATCGGCGAACATCCCAACGCAGACACCCTGTCCTTGGTCGACGTTCGCGTGACCGACGCAGACACCAGGCGCGTCGTGTGCGGTGCTCGTAATTTTTCGGTCGGCGACCATGTGGCGCTTGCACAGGTCGGAGCCACCCTGCCCGAGATGGCCGTGTCGGAGCGCAAGATCCGAGGGGCCATCAGCCAGGGCATGCTGTGCTCGGGCGCGGAGCTCGGAGTCTCCAAGGACCACTCCGGCATCCTGGTGCTGCCGCCGGATTCCGCCGAGGGCGAGGATGTAGTCACGGCGCTGGAGCTCGACGACACTGTCCTGGAGTTCGAGATCACCTTCAACCGTCCCGACTGCCTCGGCATGATCGGTATCGCTCGCGAGGTTGCGGCGCTCACCGGGGCCGAGCTCCAGAGGCCCGATGCCGGGCTCGGGCTCACAACCGACTTGGCATCTCCTGTGCAAGTGGACATTCGGGACCCGTCGGGCTGCCCGCGTTACGTCGCCCGCTATATCGAAGGCATTGCGGCCGGGCCGTCTCCCGGTTGGATCGCGGCGCGTCTCACCGCGGCCGGATTTCGGCCCATCTCGAATGTCGTGGACATCACCAACTACGTGCTGCTCGAGACAGGCCACCCCCTTCATGCCTTCGACGCCGCCAAGGTCGGCGATTACCACGTCGTGGTCCGGCGCGCCACCGGCGGCGAGCGCATCACAACCCTCGATGGCATCGAGCGCACCCTGGACGCAGCCGACCTGGTGATTGCAGATCCGTCTCGCGCTCTGGCCATCGCCGGGGTCATGGGCGGGGGGGACTCGGAGGTAACGGAGAGGACCGCGGCGGTGATCCTAGAGTCAGCCTACTTCGATCCGGCATCGGTGGCAGGGACGAGCAGACGTCACCTGTTGCGAACCGAGGCTTCCGCCCGCTTCGAGCGCGGCGCGGACTTCGATGCGGCGCCGTACGCAGCCGCCCGCGCCACAAAGCTCATCGTCGAGCTGGCCGGGGGGCGGCCGTCGGCAGAGATGACCGACGCGTATCCGGTCCCACTCGAGCGCCGGAGCGTGTCCCTGGCGCCTCGGAAGACCGAGACTCTGCTCGGCATGAGGATCGCAGCCGCTCAACAGACTCTCTATCTCGAGTCCCTGGGTTTTCGTGTGACCCCGGGCGACGAGACTTTCTCGGCGGAGGCGCCGAGCTTCAGGCCCGATATCCAGCGCGACGTCGATCTCATCGAGGAGGTTGCCAGGCTTGCGGGATTCGACCGGCTTCCGTCGACGCTCCCGCGCGGAGTCGCGGGCGGCCTGGACGGCAGACAGACGGCCGAACGGAGGCTCCGCCGCACCCTGGCGGCCGTCGGTTTGCACGAAGCGTGGACGACCTCGTGGGCCTCGGAGCGCGACCTCGATGCTCTCGGCCTGCCCGCCGACCACCCCGCTCGCGTGATGGTCGAGGTCGCCAACCCGATGTCTGAAGACGAGCGCCACCTCCGGACGACACTCCTCCCCGGTCTGTTGCGATCGGCGGCGCGCAACCTGGCGCACAGGGTCGAGGATGTGGCCCTGTTCGAGATCGCCCGGATCTACAGGCCGACGGGAGGGCTGCCCCAGGAGCCGTTGCTGCTGGGGGCGGTCTTCTGCGGGTTGCGCCGGCCGCAGACCTGGCACGGTCCGGCGGAGCGCTGGAGCTTCTGGGCCGCGAAGGGTTTGCTCGAAGCCGTGCTGGCCGCCATGGGTGTGCAGAAGCCCGGGTGGTCAAAGGTGGCCGGGATGCCCTGGCATCCGACTCGCGCCGCCAATGTCAGCGCGGCCGAGGCGACTCTCGGGACGATTGGTGAGCTCCATCCGGACGTGTGTGAGGGCTTCGAGCTGGAAAAGGGGGCCGGCGTCGGCGAGCTCGCACTCGGCCCGCTGGTGGGCGCTCAGCCGGGCCGGGTCAAGGTTCGCGATCTGCCTCGATTCCCGGCGGCCTTCATGGATCTGGCCGTGGTGGTGGAGGAGGCCCTGCCGGCGCAGACGGTCGAGACGATCATCCGCCATGCCGGAGCCCCCGAGCTCGTAGGGGTGCGGCTGTTCGACCTCTACCGAGGCGAACAGGTGCCCGAGGGCCACAAGAGCCTGGCCTACGGGCTCGAGCTCAGGGCCCCCGACGCGACTCTGACGGACGCGCAAGCGAACCAGGTACGCGACCGCGTCATCCGGGCACTGCACGATCAGGCCGGCGCCGAGCTCCGGTCTTGAAGGGAGGCCGATGCCAAACAAGCGCGATTTCCTTTCAGTAGACGATCTGTCGCCCGCCGAGTTGGTGGGGCTGTTGGACGAGGCGGACGAGATCAAGGCGCGCCCTGAAGCTTTCGCGGAGCGGATCGCAGGCCGGCAGGTGTTGTTGATCTTCGAGAAGCCGTCAACGCGTACGCGCGTGTCCTTCGAGGTTGCAGTCACCTCCATGGGCGGACACGCGCTTGTGCTTCGCAGCGACGAGCTGCAGCTTGGCAGAGGCGAGACCATTGGGGACACCGGCCGTGTGCTGTCCGGTTACGCAGATGCGATCGTGCTCCGGACCTTCGGGCAGGACCGGCTCGAGTTGCTTGCCGAGGCCGCCGACATACCAGTCGTCAACGCGCTCAGCGACTTCTCGCACCCATGCCAAGCTCTCGCAGATCTTCAGACCATCCGCGAGCAGAAGGGAACGCTCGAGGGGCTTGCTCTCGCCTACCTTGGGGACGGCAACAACGTCGCCCATTCGTTGATGTTCGCGGGAGCGAAGGTGGGCATGGATGTGCGCGTAGCGAGCCCGCCCGGTTACGAGCCGTCGGCGCAGGTCGCCGAGCGCTCGAGCCTCATCGGCGCGGAGACGGGCGGGCGGACCACCGTGACCAACGTCGTGGCCGAGGCGGCGAGTGGTGCAGACGTTCTCTACACCGACGTATGGGCATCGATGGGTCAGGAGTCCCAGTCCGGTGAGCGAGCGGAGATTCTTGCGCACTACCGCCTGGACGGCGACGCGGTCGACCTCGCCAAAGAGGATGTAATCGTCATGCATTGTCTGCCCGCCCACCGCGACGAAGAGATCGCGGCCGAGGTGTTAGACGGGCCGCACTCGGTGGTGTGGGATCAGGCGGCCAACCGGTTGCATACGCAGAAGGCGTTGCTCGCCTGGCTCCTGGGCTGAACGACGGTCTGAGACGGCTGCCTCGGGCGTTCTACGCACGCGACGCCCTCGAGGTCGCCAGGGATCTGATCGGCTGCCTGTTCCTCTTCGACGGTCCGGAGGGCCGGGTGGGGGTAAGGCTGGTCGAGGTCGAGGCCTATCGGGGGTCGATCGATCCGGGTTCGCACGGCTACCGCGGCATGACGGCACGTACCACGGTGATGTTTGGTCCTCCCGGGCGTCTCTACGTCTACTTCACCTACGGGATGCACTGGTGCGCCAATGTCGTGTGCGGCTCAACCGGCCAGGCGGCGGCGGTGCTGCTGCGCGCCGGAGAGCCGGTCGAGGGAATCGAGCCAATGAGGGCCCGCCCGCCAGCAGACGCTCGTCTCTGATTGCAGCACGCCGAAACCTCATTGCCTCGCTCCCCTCGACCGGCTCTCCGGCGCGCAGCCGAACCGCCGCCGCCTGGCC
>Ga0136621_1000942_pt1 | contig 11657 bp, 7 predicted proteins | sample AntDryUQ445A2306_FD_104673 | JGI IMG/M metagenome (GOLD analysis project Ga0136621, IMG submission 104673) | Polar desert sand microbial communities from Dry Valleys, Antarctica - metaG UQ445A (23.06) | ecosystem: Environmental > Terrestrial > Soil > Desert | place: Antarctica: Dry Valley...
ACCCCACCCCGCCGGACCTCTCCTGGATCCGGCGATTGGTTCGGGCGGACGATCGAGACCTCCAGGTCACCGGCGCCGCGCTGGCGCTCGGCGCCGCGATGGTCGGCGCGATCGCGTTCCAGGCCGGGGCGGCGATCGTGGCGATCGCTGTGCTCGGCGCGGCGGTGGTGGCACCCGGGGTGGGCCTCGCCACGCTCGCGTTCCTCGCACCCCTCAAGGAGCCGCTCGTGGTGCCCCCGCCGGGGTTCAACTTCGCGCTCGTCGGTGCGATCGTCATGGGCTGCGTGTTCCGGTTGCCGATCGATCGGCCGCGACTATCCCTGAACCTCGTGCTCGTCACGTTCGCGGCCTTCGTCCTGTACGCCGGCCTCCAGCAGCTGCCCCAGATGCTTGCCGGCTATCCCGGCGACGAGGATCACGCCGGCTACCTGTTCTTCCAGCTCGTCAGCGTGCTCGGCGCGGTGGTCGCTGCTGCGTACCTGCTCCCCGGCCGTTCGCCGTACCCGGTGGTGGTGGCCGCGCTCGCCGGCGCCATGCTGGCGATCGCGATCGCGATCGCCACGTACGTCGATGTCGCACTCCCGCCGATCGTGAACCTGTCCGAGTTCTCCGGGCTGGAATCGGTCCGAGCGTCCGGCCCCTTCCAGAACCCCAATTACATGGGCCTGTTCACGGCGACCGCGCTTGTGACCGTCGCGGGCCTGTGGCCGGTCTGGCCGTCACGAGGCGCCCGGCTGGCCCTCGTGTCGGTGATGGTCGTGCTCGGCGCCGGGGTGGCACTCTCCCAGTCCCGCAGCGCGATCCTCGCCTTGCTGGCGGGGCTGGCCGTGCTGGTCCTGGCCCGCCACCGCGTGCTGGCCGTGGCGCTCATCATCCTGGGCGTCGTGTCCGCGGTGGTGATCTATCCTGCGTTCACGGAGTGGCGGTTGACGAATCTCCGGGGCGAGGTGACCGGCGCCGGTTACGTCGCGTGGGCTGCGAGCGATGGCTTCCGCCTCGCCGCCACCCTCGTGGGCCCGGCGCTCTTCCTTTCCTCACCTGTCTTCGGGGTCGGCTTGGGCCAGTACGCTGACCTCAGCGTCGTCGTCGGCGGTCTGACGTCCCGTTCGTCAGCCCACAACTACTACATGAACGTGCTCGCCGAGCAGGGCATCGTCGGCGTGATGCTGTGGATCGTGATCATCCTCGGCCTCCTGACTCAGCTCAGGGCCTCAACGCACACGCCCTGGCGGACGCTCGGCTTCGCGGTGCTGGTCAGCGTCCTGTGCGCCGGGATGTTCCTCGACCCGCCGAACTCGTTCCAGACCGTGGCGCTGCCGGCGCTCATCATCACGGCCGCCCTTGTCGCGGACTGGCGCCGCGCAGCAGGGGATGCGACGTCGGGCTCCCTGGCGGGCGCGCCCACCGGAAGTCCGCCCGCGTCCGGGGTCGGCTGACGTGTGCGGGATCGCCGGGCTCGCGACCCGCGGTGGCCTGCGCGACGGCGATGCCGCCCTGGTGGACCATATGCTCGGCGTGCTCGCTCACCGGGGGCCGGACGATCAGCATCAGGTGGCCGACGACTATTGTGCGATCGGCGCGCGACGGCTCTCGATCATCGACCTCGATCTCGGCCGCCAGCCATTGACGGACGAATCGGGCGGCCTCGTCGCGACCCAGAACGGCGAGATCTACAACTACGTCGAGCTGCGCGACGACCTCCTACGCAGCGGGCACGTCTTCCGCACGAACGGCGACACGGAGACCATCGTGCACCTCTACGAGGAGCACGGCACGGGCTTCGTCAAGCTCCTGCGGGGCATGTTCGCCATTGCCATCTGGGACACCAGGAACCGGCGGCTCGTGCTGGCCCGTGACCGGCTCGGAAAGAAGCCGCTGTACTGGCGGCTCAGTGACGACCGGCTGACCTATGGATCAGAGCTCAAGGCGATCCTCGCCAACCCGGAGACGCCGCTTCAGGTCGATCGCCAGGCGCTCGACGAGTATCTCCAGTACCAGTACGTTCCAGCGCCGCGCACGATCCTGCGGGGCATCAACAAGCTGCCCCCGGCTTCCGTCCTCGTGTGGGATGGCGGCGACCCGCGGATCGAGCGTTACTGGACACCCGAGTACACACCCAAGCTCACGGGCACCCTTGACGAGCACGCGGAGCAGGGACTGACGATCCTGCGCGACGCGGTCCGGCTTCGTCTCCGGAGCGATGTGCCCGTCGGCGTGTTCCTGAGTGGCGGGATGGACTCGAGCGTGGTCACGGCGCTGATGGCCGAGACATCAGCCCAGCCCGTGCGAACGTTCTCGATCGGCTTCGACGATCGCGCCTTCGACGAGCTGCCCTATGCCCGAGCCGTCGCTCAGCACTTCGGTGCCGTCCACACTGAGGAGGTGGTCCGCCTCGACGCGATCGGCCTGTTGCCGGAGCTCACGGATCACTTCGATGAGCCGTTCGGTGACTCGTCGGCGATCCCGACGTTCCGGGTGGCGCAGATGGCGGCGCAATCGCTCAAGGTGGTGCTCACGGGCGACGGCGGCGACGAATCATTCGGGGGCTATCTACGCTACCGTCTCCACCAGCGCCTTGGCGCGCTGGACGCCGTGCCGCGGCCGATGCTGCGCACGGCGGCGCGCGCCGGATGGATCGCGACGGCCCCGCTGGGCAGCGGCTCCCGGTTCCGCCGTCGGCTGCGGATTGCCGAGACGCTGTTCGGCGCGGGTGACGATGTTCGCTATGTCCGGCAGATGACGGCGTTCGACGCACCGGCACGACAGCGGCTGCTACGGGACGGCGAGCGCAGCGACCGGTCGTCCGAGTACCTGCTGAGCGTGCTGCGCGCAGGGCCCTCACAGCCGCTCGACCGGCTCTTGCGCGCGGACCTGCTCACGTACCTTCCGGAGGACCTGCTGGTCAAGGTCGACCGCGCCACCATGGCCAACTCGCTCGAGGCCAGGGCGCCGCTGCTCGATCACGAGCTCGTAGAGTTCGCAGCCCGCTTGCCGATCGAGCGCAAGATGGCGGGCGGCGCCACGAAGGTGCTTCTCCGTACCATCGCCAGGCAGCTGATGCCGCCGCGGTTCGTCGAGCGCCCCAAGATGGGCTTCGGCGTGCCGATCGCGGACTGGTTCCGCGGCCCGCTGGGCGACCGCTTCGAGGAGACGGTTCTCGTCGCGGATGCTGCGGTCCGGGATCACCTCGACGTGTCGGTCGCACGGACGCTCCTGGCGGAGCACCGCACCGGCCTCGACCATTCGCACCGCCTCTGGATGCTGTTGATGTTCGAGCTCTGGGCGCGCCGGTGGCTACCCGCCCCGGCGCGGCTCGATGGCCATGGACCGGCTCCGACCAGCGCCGTGGCCGGCGGCGATGCATCGCCTGGAGCGACGGTCGCCGCGCTTGTGTCCGACCCATCATGAACACGGTCGTCACCGGCGGAGCCGGGTTCATCGGACATCATCTCGTCCGAAGCCTGGTCGAACGCGGCGACGCCGTCACGGTCCTCGACGACTTCTCGACCGGCTTCCCTTCGCGCCTGGAGCCGTACCGGGATCGCATCAACGTGGTGGAGGGGTCGGTCCTCGACGAGCGCGCGCTCGACCAGGCGTTCGCGGACGCGGCCACGATCTTCCACCAGGCCGCCATCCCCTCCGTCGCACGATCGGTGACCGATCCTCGCGCGACGAACGAGGCCAATGTCGCGGGGACGGTCGAGGTGATGCTGGCTGCCGCACGACATGGCGCTCGACGCGTCGTGTATGCGGGATCCTCCTCGGTCTACGGTCCGAACCCCGAGCTGCCGTGTCGGGAGACCGCGTTACCGGCGCCCGCCTCGCCGTACGCCACGAGCAAGCTCGCGGGCGAGCACTACGTGCACTCACTAGGCATGCTGCATGGCGTGGAAACGGTCGTCCTGCGGTACTTCAACGTCTTCGGGCCCGGTCAGGACCCGGCGTCGCATTACGCCGCGGTCATCCCACGCTTCATCGTGGCGGCGCTCGGCGGTGAGCGACCGACGATCAACGGCAGCGGCGACATCTCGCGCGACTTCACCTACGTCGACAACGTCGTCCGGGCGAACATCCTGGCCGCGAGCCCGTCGGCCCCGTCGGGATTGACCTGCAACGTGGCATGCGGTGCTCGTCACACCCTGCTGGAGCTGCTCGAGGCCATCGGTGACGCGGTCGGCTCGGCCATCGAGCCGAGGATCGGACCCGTCCGGGTGGGGGACGTGCCTCACTCGCATGCCGACATCTCGCTCGCCCGGCAGGCGCTCGGCTATGACGTCGTCGTCCCCTTCGACGAGGGGATCGCGTGGACGGTGGCGTGGTATCGCCAGCATCAGGGTTCCGGAGCACCCAGCGCCGACGGACAACCGCCCAGCACGTGAACCCGGACGAGCCCGCGCCCCTGACGCCGACGGCAGTCGGGCGATCGTCCCTCGTGCTCATCCTCAGCATCGGCGCCGCGCAGGCCGTGGGGATCGTCCGTGAGCTGTACCTGGCAGCGCAGGTCGGCCTGACGGGCTCGCTGGACGCCGTCCTGATCGCGCTCCTGCTGCCAACCCTGATCGCGGGCATCGCCGCGGGCGGTGCCGGCGGTGCGCTCATCCCCGTCTACCTCGAGGCCCGCAGCACCATCGGGCGCGAGGACGCGCGCCGGCTCGCCGGCACCGTGGCCGCGTGGATCTCCCTCGTCGGGATCGCCCTGGCGGGCATCATCCTTGTCCTCGCTCCCGTGTTGATCACGATCAGTGGACCGGGGCTGAGCCAGGTCGACCACGACAGCGCAACCGGCTATCTTCGGCTGCTCGCGCCCGTCGTCCTGTTCACCGTCATCTCGACGATGATGCGGATCGTCTGCCAGGCCGAGGGCCGATTCGGGTCGATGGCCCTCGGATTCGTTGCCGGACCCCTGGCCACGCTGGCGACGATGCTGGCTCTCTGGGAGCGGTTGCACCTTGGCGCGCTCGTGGTGGGCACGATCGTCGGATCGTCGGCAACGCTTGCCGTCTTCACGGTCGCCGCGGCTCGGGCGGGCGCCCTGCCCATCCCGGGACTGCGCGCCGATCCGCGGCTGCGCGCCTGGCTGCGTCACGCGGCACCGTTGACCCTGAGCGGCGGGATCCTCGAGATCCGTGGGGTAGTGGATCGCGCGATCGCCTCGCTCCTGGGACCCGGATCGGTCAGCGCCCTGCGTTACGCGCTGGTGCTGCTCCAGCCACTGGTCCAGATCGGTCCGGCCTGGGCGTCGGTCATCTATCCCCGGCTCGTGCAGTCCACGCTCGGCTCAGCAGGCGGCTCCCTCGCCGAGTGGGCGCAACGGATGCTCCGCCAGGCGATTGCGATCTTCGTGCCCATCGCGGTGCTGATCGTCGCGGTCGCTCCGCTGGCCGTCTCGGTCGCCTACGGGCGCGGGGAGTTCACGACCCAGGATCTCGCCCTCACGGCAGGCGTCCTCGCCGGGTATGCCCCGATCGTCGTCACGTTCATGATGCTCCCGGTCCTCGTCGGCTCCCACAACGCCCGCCGTCGCGGTCGGCTCATGCTCGCGGGCGGGGCACTCAACATGGCCCTGGGCGTGGCATTGAGCATCACCCTCGGGCGCGTTCTGGGTGCCGCCGGGATCGCCCTTGCGAACGCAATCTCGGAGATCGTTGTCGTCGTGATGTTCCTGATCGTGCTGGCTCGGTCGAAGGACGGCTTCAGCCTCGTGCCCCTCGCCCGGACCGGTGTCCTGGCGGCCGTTGCCGTCGCTCCCTTCGCCCTGGTCGCCGCCGCCCTCGCGTGGCCGATGCCGGAGCAGGACTTCATCATCAATGCCGCGACGCTGATCGGTGTCGGCGTGGTCGGCGGGGTCGGTTACCTCGCGGCGGCGGCGGTGCTGGGCATCCCCGAGGTCGGCGGCGCCGTCCGGGCTGCACTCGAGCTCGTACCACGGGTGGGGCGGTCCCGGTCGTGACCCCGCTGAGGGTGGCGTACATCATGGCGTCCGGGGCCATGGGCGGTGCGGAGCGGCAGATGATCGCGCTCGCCACACGGCTCGCACGGGACCGGTTCGAGCCCGGGTTCATCTTCCTGGCGGAGATGACCAAGTACCCGACGGAGCTGACGGCCGCTGGCATCCGGACCTGGAGCGCGCGCGCCGAGCGGCCCGTCGGCGAACGGTCCACCGGCAGAGTGGCGCGGACCGCACGGATGTGGGGCCGATACGTGGCCATCGCGCGCCGCGAACGCTTCGATATCGTCGATGCCTGGCTCTACCCGGCCGAAGTGATGGCCGCGCTGCTGCGGCCGGCGACCGCGACACCGGTCGTGGTGGCGGGCCGCCGGGGAATCGATCTCCAGGGCCGCTTCGGCCCGCTCGAGCGCCCCCTGCGCGGGATGGCCTTGCACTGGACGGACGCGGTCGTGGCCAACTCGACCGCCGAGGCGCGCCGGGCCGTCGCGGACGGGGCCGATCCGGCCACCGTGAGGATCATCCGCAACGGCGTCGAGGTCGCCCCACCGGCCTCATCTGAGGAGCGCTCCGCCCGCCGACACGCGATGCGGGTAGAAGACGACGTCGTGCTCATCGGCTGCGTCGGGCATCTCCGCCCTGGCAAGGGCCAGGCGCTGGTCATCGAGGCCGTCGCCGCTCTGATCGCCGAGGGGTTGCCGGTCCGGCTCCGGTTCGTCGGCGAGGGGACGATGCGTCCTGCGCTGGAGCGACGCATCCGCGAGCTGGGCCTGGAGGGACTCATCGAGCTGCACGGGCTCGAGCGGGACCCGCTTCGGCTGTACCCGGCGTTCGACCTGGTCGTCTCGGGGTCCGACCGCGAGGGACTTCCCAACGTCCTGCTCGAGGCCGCCGCGGCGGGTCGTGGCATCGTCGCCACGGCCGCCGGCGGTTCGACCGAGATCGTCCTGGACGGGCAGACGGGGCTCCTCGTCCCGCCCGGCGATCGCGCCGCGCTCACCGGAGCCGTGCGCCGGCTGGTCCTCGACCGTGACCTGCGGGACCGGCTGGGCGAGGCCGCGCGAACACACGTGAGGACTGCCTTCGGGATGGACCGCTTCGTCGCGGATTTCTCAGGGTTGTACGAGGAGCTGGCGGCGGCACGGGGGCTCCCCCGGTCGCACCGCTGACGGCGCTCCAGCGGGAGCCGCAATCGGGCTACCGTTCCTCGCTCAGCAGCGCGACGAGGTGCTCCGCGGTCGCGCTGTCGCGGCGCTCCTCCGTGTACAGGGTCATCACCCGGCGGCGCGCCTCCAGCCCGCGACCGGCCAGCTCCACCTTCGACGCGACGGCACAGCCGATCGCCCGTGCGAGGTCCACCGGATCGCGTGGGCGGCACCACCAGCCCGTCGGGCCGACGATCGATCGCGAGTCGCCCACGTCCGTCACCACGCACGGCACGCCGCAGGCCATGGCCTCCGCGATCACGTTGGAGAAGCCCTCGCCAGACGACGACGAGACGGCCAGGTCGAAGGCGTTGTAGACGTCGGGCAGGTCGAGTCTGCCCCCGGCCAACACCATCCGATCACCGAGACCGACCTCCGAGGCGAGGTCCCACAGGCGGCGCTGGTATCCGGCTGGCCCATCGCCGACACAAACGAATCGCACGTCGTCCCGCAGTGCGGCGACCCGGGCAGCCGCCCGGATGAACGTCTCGTGGTCCTTCATGGGGTCGAGTCGGGCCACCAGCCCGACGACCAGGTCATCTTCGCCGAAGCCCCACTGCCGGCGAAGTGCGGCGCGCGCGTCGCGCTTGGGCGCGAACTCCGTCGCATCGATCCCATTCGGGATGACCACCGTCCGGGACGCCGGATAGCCCCGGGCGACGTGGTATTCCATCCCGGCGCTCGAATTGCAGATGATCAGGTCGGCGAACCTCGCCAGGCCACGACTCAGCGTGAACACGGCGGTCACGGACGGTCGGTACCTCGCGAGGTCGACCCAGGCCGCGCGGACGCCCCAGACGATGCGCACGCCGGGCAGGAAGGGCTTCAGGAACGCGCTCAGGACGTTGGGCGTGACCAGATAGCTGTGGAGGACAGCCGGTCGCTCCCGGCGAAGCACACGCAGCAATGGCACGAGGACGCGAATGACGTCCCAGCGCCCACGTCGGTCGAGCGCGGTGGTCGGCACGCCGCGTCGGACGAGATCCGTCTCGAGCTCGCCGCCGGGATAGAGCCGCAGGACCAGGACGCGCCAGCCGGCCGCATGGAGCCCGGCGGACAGCCCGACGAGCTGTCGTTCGGCGCCGCCCAGGGCGAGCGAAGGAACGAGGAACACGATGCTTGGGCCGCCGAGGGCTGGTCGCGCTTCTCGGGGGATCATGGTCCTCGACCTCCGTAGGGAGCTGGTGGGACGATACGCGAGCCCGGAGCGCGCGTCGGGGCGGGTGGCCGGTGCTGGGACGGCAGGCCTGCGGCGGCCGCTATATTCTGCCGGTGGTCGATCGGTCCATCTCGTCGTTCTTCCTGTCGTCGCCGTCGGCCGCACCGGCGCTGCGGGTGGGTCTGCTTCTCGATGGATGGCGGGTGAACCGTGCGGTCGCGAGCGTCATCCGGGACATCCAGGCGTCCGACTTCGCCCGCCTGCAGCTCGTGCTGATCGACCGTGCGGCAGTGGACGGCAGGCCGCTGCTCGACTGGATCCGCGACGCACGGCGCCGGCGCAGGATTGCCTTCGAGCTGTACGAACGGCTCGACGAATGGCGGGTGCGGGCCGCGAACGATCCGACCACCCTCGTCGACGCCTCTGCGCTCCTCGCAGGCATCGCCGCATCGGAGGTCCGGCTCGGCCGCGGCCCCGACTCCGTGGAGGACGTCGTCGAGCGCACGAAGGCGGAGACCCTCGACGTCATCCTGGACCTCAGGCCGGACGCGACGATCGCCGCTCTAGCCGGGAGCGCGCGTCACGGGGTATGGAGGCTCCGATACGGCGACGGCGAGCGGTACTCGGGGCGACCGGCGTACTTCTGGGAGGTCGTGGACGAGAGCCCGATCTCATCGGTTGTCCTGGAGCAGCTGTCCGGGCACGCCCCGGGCCCCCGGGTCCTCGCGAGGGCTGCATTCGCCACGGACACCGGCTCGGTCGTCCGGAACCGCGCCCAGCCCTACTTCGGCTCTACACATATGGTGATCCAGAAGCTGCGCCAGCTCCATGCCGGCGCCTTGCCAGCCCAGGGGGACGAGAACGACTCAATGGAGGGGCGACCCCGCAGGGTCGCCGACCGCCAGCCGACCAATGGAGCTGTCATGCGCTGGCTCCTGGCCAAGACCGCGCGAAAGCTCAGGTCTCGGTTGAGGCGGATGGTCAGCCCGAACGAGGTGGAGCACTGGCAGGTTGCGATCCGGGCGGGCCATCGCGGGCTCAAGCCCGGCTCGCCGCCCGATATGTCCGGATTTCGGTGGATCGACGCCCCGAAGGGTCATGCCTACGCAGACCCGTTCCTGGTGGAGCGCGCCGGGCGGACCTGGCTCTTCATGGAGGATCTTCAGTACGCCCAACGACGAGCGGTCATCTCCTGCGCCGAGGTCGGACCCGACGGTCGGGTCGGGCCGGCCAGCGAGGTCTTGTCGTCGGCCGGTCACCTGTCGTACCCACAGGTCTTCGAGGTGGACGGCACGTCGTACATGCTTCCCGAGTCGTCCGATGGTGGCGCGATTCGGCTCTACCGGGCCACCGAGTTTCCCCATCGCTGGGAGATGGAATCCGAGCTGTTCCGCGTATCCGCCGTCGACACGACCGTGTGGCAGGACGGGGCGCGCTGGTGGTTCTTCACGACCCTGCGTGAGGCCCGGGCGGGTGGGATGGCATTGATGCTCTTTCATGCCGACTCCCTCACCGGGCCGTGGGTGGCGCATCCCCAAAACCCGCTCTCGGTCGATGTCCGGAATGCCCGGAGCGCGGGCGCGATCTTCCATGACGGGGAGCGGCTCTGGCGTCCGAGCCAGGACTGCAGCCGCGGCTACGGCTACAGCTTCACCCTCAACGAGATCGTCACCCTGTCGCCAACCGCGTACGAGGAGCGTCCGGGCCTCACCGTCACACCGGACTGGGATCCGGGGCTGCTCGGCACCCACACCTACAACCGTTCCGGACGGATCGAGGTGACGGACGGGAAGGTGGGGCGGTCGACCGCGGAGATCGGGTGACGGGCCGCGTCGCTCGCCTGCGCCCGCTGAGGTCGCAATCCTGAACGAAGTCGCGGAGAACATCGCGGATATCGCCCTCTTCTGGCCCGGGCTCGTCGTGTCCGGGCTGATCAGCGTGGCTGCGGCCGGTCGGCTGTCGCGCGCGCTGGCTACCCCGCCCTGGGTTGCGTTGCTCGTCCTGTTCTCGGTTGGCCTGATCCTGTCCGCGACTCTCTCGCCCAGCTCGGAGGCGGCGAGCGTCGGGACGGTCGGCAGCGCGGTTTGCGACCTCTCCCGGCTCAGCCCTTTGCGCCTCCGTGAGCTCGTCCGGATCAACGCCGGCACGCTGAACGTGGTGCTCTTCGTTCCGTTCGGCGTGGCGCTCGGGCGGCTGCCGCGATCGCCCGCGAAGGTGATGCTCGTCGCCGGCGGGCTGGCCCTGCCCTTCGCGGTCGAAGGCGTGCAGCTGATCGCAACGCAGCTCGGACGCGCGTGCGAGAGCGGCGACGTGGTCGATAACCTGGCGGGCCTGCTGATAGGACTCGTGATCGGTGCCGTGTGGGCACGCGCGGCGCAGCCCGGCCAACCCATCTAGCTGGTTGATTCTGCCGGGCGATGGCCCCGGGGGACGGTTTACGGCCGGGGATGATTGGCGCGATGCCGGGTTGGCGCCTCGTCCGCCTTCCATTTGCCACGACCCCCGCTCGGTTCGCGCGGCGCCGCAACCAGGGATCGTTCCTTCGCTGACGACTTCCGCAGGCGATGTTGGAGCAGGGTCGCGGGCGGTCCCCAACTCGGTAGGGCGCGATTCGCCGCGTGGGGCCACGCGACCCATACGTTCGACCCGCCCGTACTTCTGGGCTCCCCTGAGCCCCTCGCCGATCCTGTAGCGTTGGCCAACCGGTCCCGACGGAGAGGCGCGCAGCAAACGCCCTCTTCGCCCGCAGCGGACCTCGAAAAGGCACACCCGTCGCGAGGCGGGGTCGCAAAGCCACGGGACTCACGCAGTCAGCCGGGTTGCCGAATGGAGTTCGCGCATGTCGCTCCTGACTGCCGGTTGGCGGATGCCGCATCCTGCGGCGTCGTCCCGCCTGTACCACGCGACGAGGGCGACCGTGGTCGTTCTCGCCCTCGTGATCTCGGCGGTGATCGTGCCGCCAGCGCCCGCGAATGCAGCAAGCCCCACGCTCCGGCTCTCGCCGGCAACGGGGCCGACCGGGATGACCGTCGTGGTGCGCGGCTACGACCTCCCCCCTCGCTCACGAGTGCAGATCCTCTGGAACGGCCAGTACAAGGGCTATCCGACCGCCTGGGTGCACCGGTACGGCCGGTTCCGCGTGTCGATCACCGTGCCGGATGGCACGCCCGGCTGGAACCACACGATTTCCGTGGCCTCCGTGAGTGCCAGTCGTATCGTCGTCACGAGCTTCTCGCAACTGGGCCCCGTTCTGGTACGAGCACCGTTCCTCCTGGAACGCGCGTCAACGAGCTCCAGCCCCACGCCGCCGGCTCCGACACTCCCGCCGACACCGCCGCCGCCCACA
>Ga0136621_1000943_pt1 | contig 11643 bp, 11 predicted proteins | sample AntDryUQ445A2306_FD_104673 | JGI IMG/M metagenome (GOLD analysis project Ga0136621, IMG submission 104673) | Polar desert sand microbial communities from Dry Valleys, Antarctica - metaG UQ445A (23.06) | ecosystem: Environmental > Terrestrial > Soil > Desert | place: Antarctica: Dry Valley...
GTATTTTTTATTACTAATTGTTTTATTTTTTCTATCGGTAAAAATTTTTTGGGCTCTTATTACCTTGCCCGATCCATCCTGCAATTGTATTTGAATATATTCTGAAGTTTGTATTTCTGCAGTAACCCGAGAGTTACTTAAGAATTTAAATCCCGCGTATTGTGCGCCATCTGAAAGATTCTATTTTTAGCCGGCAATTATTCGTAACTATTAAACCAATCATCATCCCAATTAGTTTGTTGCTGCACTGCTGGAGTAACCTGGAAAAATTTTTTGAAGTAAGGTGAGTTTTTTTGTTGAAGATTGGTATTTACCATGGTCAAAACATTTTCCGTTTTAACAGGTTCTGGATGAGCAATTTTTAATGAATGACTATCAGGTAATGCGGCCATTACAAGTGGAATTTTCATAGCAGTAGGATGTTTGGATATTGGAAATGTTTTATTCGAATGTGTTAAAGTAAATAAAATGATTTCAAATTGCAATAGCACAATAAAAATGTAACGTTTTATATTAGCATGCAAGCCGTAAAGGAGATTAAACTATTTAGAAGTCGACTAGGCATTGTTGAATATTCATTAGAAAGTACAAGAGTACTCTTCGCCAGGCTCAGGATAGACTAGCTACAAAAGTTGATAGTAGTATTTCAGCCTGGAAAATAATAAAAAAACGTTAACTAAGTGTACCTACCATCTTGGCGGGGTCAACCCACTCATCAAACTGCTCGGGAGTCACATAACCTAATTTAACGGCCATTTCCTTTAGTGTTGTTCCCTCTTTATGTGCTTTCTGGGCAATTTCCGCTGCTTTATAATAACCAATTTTTGTGTTCAAAGCAGTCACAAGCATTAAAGAATTATCCACATGCTTTTTAATATTTCCTTCAATAGGCTTAATTCCCGAAGCACATTTATCTGTAAAACTTATGCAACCTTCACCAATTAATCTTGCACTGTGTAAAAAATTATAGATCATCATTGGCTTAAACACATTCAATTCAAAATGGCCGGTAGCGCCACCTATATTTATCGCTACATCATTACCAAGCACCTGTGCGGCAATCATTGTTAATGCTTCACTTTGCGTAGGATTTACTTTGCCGGGCATAATGGAAGAACCAGGCTCATTATCCGGAATAAAAATCTCTCCAATGCCAGAACGCGGTCCGGAAGACAGGATACGAACATCGTTGGCAATCTTCATTAAACTTACCGCAACAGTCTTTAAAGCGCCATGTGTTTCAACGATAGCGTCATGGGCTGCTAATGCTTCAAATTTATTTTCTGCTGTTGTAAATGGTAAACCGGTTAGCCGGGCAATATGTTTGGCTACATTTTCTGCATAACCTTCAGGTGTATTAATGCCTGTGCCAACAGCCGTGCCACCCAAAGCCAGTTCTGCTAAGTGTGGCAATGTGTTTTTTATAGCTTTTAATCCATGATTTAATTGCGAAACATAACCGCTAAATTCTTGTCCCAGTGTCAGGGGCGTGGCATCCATAAAATGGGTGCGCCCGATTTTTACAATGTTCATGAAATGCTTGCTTTTTTCCTGCAATGCATCACGAAGTTTTTCAATTCCCGGTATAGTAGTATCAACCAATATTTTGTAAGCAGCAATGTGCATAGCCGTAGGAAATGTATCATTTGATGATTGTGATTTATTGACATCATCATTTGGATGCAATACCTTTTCTTTATCACTCAACCGGCCGCCATTAATAACGTGGGCACGGTAGGCAATTACTTCATTTACATTCATATTGCTTTGTGTACCGCTTCCGGTTTGCCAAACAACCAGGGGGAAATAATCATCTAACTTTCCTTCTAAGATTTCATCCGCGGCTTTATTAATAAGATTTAATTTTTCCTGTGAAAATAACCCCGCTTCAAAATTGGTAACGGCAGCCGCTTTTTTCAGGTAGGCGAAAGCCCGGATGATTTCTACCGGCATCCTGTTTATGTCCTGTGCGATCTTAAAGTTTTCTATACTGCGTTGCGTTTGAGCGCCGTAATATGCATCAGCAGGCACCTTTACTTCACCCATGGTATCTTTTTCTATCCTGTAATTCATTATAGCTTATTTAGGTGTGCAAAGATAAATCAATGCAAAACTGCTTAACCTTTATAGTCTGGTTTTGTTTTTGATAAAATAAATAATAATATTATCAGATGCAAAGCCTGAATATAATCGGAATATTATTGATAAGTTTTTCCTTTGTTTCCTGTAAATGGAAGCTGACTGAAAAAGATGAAGGCTTAATAGTAAAAAAAGACATTTCCTCTAACACTGATTCAATCCCTGTAATAACAGATAGCTTAACTGCAATGGTTGTACAGCCAACAGATAATGCACAGAATAAAGACACCGATATTTTACCACCTTCTAAAGGGATCGATACAAAAAAAGTAAACCCTGAGCAAGTGATGGGTTTTGCCGAGGCCCTGATCGGAACACCTTATGTGTATGCATCAATCAATCCAAACGTGGGTTTCGATTGTTCAGGATTTATAACTTATGTGTTTAACCATTTTAATATCAGTGTTCCCCGGTCTTCTGTTGATTTTACTGATGTAGGGAAAGCCATTCCGGTAGAAGAAGCCAAACGCGGTGATATTATTTTGTTTACGGGTACCAACCCTTTGGAACGCCATGTAGGGCATATGGGCCTGGTTGTATCTAACGATAATGAATTAAAATTTATTCATTCTACATCAGGCAAGGCAATGGGTGTAACCATAACGCCGCTAAGTGATTATTATAAAAGCCGTTTTATAAAAACGATTCGCATTTTTCCGGAGAATGGGATGTAATGTTCTTGTAATAACGAGAACTTGAACAATTTAATCCTTACTTTCCAATAAAGTTTGCTTTTCTTTTTTCTAAAAAAGCAGCAGTGCCTTCTTTCATATCTTCTGTATTAAAACAATCTCCAAAAGATTCTATTTCTACATCATAACCATTGCGGCTATGATCAAATACTGCATTGGCAGCTTTAATGCAATGACCAATTGCTAATGGCGCTTTTGAAATAATGGTTTGCAAAATGCTATTTGTTTTGGTTAACAAATCATCGATAGGTACAACATAATTCACAAGACCATATTGTAATGCTGTTGATGCATCAAGCATATTTCCTGACATTAAAAGTTCTAATGCCCGACCTTTACCAATCAATTGAACCAGGCGCTGTGTACCTCCGTAACCAGGTATCAATCCAAGGTTTACTTCCGGTTGTCCCAATTTTGCATTTTCACTTGCTACTCTAAAATGACAGGCCATTGCTAATTCACAACCACCACCCAGTGCAAAGCCATTTATGGCAGCTACGACAGGCTTTCTGCAGTTTTCAATTTTAAAAAATATATTCTGCCCTGCCCTGGCGAGGTCCATGCCTTCGGCAGATGATAGTTCCAAAAATTCACTGATATCTGCACCGGCTACAAAAGATTTGGTACCCGAGCCTGTGATGATAATTGCTTTGATCACCTCATTAGTTTCAACTACAGCAAACACAGCGTCCAAATCAGCCATCACCTGTTTATTAAGTGCATTTAATTTATCAGGTCGATTAATAGTAATGGTAAAAATGTTCTTTTCTAAAGAAGTGAGTAAGGTTTGATAATTCATTTTTTTTTATTTAAAATTTCTTCCAATCGGGCTATATCAAATAAGTCCTTTTCTCTTCTTGACCGTAATTTCATGTTTTTTAAAATGTTGTAGGGCACGATGTTGAGAAATACGTCTGGTTCAATTTCAAATACCTGCTTTTGTTTTTCAGCATCATCATAAGAAATTGCATAATGAACGATAGTTATAATATCGATTTTAGTTTCTTTTGAACCGATAGAACCCATAAAATATTTTGTAAAATCCTTGTCCAATAAAGGAGCTACATCTTTTGCCGGATATTTCATACATAATAAGGTATCAATAAAAGCTTTTTTGTTTTCATTATTAGGAGCTAGCCAAATATCCATATCATCTGTGTTACGGGTGTAACCATAATAATTTACTGCATACCCTCCAATAAGTAAATAACGTAGGTTATTTTGTTGAGCACATCTTAAAAAAAATAGAAATTCACTGTTCAGGATGTCCATTTATGATAATTATTTTACGATGCTTATCTCCAACAGGATGAAGTAGCGAAGTCATTTGCTGCATGAGATAGAGTTTCCTGAAGCGTTCTCTGCGGTTGTATTAATCATTTGTTCAAAGTGATAAGCCTCCTGTTCCTCAAAAGATTTAAATATTTTAATTGATCTTTTCATTTTCAAATTTAAAAATTTTTGTGTTCTGCAACCCAATCCTTTATATAATCCGCTATTTCATTAGTAGTAGCACCGGGCTGAAATAATTTCCCAACGCCCATTTCACTTAATAATTTCATATCATCTTCCGGAATAATCCCGCCGCCGGTTAACAATACGTCGTTCATTCCTTTTTCATTTATCAACTTCAACAATTTGGGAAAAATGGTCATGTGTGCACCAGATAAAATACTGATACCAATTGCATCTACGTCTTCCTGTAACGCTGCATTAACAACCATTTCAGGGGTTTGCCGCAGCCCGGTATATATTACTTCCATCCCGGCATCCCGTAGTGCAGTGGCAATAACTTTTGCTCCACGGTCATGGCCGTCCAGTCCAACTTTAGCCACTAAAACTCTTATGGGCCTGTTTATTTTGTTCATGTATGAATGTGTAAAATTAGACGAATAGGCAAAGATGTCATTGGCCAAATTTTGCTTTTTCTTCTTTTAAACCTTTATCAGCTAACTTCCATACGCTGTCTGAACCATTTTCAAAAAAAAAAATTTTATCGCCATGTTGCCTTGACAGAGGATTATTGACTGAATCAACTACAGTTACTTGCTCAAAATGTTGAAAGACTTCATCATCTTCTTCAGGCATTCTTCTGCCTATGAACAATAAATGTTTAAAGAAAGATATTTCGGGTATCCATAATAAAAAACTGCCATTATCGGTGAAAACTGTTTTTTTAAATAAATCATCTTTTGCATAATATTTTAACGCACCTGCCTGGCCGTAATTGCGGCAATACACAATTGTATTTTTTTTAATTGAATCTGGTAATTGCTGAAAGATTTTTTCGCTTTTTTGTGCAAGCTCTTTCCACCCTAACATGTCTGCAAAGTCTTGTTGTAATGGATGCTGCTTTTGATCTTCCCATTTTAGTAAACCCATTTTTTCCAAATGCAATTTCTTATTAGTAACAGCCATATTTCCTGGACTTTCTACTCCCAGCAATATCGGAATAAAAGGAATGGATAATAAAAGAATTAAACTTGCTGATGCATATCTTAACCATTTTCTTGTAATACTAATACGCTCCAGCCATACGCTACCTGCGGCCAGCAGCATGGGGTATGCTCCGAGGGCATAATAACCTTTGCCACTTCCCAACATCAATAAAATGATCACAACTAAATATATACATCCGATAATGCGATACTTGTTATTCTTTAACAGCCAGGCTAATCCGCCGATCCATACAAACAAAACCGGTAGCAGCATTAACAGTTGTTCCTTTATAAAATCTGCTTTATTAATGTATTTAAGTTGCGTATCTCTCAACTCATCCATATGAATAATCAAAGGCCAGTTATGAAAATATTGCCATAAAATATTGGGAAAAATAAAAAGTATTCCCAAACCTGCGGCTAACCAAAAATGTTTCTTCTGTAATATTGTTCTGTGCTTTGTTAGCAGAAGGGAAATAAAAATAGCTGCCACAAAAAAAAAGACAGAATACTTGCTCCACCAACCCAACGCTAAAGCAAAACAAAGGAGGTAAAGATATTTGTCGCCTGCTGTGTTTATAAATCGAAGCAGGTAATAAGCGCTAAGTGTCCAGAAAAAAATATCAAGAAAATTGGGTTGAAAAAGAAAATGGATCCGCATGTATGCAGTTAATATAATACCAGAAGCAGCTATAATCTGCGCAAATAAATTTCCACCCAATTCTTTTACAATACCTGCTGTTGCGAGTAGAGTAAAAGAGCCAAATAAGGCCGGCCAAAATTTAACCCAGAAAAATGAACCGCCTAAAAGAGAAGAGATAAAAGCCAATAAACCAATCAGCGGAGGATTTTCAAGGTAGCCAAGGGAAAGATGTTGGCCTTGTGCATAATATAAATATTCATCACGGTGAAGTTCAAAAGCAGGGTGCGATAAAATAAAAGGCAACACAAATTTAATAGCCGCTAGCAGTAGAATAATGGATGAGTATCTATTTCTCATTGCAGTGGGCTAAACTACAACAAACATTTATACCATATTTCTGTACGGTGTAATTTCAGGTATGCAATACAGAAAATTTGGAAATACAAATTTGCAGGTTAGCGAAGTAGGATTTGGTGCCTGGGCTATTGGTGGCAGTGCTGTAGTTGGCAATACACCAATTGGATGGGGAAAGGCAGATGATAAAATTTCTAAACAAGCAATTACCACAGCTATTGAAGCAGGGATCAATTTTTTTGATACTGCCGATTTTTACGGATTAGGACATTCAGAAATTTTATTAGGTGAAGCATTAAAGAGAAATAGAAATATAATAATTGCTACTAAAGTAGGCCACCGAAATATTAATAATGCGATCACCTTAGATTATTCAAAAAAATATATTCTTGAAGCTTGTGACGCAAGCCTTAAAAGATTGCAGCGGGAAACTATTGATTATTATCAATTACACTCTGCCCGGCTAACTCATTTACAAAATGGAGAGTGTATTGAAGCCATGCAAATATTAAAACGACAGGGAAAGATCCGCTACTGGGGCTTATCATTAAATACATTTTATCCTGAAGCGGAAGCTGATTTTTTGATGCAAAATAATTTCGCTGATGGCTTTCAGTTAGTCTTTAATATCATTAACCAGCGTGCATATAATTTAATAAATAAAGCAGGTCAAAAAAGCTACGGCATTATTGCACGCATGCCTTTACAATTTGGTTTATTAACGGGTAAATTTTCATCAACTACTTCGTTTAATGCCGATGATCATAGAAGTTTTCGTTTAACGCCGGAAGTTTTAAAACAAACCTTATCATTGTTAGAAAATAAAGTTTGGACAATGGCTAAAGAAGAAAATTTAAATGAAACACAACTGGCGCTTAGCTTTATTCTAAGCAATGAATATGTCAGTACTATTATTCCTGGTATTCGTACACCGGAGCATGTGGAAAAAAATACAAGCGGATTAAAAAAGCTCAGTGAAAAAAGTCTAAACTATTTTTTATCATTAGCAGGCAATGAGTTAAAACCAATTATGGAGTTAATAGAACAAACAGGTTAATTTTTAAATGCGGACAAGGCTTTTTTTACACGCTGCACGGTTTCATTTTTGCCTAAAATTTCAGCAATGTCAAATACTGGCGGCCCAAATTTTCCACCAACAAACATAATACGTAAAGGCAGTAGTAGTTCCCCAGGTTTAATATTACAAACCAAAGCCAGGTTTTTAAATGCATTTTCAATGAATGCACTATTCCATTCCGTTATGCCCTCTAATTCTGCGCAAAAGCTTTCAAAGAAAGAAGCCTTTGCTTCATACCATTTTGGTTTTACAGAAGCAATATCATAGTCTGCCGGTGGGCTAAAAAAGAAATATGAGTGTTCATAAAAATCAGTTAATAAGCTACAGCGTGCTTTTACTAATTCTAATACTTTTTCAAACTTTTCGGTATCATTTACAGTAAGTCCTTTTTCTTCAAATAAGCGGGAAACGAGAAACGAAAAACCGGAAACGGGTAATTTTTTTATCCATTCATGATTGTACCATTTTGCTTTTTCAAAATCGAATTTCGCCCCGCTCTTATGTACTTTCTCAATAGAAAATTTTTGAATTAATTCTTCCAAAGAAAAAATTTCCTGTTCTGTACCGTCATTCCAGCCCAACATGGCTAACATATTTATAAAGGCTTCTGGCAGAAATCCCTGCTCTCTAAAACCTTCGGTTAACTCATTTGTTTTTGGATTTGCCCACTGCATTGCAAAAACAGGAAAACCATATTTTGCCCCGTCACGTTTGCTTAATTTACCATTAGGCCCCAATATCAATGGGAAGTGTGCCCATTGCGGCATTACGTCCTCTCCAAATAAATATCGCCATAGTAATATATGCACCGGCGCACTTGGCAACCACTCTTCACCACGAAAAGCATGTGTAATATGCATAAGGTGATCATCAACCACAACAGCTAAATGGTAGGTTGGCATTCCATCAGCTTTCAATAAAACTTTATCATCTACCAAACTTGTTTCAAAACTTACTTCGCCACGTATCATGTCGTTAAAAGAAATTGTTTCATTTTCCGGCATTTTTATGCGTATAACATATGGTATTTCTTTTGCCAACAAGGCTTCTGCTTCACTACTATCAATTGTTAATGAATTACGCATTTGCATGCGCACCAAACTATCGTATTGAACGGTGGGATTTGCATCTGTGCGTAAGCGTGTGCGCATGGTTTCTAATTCTTCCGGAGTATCAAATGCGTAATAGGCCAATCCCTTTTTAACTAATTCTTCCGCATATTTTTTATAGATTTCTTTTCGTTCGCTTTGACGATACGGCGCAAATGACCCCCCGTGTTTTGGACTTTCATCAGGCTCTAAACCGCACCAGCTAAGCGTTTCATAAATATATTCTTCTGCACCGCTAACATACCTGCTTTGATCAGTGTCTTCTATCCGCAGCACAAAATCTCCACCCTGTTGTTTCGCAAATAAATAATTATATAATACTGTACGTACGCCTCCTAAATGCAAACCGCCGGTGGGGCTTGGCGCAAATCGTACACGAACTTTCTTTTGCATAATGTCGTAAAAATAATATTTCTAAGCGTTCTGGTTTTTTGTTTCTCGTTGTTTCAGATCGAACATCCATTATTTTTTCAGATTTGGTTTTTTTGATATTTATTTTTTGAAACCACCTGATTAAATTATTGGACTTGTTTTTTGCTCTGTTCAAAGGGGTTGTTTACTATGGCGCAGAAGCCTTGCATAAGAAAACGAGCAACGAACAACCACAAACTAAGTGAATTACTGAAGATGGAAACATACAAATATCTTTGAAGTGCATGCAAAAATATTTTATTAAAACGCCGTGGATTGTAAAGAAAATATTTTCAAATTATATATGGAACATGCCTGCAAATGATAATGCTGTCTATCTGACTTTTGATGATGGGCCCCATCCACAAATAACTCCGTGGGTGCTGGATGAGCTAAAGAAGTATAATGCAAAAGCAAGTTTTTTTTGCATTGGAAAAAATGTTGTGGAGCATCCGGGTATCTATAATCGAATTATAAAAGAAGGCCATGCAGTAGGGAATCATACTCACAATCATTTAAATGGTTGGAAAGTTTCCGATCAGGAATATATGCAGGATATTAGGGAAGCAGCAAAGCATATATCCTCGAATTTGTTTAGACCTCCTTATGGCAGGATAAAATCAAAACATTTTTATAGGTTGAACAAGGCTATGCAAAAAGACACAAAATTAATAATGTGGGATGTGTTAAGTGCTGATTTTGATACAGCCATTTCACCGGAACAATGTCTGAAAAATGTCATGTCAAATGCTACACCCGGTTCTATTATAGTTTTTCATGACAGCCAAAAAGCTTTTGCAAACTTAGTTTACACACTGCCGGCAGTAATGCAACTATTAAATGAGAAAAAATGTCTCTTAAAAAAGATTGAATTCAGTTAAGTGAAGGAGGTTTTTTCTACCAGCCGGCTGTAAATAATTAGGGCCTGGGTAGAAACCCTGGCCCGTTTTTAATCCGTACCCTATGAAAACTGGTTTAAAGGTATAAACTTTTTATTTATTCCTACAAAGTTATTTGGCAATAATTTCTAATATTTGCTACGTTCGCTATCCTTGCATCCTTCATTTCCACATTTTAAGATTTCTTTCTCCTTGAATATTAACGTCATACTGAAGGTGGTAGTCTAATTTAGAGAAATTAAATATTTCTCAGCAGTTTTGTTTCGTAATAGTTATTATGCAGCTAATAGACACCCATGCACATATTTATTTGTCAGAATTTGATAATGACAGGTCAGCCGTGGTAGAAAACGCAAAATTAGCAGGAGTGGGTTTAATTGTTATGCCAGCCATTGATTCCAAAACCCATGTGGCAATGATGGAGTTAGAACAGCAATACAGCACCTGTAAGTCCATGATAGGCCTGCACCCCTGTTCTGTTCAGGACAAAAATGAAGAAGAATTAAATATTGTTGAGCATTGGCTTAATAAACGAGAGTTTATTGCAATTGGTGAAATTGGGTTAGATCTTTATTGGGATAGAACCTTTATAGATCAGCAATTTGAGGCATTTCACCATCAAATTGCCTTGGCGATAAATCATCACTTGCCAATTGTCATTCATTCCCGTAATGCTATTGATGAGTGTCTTGAAGTGGTTAAACAATACCCAGGTTTAACAGGTGTTTTCCATTGTTTTTCGGGTAACCTTTATCAGGTTGAACAAATTATTCAAACCGGTTTTTTATTAGGTATTGGCGGTGTGATAACTTATAAGAATGCAGGTTTAGATAAGGTAATTAAAGAAATTGGCCTTGATTCTCTTGTTTTGGAAACGGATGCGCCTTATCTCTCCCCGGTTCCTTTCAGGGGCAAAAGAAATGAAAGTAGTTATCTAATCTATATCGCACAAAAAATTGCAGGTATAACTAATAAACAGTTGGAGGAAGTAGCCCTCGTCACTACGCAAAATGCTGTGAAACTTTTTAAACTCCCTTGAGATATTGTATTTTCGCCTCCCTTTAAAACAAAGGAGAGTTGTCCGAGTGGTTTAAGGAGTTCCGATAACAATCGGGAGAAAGTGTGTATACCTCCCAAAGGGTTTCAGGTTCGGGCAAAATGTATTGTTAGTAATTGGAGACTTGTCCGAGTGGTTGAAGGAGCACGCCTGGAAAGTGTGTATACTCGTAAGGGTATCAAGGGTTCGAATCCCTTAGTCTCCGCCAAATGTATTTTTGACTATATTCTGCAGAGTAAGAAAGGGGGTTCTTTTTATGTTGGCCAATGTGATAATTTGGATAGGAGAATGGGCAAACATTGATTAAATAGAAATGTCTAAATTTTGATGGTAAAGCAAACAATTTTTTTAACCACCAACCAATTTCAATCAGGAAAATTCTTACTTCCTATCTTACTTACTTATGATCAGCAACATAATGTCCATCACATTGGTTTGAGTGGCGCCTGTTTTAATTAATCCACCGTTTTTTTCAAAAAAGTGATACGAATCAAATTGAGCTAAGGACTCCCTGAGGTTTTCGTGGATGTCAGGTTGATTCCTGTAGGTTTTCAAATCTGCTATTGCCCCTGTAGCATCAGTTGGGCCATCTGTGCCGTCAGTTCCTGCACTCAGCACAGTGAAGTTGTTTTTATAACCCGCATCAGGGTAGTTTAGCATTTCATCTAAAGCGCACAACACGAAATGCTGGTTGCGACCACCCTTTCCATTTCCGTTTACATTCAGCGTTGTTTCGCCACCTGTTAAAAAACAAGCTGGCAATATGCCTGTGTAATTGGTGAACTGCCTCACCATTGTTCTGGCTAATTGTTCAGTATTATCA
>Ga0136621_1000944_pt1 | contig 11639 bp, 8 predicted proteins | sample AntDryUQ445A2306_FD_104673 | JGI IMG/M metagenome (GOLD analysis project Ga0136621, IMG submission 104673) | Polar desert sand microbial communities from Dry Valleys, Antarctica - metaG UQ445A (23.06) | ecosystem: Environmental > Terrestrial > Soil > Desert | place: Antarctica: Dry Valley...
AGCACGCTGCCGCGCTCGTCGAGCTCCACCTCGTGCTGTGAGAAGTAGGCGAGTTGGACACCGTGGCCGATCCGGCCGAGACGGCTGCCGACGATCGCCTCGAGCAACGTTGACTTGCCGGAGCCGTTGGGGCCGATCAGCGCGACATGCTCGCCGCGCTCGAGCACGAGCTCGGAGGCGTCCAGCAGCGGTTTGTCGCCTGCGGAGAGCGTCACGTCCTCTGCCTCGAGCACCATGCGCCCGCTCCGCGCCGGCTTCAGGAACTCGAAGCCGAGGGTGCGACGGCCGCCCTTGGGCGACTCGACGCGCACCTTCTCGATCCGTGCGATCTGCTTCAGCTTCGCCTGCGCCTGACGTGACTTCGTCCCGTAGCGGAAGCGCGCCACGAAGCGCTCGAGCCGCGCGATGTCCTCAGCCTGCCGCTCGGCCCATTTCGCCTGCATCGAGAGCCGCGCCGCCTGCTCCTGTCTCCAGACGTGCCACTTGCCGGGAAAGTAGACCGAACGACCGTCCTCCAGCTCGAGCACGGCCGTCGTCACCGACTCCAGGAACCAGCGATCGTGCGCGACGATCACGACCGCCGCGTCGATCGAAGTGAGCTCCTGCTCGAGCCACTCGATCGAGGCCATGTCGAGATGGTTTGTGGGCTCGTCGAGGAGCAGGAGGTCGGGATGGCCGGCGAGCGCGCGGGCGAGCGACGCACGCGTCAGCTCGCCGCCCGAGAACGATTCGAGCCCGCGCTCGAGGTCGGCGTCGGTGAAGCCCAGGCCGCGCAGGACGCTCGTGGCGCGATCCCGCCAGCCGTAGCCGCCGGCGTGCTCGAGCCGCGCCTGCGCCTCCCCGTACCGCCGCAGGGTGTCCGGTGCGTGGTCACCGGTGGCCATCGCCTGCTCTAGTCGCCGGAGCTCCCGCTCGGCGCCGACGAGGTCGGCAGCTCCCGACAGCGCGTACTCGCGGAGCGTATGGCCGCCGAGTCGCGGCGGCCGCTGGTCGTGCAGGGCCACTCGGGCGCCCTTCTCCCACGCGAGCTCGCCGCCTTGCAGCTCGGTCTCGCCGATCAGCGTGCGCAGCAGCGTCGTCTTTCCGGCGCCGTTCGGCCCCGACAGTGCAAGCCGGTCACGCCGCTCGACCTTGAACGACACGCCGTCGAAGAGCGGGTCGCCGGAGAACTCTTTTCGGAGGCTGGAAGCGATCAGAACGGCCATCCCCAAAGCCTAGGCATCATCACGCGTGCATGACCCGTGTGCTCGCATTCGATCTCGGGACATCCTCGGTGCGGGCGCAGGTCTACGACGGGGATGCCGAGAGCTGCGGCGGCGCGGGGCCTCAGCCATACGAGTCGAAACAGGGCCTCGCGGACACGGTGCTTCTGCTGGACGCCGCCCGCAGCGTCATCGAAGAGACGCTCCATGAATTCGGGCCGGTGGAGGCGATCGGCTGCTCGGCGTTCTGGCATTCGCTGCTTGCGCTCGACGAGCGAGAGCAGCCGCTGACCCCGGTGCTGACCTGGCGCGACGTGCGGTCGGCGCCGTACGCGGAGCAGCTGCGCGAGCGGCTCGATCACGCCGCGGTGCACGCCCGCACGGGTTGTTTCCTGCACCCGAGCTACTGGCCGGCCAAGCTCGCCTGGCTACGGGCCGAGGAGGCCGAGACCTTCCACCGGGCACGTCGCTTCGTCTCGTTCCCCGACTACCTCCTGTTGCGGCTGACAGGGGAGCTGCGCGCCAGCCTCTCGCAGGCTTCGGCGACAGGTCTGTACGGGCGGGGCGGCTGGGACGAGGAGCTACTGGAGCTGCTCGGCATCGAGTCCGAGCGGCTCGCTCCCGTCTCGGACGAGCAGGTCGGCGACTGGTTCCCTCCGCTCGGCGACGGTGCCTGCTCGAACGTCGGCGCCGGCTGCATCACGCCGGAGCGAGCCGCGCTGATGGTGGGCACCTCCGGTGCGCTTCGCGTCGTTCGTCCTCACGACGAGCGCGCGCCGCGGCCGGGGCTCTTCCTCTACCGGCTCGACGAGGGCCGGACGGTCGAGGGCGGCTCGCTCTCCGATGGCGGCAACCTGTACGCCTGGCTTGAGCGAACGCTGCGGCTGCCAGACGAGCGACGCCTTTCGGAGCGCGCACCTGACGCACACGGACTCACCTTTCTCACGCTGCTCGGCGGCGAGCGCAGCCCCGGCTGGGATCCCAGAGGGCGCGGCGTGCTTGCAGGGCTCACCTTCGAGTCGACACCGCTCGACGTGCTTCAGGCTGCGCTCGAGGGAGTTGCCTATCGCTTCGCGGAGATCCTCGATCTCATGCCGGAGGTGAGCGAAATCGTCGCGACGGGAGCTGCGCTCGACGCGAGCCCGGAGTGGACACAGATCCTCGCCGACGTTCTCGGGCGTCCGATCCTGCGGGGTGTCGCGGAGGGCTCGGTCCGCGGCGCCGCGGTGGTCACGCTCGAGCGCCTCGGCGTCTCACCACCCGAGCCGCCCGTGGGCGACCCGTTCCTGCCACGCCCACATCGGACCGAGGCACATCGCTTGGCGCGCGAACGGCAGCGGGAGCTCTACGAGACCTTGACCTGACCGGGCTCCCGGACGAGGCTACGGGCAGCCTCGGCGATGTGTGCCGCGTCGATGCCGGCGGCGTCGAGCAGTTCCGCCGGCTTGCCGGAGTGGGGCATGTCACCCACGGCCAACCGGATGATGCGTGGGCGCTCCTCCCGGTCGGCCAGCGCTCCCGCGACCGCTTCGCCGATCCCCCCTTCCGGCCAGTGATCCTCGACAGTGACGATCGGTGTCCCCAGCTCCCGCAGTGTCTTCAGGTCGAGCGGCTTCACGGAGTAGCAGTCGAGCACGCGGGCCGAGATCCCGTCCTCCGCGAGCGTGTCCGCGGCCTTCAGCGCCTCGTGGACCGTGATGCCGGCACCGATGATGGTCACCTCGTCGTCGTCCGACGAGCGGAGGGTCTTGCTGCCTCCGACAGGGAACTCCTCGTCAGGCCCGTAGAGGATCGGCAGATCGGCGCGCGTCGTGCGCAGGTAGGAGATTCCGTCGAGGTCGGCCATCGCGCGCACGAGCTTGGCCGTCTGGTTGCCGTCGCAGGGGTAGAGAACGGTCGAGCCCTGCACCGCGCGAAACGCGGCCAGGTCCTCGAGTGCCATCTGCGACGGGCCGTCTTCGCCGATCGAGACCCCCGCGTGCGAGCCACACAGCATGATCGTCGCGCGGCTGATCGCGGCCATGCGAACGAAGTCGTAGGCGCGGCTCATGAAGGCTGCAAACGTCGAGGCGAACGGCTTCCAGCCGAGCACCTGCAGGCCGACCGCCGCCGCGACCAGCTGCTGCTCGGCGATGTACATCTCGAGGTAGCGCTCGGGATGGGCATCGCGGAAGATCTCGGCGAAGGTCGAGTTCGAGACCTCGCCGTCGAGCGCGACGACGTCCGCGCGTTCGCCGCCGAGCGCCGCGAGCGCCTCGCCGTAGGCCTTCCGGGTCGCGATCTTCTCGCCGAGCTCGTAGCGCGGCCAATCCACAGCCGCCGGCTGGAAGCGGTGGGGCTCGCCTGCCGCGGGCTGCGGGACGTCGACGACGATGTTGCGGATGCCGCCCAGCTCCTCGATCGCCTCCTCGGCCACGGCCTTGCCGTGCCAGCCCGGCTCGTTCTCGACCTTCGAGTAGCCCTTCCCCTTGATCGTCTTCGCGACGATCGCGGTCGGGCGGCCGCTCGTGGCCTCGGCCTCACGGTAGGCGGTGTCGATCTGCTCGACATCGTGCCCGTCGATCTCGATCGCGTGCCAGCCGAATGCTCGCAGCCGCTCCGAGTAGGAGGAGAGATCCCAGCCGTGCATCGTCTCGCCGCGCTGGCCGAGCCGGTTGACGTCGATGATGGCGGTCAGGTTGTCGAGCTCGTAGAACGCGGCGTGCTCGGCTGCCTCCCACATCGAGCCCTCCGCCATCTCGCTGTCGCCGCAAATCACCCACACACGCATGGGCAGCCGGTTAAGCCGCTTGCCGCCGAGCGCCATGCCGACGCCGATCGGCAGGCCCTGTCCGAGCGAGCCCGTGGCGACGTCTACCCAGGGAAGCACCGGCGTCGGGTGACCCTCGAGCCGGCTCCCAAACTGGCGGTATGTGCCGAACTCCTCTTCGCTGAGGACGCCGGCTGCCCGAAAGAGGCCGTAGACGAGCGGGGAGGCATGGCCCTTCGAGAAGACCAGCCGGTCGTTCGCCGGGTTCTGCGGGTCTGCGAAGTCGTATCGGAGATGCGCTGCGAGCAGGACGGCAGCGAGGTCGGCCGCCGACATCGAGGAGGTTGGATGCCCTGAGCCTGCCTTAGCGCTCGCACGTACGGCATCGACTCTCAGCTGCTGGCCTAGCTCCCGCCAAAGCTCGCGCTCGTTCATGCCGTCGGCTCCCTTTCCGTCGCTTGTCGTAACCTAGCGAGCGATGAGGGTCGCGGTCGCATTCGACCACCGCGGGGTGAAGCTGCGCGACCGCGTGCTCGAGGAGTTGGCGGCCCAGAGCCACGAGGTCGTCGACCTCGGCACCGACACTGCCGCCAAGCCGATCGACTATCCGGACAAGGCGCGCGAGATCGGCGAGTCGATCGTCGGCGGACGTGCGGAGCGCGGAGTGCTCGTTTGCGGCTCCGGGGTGGGGGCCTCGGTCGCCGCCTGCAAGCTCGCGGGGATCCGCGCTGCAATCTGCCACGATGTCTACTCAGCGCACCAGGGCGTCGAGCACGACGACATGAACGTGCTCTGCCTCGGCTCCGAGGTGGTGGGCGCGGAGCTTGCCGCCGAGCTCGTGCGGGCATTCCTCCGGGCGAGCTTCGCGGGGGGCGAGCGATACGTGGACCGGCTGCACAAGGTCGAGCAAATGGAGAGGGAGATGAAGCATGGCAAAGTCACGACTGCATGAGCTGACCGAGCGAGGCGTCAGCGTCTGGATCGACTCGCTCTCACGCGAGCTGCTGGAGACCGGCGAGCTGGAGCGGCTGATGGACGAGGACGCCATCGCCGGCGTCACATCGAACCCGACCATCTTCCAGAAGGCACTCTCGACGGGAGACCGCTACGACGAGCAGCTGCGGGATGTGCTGGAGACCGAGGACGACCCGACTGAGATCTTCCTTCGCCTCGCCGGTGAGGACGTCAAGCGTGCATGCGCGTTGTTGCGAGCCGTCTGGGACGGCGGTGGCGGACAGGACGGCTACGTCTCGCTCGAGGTCGACCCGACGCTCGCCTACGACCGCGAGCGCACCTTCGAGCAGGCGATCCGCTTCCACGAGGAGATTGACGAGCCGAACCTGCTCGTGAAGATCCCGGCGACGAAGCCCGGCCTCGGCGCAATCGAGGACTGCATCGCAAAGGGGAAGTCGATCAACATCACGCTGATCTTCTCGCTCGATCGCTACAAGGAGGTCGTTGAGGCATACCTGCGCGGACTCGAACGCCTCGTGGCGGACGGCGGCGACCCGCAGCCGGTCGCATCCGTTGCGAGCTTCTTCGTCTCGCGCGTCGACACCGAGGCCGACCGGCGACTCGAGAAGCTCGGCAAGGAGGAGCTGCAGGGCAAGCTCGCGATCGCGAACGCGAAGCTCGCGTACCAGCACTACCTAAAGGCCTTCTCCGGCGAGCGCTGGGAGTTTCTGGCCTCGAAGGGCGCAACCAGGCAGCGCTGCCTGTGGGCCTCCACCTCGACGAAGAACCCGGCCTATCGCGACGTCATGTACGTGGAGGAGCTGATCGGCTCCGACACGGTCAACACCATGCCTGCGGAGACGATCGCGGCCTTCCAGGATCACGGCGAGGTGAGAGGCGAGACGCTGCTCGAAGGCGTCGACGAAGCGGAGCAGCTGCTCGAGCAGCTGCGCGAGGCGGGGATCGACTACGACGATGTCGTCGAGACGCTCGAGGCGGAAGGCGTCCAGAAGTTCGCCGACTCGTTCGAGGAACTGCTGACGGGGATCCGCGAGAAGCGCTCCGAGCTCGCCGCGGCGTGAGCGGGTCGGGCGAATCGATCGTCCAGCGCATCTGGGCCTACGACGCGACGCTCTGGACGGGGGTTGACGAGGACCGCTGGCTCGGCTGGCTCGACGTCGCGACGCGGATGCGGCCGCGCGTGGGCGGGCTGACCTCGTTCGCCGAGTCGGCGGCGGAGCAGTTCGATGCCTACGTGCTTCTTGGAATGGGCGGCTCGAGCCTCGCGCCGGAGGTGCTGCGGCGGGCGTTCGGGGCGGCGTCGTTCCACGTTCTCGACACGACCCACCCCGAGGCGATCAGGCGGCTCGAGCGGACGCTCGACCTCGAGCGAATCCTCTTCCTCGTCTCCTCGAAATCGGGCTCCACGCTCGAGACGCGCTCGCACGCCGACTACTTTTGGGAGCGTTGCGAGGGCCGTGGTGCGCAGTTCGCCGCGATCACCGATCCGGGCTCCGAGCTCGAGCGTCTGGCGATGGAGCGTGGTTTCGGCGTCGTCTTCCCGGGCGAGCCCGAGATCGGTGGACGCTACTCGGCTCTCTCCATGTTCGGGGTGGTTCCGGCGGCGCTGATGGGCGTGGACGTAGGGCGCTTGCTCGAGCGGGCGCAGGAGATGGTGGACGCGTGTCGCCTGGAGGAGGGCAACCCGGGTCTCGAGCTCGGGCTGCAGCTGGGCGAGGGCTGGCAAGCGGGGCGCGACAAGATCTGCCTCGACGATCACCCATCCGGGTTCGGCCTCTGGGCCGAGCAGTTGCTCGCGGAGTCAACGGGAAAACAGGGCAAGGGGCTCGTTCCGGCTCCGGGCGAGTCTGCTGAGGGTCCCGATCGCCAGCGCGGCGAAGTGCGGCTGCCGGATCCGTACGACCTCGGCCAGGAGTTCCTCCGCTGGGAGTTCGCGACCGCGGTCGCCGGGCATCTGCTCGGCATCAACCCGTTCGACCAGCCCGACGTGCAGGCGGCCAAGGACAAGACGAGCGAGGTGCTTGCCGCCGGGGAGCCCGACGTGGCTCCCCGCGGCTCGCTGGACGAGCTGCTCGGGCAGGCCGAGGAGGGCGACTACGTCGCGATACAGGCGTTCGTCGACCCCTCCCGGGCAGAAGAGCTCGGTCCGCTCGTCGAGCGGGCTCACGCGACGGGCTGTGTGGTCACCTGCGGTCTCGGCCCGCGTTACCTGCACTCGAGCGGCCAGCTCCACAAGGGTGGGACGGGCACCGGCCTCTTTGTCCAGGTAGTCGACGAGCTGGGCGAGGAGGTTCCGATTCCCGGACGCGACTTCGGCTTCGGCCGTCTGATTTGCTCCCAGGCAGCCGGAGACCTCGCGGCGCTCGAGGAGCGAGGTAGACGTGTGATCCGACTCAGATTGGAGGATTTGTGAAGATCGGCATGGTTGGGCTGGGGCGAATGGGGTCCGGCATGACGCGCCGGCTCGAGGCCGCGGGTCACGAGATTGCGACGTACGACCCGAAGGTCGACTCGACCGCGAAGACGCTGCGAGCGCTTGCGAAGCAGCTCGAGCCCCCACGGCACGTCTGGATGATGGTGCCGTCCGGAAAGATCACCGAGGACACCTTCCAGAAGCTCGTCAAGATCCTCGAGCCCGGAGACACGCTCGTCGACGGCGGGAACTCCAACTACCGCGATTCGCAGCGCCGTTACAAGGAGGCGCGCACGCAGAAGATCTCGTTCGTCGACGTGGGCGTTTCCGGCGGGGTCTGGGGCTTCGAGGTTGGCTTCTGTTTGATGGCCGGCGGTGACAAGGCACCGGTGAAGCGGCTCACGCCGATCTTCGCGACGCTCGCGCCGGAGAACGGCTGGGCGCACGTCGGCACTCCCGGCTCGGGGCATTTCGTGAAGATGGTCCACAACGGGATCGAGTACGGGATGATGCAGTCCTACGCCGAGGGTTTCGAGCTGATGAGCCAGTCCGGGTTCGAGCTCGACCTCTCCGACATCGCCGGTATCTGGCGGTACGGCTCGGTCGTGCGATCGTGGCTGCTCGAGCTTCTCTGCCAGGCGCTCGAGGAGCATGGCGACAACCTCGACGATATCGCCCCGTATGTCGAAGACTCGGGCGAGGGTCGCTGGACGATCAACGCCGCGATCGACAACGCCGTGCCGCTCCCGGCGATCACGGCAGCGCTGTACGGCCGCTTCGCGTCACGTCGCGAGATCAACTTCGCCGCGAAGGTGCAGGCTGCGCTTCGGAACCAGTTCGGCGGCCACGCCGTCCGCGCGGTCGAGCAGGCGAAGGAGAGTCCTAATCCCTAGATGAGTACGGCCGAGAACCCCCTGCTCGAGGGCCTGAAGCTTCGACGCCGGGCGGAGTCGTGCGCGATGGTCGTCTTCGGCGCCTCCGGAGACCTGACGGCGCGGAAGATCTTCCCAGCCCTTTACGCACTGGCCGTCCGGCGCCTGCTCCCCGAGACCTTCGGCGTCGTCGGCGTCGCCCGGACCGAGCAGACCACGAGGCAGTTCGCCGCTCAGATGCGGGCCGCGGTGAAGCAGCACGCGCGAGATCCCTTCGACGACGCGGTGTGGGGAGAGCTCGCCGCCGGCCTGCGCTATGTGGCCACCGACTTCGCCGACGACGAAGGGCAGGACGAGGTCGTCGCGGCGCTGCAGGAGCTCGACGAAAAACGGGGCACCTCGGGAAACCGCGTCTACTACCTCGCGGTTCCGCCCGCCGCGTTCGAGACGATCGTGAACGAGCTCGGCGAGCGGCGGGACCGAACCACCGGCTGGACGCGGCTGATCGTGGAGAAGCCGTTCGGCCACGATCGCGTCTCGGCTCGAGCGCTCAACGAGACGATCCTGCGCTGCTTCTCGGAGAACGAGGTTTTTCGGATCGACCACTACCTCGGCAAGGAGACGGTGCAGAACATGCTGGCGCTCCGGTTCGCGAACGGCATCTTCGAGCCGATCTGGAACCGCCAGTTCATCGACCACGTCCAGATCACGGTGGCCGAGTCGATCGGCGTCGAAGGGCGCGCCGGCTTCTACGAGTCGGCCGGGGCGATCCGCGACATCTTCCAGAACCACCTGCTCCAGCTGGTCGCGCTGACCGCCATGGAGCCGCCGATCGACTTCACCGCCGACTCCGTGCGGAACGAGAAGGTGAAGGTGCTGCGCTCCCTCCACACACCCGGCCCGAAGTCGGTCGTGCGCGGCCAGTACGGCCCCGGCCTCGTCGAGGGCGAGGAGGTACCTGGTTACCGCGAGGAGGAGAGCGTCGACGGCGAGTCGATGACCGACACGTTCGTCGCCGCAAAGCTGTACGTGGACAACTGGCGCTGGGCGGACACGCCCTTCTACGTGCGGGCGGGCAAGCGGCTCGCCCGGCGCGAGACGACGATCGCGATCCAGTTCCAGCGCGCGCCGCATCCGCCCTTCGCAGAGATCGCCGGCGACGGCTTGCGACCGAACGTGCTCCTGATCCACGTCCAACCGGACGAGGGCGTGTCACTCGCGATCGGCGCGAAGGTGCCGGGGCAGGGAATGTCGATCCGCACGGTGCACATGGACTTCGTCTACGGGGGCACGTTCCGCACCGGGTTGCCCGAGGCGTACGAGCGGTTGATCCTCGACGCGATGCTCGGTGACGCGACCCTGTTCACCCGCGCGGACGAGGTGGACGAGCAGTGGGCGCTCGTCGACACGATCGTCGCCGCGTGGAACCGCGACCGGCCGGTCTTCCCGAACTACGAAGCGGGAACCTGGGGGCCGCGCAGCGCCGACGAGCTCGTGCAGCGGGACGGGAGATCGTGGCGCAGACACTGACGGACACGTCGCTCGCTGCCGTCGAGCGGGCGCTCAACGAGGAGCGGGATGAGGGTGCGCAGCGGACGAGTGTGATGACGCACGTCGTCTGGGCACCCGCGACCTGGCTGAAGGCGGCGGAGCGGACGCTCGCCGGGCTCTCGGAACGCCATCCGTCGCGCACGATCCTGCTCACGCCGGCGCCGCGCCGGAAGGACGGCATCGACGCTCTCGTCGAGGTGCGCACGTTCCCGGTGGGGAGCTCCTCGCGGTGCATCGCCTCGGAGGTCGTCGAGCTGACGCTGAAGGGCGAGCGTGCGCGGGCGCCCGGATCGATCGTGAACCCGCTCCTGATCACCGATCTGCCCGTCTTCTGCCGCTGGCGCGGCGAGCCGGACTGGGAGTCGCCGGAGCTCGAGCAGCTGGTCCAGGTCGTCGACAGGCTCGTCGTCGACTCATCGGAGTGGGGCGGGCTGCCGGCCTCCTATGAGCGGCTCGCCGACCTCTACGATCGCGTGGCGGTCTCCGACATCGCCTGGTCGCGCACCGAGCGCTGGCGTGCCGTCCTCGCTGCGCAGTGGCCCGCGATCCGTCGCGCGAAGGCGCTGGAGGTGAGAGGGCCGCAGGCGGACGCACTCCTGCTCGCCGGGTGGCTCCGGTCGCGTCTGCGCAAGAAGGTCGAGCTGGTACACCGGGACGCCCGAACCGTGCGGCGTCTCGCCGTCGACGGCTCCGTCGTCGAGGCGCCGGGGGGCGCAGCGCCGACACCGAGCGATCTGCTCTCCGATCAGCTCGACGTCTTCGGCCGGGACCCGATCTACGAGTCGGCCGTCAGTGCAGCTCGCTGACTTTGAGGCGGCGGCCGGCCGCGAGTATGAGCGCCTCGTGGCCGGGCCGTGCCGCGACCTGAACTGAGGCCGGCGCGCCGGTCTCGGCCGGTCCGCAGGGAATGGCCAGGGCGGGCCAGCCGATGACGGAGAACGGGTACGTGAACCGGATCAGGGACTCCCGCACGTTCAGATCTCCAATACCCCCCTCGCCGAGCCGCGGCGCGACGCATGGGAGCGTCGGGGTCACGACGAGATCGATGTCGGCGAGTGCTTCCTCGACCTGCTCTCGGTATTCACTCCGCAGGCGCGACGCCCGCTCGACCTCCGTGTCGCGGACGGCGAGGCAGCGCTCGAGCTTGATCCGAACATCCTCCCCATACAGATCTGCGTTCCCGGTGAAAAGCTCGCGGTGCACGTCCGCCGCCTCGCGCATGAAGACGGCGTAGGTCGCGGGGTCGACGAGCGGGAGCTCGATCGAGCAGCGGCGGGGGAAGCGGGCCGCAACCTCCGTGACGCGGGCGCTGACGAGCGGATCGGCGAGCTCGACCCACGCCACGCCGGCGGCGACCTCTTCGAGGGACTCGAGCTGCCGCGCCTCGAAGCCCGGCGCGAGGTGGCGCAACATCTGCTCGCAGGCCTCGACGGTCGTCCCCATCGGGCCGGCACAGTCGAAGCTCGGCGCGAGCGGCCAGCAGCCGTCGAGCGACACGAGCCCGTGCGTCGGCTTCAGCCCGACGACGCCGCAGCAGGCGGCCGGGATGCGGATCGAGCCAGCCGAGTCGGTCCCGAGAGCGGCGTCGGCCAGCCCGGCCGCGAGCGCCGCCGCCGAGCCGCCGCTCGACCCACCTGCCACACGACCCGGCGCGACCGGGTTTGGGACGGCACCGTAGTGCGGGTTCTCGGAGGTCGTGCCGTACGCGAACTCATGCAGGTTCGTCTTGCCGACATTGGTGTAGCCCGCGCGCTCGAGCCTCAGCACGGCCTCCGCCGTTCGCTCGGGCATGTGGCCCGCGAAGATCGCGGAACCGTATGTCGTCTCGAGCCCCGCCGTGTCGAAGAGGTCCTTGACGGCCAGCCGGACACCCGGTG
>Ga0136621_1000945_pt1 | contig 11626 bp, 9 predicted proteins | sample AntDryUQ445A2306_FD_104673 | JGI IMG/M metagenome (GOLD analysis project Ga0136621, IMG submission 104673) | Polar desert sand microbial communities from Dry Valleys, Antarctica - metaG UQ445A (23.06) | ecosystem: Environmental > Terrestrial > Soil > Desert | place: Antarctica: Dry Valley...
ACCTTGAAGCCGGCGTTCTCGAGGGTCGCCTGGGCGCTGCCCGCGTCGAGGCCCGTGACGTCGGGCACCGTGGTGACCGAGGGGCCCTTGGAGACGCTCACGCTCACGGTGGAGCCCTTCGCAGCTGCCGAGCCGGCATCGGGACTCTGGTCGACGACCCTGCCGGCAGGGTCGTTCGACTCGACATCGGTCCGCGCGACAGCGAAGCCGGCCTGGGTGAGCTCGGAGCTCGCCGACTCGAACGACTGCCCGACCACCGAGGGCACGCCGATAGGGCGCGGCCCTCTCGAGACGTTGATTCGCACGGTCGCCCCCCTGACGACGAGCCTCCCGGCACCCGGCGACTGGGCGGTGACCGTGCCCTCGGGCTCACTCGAGAAGATCTCGACCGCGTTCACTCGTAGGCCGCGCTCCTCGAGCGCATCTGTCGCCTCCTGGACGGTTTGGCCGACCACGTCCGGCACGCGTGCCTTCGGCTTGCCCGTGGAGACGTACAGGGTCACGGTGTTCCCGCGCTCGATCCGCTCGCCCTCGGCAGGCTCCTGCCGGAAGACGATCGCTTCCTGTACTTCCTCGTGAGGTTGGCGCACGACTTTCGGGTTGAGTCCGAGATCGAGCACACGCTGCACCGCCAAAGCCTCCGGAATCCCCTCCAGCAGAGGCAGCGCGACCGGCTTCGCGTCGGTCAGCTCGTCCTGGATCTGCGTGTACGCATACCAGCCGCCGAGACCGGCTCCGACGAGCAGCAGCAGTGCGAGCAGCCACGGCCAGAGCGGGCGCCGGCGGCGCGGGAGCGGCTCGTAGTCGTAGTAGGTCGATCCGGGGAAGGGTGGGGGCGCGACGACGGCGGCTTTCGAGACGACCGTGGCGTCGGCGCCGCGAGCGAGGACGGCGGTCGCCGCCTCCTCGGTCTCCTGGCTCACGTTGAGGCCGCGCTGGATGCGGGCAAGATCCGAATCCATCTCCTCGGCGCTCCCGTAGCGCTCCGACACGTCTTTCGCAAGCGCTCGCAGGACGACCAGGTCCAGCTCGCGCGGGATCCCCGGCCGCTTTCGCGACGGCGGCTCGGGCGCGGTGGAAAGATGCTTCATCGCGATCTCGACCGGCGTGTCGCCGGAGAACGGGACGACTCCCGTGAGCAGCTCGTAGAGGACGACGCCGGTCGAGTAGAGGTCGGAGCGCTGGTCGACCTGGGTACCGCGCGCCTGCTCGGGCGAGAGGTACTGGGCCGTTCCGATGATCGAGCCGACCTCGGTCATCTGGCTCGCGCCGGCCCGGGCGATGCCGAAGTCGGTGACCTTGAGGCGCCCGTCCGAGGAGACCAGCACGTTGTGCGGCTTGATGTCGCGGTGGACGATTCCTCGCCGGTGCGCGAAGCCGAGCGCCGCGAGGATCTGCCGCGTGTACTCGACCACGACGGGTATGGGCATCGTGTCGCGGACGATCAACTGCTTGAGCGTGCGGCCCTCGAGATACTCCATCGCGATGTAGGAAGTGCCCTCGGCCTCGCCGCGGTCGTACACCGGGACGATGTTGGGGTGGGAGAGGCCCGCCGCGTTCTTCGCCTCCCGGCGGAAGCGCTCGACGAACTGCTCGTCGTGCGCGTGGCGCTCGTTCAGGATCTTGATCGCGACGCGGCGGCCGAGCTGCTGGTCCTCGGCGAGGTAGACGTCCGCCATACCACCGCTGCCGAGGCGGCGCAGCACGCGGTAGCGCTCGTCGAAGAGCGTGTTGATCAGGGTGTCCGAAACGGCCATCGCTACAGGCTCCGTCGGCTAGGAGTTCGACCTCACCCCCAGGAGAGCCTCCATCACCGTCTTCGCGATCGGCGCGGCCGTCTTCCCCCCGGTGCCGCTCTGGTTCTCCAGGATGACCGCGATCGCGACGCGGGGGGCGTCGACCGGGGCGAAGGCGATGAAGGACGTCGTGTTGCGACCTTTAACACCGGTCTCGGCTGTCCCGGTCTTCCCCGCCACGCGGATGCCGGGTATGGCCGCCGCCGTGCCGGTTCCAGCCGAAACGGCCGCCTCCATCATCAGCGTGAGGTCACGCGCGCTCTCCGGCTTCAAGGCGCGGTTCAGTCGGCGGGGCTTCGTCCGCGTCACGACCGAGCCTCCGGGCGAGAGGATCCGGGCGACGAGGTGCGGCTTCATCACGATGCCGCCGTTCGCCACCGTGGCGGCCACCATCGCCATCTGCAGGGGCGTCACGAGCAGCCGCTCCTGGCCGAACGCGAACCGTCCGGGATCGGCCTGGCTCGAGTCCTTCGGCTCGAAGAGGCGTCCCTTCCGGTAGAGCCCGCTCGCCGTGCGCTCGTCCTCCGGCGTCTCGAGCGGGGGCCGCGAGTAGAAGCCGAAACGTTTCGCATAGCGCACGAGCGTCTCCGGTCCGAGCGTCTTGCCGATCTCGCAGAAGACCGAGTTGATCGAGTGCTGGAGGGCCTGGAGCAGGTTCACCCTGCCGAAGGGGCGCGTCGTGTCGTAGTTCTGGACCCTCTTCCCGTACTCGATGCAATAGCCGGGATCGACGAACGTCGAAGAGAGCTTGTACCGGCCGCTGTCGAGGGCGGCCGCCGCGGTCACCACCTTGAACGTGGAGCCAGGGGCGTAGGTGCCGTTCGCCGCGCGGTTCAGCAGCGGCGAGGCCGGCCGGCAGGCCGCCCGGATCCTCTTGATCAGGCGGTAGTTCTGCTCGACCGCATTGGGGTCGTAGGTCGGCGAGGAGGCCATCACGAGCACCTTGCCCGTGCGCGGCTCGAGCGCGACGATGGCTCCGCAGTTGCCGGCGAGCGCCTTGAGCGCCACGCGCTGGGCGCGTGCGTTCAGCGTCAGAACAGCGTTGTTCCCCTTGATCGTGACGCCCCGCAGGCGGTCCAGCGTCGTATCGAGGACCGTGTCGAGGTGGGCGTTCGCACCGGTCAGGTAGTCGTTCAGCGAGCGCTCGAGACCGGTCCTGAAGCGGACCTGCGTCGAGTAGCCGACGGCGTGGGCCGCAAGCCCTCGCTGCGGGTAGCGGCGGAAGTAGAGCGTCTGCCCCTTCACCTTCTTGCGCCGGTTGGCCGCGAGCACGGTTCGTCCGTCGGAGGCATACATGACGCCGCGGCGGATGCTGAACTGGGCCACCCGCTGGATCGCGTTGTCCTTCCGCGCCTCCAGGCCGGCGACGGCCCAGGTCTGCCAGTAGGTCGTCGCGACGATCAGGGCGACGAGCAGCGCGAGCGCGGCGAGAGCGAGCCGTGAGATCTGCGGGTTCACCGTCGCTCCGCGTTCGCGCGGTGGGAGACGAGGAGGAGGCCGGCGAGCAGGACGAAGTTCGCGATCACGCTGGACCCGCCGTAGCTGACGAAGGGGAGCGTGATGCCGGTAAGGGGTATCAGCCGCAGGATTCCGCCGAGGATGATGAAGGTCTGTAGCGCGAAGGTGAACGTGAGACCGACGGCCAGGAGCTTGGAGAAGCCGTCATCGGTCATCAGCGCGATCCGGAAGCCGCGGACGACGAAGAGCATGAAGACGAGGAGCAGCGCCGCCGAGCCGACGAGGCCGAGCTCCTGGGCGAGCGCCGAGTAGATGAAGTCCGTGTTCAGGTACGGGATCAGCTCCGTCCCGCCGGTGGTCGAGAAGGTGCCCTGTCCCAGGCCCGTGCCGCCGAAGCCGCCGTTCGCGATCGAGTACTGGGACTGGATCAGCTGGTAGCCGTCGCCCGAGGCGTCCTGCCAGGGATCGAGCCAGATCGCCACCCGCTGCTGCACGCGGTCGACGAACTGGTAGACGCCGAAGGCCCCGGCCGCGAAGAGGACGGAGCCGGCGAGCACGAAGGCGAGCCGTGCCGTCGCCACGTAGAGCATGGCGAGAAAGACGCCGAAGTAGAGGAGGCCGCTGCCGAGGTCGTTCGTCTGCACGAGGACGAGCATCGCGCCGCCCCAGATCACGAGCAGCGGCCCAAAGTCCTTCAGGCGCCCCTGCGCGAGCACCTCGCGCTTCTCGCGCAGGTAGCCGGCGAGGAAGACGATCAGCATGATCTTCGCGAGCTCCCCGGGCTGGAACTGGAGCGGCCCGAAGCGCACCCACAGACGCGCGCCGTTCACGGTCGTCCCGATCACGGGCAGCGCGGGCAGCATGAGCAGCGTCAGCGCCCCGAGCCCGAACAGGTACTTGTAGCTCTCGAGGCGACGGTAGTCGCGCCGCAGCACGATCAGCGTCAGCGAGAAGAGCGCGACCCCGATCACGATCCACATCCCCTGGCGGAAGGCGTCCTCGGGGTCGAGGCGGTAGATCTCGGTCAGCCCGATCGCGGTCAGCAGGCCGGCCAGCGGCAGGAGGTAGGGATCGGCGTTCGGCACGCAGTAGCGGCCGACGAGGTGTGCGACGAGGTAGAGGAGGAAGAAGAAGCCCGCGTAGGAGAGCGACCCGGCCGAGACCTCGGCAGACCGGGCGATGTAGACGCTCGCGAACCCGATCGCCGTCAGCATGCCGACGGCGATCAGGTTCAGGAGCTCGCGATTCCTCTCGGTCACGGAAACTGCGCTCCGGGCCGGCTCCTCAACGGACGACCTCTCGCTCGAAGCGCTTCAGGCGCTCGAGAGCGGAATCGTGGCCGCGCAGGTCGTGGTCGAAGAGGCTTCGACGCTCCTCGGGGGTCAGCTGGGCCGCGAGCAGCGGGCTCACGTAGACCGCGCGATAGAGCTTGACAGGGCCGACGAGGTCGTACGGAACGCCCTGGTAGACGGCCACCTGCCCGTCGGGCTCGGCGCCGACGAAGTGGGAGCGCGAGAGGCCGAAGAGCGCCGCCACGCACGCGGCGACGACGAGGGCCGTGAGCAGAAATGCGGACAGGAGCCGCGCGCCCCGCCGCCTGCGGCGCGGTGCTGCCCCCCGGCGGCGCGGCTCGGCCGTGAGCGGTGGCAGCGGCTCGAGGCCGGTCAGGGTGTCCTCCTCGTCATCTGCCGGCTCTTGGACGAGCGGCAGGGTGAGGGTCTCGCTCGTCTCGCGGGCCGCTTCGGCTGCTGCGATCTCGAAGCAGACGACCGTGATGTTGTCGTCGCCACCGCCCTGGTTGGCCGCTCGGACGAGCTCGCGCGCGGCCGTCTCCAAATCGCCCCGGTGCCGCTCGATGATGTCGCGAATCGTTTCGTCGCCGACCATCGAGGTGAGTCCGTCGGTCGCGAGCAGGAAGACGTCTCCTTCGCGCGCTTCGACGGTGAACGAGTCGACATCCACGTTCGGCTCGGTCCCGAGGACACGGGTGATCACCGAGCGTTGCGGGTGGATCTCGGCCTCCTCCTGCGAGATCTTGCCGTCGCGGACGAGCTCGGCGACGAGCGAGTGGTCGTCGGTCAGCTGCTCGAGCGCTCCATCGCGCACGAGGTACGCACGGGAGTCGCCGACGTGTCCGATCACAACCCGGCCGTCCTCGGCCAGCGCCACGGTCATGGTCGTCCCCATGCCCGAGGCGCTGTCGTCCTCGCTCGCGCGCTGGTAGACGCGGCGGTTCGCCTCCTGGATCAGGGAGGCGACCCGCTGCTCGCCGCTTCCGTCCGCGAGGCTCTCGTAGTCGGTGTCCAGGGCGGCCGCAGCGAGCCGTGAGGCGAGCTCGCCTGCCTGGGCGCCGCCCACTCCGTCCGCGACGGCGAAGATCGGTGGCGCGCAGACATAGGCGTCCTCGTTGTGGCGCCTCTTGCGGCCGGTGTCGGTGCGCGACGCGATCTCGCCGAGCGTCATTCCTCGTACCTCAGATCCGTCTCGCCCAGCCGGATCACGTCACCGTGGGTGAGCTTTCGCGGCCTCGAGATCTTGACGCCGTTGACGTAGGTGCCGTTCGACGAGCCCGCATCCGAGACCCAGACGCCGTTTCGTCGAGGCTCGAAGCGCGCGTGCCGGGACGAGGCGTAGCTGTCGCTTCCGAGCTCGATCTCGTTCTCGGCGCCGCGGCCTGCAGCGAGGGGCGCCGAGTCGAGCGCGTGCACTTGGCCCCGAGCCAGAGCAGGGCTCTTGAGCACGACGAGGCGTCCGGAGGCCCGCTCGCCTGGGCGGCCGTGACCGGCCTGCTCGGGGGTCAGCATGAAGCTCTCCTGGGGCAGCCGAAGGTCTCGGCTCGCGCTTCGGACGATGCGCCAGATGAAGAGGTAGAGGAGAACGAGGAAGCCGACCTTGAGGGCGAGTAGGGCCTCCTCGATCGCAACCGAGGCGCCGGTCACTCTGGGCCTCGCTCGAAGACGAGCTGGGTCGAGCCCAGCGTGATCGTGTCACCGGGCTCGAGCTTCGCCCGTCTTTGTCGGCGTCCGTTCACCTCCACGCCGTTCGTCGAGTCGAGATCGACCATCCAGTACGTGGCGCCCTCCTGACGGAGCTCGGCGTGGCGCCGGGAGACGTTGGCATCGGCCAGCTGGATGTCGCAATCCTTGCCACGGCCGATCACGAAGCGGCGCTTGTCGAGGCGATGCCGAGTGCCGTCGACCGTGAGCGTTGAGATCTCGGGGGTCACGCCGAGCTCCTCCGGGGTGGCGGCCTCCGTCGCGCCGGGGCGCGGCTTGTAGATCATCGTCGCCCCCGGCTCCGGCTGCGGGCGGGGCTCGCCGGAGACCGGCGCTGCGCGCTCGGGAGCCGCCATTCGCGTCGCGATCCCGAACTCCCCCACGGAGAGGTCGTCGTCGGTCTCCATCAGCAGGCGCGGCGACGAGAGCACGGCGTAGCTCTCGCGTCGCGCGTGGTCGGTCAGATAGTCCTGCAGCTCCACGAGGAGCGACTCCTCATAGCCCTCGAACTGGGCGCGGTCCGCGGAGCAGAGGTAGACGGTGTACTCGTTGGGCACGTAGACGCGTGAGACGGAGACGGATCGATGGTCGTCCATCTCCTTCGCGAGCTTCCGCGCGACCTCCACCGGCTGCACGTGGGTGCGGAAGGCGCGCCCGAACACGCCCTCGAACAGGCCCTCGATCTTCTGCTCGATCGTCCGGAGAACGCTCATCGCGACAGGGTTCCCCCCATCCGGTCGAGTGTAACGGCGTGGGCCGCTAGGAGCGTCGTCGGCGCTCGAGCAGGGCGACTCCGATACAGGCGAGCCACGTCGTCACGACGGGGCCGGTGACGGAGACTTCGTCGAAGGGAAGGAGGGCGAGCGCGAGGAGAACCGCACCGAAAGCCGCCGTCACGAGGAGGCCACGACGGCGCGCGATCGGAAAGACGGCGGCGGCTGTCCCGAGCACGAGCGCTTCCCATCCGATCGCCGGCATGGCCAGGACGGCGCCCCCGAGCTCGGCCAGGGCCGCGAACGGGCTCTCGAGCCCGGCGAGCCCGACCGCCGGCGCCCTCTCGCCGGTGAACGGGAGCGGCCGATCGTGCAACCCCGCGAGGAGCGCGCTCGATCCGACCGCGGCGGCGGCAAGCGCACCTCGCTGGAGCATGCCTCGAACCGGCAGCAGGAGAAGGGGCAGGAGGCCGAGGGCGCCGAGCGGCGCAAGGAGCGGACCGAGCCCGAATCCGAGCGCGGATCGGGGCTCTCGCGCGAAGAGCGCGATCCAGCCGGCGGCGAGTACGCCGTATGCGAGCGCCGCCCCCAGCGAAAGGTTCCCGAGCGGAAGGATCGGAATGGCAAGCGCGAGCGCCAGGCCGGCGCGCGGGCGCCAGGCGCTCGTTGCGGCGGCGGCGAGGGCGACCAGCGGCCAGGCGACGGGATAGAACGGAAACGTCGCGGCTACCCACCCGGCCACGAGAGCCGCGAGGGCAGCAGGCACGAGTCGATTCGAGGCGGCCCGGAACGAGAGCTCCGGCGTGGAGGGCACCGGCAGCCGCACCGGTGGCGGCGGTGCGGTGCTCGCGCTGAGCGCGTTGGCGAGAGCGCCGGCCGAGGGCCGCCGGGCCGGGTCGACCGAGAGAGCCCGGTCGACCGCGCGCACGAGACCCTTGGGGAGATCGGGGCGAGCGCTCGCGAGTGGTGGAGCGCCGGCGTCGATCTTCCCGGCCGTCGCCACGAGCGAGGAGGCGCAGAACGGATGACGGCGAGAGAGCGCTTCCCACAGCATCACGCCGACCGACCAGACGTCGCCGGCGGGGCTGCCGGTCGCTCCGTGCAGGCGCTCCGGGGCGATGTAGGCGAGCGTTCCGGGAATGTCTCCGACGGCCGTCAGCGCCTCCGAGTCGGCGGACTGCGCGAGCCCGAAGTCGAAGAGCCTGATCGTCCCCTCGTCCTCGGCGACGAGCACGTTCGCCGGCTTGACGTCGCGATGCACGATTCCGCGAGCGTGGGCGTGAGCGAGGGCCTCCAGGACCTGCGCTGCCGCCTCGACGGCGAAGCGGTCCGTGAGCTCGCCCGCCCGGAGCAGCTCGCGCAGCGTGCGACCGGCGACGTATTCGTAGACGATGTAGACATTGCGCTCATCCTCGAGCACCCCGTAGGCCCGCAGACAGCGCGGGTGCCTGAGTGCCATGGCGATCGAAGCCTCTCGCTTGGCCCGGGCGGGCGCCCGACCGTCACGGGCGACGATCTTCAGCGCCGCGTCCATGCCCGTGTGCTCGTCGCGGCAGAGCCACACCGAGCCCGAGCTGCCGCTACCGAGCGGCGAGACGAGGCGGTAGCGCCCGAGGACGAGTTCCCGCTGGAGAACGGCTGCCATTACGCTCGCCATCGGCCTCTCCACCGTTGGCCGTCCGTCCCCAAACTCCTTTTCCGGCCGAGCAACGCGTTACAGTGGGCGCCTTGGCTGACGGAGTGCGATGAGCGAGCGCGACGACAACATCGAGTTCGACTTCTTCGACGACGACCAGGCGACGCAGGAAACCGCGGTCGGGGACCGTGGAGGGTCACGGAGGGGTGGACCACGGCGCCCGCTTCGAGCGCCGACCGGGATCACCCCGCTTCTCCGGCTCATCGGCCTCGTCGCCTTCGCGATCCTGATCGTCGTGCTGCTCGTCTTCTGGGCTCAGAGCTGCCGCGGAGCGAGCAAGCGAGAGGCGTACCGCGACTACATGAAGGGCGTCACCGAGGTGGCGCGAAGCTCCGACGAGATCGGCCGTGACCTGACACGGCTGCTGACCTCTCCCCGGGTTCGCCAGGCGAGCCTCGAGACGAGCCTGAGCCGGCTGGCAGAGCGGCAGCGGCAGGTGGTCAGAGCCGCCCGGCGCGTCGATTCTCCGGGCCGGCTCCGCCCACAGCACGAGGCGGTCGTCGAGGCACTCCAGTTCCGGGTGAGCGGGCTGCGCGGCCTGGAGGACGCCTTCCGCCAGACGGCGCGCTCGCGTGACGCGAAGGCGGCCGGAGAGCTCCTCGGTGCCCAGGGCCAGCGCCTGCTCACGAGCGATGTCGTCTGGGACGATCGCTTCAAGGTGCCGGCCGCCGACGAGCTCGAGCGCCAGAAGATCCGCGGCGTCCAGGTCCCCGACTCGAACTTCGTCTCCAACGGGGATCTCTTCAGCGCGTCAGGGATCCGGCAGGTCTGGCGTCGCATCCACGGCGGCGCGACGACGGGCGGGACGCCCTGCAAGCCCCGTGGAACCGGGATCGTCTCGCTCCGGGCACTACCGCAGAACGAGGAGCTGTCGCAGGACGACGTGACGACGGTGATCGCCAGCACGAATCTCGCGTTCCAGGCGACGATCAAGGACACCGGTTGCTCGCAGGAGGTTCGGGTGCGGGTCACCCTGACGATCCCCAAGTCGCCCGAGCCGATCGTGCTCCAGCGCGTGATCGACATCATCAATCCAGGCCAGGAAAAGACGGTGACGTTCCGCAATATCGGGCAGCCGCCCTTCGACTTCCAGTCCTCGGTCAAGCTGGACGTACAGCCGGTGAGCGATCAGGAGACGAACACCACGAACAACTCCGCCGAGTACCCGGTCGTCTTCTCGCTCGAGGATTGATACAGGCGTCTTGAGCGTGTCGTCCTCCGAAGCCGCGTGGATCGCTCTCGGCGCTGCGTCACTCGCGGTGCTCGCGCTCGCCGTCGCTGTCTACGCCTGGATGAGGCTCCGGCGCGTGCGCGAGGCGCAGATCGTCCTGCTCGGCGGAGGCAAGGGGGACCTCATCGACTTCGCCGTCTCGCTGCAGGGGCGGATCGACGACCTGCATGGAGCCGTCGACGAGGTCGCGGGCGGCCTCGCCCGGGTCGACCGGCGTGTCGACGACTCGCTTTCGAACGCCTCGATCGTCCGCTACGACGCCTATACGGACACCGGCGGCCACCAGTCGGCCTCGCTGGCCCTGCTCGACGGGGGGCGCTCGGGGGTCGTCGTGACCGCCATTCAGGGCCGCGACTACGCGCGGATCTACATGAAGGAGCTCGATCGCGGCCGCGCGCCGATCGCCCTGTCGCCCGAGGAGCTGGAGGCGGTCGAAAGAGCGATGTCCCGCTAGCGCTCGACACATTCGGCGATGCTCGGCATTGCTAGATTTCGCGCCATGCAGCAGGTTCTTGTTCTGAACGCGAGCTACGAACCGCTGAACGTCTGTTCCGTCCGGCGGGCGCACGTGCTCGTCTTCAAAGGCAAGGCGGAGGTCGTGGAGGAGCTCGAGCAGCCCCTGCGGTCCGCAACCGACACCTATCCCTGGCCCCACGTGATCCGGCTGATGACCTACGTGCGCGTCCCGCGCGCGGTGCAGCGCAAGATCTCGAGGCGCGCGCTCTTTGCGCGCGACGGCTGGCGCTGCGTGTATTGCGGCGACGGGAACGGGCGGCTGACGCTCGATCACGTCATCCCCCGCAGCAAGGGCGGCGACTCGGTCTGGGAGAACGTCGTCACCTCCTGTGCGCCGTGCAACCTGCGCAAGGGGAACCGGCTGCTCGAGGAGGTCGCGATGAAGCTGAGCTCGCCACCCAGACCACCCACGCCGGTGCTCTTCATCCGGCTCGCCGCGCAGAAGATCCCGCACGGCTGGCAGCCCTATCTGGGCCAGCGCAGCTCCACGGCCGCCGCCTGATCCACAGGGGGCGGGGCACGCCCATGTGACGTTCCGGTCTGCGGCGCCGTAGAAGGGGTGACAGCCAACTCGGAGGTCTTCCCATGAAACTCATGCACATCGTCGCGCTCGCGCTGACCGCTCTGGCGGTGACTGCTCTCGCGGGCGTCGGCACGCTCGACCAGGCGCGGAGTGCGCCCGAGGATCTGGATCGTCGCGACGAGATCACCGTGAGCGGGAGCGGCTCGGTCGTAACGGTGCCGAACCGCGCCCTCTTCTCGTTCGGCGCCGAGAGCCAGGGGAGGACGGCGAAAGCGGCCGTGACCGCGAACACCGCCGAGATCGGGGCGATCATCGCCAGGCTGAAGGCGTCCGGCATCGGCGCAGCGGAGATCCAGACGCAGTCGGTTTCGATCAACCCGCGCTACAGCGACGACGGCCAGTCGATCGTCGGGTACTCGGCGAGCAACACGGTGGCGGTAGAGCTCCGCGACCTCGCCCGAGCCGGCGCGGTGATCGATGCTGCCGTCGATGCCGGCGCGAACCACGTCTACGGGCCGTCCTTCCTGCGCTCGGATCGCGGGGAGCTCTACGAGCGCGCCCTCGAGGCCGCGTTCGCCGACGCCCGCGGGAAGGCGCGGGTGCTCGCTTCCGCCGCCGGCGTGCAGCTGGGGCGGGCGACGGTGCTCGCGGAGGCGAGCGGCGCCCCGGAGCCGTACGCGCTGGCACACGACAGCGA
>Ga0136621_1000946_pt1 | contig 11625 bp, 10 predicted proteins | sample AntDryUQ445A2306_FD_104673 | JGI IMG/M metagenome (GOLD analysis project Ga0136621, IMG submission 104673) | Polar desert sand microbial communities from Dry Valleys, Antarctica - metaG UQ445A (23.06) | ecosystem: Environmental > Terrestrial > Soil > Desert | place: Antarctica: Dry Valley...
AGATCGCCGAGGTCAACCGCAGCCTCTTGAAGCAGATCGGCGTCAACCTCTTGTCGAGCGACTCGACCAGCGGCTTCCAGTTCGGCATCGGCCAGGGCGACGCCAGCTCAACGGCCGGACCGGGCAGCTCGCCTTTCTCGGTCGGCTCGTTGCTGACCGGCGGAACCACGCTCGGCGCGGCCGGCAAGCTGTTCGGCCTCGACCTCGCCGGCGCGATCGACCTCGCAGAGAAGGACGGACTGGTCAGCATCCTGGCTGAGCCGAACCTGACCGCTCTGTCGGGCGAGACCGCGAGCTTCCTCGCCGGCGGCGAGTTCCCGATCCCGGTCTCCCAGTCGCTCAACGCGGTGACCATCGAGTATAAGCAATATGGCGTCGGGCTTGCCTTTACGCCGGTCGTTCTTGCCGACGGCCGCATTTCGATGCGCGTCCGTCCCGAGGTCAGCGAGCTCAGCAATGAGGGCGCGGTCAAGCTCAACGACTTTATCGTGCCGGCGCTGACAACGCGCCGCGCCGAAACCACGGTCGAGCTCGGCTCGGGCCAGTCGTTCATGATCGCCGGCTTGCTGCGCAACTCGAACACCAACGACATCAGCAAGGCGCCGTTCCTCGGCGACCTGCCAATCCTCGGCGCGCTGTTCCGCTCGACCAGCTACCGCCGTTCGGAGACCGAGCTGGTGATCATCGTCACGCCCTATCTGGTGCGTCCGGTGTCGAACCAGCTGGCGACGCCGATCGACGGCTATCGCGCTCCGACCGACGTCCAGCGGGCGATCGAGGGTCAGACCTTCGTCGGCCACAAGGGTACCGTCGCGGTGCCAGTCGCGCCCCGTCCCATGATCGGCGCCGCCGCCGCTGCTCCGGGGTTCAAGCTGTGACCCGCCGCTTCATCAAAAAGGATGCCACCATGGCTTCGAAGTTCGCAATTCTGCTTGCCGCAGCGGCGCTCACCGGCTGCAGCCACACGCCTTATGACCTGGCGGATCGCGGCCTCGCTGCAGTCAACGTCCCGGTCGTGGCGCGCACCGACTTTGTGTTCGATGCATCCGCTCCCGACGGCTCGCTGTCGCCAGGGGAAGCCGCCCGGCTCAACGCCTGGTTCAGCGGCATGAACCTTGGCTATGGCGATTCGATCTACGTCGACGGCCCCTATGCCGGCGCCGCTCGGGCGGACGTCGCGCAGGTCGCCGGCAACTATGGCCTGATGGTTGCGCCGAGCGCTCCGGTCACCGCCGGCGCCGTTCCTCCGGGGATGGTCCGGGTGATCGTCAGCCGCACGCGCGCTTCCGTCCCCGGATGCCCCAATTGGAGCCTTCCGGCACAGCCCAATTACAACAACCGCATGATGTCCAACTTCGGCTGCGCGGTGAACTCCAATCTCGCCGCCATGGTCGCCAACCCCGAGGACCTGGTCCACGGCCGCGAAGGCACCGGCGTCGGCGATACGCTGACCACAAGCAAGGCGATCGGTACCTACCGAAAGGCCGAGCCGACCGGCACCAAGGGTCTCCAGGACATCAACACTAAGAAGGACGACTAGGCGATGAACGCTCCGTTCCAGGCACGCGCTGGTCTGCGCGATCCATTCACGGCTTTCGTCTGCGACGATGCCACCGCCGACATGCTTCGGCCGGTCGCGGTCGAGCACGGCTGGTCGCCGGAGAAGGTCAACAAGGGCGGCCTGCGCAACGCGGTGCAGTCGCTGTCGATCTCGGCAAGCCCGAACATCCTGTTCGTCGACTTGGCGGAATCGGCCGATCCCTTGAACGACATCAACGCACTTGCCGAGGTCTGCGAGCCGGGCACGATCGTGATCGCCACCGGGCAGGTCAACGATGTCCGCCTGTACCGCGACCTCGTCGCCAGCGGCATCCACGACTATCTCCTCAAGCCGTTCACGGTCGACCAGCTGCGCGACAGCTTCGCCCATGCGCAGCAGATCATTTCCGGCCCGCGCGGCGAATCCCAGGCTGACAAGCCGCACGTGATGACCGCGGTCGTCGGGGTGCGCGGCGGAGTCGGCGCATCGACCATCGCGACGTCGTTGGCCTGGCTGCTCGGCGAGCGGGCGCACCGTTCGACCGCGCTGCTCGACCTCGACATCCACTTCGGCACCGGCGCTTTGGCGCTCGACCTCGAGCCCGGACGCGGCCTGACCGACGCGATCGAAAATCCGAGCCGCATCGACGGCCTGTTCATCGAGCGGGCGATGGTCCGCGCCAATGAGCGGCTTTCGGTGCTGTCGGCGGAAGCGCCGATCCACCAGCCTTTGGCCACCGACGGCACCGCGTTCTTCCAGCTTCAGGAAGAAATGCGCAACGCCTTCGAATCGACCGTCGTCGACCTGCCGCGCCACATGCTGATCCAGTATCCGCACATGGTCCATGACGCACACGTTGCGGTCGTCGTGTCGGAGCTGACCCTGGCGGCGACCCGGGACACCATCCGGATCCTCGCCTGGCTCAAGTCGAACGCGCCCCAGACCAAGGTCATCGTCGTTGCCAACGGCGTGCCGTCGGGCGGAGCGCTGGAGATCAGCCGCAAGGATTTCGAGCAGTCGATCGAGCGGCCCGTAGACCTGGTCTTCCCCAGCGACGGCAAGCTCGCCGCGCAGTCGGCCAAGCTCGGCAAGCCGATGGCCGAGGTCGCGACCGGAAAAATGGCCGCGCCCTTCAACTCCCTCGTCAACATGGTCCTCAGCCATGCGACCGAGGACGGGGCTGGAGGCGATGTGAAAGCCATCGGCGCCAAGTCGCTGGTCGACAATCTCAAGTCGATGCTGGCCAAGCCCAAGGCAAAAGCGGCCTAAGCGAACAGCGGCAAGTCATGGGGGCGACCCCTGCCCTGCCGCTCCGAAGGGACTGACGAATGCTCTATATGGTGATCCTCTTCGTTGTAGCCGGTGCCGCTCTGCTGGTGATCGCGAAGGCGTATCGCGGGCCGTCCGCTTCGCAGACGGTCAAGCGGCGCGTCGAGCAGATCAAGGAACGGCACGGCGATGTGATCGCCGGGCATGCGCAAGCCCAGATCCGCAAGCTGTTCGCGCAGCGCGCCACCCGCCTCGAGGGTTTCGCAACGACGCTGATCCCCAAGCCCGCGCTTCTGCGGCGCCGGCTGGAGATGACCGGCAAGGAGATCAGCCTCGCCAAGTACGGGCTAATCTCGCTCGGTATCGGCGTTGCCGCCGCCGGCCTCCTGATGTCGCGCGGCGCGCCGATCCTGCTGGCGCTCTTCGCCGGCCTGTTCGTCGGCGTCGGCGGTCCGCACTTCTTCATCGGCAAGCTGATCAAGCGGCGCGTCACCAAGTTCAATTCCAACTTCCCGGACGCCATCGAGCTGATGGTCCGCGGCCTGCGCTCGGGCCTTCCGATCACCGAGACTCTCGGCATCGTCGCGGCCGAGATCGGCGGCCCGGTCGGGCTCGAGTTCCGCGCCGTCGCCGACAAGATGAAGATCGGCCGCACCATGGAAGTCGCGCTCCAGGAAACCGCCGACCGTCTCGGGACGGCGGAATTCCAGTTCTTCGTGATCACGCTGGCGATCCAGCGTGAGACCGGCGGCAACCTGGCTGAAACGCTGTCCAACCTCGCGGACGTGCTGCGGAAGCGCGCGCAGATGAAACTCAAGATCCGCGCGATGAGCTCGGAATCCAAGGCGTCGGCCTACATCATCGGCTGTCTTCCGTTCGTGGTGTTCACGCTCGTGTGGTTCATCAACCCGACCTACATGGGCGGTTTCTTCACCGACGACCGGCTGATCGTCGCCGGTCTGGGCGGCATGGTGTGGATGGGCATCGGCGCATTCATCATGGCCAAAATGATCAACTTCGAGATCTGACGGGGATTTATTCAAAATGCAGGCGGCTGGTCCCACTCTCCTCGGTTTCAACGTGATCATGATCGCGACGATGCTCAGCGCCGTCGCGACCTTCGCGGTGCTCATCGCGATCTACGCCGCAACCACCGTTCGCGACCCGATGGCGCGCCGGATCAAATCGCTCAACGACCGCCGCGAGCAATTGAAGGCGGGCATCGTCGCCTCGACCAACAAGCGCAAGAAACTGACCAACCGCAACGAGGCCGCGGACCGGGTGCGGTCGATCCTGACCAGCTTCAAGATGCTCCAGGACGACCAGCTGAAGAAGACCCAGCTCAAGCTGATGCAGGCCGGCATCCGCACCAAGGACCTCGCCTTTTTCATCATTTTCGCGCGTTTCGTGCTTCCGGTCGTGCTCGGTGTCACCGCGGTGGTGATGATCTACTTCCTCGATTACTTCCCTGAATGGTCCTGGTGGCGCCGTTACATGACCGTCGCCGCGACCCTGGTCAGTGCCTACAAAGCGCCCGACGTGTGGCTCAAGAACAGGGTCACCAAGCGAAGCCATGCGGTCCGCAAGGGCCTCCCTGACGCACTCGACCTGTTGGTCATCTGCGCCGAGGCCGGTCTCACCGTCGACGCCGCGTTCAACCGCGTCGCGAAGGAGCTCGGCAAGGCTTACCCCGAGCTGGGCGACGAGTTCGGCCTGACCGCGATCGAGCTGGGCTTTTTGAACGAGCGCCGCCAGGCATTTGAGAATCTCGCCAACCGGGTCGATCTCGAGGCTATCCGCGGCGTCGTCACGACGATGATCCAGACGGAGAAATACGGCACGCCGCTGGCGTCCGCGCTCCGGGTCCTGTCGGCCGAGTTCCGCAACGACCGCATGATGCGCGCCGAGGAAAAGGCCGCGCGCCTGCCGGCGATCATGACCGTGCCGCTGATCCTGTTCATCCTGCCGACGCTGTTCATCGTCATCCTCGGCCCGGCGGCCTGTTCGATCAACGACAGCCTGCTCAAGGGCTAGTTTTTCCAGGATTGGAACGCAGGCGCGGCTTGGCGCGCTATATCCCCGCGTATCGAAGCAAGGGGAGAGGCCCGAAATGATCGTTTTCACATCCGACCAGTGGGTGATCGTCGCCCTGGTCTTCATCCTGGGGCTGCTGATCGGCGCCTTCCTGACCGCCGGCGGACGCCGCAAGTGGAAGGCCCGCTACCGCGACGCCGAAACGCGCCGCGAAGCCATCGAGCGCGAGCACCATGATCATCGCACCCAGTCGGAAGCGCGCGAGAAGGAATGGCGTGAGCAGGATTCCCTGCGCGGCGCCGCGGCCAAGGACCGCGACCGCGACCCGACGACCAGGGACAGCGACGCCGACGGCGTGCGCGACGACATAGACCGCCGCCCCACCGACGACCGCCGAGCCTAGCCCTCGATCTTCGAGAAATCGGCGACGCGGTGAACGGCGTCGCGGAAGCGCAGCAGCAGGTTTAGCCGGCGCGTGCGGGCGTGCGGGTCGGGGTCGTTAACGGTTACCTTGTCGAAAAACGCGTCGATTGGCTTCCTTAAGGACGCCAGCGTCGCCATAGCGCCGGTGAAGTCCTCGGCCTCGATTGCCGCAGTCGCTTTGGGCTCGGCGGCCTCGAGCGTGGCAACCAGCGCCTGCTCTTCACCGGCCAGATCGTCATTCCCGCGAACGCGCGAATCCCGCTTCTCCCCCTCCCATTTTTCTTTCTTGAGGATGTTCGACGCGCGTTTGTAGGCGGCGAGCAGGTCCCCGCCCTCGCCGGTCTCGACGAATTCCTGCAGCGCCTTCACGCGAGCCAGCAGCCGCACCAGGTCATCCTCGCCACCGAGCGCGAACACCGCGTCGATCAAATCGTGCCGAACCCCCGCCTCGCGCTGCTGAACCTTGAGGCGGTCGGCGAGGAAGTCCATCATTGCATTTTCAAGGGCTACGACCTCGCGATCGAAAACCTCGTGAACGGTGTCGTCGAGCCAGTCACCAATTGGCTCTTCACAGTCCTTATCACCCGCAACTGATCCGCGAATGTAGAACCAGGGAGCCACCAGCTTACGCCTGACCGGGAGACAGATGTTCAAGCCAATTAGGATCGACAGAACACCAAGTGCAGCTCGACGTAACGCGAGAGGGTCCTTCGAGCCCGTTGGCTTCTCGCCGATGGTGAAGAAACTCAGAATTGTGTCCAGCTTGTCCGCGAGCGCTACCGCGACGCTTAGGGTCGCCGTTGGGACATCATCTCCCTGCCCAACCGGCTTGTAATGGTCGCGAATGGCGTCGGAGATGGCGCGCGGCTCGCCTTGGCGCTCGGCGAGGTAGCCACCGATCACGCCCTGCAGCTCGGGGAATTCGCCGACCATTCCAGTGACAAGGTCGGCCTTGGCGAGACGGGCCGCGCGTTCGGCGAGGTCGGCCCATTGCTCCCTCTCCCCGGCGGGGAGAGGGTTGGGGTGAGGGGGTTCGATGTTGGCGGGTTTGCGAGCAGACTGAGCCCCCTCACCCTGCCCTCTCCCCGCCGGGGAGAGGGTTCCAACTATCCCTTCCTCGACCAACCATCGCGCCAGCTTCGCCACCCGCTCAACCTTGTCGGCGACGGTGCCGAGCTTGTCGTGGAAAACGATCTGGTCGAGTTTTTTCGCCTGCTCCTCGAGCGGCACCTTCAAATCCTGTTCCCAGAAGAAGCGGGCGTCGGCGAGCCGCGCGCCAAGCACCCGGCGGTTGCCCTCGACGATCGCTTCGCCGCCGTCATGAGCGTCGATGTTGGCGATGCACACAAACGCGGGCGTCAGCTCGCCCTTCTTGTCCGTGCAGGCGAAGTATTTCTGGTTGGTGCGCATGGTGAGGACGATCACCTCGCGCGGCACGTCGAGATAGCCGGCGTCGAACCGCCCGAGCAGCGGCACCGGCCATTCGGTCAGCCCGGCATTCTCGACCACCAGCCCCTCGTCGGGCAGCAATTTCAGGCCGGCGTCGGCCGCCGCTTTCGCCGCGCCGTCGCGGATCAGCCGCTCGCGCTCGGCCTGGTCGACGATCACGTGGCAGGCGCGCAATTTCTCGGCATAGTCGCCCGCCCCGCCGATGGTGATCGCGCCGGGGTGATGGAAGCGATGGCCGAGCGTCGTCGCGCCGGACGTCACGTCGCCGATCTCGAACGGCAAGATTTGTTCGCCGAGCAAGGCGATGATGCCGTGCAGCGGACGCACCCAGCGGGTCGCGCCGTCGCCCCAGCGCATCGATTTCGGCCAGGGGAAATCGCCCAGGATTCGGCCGAGCGCCTCGCCGATGACTTCGGCCGCGGACCGCCCCGGCCGGTCGATCACCGCGAACAGCACTCCGCCGCGCTCCTCGAGCTGCTCTTGGCTGAGGCCCGTCTTGCGCAGGAAGCCTTCGAGCGCCTGGGCGGGCGCGGAGGCTTTCGGGCCCTTGATCTCCTCGCGCGCCGCGGCCGTCTCCGCCGCCAGCCCGCGCGCGATCAGCACCAGCCGCCGCGGCGTCGAATGGACGTCGATCGCTCCGGCCTCCAGCCCCGCCTTGTCCAGCTCCTCGGCGAACATCCGCGCAAGGTCGTTGCGCGCCCGCGCCTGCATCCGCGCCGGAATCTCCTCGGACAGCAGTTCGAGCAGGAAATCAGTCAAAGCCCCTCTCCCCCTTGCGGGAGAGGGGTTGGGGAGAGGGGGCTGCCCGGGCCTTCTCCCTGCGTCGCTGCGCTCCGCTGTCCCTCTCCCGCAAGGGGAGAGGGGTATTGCGCTTCGAGCCATGCGCCGCACGCGGCCTTGGCGAGGTCGCGGACCCGGCCGATATAGGCCTGCCGCTCGGCGACCGAGATCACCCCGCGCGCCTGCAGCGTGTTGAACAGGTGGCTGGCCTTGATCGCTTGCTCATAGGCGGGAATGGCGAGCTTGGCGGCCAGGCAGTTCTCGCACTCCGCCGCGGCCTTCTTGAACAGGTCGAACAAGATGTCGGTGTCGGCGACCTCGAAGTTCCACTTCGACATCTGTTTCTCATTTTCGAGGAAGATGTCGCCATAGGTCACGCCCCACCCCTTACTCCCCTCCCCTTCCAGGGAGAGGCTGGGGGTGGGGTCGTTGAATTCGAGGTCGAAGACATTGTCCTTTCCCTGGATGTACATCGCCAGCCGCTCGAGCCCGTAGGTCAGCTCGCCGGCGACCGGGCGGCACTCGAACCCGCCGACCTGCTGAAAGTAGGTGAACTGGGTGACCTCCATGCCGTCGCACCACACTTCCCAGCCGAGCCCCCAGGCGCCGAGCGTCGGACTTTCCCAATCGTCCTCGACGAAGCGGATGTCGTGCTTGAGGAAATCGATGCCGATTTCGGCCAGGCTGCCGAGATACAGCTGCTGGAGGTCGGGCGGGCTCGGCTTGAGCATCACCTGATACTGGTAATAATGGCCGAGCCGGTTGGGGTTGGCGCCATAGCGGCCATCGGTCGGTCGGCGGCAAGGCTGGACGTAGGCGCATTGCCACGGGTCGGGGCCGAGCGCTCGCAGCACCGTTGCCGGGTGGAACGTCCCCGCGCCCATTTCGAGGTCGTACGGCTGGAGGATCACGCAGCCGCGCGTGCTCCAGTAGCGGTGGAGCGTGAGGATCAGGTCCTGAAAGCTCAAGGCCAAGGGTCGCCGCTCCCCGTTTTTACATCGCGCAACCGGTCGGTTCGGGGGCGGCTTTGGCGCATGGCGTCAACAGGGGCAAGTGGACGGTGACGTTCAGGCTCCCTACATGGCCCGGACCCAAGAGCTTCCGCGACAAGAGGTACGTGTATGTTGATGAGGATCCTGCGGCGCGGACTGGCGATGCTCGGCATTGCCGCGCTGGCGAGCTGCGCGACCGCTCCGCCGGCGGCGAGCGCGACCGCCCGCCCGGCGCTGTGGCAGGTCTCCGACCGCGACACGACCATCTATCTGTTCGGGACGATCCACTTGCTGCCCAAGAACTATCCGTGGCGCACGCCGACTTTCGACAAAGCAGTCACCGGCTCGCAGACCCTGGTCGTCGAAACCATCGTCGACACCGCCAGCCCGCAATCCCTGGCCGGCGAGCTTGCCCGGCTCGGGTTCCGCGCCGGGCTTCCGCCGCTCGCCAACCGGGTGGCGCCGCAAAAGCGGGCGATGCTCGAAACCGCGATCGCCAAGACCGGCATTCCGCGCTCCGCCTACGACCGGATGGAAACTTGGGCGGCCGCCTTCATGCTGCTCGGTACCCAGTTCAAGGACCTCGGTCTGACCGGCGAGGCGGGCGTCGAGGCCGTGCTTCGCACCGCCTTCCTCCAGGCCGGAAAGCCGGTCGACCAGCTCGAAACCAATTCCGAGCAGCTGGGCATGTTCGACACGCTTCCGGAATCGGCCCAGCGCGCGCTGCTCGAAGGCGCGATCGACTCCCCGACCGAAATGCGCAGCCAATTCCAGGAGATGCTGGGCGCGTGGGCGCGCGGCGACGTCGCGGCCATCGGCGCGTCCTTCAACGAGGACCTGTCCGGTTCTCCCGAGCTGCGCGAGGCGCTGCTTCGGCGGCGCAACGTCAATTGGGCCCGCTGGATCGAGCGGCGCATGGCGACCCCCGGATCGGTATTCGTCGCGGTTGGCGCCGGTCACCTCGCGGGCGCCGATTCGGTCGTCGCGATGCTGCAAAAGGACGGCTACCGGGTGCGCCGCATCCAGTAGCGGCCCTGCCTGAGCCGGCGAAACCACAGGAGTGCATAAAAATTCACATCCCGCGGATTTCGCTAGACATTTGTTAATGCCTAAATGACCATAATCGTCGGGTATCGGGCTGGGGGGCACGATGCACGCATGGGCGGGTGCGGAAAATTGCGCACCACCCGGCAACTGACCGGCGAATGGCGCCGGAATTGGTGAGCCGCGCTCATCCGTCATCCCCCTCTCCAGCGCCGGTTCGGTGGGTGGGAGACCCGAGGGATGGTCGATTTTCTGATCGCCACAGCGATAGCCGCCGCATCCGTGTCCGCGGCTTACCCGCCCGCGACCCCAATTGCAGATGCCGACCCGGCCATCTGGGTGGTCAACGACGCCGACACGGTGATCTATTTGTTCGGCACCTTCCACGCCCTCGACGGCAAATCGGTGTGGTTCAACGACGAGGTCGAGACGGCGTTCGAGCGCTCGGATGAGCTGGTGCTGGAAACGATCGTTCCCGATGGCCCGCGAAGCGCATCGGCGCCGCCCGTCGAGAATCTTGGAGTGGCGCCGTCCGCATCGTTCCTCGCGTCGACCCGCATGGCGATCAAGGCCGGCCGAGCCCGCGGGATGAAGACCGCCAACGGTGCGGACATGATCCTCCGCCGGGCGGCAGAGGCGTCCGGCAAGCCGGTCGAGGGCCTCGAGAGTTTCGACTATCAGCTGGGCATGTTCGGCCGCATGTCGCAACAGCCCGCGCAAACCGTCGCTCCGGCGCAGGACCTCAGCTCGGCGGGCAATTTGGCGATCGTCATGGGCCAGATGCAGGCCGCGTGGAACCGCGGTGACTCCGCGATCTTCGCGACAATGCTCGATCAGATGCGGGCCAATTCACCCGCCAGCTACGACGTCATGTTCACCCAGCGGAACCGCCATTGGGCGAGCTGGATCGCGCAGCGCCTGCAAAAACCGGGCATCGTGTTCGTCGCCGTCGGCACCGGCCATCTCGCGAGCCCCGACAGCGTTCAGGCCAAGCTCGCCGAGTTCGGCGTCCGCTCCGCCCGCATTAATTGACGGCCCCAACAAGGGTCCCCATCAAAGTACTGTTTTGATGGGTGCCCGCGCCGTCACCCCAGGACCTGATCCGGGGTCCACCATTTCTTCCAACCTTGCCTTTCCCGTGCGTTTTTCCTAGGGGCGCGAGCAGCCGCACGCCGGCATGCCCCCGGCATGCCGTCACGGCTGCTTCCCCGGCCATGGTCATCCCTTGAGGCGTGGCGGGGCTTTTGCATTTGGAGTAAGAACAGATGAGCGAACAGCTGACGCTGCCCGCTGAAGCGCGCGAACGGGCTGGCAAGGGAGCCTCCCGGGCATTGCGGCGCGACGGACGGGTGCCCGCCGTGATCTACGGCGACAAGAAAGAGCCATTGGCGGTGCATGTCGAGGAGAAGCTCCTCGCCAAGATGCTGTCGACCGGCCACTTCATGAACACCATCGTCATGGTCGACGCCGGCGGCGAGCCCCACCGGACGCTGCCCAAGGACGTGCAGTTTCATCCCGTGAGCAGCCGCCCGATCCACGTCGATTTCCTGCGCATCGGCGAGCACAGCCAGATCATTGTCGCGATCCCGGTGCGCTTCGACGATGACGAGGAATCGCCGGGCATCAAGCGCGGCGGCGTTCTCAACATCGTCCAGCACGAGCTCGAGCTGATGTGCGACGCGGCGCACATCCCGGACGAGATCCACATCAGCCTCGCCGGTCTCGACATCGGCGATTCGATCCACATCAGCCAGGTCACCCTGCCGGAAGGCACCAAGGCGGCGATCGATGACCGCGACTTCACCGTCGCCACCATCGTCGCCCCGTCGGCGGTCAAGGCCGAGGAAGCCGACGCAGCCGCGGCGGCCGCCGAAGAGGGCGAGGAAATCGAAGGCGGCGAGGAAGCCGAGGGCGAAGGCGAAGCCGAGGGCGGAGCCGAAGCCGAAGGCGGCGACAAGGGCGACCGAGGCGGCGACAAGGGCGACCGAGGCGGCGACAAGGGCTGATCATCTCCCCTCTCCTTTAAGGGAGGGGACGACTCAGCACAGCTGAGCGAGGGGTGGGGGCGTCACGGGAAGTCTTGCACGACTGCCC
>Ga0136621_1000947_pt1 | contig 11616 bp, 10 predicted proteins | sample AntDryUQ445A2306_FD_104673 | JGI IMG/M metagenome (GOLD analysis project Ga0136621, IMG submission 104673) | Polar desert sand microbial communities from Dry Valleys, Antarctica - metaG UQ445A (23.06) | ecosystem: Environmental > Terrestrial > Soil > Desert | place: Antarctica: Dry Valley...
GCGCTGGGCGTCGGGAACGCGGTCGGTCCCGTGTCCGAGCCGGCAAACACGCACGGCGGCGGCCACGACTCTGCAAGTGACGACGGCGTCGACGCCGGCCCCGACTCCGGCTCCGACGAGGAGCCAGCTGCCCCGGCCACCGCGGCCGAGATCCCGGGAGGGCTCATGGTTTCCCAGAACAGCTACACGTTCCGGCTCGCCGACGAGCGGACCTCGCCCGGGCGCGACGTCCCGGTGTCCTTCACGATCGAGGGACCCGGCGGTCGGCCCGTCACGGCGTACGACGTCGAGCACGAGAAGCGGCTGCACCTGATCGCCGTACGCCGCGACTTCACGGGGTTCCAGCACGTCCATCCCGAGCTCGACTCCGCCGGCGTCTGGTCGACCGATCTCGAGCTGACCCCCGGCCAGTGGCGGTTGTTCGCCGACTTCACCGCGAGTGGCGCCGATGCCCTGACGCTGGGAGCGGACCTGTCGGTCTCAGGCGACTACCAGCCGGAGGCCGGGTCGACCGAGGTGCGCACCGCGCTGGTCGACGGCTACACGGTCACCTTGGCCGGTGACCTCACTCCCGGCTCTGATGCCAAGCTGACCCTGAGCGTGTCCCGCGATGGGCGACCGGTGACCGACCTCGAGCCCTACTTGGGTGCCTATGGCCACCTCGTCGCACTGCGGGAGGGCGACCTCGCCTACCTGCACGTGCACCCCGACGGCGTGCCCGGCGACGGCCGGACCGACCCCGGCCCGGACGTGGTGTTCTACGCCGCGGTCCCCAGCAGCGGCTCCTACCGGTTCTACCTCGACTTCAAGCACGAGGGCGTCGTGCGCACCGCCGCCTTCGCGCTGGGCACCGGAGATCAACCAGTCACGCCAGCGGAGCCCGAGACGGCCGCGGAGGGCGACGACGGCCACTCGGGCCACTGACCACGACACCGACCAAGGAGGACACATGAATGCCGCGACCGGGCCCGCCGGCTCCACCACCCGTGCCATCGAGCTGGAGATCAGTGGGATGACGTGCGCCTCCTGCGCGAACCGGATCGAGCGCAAGCTGAACAAGCTCGCCGGTGTAACCGCGACGGTCAACTACGCCACCGAGAAGGCCAAGGTCACCTTCCCGGACCAGCTGGCGCCGGAGGATCTCGTGAGCACGGTGCAGCAGGCGGGGTACGACGCCGCGCTGCCGCGTCGTACCGACAAGGCCGCCGGCGACGACCTCGACGAAGCCGCCGATGACCCGACGCGGTCGTTGCGGCAACGGCTGCTCGGATCCATCGCCCTGAGCGTCCCGGTGATCGCGATGGCGATGGTCCCGGCGCTCCAGTTCACCAACTGGCAGTGGCTGTCCCTCACCCTCGCGGCACCGGTCGTCGGATGGGGCGCTTGGCCGTTCCACAAGGCCGCCTGGGTCAACCTGCGGCACGGCACGTCGACGATGGACACCCTGATCTCGATGGGCACCCTGGCCGCGCTCGGGTGGTCGGTCTACGCCCTCTTCTGGGGCACGGCTGGTATGCCCGGCATGACCCACCCCTTCGAGCTCACTGTGGAGCGCACCGACGGCGCCGCCAACATCTACCTCGAGGCCGCAGCCGGCGTCACCACGTTCATCCTCGCCGGCCGCTACTTCGAGGCCCGCTCCAAGCGCCGCGCAGGGGCAGCCCTGCGTGCGCTCCTCGAGCTCGGGGTCAAGGACGTGGCGGTCCTCCGCGACGGGGTCGAGACCCAGATTCCCACCGACCAGCTCGCCGTAGGCGACGCGTTCGTGGTGCGACCCGGCGAGAAGATCGCCACCGACGGCGTGATCGAGGAGGGCAACTCGGCGGTCGACGCCTCGATGCTCACCGGTGAGTCCGTCCCAGTCGAGGTCGGGCTCGGCGACGCTGTCGTCGGAGCGACGGTCAACGCCGGAGGTCGGCTGGTGGTTCGTGCCACCCGGGTGGGATCGGACACACAGCTCGCCCAGATGGCGCGTCTGGTAGAGGATGCACAGAACGGCAAGGCGGAGGTCCAGCGCCTCGCCGACCGGATCTCCGGCATCTTCGTCCCGATCGTGATCGGCCTCGCAGCCGCAACGCTCGGCTTCTGGGTCGGCACCGGCGACGGGCTCCCGGCCGCGTTCACCGCGGCCGTGGCTGTGCTGATCATCGCCTGCCCGTGCGCGCTCGGCCTCGCCACGCCTACCGCTCTGATGGTCGGCACCGGCCGCGGTGCCCAGCTGGGCATCCTGATCAAGGGCCCCGAGGTCCTCGAGTCGACGCGTCGCATCGACACGATCGTGTTGGACAAGACCGGGACGGTCACCACCGGCCAGATGACACTGCGCGAGGTGATCCCGGCGCCAGGTGAGTCCGGCGACGAGGTGCTGCGCCTGGCCGGCGCTCTCGAGGACGCCTCCGAGCACCCCATCGCCCGCGCGATCGCCGACGGCGCCCGCGAGCAGGGTGGGGCCCTGCCCGGCGTCGAGGGCTTCACGAACGTAGCGGGCCTCGGGGTCCAGGGGGTCGTCATCGACGGCGAGGACAGCCACGCGGTTCTCGTGGGGCGGCCGCGGCTGCTCGAGGAGTGGTCACAGCACCTACCGGCCGAGCTCGAGCAGGCCCTGACCGAGGCGCAGGCCACCGGCGGGACCGCGGTCGCGGTCGGCTGGGATGGCCAGGCACGCGGGGTGGTCGTCGTCGCGGACGCGGTGAAGCCCACCTCGGCGGAGGCGATCGGCCGGTTCCGCGAGCTCGGGCTGATCCCGGTGCTGCTGACCGGGGACAACGAGGCGGTGGCGCGGGCCGTGGCGGCTGAGGTCGGCATCCCCAACGACGCGGTGATCGCCGACGTACTTCCGGCCGACAAGGTCGACGTCGTCAAGAGACTGCAGGCCGATGGCAAGGTCGTCGCGATGGTCGGCGACGGCGTCAACGACGCCGCTGCACTCACCCAGGCCGACCTCGGCCTGGCCATGGGCACCGGCACCGACGTCGCCATCGAGGCCAGCGACCTGACCCTGGTCCGCGGCGACCTCCGGGTGGCGGCCGACGCGATTCGGCTGTCCCGGCGGACGCTATCGACGATCAAGGGCAACCTGTTCTGGGCGTTCGCCTACAACGTGGCCGCCCTGCCGCTGGCTGCTGCCGGTCTGCTCAATCCGATGCTGGCCGGTGCCGCGATGGCCTTCTCGTCGGTCTTCGTCGTCAGCAACAGCCTGCGGTTGCGCCGCTTCAAGGCCCAGGCGACCGGCTCCGCGCATCCTGAGCTCGTCGCTCGCGCGGACCGCGTGTCCGCCGAGGCGGTAGCTCGGTGAGCCGCCTGGAGCCCTGAATCCGGCCACCGCTGCAGGCACGGCCCGGCAGTTGCTAGCCGAGCTGGTCGCACGCCACGGACAGGTCGGGGAGATGGTGCGCACCATGGCCCACTTCCCGGCCGTCCTCGGCGGCTATCTGCAGCTGAGCCGCTCGAAGCGGGGTCAAGCTCACGAGACCGCTGGTGACCTCGTCTGGGCCCGGTGCTCTTGCTGGCGGCGCCACCCGTACCGGGTCAGTCCCCGTGGCTTGTAGACGTTGAGTACCAATATCACCAGCAACAGGGCCAGCCCGAGTGTGGAATGGGACAGGTCGCTGCCGAGCGCTTCGAGGTCGCTTGCGTCAGCTCGACGTGCCTGCGCCTCCAGATCGCTCACGTCTGGCATATGGAGGACCAGCACGACGGTCGCGATCACGGTCAGGCTCAGCGAGAGCACGACCCAGTAGTGGCGCAGCAGTCCCCACGAGGTGCCCAACGACATCACCAACCCGGTTAGCACGGTGCCAACCGAAGCCGGCACGAGTACCGCCCACCCGATCAGCTCCATCGCGACCCACGCACCGCGGATGAGAGCGCTATCCGTGCTCCGCGCGGCGGCGATCGCCAGCGCTACGTAGGCGCCGGCGGCACCGATCCAGCCCACCGACATCGCCAGATGAACCGCCAGTGCGAGCTTGCGGACCCGAGGCGGCAGGATCACCGGCTAGTGCCTTCGAGACCCTGGTCACTCCCAGCTCCCGCCTCGTGGCGCCCCGGGCCATGCTCGCCACCGCTGAGCATCATCACCAGAACCAGCGCCAGCACCGCGATGGCCACCACGACCGCCAGCAGGATGAGCCAGCGTGGCCTCTGGTGTCGCGGCTCCTGCCGCAGCTGGGCTCCGTCCTGGCCGCCTGCGGGGGCTTCCGACGAGCCGGACGGGTCTACGGTCACTGCGGTCTCCCTCACTGGCGGGCAAAGACATATGGACTGATGTTACGAGACATATTGTCTCGCAACAAGACACTGCGTTATGGCATCGACATCGCGTATCATGTTCGGATGCCTCGGCTTTGGAACGAGACGATCGACGCGCACCGCGCCGAGGTGCGCGAGGCGATCCTCCGTGCCACCTGGCAGCTGGTCCTTGAGCACGGACTGCTCTCGGTAACCATGTCCCAAATCGCCGAGACCACTGGCATCGGGCGCGCCACGCTCTACAAGTACTTCCCCAACGTCGAAGCCATCCTCGAGGCTCATCACGAACAGCAGGTCAGCGATCATCTGGAACGTCTCAGAGCCCTGAGCGAAGCGCCCGGCGAGCCACTCGAGCGGTTCGAGGCGGTGCTCACCGCCTACGCGATGATCTGCTACTACCGAGAGCAACACGGCACCCGAGAGTTGTCGGCCCTGCTCCATCGGGGCAAGCACGTGGTCGAGACCGAGCAACAGATCCAGCGGCTCTTCCGCGACTTGCTCGGTGAGGTGATGGCAGGAGGCGTCGTTCGCGGTGACACCGACCCAGACGAGCTCGCGGGCTACTGCCGGTACGCCCTGAGTGCGGCCGGTGTGCTCCGATCCAAGGCGGCAGTAGGACGACTGGTCAAGGTCACGCTCGCCGGCCTCCGCATCTAGCAGCTCCTTGTCGGAGAACATCGTCGCGGTTCTGTCCGTCGTCGCTCAAAGGGCAAGATGCGTCGGTCTCCCTGCAACGAACGTCGCGGCCACCCGCATCTCCCGGAGATGTTTGGCCATGGTCATGGAGGCGCCGACCGCCTGGAACGGGTCGGCGTCGAGGAGGACAATGTCTCCCCGGTTGCCCGGCGCGATGGTTGGTTGGCCGTCGGTGCTGGCGGCGAGAGCCTGCTCCGCGGTCAGCGACTCCGCCGGGTTCCATGGCTCCTGCGCGTCGGCCGATCGATGCACGGCCGACGCCATGGCCAGCCACGGGTCCAGTCGCGACACGGGCGCGTCCGAGCCCATGGCCAGCACGACACCAGCCCGGGCCATGGACTGCAACGGGAAGCACCGGTCGCCGCGGTCCGGCCAACACTTTGTGGTGACCTCTCGGTCGTCGAGCAGGTGAGCGGGTTGCACGCTGGCGCGCACGCCCAACTTTCCCATCCGTGCGATGTCCTGCGTGCGGACGAGCTGTGCGTGCTCGATGGATCCTGAAGCGCCGGTAGCCGCGATGGCGTCGAGCGCAGTCGCGACCGCAGCGTCCCCGATCGCATGCACCGCGATCTCGAAACCGCACTGCTTCGCACGGGCGAGCAGTGCGGTCAGCTCAGCGAGGGAGTGGTTCTGTTTGCCTCGCGGGAACTCCAGGGAGGATGCGTCGGCGTACGGCTCACAGCAGCTCGCCGTGCGGGTGTTCAGTGAACCGTCCGAGATGATCTTCAGCGGCCCCATGGTGAGCAAGCCGCCACCGAACAGCTCGTGACCCGAGCGCAGCCCAGCCTCGATCACCTCTTCCAGGCGGTCAGGATAGGTCGCAGGTCGCACGCGCACCTGGTCGATCCCGCGAGCGAACCGGTCCTGCCAGTCCCGGTAGCCCCGTCCGAACTCCATGTCCACCAGACCGACCACGCCTTTGGTTGCCGCGGCCTGAACCGCCTGACGGTAGGCATCCTCCAGGCCATCCCGCAGCCCCGGAAGGTCAGCGATGCGGGCGAAGACCGCGAACCACTCGTTCTCGTTCAACGGCTCGGATCGGTCCGCAACGCCGAAGAGCCGCAGAGCGTGGGAGTTGAGCCAGCCGTTGTGCCCGTCACCGCTGATCAAGATGACCGGGTGGTCTTCACTCACCGCGTCCAGCTCGGCCACCGTCGGTTGCAATGACCAGGTGGCCGACCGGTATCCGGCGCCGATGACGACGGCGCTGCCTGGGTCGGCGGCCAGCCGGGATACGTGGGCGCGCACGAGACTGGTGACCTGCCCCGGGGAGGAGGTGCCGCTCACGTCCAGCCGCATCTGGGTCTGCGACCACTGAGCCAGGTGGACGTGCTGATCCCACAACCCTGGAATGGCCTATCGTCCCCCCGCGTCCTCGTCCAGTTCCCCCGTGTGCCGGTGCAGACCGGTGTCCACCTGCTCCACCACACCACCGGAGATCCGAATGTCGACGGGGCGATCAGTTACCACAGGTGACATCACCGGAACCAGTCGCGTGCCTCGTATCAGGATGGATCCGGAGAAGTTTCGCGCGGACGGCAACGCGGCCATGGTCCCTCCTCCTCCTGTTGGTCAACTTGAGCTGTCGCCAGGCTGGTGGACGAACCCGTCGACCGCCGCGACACGGGCGATCTCGGTCGACGTGAAGGTAGCAGCCGCCCGGTCGATCACATCCGCAGTCTGGCGTCAGCCCTGCACCCGGCGGGTTATCCTGCGGGAGTGAAATGGCAGCGCGGCCTCGTGGCTCTCTCGGCGGCAGCGGTTGTCATCCTCCTGGTCGTTGTCATCGCCTCCGTGGTTCGGCCCTCAGATGACAACACTGAGCTCGCCGGGAGCACCGCCCCAGCCGAACGATCCACTTCTCCTTCGGCCACGGGATCTTCTCCGCTTGCCCGCCCTCGCACCCCAGACACGCCCAACGCTCGACCGACCCCGAAGAAGTCGCCGGAGACGCTCGACAAAGAGGCGGTGGCCGAGCTCAAGGCAGCGCTGAAGAAGGCGCGACAGAGACTGGAGGGCTCTTCCCCGTCACCGAAGCCCGCACGCGGGTCGTCAGCACCACCATCGCTTGGGCCCATGTCGCCGTCCCCACCAGGATTGCCACCCGCTTCGCCCTCACTCAGCTTTGTCCTCAGCTCGTTCAACGTCCTGGGCAGCAGCCACACGGCACCGGGCGGCACTCGCGCGAGCAAGCCCCCCGGACCGACCCGCATCCGCTGGGCCGCCAGCCTGCTTGCCCGCCATGGCGTCGATGTGGTGGGTTTCCAGGAGTTCCAGCGAGACCAGCAGCGGACCTTCCTGCGGGTCACCGGCGGCAGGTACGACGTCTACCCTGGCTTCTCCAAGGGTGGCAAGGGCTCCCAGAACTCGATCGCCTGGCGAACAGAAACGTGGGACGTGGTGGACGCCGGCACCATCCCGATCCCGTACTTCAACGGCAACATGTGGCCGATGCCCGTCGTACTGCTGGAGAACCGGGAAACAGGTCTGCGCGCCTACTTCTCGAACTTCCACAACCCTGCGAGCGTGCGAAGCCAGGGGAACCAAGCGCGGTGGCGCAGGCTGGCTATTGCGCGTGAGATCGCGCTGGTCAACCGTCTCATGAGGCAGACCGACTACCCGGTCTTCTTGACCGGGGACCTGAACGAACGCGAGAGCGTTTTCTGCGCCATCACGGGGCGAACCGACATGGTCGCTGCGAAGGGTGGCAGCAACAGCGGAGCCTGCCGGCCTCCCGGTCAGGTCGGTATCGACTGGATCTTCGGCTCGGCGGATGTCACGTTCACCAACTACCGCGAGGACCGGAGTCCTCTGGTGCGGCGAACCACCGACCACCCGATGGTCCTCAGCAAGGTCCGGATCGAAGGCGAACCCGCGCAACGCTGAACCTCGGCATCGCTCGGCCCCAGGGCACGCACTTCGACGAGTCAGCGCACCCCGATCCGCTGGGAGCAGTGCGGCCAGGCGCCCCAGCCCTGGTTTCTTCGGACGCGCTCGGCGACCACGATCTGCTCGCGCTTGGTGGCGCGGTGCGCGTTGTAGCCGAACTTCCGGCCGCCGAAGGCCCTCCACGTGGAGCCGCTGAACTGCAGGCCGCCGTAGTAGCCGTTGCCGGTGTTGAGGTGCCAGCGGCCACCCGACTCGCACTGGGCCATCCGCTCCCAGGTGTGCATGGTCGCCGCCTGCGCTGGTGCAGAGACGAGGAGTGGAGCGAGGACCGCGAATGCGGCAAGAACAAGAGTTGAGATGAATGTGCGTGAGCGCATGCCGAAACCCGACCTCTCCAACGCCTACGAGGTGAGCTGTCGGGTTCGGGCAGAAGGTCTTGCCCGGCCACGTCACCGGTGGGTCCGGTGAGGTGGCTTCACCCCGAGATGCGCTCGTCGCGACGCAACGTTGGTCGGCCTTCCAAGCCGACTTTGATGAGTGGCGACGGGGCACCGGGTTCTTGGGTCCCCCGCTCCTGTCCGCGGTTGATGCTTGCAGGGTCCGGCTGGTGGTGGACAGGACTCGGCGTGGCCTCCAACCGGTGTCCCGCGTCGGCGGGACCTGTGCAGGCTACGTTCCCTGGTCCCACCCGGCAAGAGGTGTACGCGGGTGACTAGACGCAACCGTTAGGTTCTACATCGAATCCATGGGAGGTCCCGCCGATGTCGACTGCGGCCCACACGCGTGGCCTGCGCGTCCTACGGGCCCGCAACTCGGTTGCACTCGTCTTCGCACTCAACGGTTTCGCCTTCGCCAGCTGGGTCTCACGGATCCCCGAGGCGAGGGCCGGCCTCGGTCTGACGCCAGGACAGTTAGGCACGCTTCTGCTTGCGCTCTCTTTCGGGTCGGTGGTGGCGCTGCCGTCCGCTGGCATGTGGGTGCAACGGTTCGGTGCCTCGAGTGTGGTGGCGGCAGCCGCGGCGGTCGACGCACTGGGTCTGGCCGTGGCCGGGCTCGGCGCAGGCGTCGTCGACGAGGCCTGGCTGACCGCAGTCGGCCTCTTGCTGCTCGGTTTCGGCTCTGGCGTGTGGGACGTCGCCATGAACGTCGAAGGCGCCGCGGTCGAGAGGGAACTGGGCCGGAATGTGATGCCAAGGTTCCATGCCGGGTTCAGTCTGGGGACCGTGACCGGCGCAGCCATCGGTGCAGCCGCCGCGGGACTCTCGGTCCCGCTCACCGTGCACCTCGTGGCGGCCGCCGTACCTGTCGCGCTCGTTGCGGCGATCGTCGTGCGAGCCTTCCTCCCGGCCGGGGCCGAGGAGCACGCGATCGCGAGGCGGCACAAACCACTTCGGGCATGGACCGAGCCACGCACGCTGATGATCGGCCTGATGGTGTTCTCGATGGCGCTCACCGAGGGTGTCGCGAATGACTGGCTGGCGGTCGCCCTGGTCGACGGGTACGACGTGCCGGCGTGGGTCGGTGCGAGCGGCTTCGCAGTATTCGTGACCGCGATGACCGTTGGGCGGCTCGGCGGGACGCTGGTGCTGGACCGGTTCGGCAGGCGCCTGGTCCTGTGGGCGAGCATGGTGATGGCCGGTGGCGGCGTACTCCTAGTCGTCTTCGGTGGAGCGCTGCCGCTGGTGGCAGTCGGGATCGTGTTGTGGGGCCTTGGCGCATCGCTCGGGTTCCCGGTGGGCATGAGTGCGGCTGCCGACGAGCCCGCACACTCGGCCGCGCGGGTCAGCGTGGTGGCAACGGTCGGCTACACCGCATTTCTCGCCGGACCGCCGCTCTTCGGCTACCTGGGCGACCAGGTGGGCGTACTCCACGCCCTGCTGCTGCTCGCGGTTCTGCTCGTGCCCTCTGCCCTGGCCGTCCCGGCGTCACGCGAGCAAGGCCGCTTGTGACGCGGGGAGGGACAGGCTAGGTTAGGCTAGCCTTACTTTCCTGAACAAGGAGTTTCCCCTGATGCGCCGACCGGTCCTCGTCGTGGCCTCACTCGCGCTGGGCCTCACCGCATCCGGCTGCGGCTTCCTCGGCATCGGCGAGGAGCCGGCCGACCTCCAGGTCTACTCGGCACGTCACTACGACCTTGAGGAGGCGTTCGCGGACTTCACCGAGGAGACCGGCATCTCCGTCGAGTTTCTGTACGGCGACGACGCGGAGCTGCTCGAGCGGCTCAAGTCCGAGGGGAACGACACCCCTGCCGACATCTTCATGACCGTCGACGCCGGCAGCTTGTGGAACGCCGCACGTCAGGACGAGTTCGCGCCTATCAGCTCCCCGGTCCTCGACAGTGCGGTTCCTGCCGATCTGCGGGATCCGGAGGGACTGTGGTACGGCTTGGCCCTGCGGGCGCGCACCGTGGTCTACAACCCCGACAACGTGGACCCGGCCGAGTTCGACACCGAGGAGACGTACGCCGGACTGACCGACCCGAAATGGGCGGGACGGCTGTGCATGCGCGACGATACGGCCTCGTACACCCAGTCGCTGGTCGCCAGCCTGGTCGACCTGCACGGGCGCGACAAGGCCATGGAGATCGTGCAGGGCTGGGTCGACAACGACGTCGAGGTGATGAGCAACGACATCCTGCTGCTCGAGGCGGTCGACTCCGGTGCCTGTGACGTGGCGATCACCAACCACTACTACCTCGCCCGCGAGCTCGAGGAGAACCCTGACCTGAACGTCGAGCCGTTCTGGGCCAGCCAGGACGGTGCCGGCACCCACGTCAACATCTCGGGGGCGGGGATCGTCGCCTCCTCCGACAACCCGAAGCAGGCACAGCAGCTGATCGAGTGGCTCGCCGCGGACGGTCAGAACGACTTCGTCGACGACAACCACGAGTACCCAGTGAACCCGGACGTGCAGCCGGAACCGCTGATCGCGAAGTGGGGCAGCTTCGAGCGGATGCCGCTCAACGCCGAGGCCTACGGCGACCTCAACGCCGAGGCAGTCGACCTGATGGCCGAAGCCGGCTATAGGTGAGCCGACCCGGCGGTCTCGACAAGCTCGACCGACAAGGTCGGCTTGACCGACGAGGTCGGCTTGACCGACGAGGTCGGCCCGGTGGTCTCGACAAGCTCGACCAGCGAGACAAGCTCGACCAGCGGCGACCGCCCGGCCGGCGTCGCGGGGTGACGAGCACCGGTCGTCCGGCATGGTCCTTCCTGATCCTGTTGATCGCGCTGCTGGTGGCGACTCCGGTGATCGCGGTCGTGCTCGACGGCCTGCTTGCGGCCGGGTCGACCAGCCTGCCGCGCGGTCTGGGCAGCATGGTGCTCACGACGCTGGCGCTGATGGTGGGCGTGGGTCTCGGCACGACGGTCATCGGCGGCGGGCTCGGGTGGCTGGTCACGGCATACCGGTTCCCGCTGCGCAACACCCTCGTCTGGCTGCTGGTGCTTCCGCTGGCCATGCCGGCGTACATCCTCGGCTTCGTCTTCCTCTCCACCTTCGACTCCGCAGGACCGGTGCAGTCCGGACTGCGTGCCCTTCTGGGGCCGGACATCTGGACACCGGACGTGCGGTCGCTGCCCGGGGCGATGCTGGTCATGTCGCTGACGCTGTACCCCTACGTCTACCTGCTTGCCCGCAACGCGTTGGTCGAGCAGGCGCCAGGGACGTACGACGCGGCGCGCACGCTCGGTGCGTCCCGCAGCCGCGCGTTCCGGCGAGTGCTTCTGCCGTTGGCGCGACCGTCTCTCGCGGCCGGGCTCGCTCTGGTGACGATGGAGA